>Ga0181536_10001358_pt1 | contig 28919 bp, 31 predicted proteins | sample PEATcosm2014_Bin_41_FD_121105 | JGI IMG/M metagenome (GOLD analysis project Ga0181536, IMG submission 121105) | Peatland microbial communities from MTU Mesocosm Facility, Houghton, MI, USA - PEATcosm2014_Bin17_60_metaG | ecosystem: Environmental > Terrestrial > Soil > Wetlands > Peat | place...
ATTCGAGGGTCCGAGGCAGGTTATCGCAACAGCCTGCTAAACCAAAATCCCGCCGGCCGTGCAAGACGGCGGCGAAGCCCCGGACGACAAAGGGTTGCCGGGTATAGAGCAGAACTTGGATTCTGGCGGTCGAATTCACATGGAATAGATCGGCGATCGGAGTGCGGAACTTTATGGGGCCTAAACCCGTGGAGGGTTCCAGCCGATGATTCCGGCATGCAACGTGAAGGACGTGGCTGGCGACGCCGCGCAACTCGCTGGATCCTGTTGGGGGCGGCCGGTGTCGGGCTCCTCCGGCCGCAACCCGCCGGCAACCTCCTGGTCACGGTGGGCAAATCGCTGAGTATCGACAGCCCGGTGACCATCAAGCGCTTCTCGACGGCCAATGACAGCCTGGTGGACACCATCGCGATTGGGCCGAGAGAAGTTCAAATCAACGGCAAGGCGCCCGGTGAGACGTCGCTGATCATCTGGCAGGAAAACGACGTCCGCCTGGTCTACGATCTCACCGTGCGGGCCAGCCCCATGCGCCTCAACGCCGTGCGGGAGCAGATCGCGCGTGATTTCCCGGACGCGGGCGTCAATGTGACCTTCGACAACGATACGGCCTTTGTGCGCGGCACGGTGAAGGACGTGATCTCCGCCGACCGCATCATGGCGATGGCCTCCACGCTGGGCAAGGCCATCAACCTGCTGCGCGTCGAGATTCCGCCCGTGGAGCCGCAGATTCTGTTGAAGGTGCGCTTCGCCAACGTGGATCGCTCCGCCAGCATGGACCTGGGGCTGAGCCTATTCAGCGGCGCCTTCAACCAATCCAGCGCGCTCGGAACCGGTCCGCCCATCAGCCAGAACGGCGCCCAGCCCTTTACGTTGAGCCAGGCCATCAATATTCTGCTGTTCCGCAAAGACCTCAATCTGGCAGCGGCCCTGCAGGCGCTGGAGAGCAAGAACCAGCTGGAAATGCTGGCCGAACCGAATCTTCTGGTGATCAACGGCACGCCGGCCAACTTTGTGGCGGGCGGCGAGTTTCCCTATCCCATGGTGCAGCCGGGGGGCGGGACCAACTCCATCACCATCGCTTTCAAAGAGTATGGGATCCGCCTCGGCTTTCTGCCGGTCGTCACGCCGCGCGGCACCATCCGCTTGCAGGTTTCGCCCGAAGTGAGCGCTTTGGACTACACCAACTCGGTCACCGTCGCCGGCACCACCGTGCCCGGGACATCCACGCGGCGCGTACAGACCGAGGTGGAACTTTTGAGCGGCCAGAGCTTCGTGATCGCCGGGCTGCTGGACAACCAGACCCAGGAAAGCTTCTCCAAGGTGCCTGGCATCGGCGATATCCCGCTGCTGGGAAAGTTGTTTCAAAGCAAGTCGGTCACGCGCAGCCATACGGAGTTGCTGGTCATTATCACGCCGGAAATCGTCGGCCCCATACCGGGCGGGCAGCCGGTACCGGAGATCCGTTTCCGCAATCCGTTCCTGCCGGCCAGCACGGACACGACCCTGGCGCAGCCAGCCACCGGTGCGCCCCCGCTGCATCCGTCTTTGGACAGCGTACCGATCGAATTGCTGACGCAGCCGCCGAAGAAAGCAGCGCCTCCAGCCAAGTGATGGGCTGGCGCCCGAGCCAAGGCGGGTCAACTCTGACGTGGGTCCGGACGCTATCCCCGCAGCCGCAGGCCGAACCAAACCAGGCCGAACGCCAGTAGAGCGCCGGCTAAGAGCTTGTGTACCACCCGCGGCAGCCGGCACAGCGCCAGCCCCAGCAGCGCAATTACCAGCACTTCCGCGAAGGCCGCGCCGCCCAGCACGTATCCGGCATGATAGCCAGTCGCCTGGAGGAACAGGCGGAGATAGAGACCGTGGAACGCGCCTAACACGCCGACGATGGCCCAGCGCGCGCCGGCTTGCGGCAGCAGCAGAATCTCGACGGCCAGATAGGCCACCGTGAGCGCGCCGGCAGCTTCCACAAATCGCGGCGCCGGTTGCCACAGCGCGTGCGGGGCCACCAGCGCGGAGACCGCCTGTCCCAGCAGGAACATGGCCGCCAGAGCCACCAGTTGGCGCCGGTCGCGCGCCGCCAGCACCAGCGCGGCAAGGAAGAGCAATTGGACGGCGCCGCCCAGCGCACGCATGGCGCCGGCGGCCGATTCCGAAATCGCGATCTCCGCCGCGGTGGGCGGACGGAACCGCAGGGTGGCGCGCGTGAATGAGATGTCGAAAAGCGCCTGGTCGTGCTTGCCGTTCATTTCGGCGCGCAAAAGGTGGACGTGGTTGGGAACGGTGGCGGCGGCCAGGGTACACTCCACCCCCACCGCCTCAACCGGCGCGGCGAACTGGTAATCGGCTTCGCAAACGTAGAAGCCGCTTTCCGGGTGGGCCGCGCAGCTCGCGTTCAGCAGTTGCGCGCCGGAAAAGCGCACGTGACTGAGCAGCGTGCGCTCGGGCGAGGCGACGTGCGAGATCTCATAAAGCGGCATGCGGAGCTCGTAATGGGCGCGCGCTCCGGCGATGGTGAGCGAGCCGGAGCTGAAGCTGACGGCGTGCGTCCAGGCGGGCGTAGCCAGCAGGACCAGCATCAGGCCCACTCCGCGCCCTCTATTACACCCGGTCAGCTTCTTGCTCTCCTGCGAGGAATTTCAGCACACGTGCCGCGATTCTGCTGATCTCCGTTTTCTCTGCGCCTCAGCGTCTCCGCGGTTCAATTCTCCGGTCGTTTGGCTGGGCTCTGTTTGCGCCGCTACTGCTTCACTGCAGCCTCGATGGCTTCGAGTTCCTTACCGGCTTCGGCCCACTTGCCCTGCGAGGCTAACTCACGGTAGCGGCGCAGGTGCTCGCGGACGCTAGCTAGGCGGGCGTCGGCGGCCGGCGCCGCATTCGCCGCCGGGGCCGCTCCCGCCGCGGCAGGCGCGGTCGCCTGGCGGATCAACTGTTGAGCGCCGCCCGAGAGCTGCGCCAGGGCGTCATCGTAGGTATCGGCGTAAATCAGGCGGCTGCCCACGGCCAGCACGATCTTCTTCAATTGCGGCATGCTGCCCTGGTTGGCCTGGATGTAAATGGGGTCGACGTAGAGGAACGTGTTGCCCACCGGCAGCACCAGAATCTGCCCGCGCAGCACGTGCGAGCCCTGCTGGTTCCACAGAGAGAGGTCCTTGGAAATGTTGGGATCCTGGTTGATATAGGCGGCCACGTTCATGGGGCCCGGAATGAGCTCCTGCTTGGAGAGCAGGTAGACCACCGTCTCACCCAGGTGGGCGCCATCGCAGCGCGCCGCCATCAGGCCGATCAAATTGTTCTTGCTGCGCGGGGTAAAAGGGATCAGCAGCAGAAACTCGGGCTGCTCTTCGCCCGGCAAAGTGGCCATGACATAAGTGGGCGTGACGGGCGTGGAGCTGTTGTCCTGTCCGGAAGAGTACAGCGCCAGTTCCCAGACATCCTCTTTGTTGTAGAACGACTGCGGGTCGAGCATGTGGTAGGTGCGGTAGATTTCAGCCTGCACGGAGAAGAGCGTCTCGGGGAAGCGGGCGTGGCGGCGGAGATCGGCCGGCATCTGCGTGGCGGGAAGAAACAGCGCGGGGAAGAGGTTCTGGTAGGCGTCGATGATGGGATCGTCCGGCGCGAAGACGTAGAAGTGGGTCTCCCCGTCGTAGGCGTCGATGGTGCCCTTGACGGCGTTGCGGATGTAATTGAGGCTGCCGATATCGGCGACGTCCACGGCGCGGGAGTAGGGATGGGCTTCCGATGTGGTGTAGCCGTCGATCATCCAGACCAGCCGGCCGGCATCGGTGATGACCATGTAGGGGTCTTTGTCCCATTCCAGGAACGGCGCGAGCTCCTGCACGCGCTCCCGCACCTTGCGGCGGATCATCATGCGGCTGTTGGGCGTGAGGTAATTGGTCAGAAGAATGTTGGGCTCGCCTTCCCGAACGGCGGCGGCCAGTTTCATGAAGAAGGAAGAAATGGGAAAGCCGCCGGTACCTTCATACCGCGACGTTTCGTATTTTTCCCCGGAGGGGTAATTGAACTCGGCTTCGGCGGTGTTGACGAAAACCGGCTCGTGCATCATTTCGCCGTAGTAGATTTCCGGCCGGGTCAACTTCAGGCTGGGGGTGTGGATCTTGGGCGGAGCGTCTTCGATCATCAGAACCGGCAGCCCGTCGGAAGTCATCTTGCTCACTTCCGAGAGAACCAGCCCGTAGCCGTGCGTGTAAATGAAGGCCGGGTTGATCCAGTTATTGCGCGCGTCGGCCAGGTTGGAGATATCCATCTCGCGCGGCGAGAGCAGCACCTCGCGGTATTGGCCGTCGATGGTATAGCGGTCCACGTCGCTATCGTGGAAGACGTAGTAAGTGCGGAGGGCTTGGCGCTGCGTGATGGTGTCGTGGTAAGGCTGCCAGTCCCACAGGCGTACATTGTCTAGCAGCGCTTTGTGCTCGGCGGTGTCGATGGCGGCGTTGGGATGGGCGTTGAATTCGATCGCGTGGACCCGCTGTTCCAGGCCATAGGCGCTCAGAGTGGCATGGATGTGAGTCTGGATGTAGGGCTTTTCGAGGGAGATTTCATTAGGCCGCACGTGCAGGGCGGAAACCAGGCGCGGTGCGGCGAAGGAGATCACCAGCGCGAGCGACATGCAGGCGGCCAGAATCCAGCGGCCGGCCAGGACAAACGCCGCGGCGGCAAAACAGGCGCCGATCAGCAGCCACTGCAGCGGCAACCCGACGAATTCGTCGACGTAATCCACGCCCACTAGAAAGGTGCCGTGCTCGTTGTAGACCATTTCATAGCGGCCCAGGAAGAAGCGCACCGCCAGCGCAAGCAGCAGAATGACGGCGGCGCCGCGCAGGAAGTGCGATTCCAGGCCGCCTTCCAATTTGAAGATGGTGGGATCGATTTCGCGGGTCTGCTGGATGTCGGCGAGCCTGTGGCGCAACTGCCAGCCGCGCGCCACCAGCCAGTACAACAGGATGGCGACGATCACCAGCGCCAGCACGTAGCCGCGCAGCATGCCATAAAACGGCAGATCGAAAAGATAGAAGGAGAGCGGCTTGTCGAAAACCGTGTCGCGCCAGGCCGTTGCGGCGGCAGGCAGGCCGCGCGAACCGGCGAAGCGCACCACCGTCCAGGTATCGATGGCGGCGGCCGCCACCAGGTACGCGACCAGCAACAGCACCAGTGTGGAAATGCGGCTGTACAGCCGGTGTTGGCCGAGGGATGTGCCGGCGAACTTCAAGGCGCGGGCGTGGGTAATCCACAAGGCGGCAAAAGCCAACAGGGTGGCCAGGGTGACGGGGGCGACGCTGTAATACAGCATGCTGAGCCAGGTGTGAAATTGTCCGAGTTCCTTCCACCATTCGATCTCGATGGCGTAGGAAGCGAAAGAGCGGGCGCCGAGGAGCAACAGTCCGAGGACGACAAAGAATGCGATGCGGCCCGCACGGGGAGCGTGTGGGTGCCGCTGTTCGATTTCACGGGGCATGCCCCAAGCGTATCAGGGCCGGGCCTCGGGGGATAGGGCCTCCATATCCGGCAAGCGTCCGCGCCAATCGTGGGGCAGGCGCTCTCGCCAGAACTCCCCGAGAAACCCAACGCATTGAAACACATGGGCCTTATGCCCCATTTGCGTCATCCAACCCGCCGTTCCGCGCGGCGGCGGCCTGCAACTCACTGATCTGGCAAACACGCCGGTATGGAAGGGGAACTGCAAGCTGATTCCTCTTATGCAGACGCACCTGGGTCCGGTCCCACCGCCGGCTGACGATAAGCAGTGGGAAATCGTCGGGGCCGCGGCGCGCCGCCACGGCCTCGAACCACATGCGCTGACGCACGCCGATGGCCCGCCGCGGCTCGAAGTCGAGTTACTAAGTACTCGCGTTCGGAATTACGGTGACGCATCGGGAAAGCGCTTGCTGACGCGCGCGGCTCTGATCAGAGCCGCGACCGTAAGGGAGCGATCGCCGTTGGATACGGAAGTGTATTTGCGAAACGGTGTACTAAGTCATGACGGCGAAGTGTCAGACCGATGCCTCACACCTTGATCCTGGCGTACGGCAATCCGCTCCGCGGCGACGACGGCATTGGGCCGGAAGCCGGGGAACGCCTGCGTTCGATTATCCGCGATCCCGATGTGGAGATTCGTACGATGCATCAACTGACTCCGGAACTGATGGAGCCGATCAGCCGCGCCGCGCGCGTGATTTTCATAGACGCTTGCAAGGGTGGGGTCCCCGGCGAGATCCGCGAGCGCGCGATCGAGCCTTCCACCAGCCCCACGCGCTTTACTCACCATGCGACGCCGGAAGGGCTGCTGGCCGGGGCGCGCGCTCTATATGGGCGCGCCGCCGAAGCCACCATCCTCACGGTGGCGGGCGCGGAGTTTTCTCTCTCTTCCGGTCTCTCGCCGGCGGCGGCAAGCAGCCTGGATGGAGTAGTCGCAGCCACGCTGCGTTGGCTCGCGCGTTAATCATACGCCCCGTTCCGGGACTCTGTGAGAGGATGTCCTGATTCCGCACGGCTCACGCCGTGGGCCATATTCGTGCGCCCTGACGGGCTTGCCGGACTCCGTACGGTTGACAGGCTGAAGCCTGCTCTACCTTGCGCGTACGCCAAACGTCGCCATATCCCGGTTGGCGCGCGTTGGCGCGTTGCGTTGGCGCACTTACCGCGTATGAGTGAGTGACGGCGCGAGACGCCGGAAAGGATTTCGAAATGATGACACTGATTTTGCGGAAAGCTATTGTGATGGCGATCGGTCTTACTGCTCTGATTGGGGCGGCGATGCCGGCAACCGCACAAACCTCTTATATGCGGGTGAATATTCCCTTTGCATTTGTTGCCGGCACTAGCTCCCTGCCCGCCGGCGAATACAACATGCAGGTGGACGCGCGTGCACGGGTGTTACAGATTCAACCGGTCGCGGGGAATGCCACTTACTTGGTGCTGCTTTTGGCGGGCACCGGCAGCCGCGGGGATGGCAAGGCGGAGGCCGGGATACTGCGCTTCCAGAAGGTCGGCGGGCAGTATTACCTCGGCGCAGTCTGGCGGCCGGAACACGATTTCGGCAACAAGCTATTGTTGCCGAAGAGCGTGGAGAGAGCGCGCAGCAACTCCGGAGCGATTTCGAATGTGGAGGTCACGGTAAGGTAGCGGCCTGGGGCGGGCAGGCGGCGCCGCCTGCCCCGGCAATCGCGCTTTCCAGTGCGGAGGCAATGCTCCGAGCCAGTTCTTCCTGAACCGCGAGGATGTCGTGGACCTTGCGGTCATAGCAGCCGGACCAAAGCGGGAAGCCGTTTTCCGCATTCACCAGTTGCACCGCAACCCTCACCTGATCTTCCCACTTGCGCACGCTTCCTTCGAGCAATGTTGCGACTCCCAGCCGCCGGGCGATTTTGCGGCTGTCCATATCCCGCGCGCGGAATTGGAAGGAAGAAGTGCGGGAGGCGACCTGCACGCCGCCGGCGCGGCCAAGCGCGTGGATGATTTCTTCGCCGAGGCCGTCGCAGAAATAGGCCTGATCATTCCCGGGACTCATGTCGGCGAACGGCAGCACCGCGACAGACGGGCTGAGTTGCAACGCGGGGCTAAGTTCCCGCGCGGCGGAACCCGACCACCAGGCGTCGAGTTCGGATTTAAAAGCGAAGACCGAGCCGGGCTTGTCGGGGCGGAGGCGGCGAACCGGCAGGCCTTTTTCACGCTCCCAGCGCTGCACCGTGCGGGCGCCTCGCTTCAGATAGGCGGCCACTTCTTTCCAGGAGTCGAGCCGGTCTTCGGCGGCCGGCTCGGGAGAATGCGCCATGGCTGGACTCTGCGTCATGTTGCCGTTCCACAGTCTCTGACGCAGTTCCCCCACAAATGTTCCGGAGGGAAATAGTGCGGACTCCGGGGCTGCCGCGAGCGTAGTTACTTCAGCGCCTTTTCAATCGCGCTGGTCACACCCGTGGATTCGGGAGTGACGTTGGGCTCGAAGCGCGCGATCACTTTGCCGTCGCGGTCTACCAGGAACTTGGTGAAGTTCCACTGGATCTCGCCGCCGGTCGAGGGGTTGGCCTGCTTGTCGGTGAGGAACTGATAGAGAGGGTGCTGATCCTCGCCCTTCACCGAGATCTTGGAGTACATGGGGAAGCTCACGTTGTACTTGCGGCTGCAGAAGGTCTTGATTTCCTCGTTGGTGCCGGGCTCCTGGGCGCCGAAGTTATTAGCGGGGAAGCCGAGGATTACGAAACCCTGGCCCTTGTACTTTTCGTAAACTCTTTCGAGGCCCTCGTACTGCGGCGTGAAGCCGCAAAAACTGGCGACGTTGACGATCAGGACCACTTTGCCCTTGTACTGGGCAAGCGGCGCGGGTTTTCCATCGATGGAGTTGAGTGTATATTCGAGCACGCTGGAGGCTCCCAAGAGAGAGGCTGCAAGGACCAATCCGGTTAAGACAAGTTTGCGCATACCCTGCGGAGATGCTCGGGGCGCGTGGAAGATTCACTAAGTTTACAATTTGCGGCCGGATTCCCCCTGCGGTGGCGGCACAAGCTGCTGGTAAGATTTCAGGTATGGACTTGAGCTATCCGATCGGGAAGTTTGAATGGGGCGCGAAAATCGCCCCAGAGGCGCGGCCGGAATTGCTCGCACAACTGGCGGCCGCCCCGGCGGGGTTTCGCGACGCGGTGCGGGGGCTGGATGACGGCCAACTGGACACGCCCTACCGGCCGGGGGGATGGACCGTGCGCCAGGTGGTGCACCACGTGGCGGACAGCCACATGAACAGCTACATCCGTTTCCGCCTGGCGCTGACCGAAGAGCAGCCGGCGATCAAGCCTTACGATCAAGTCAAGTGGGCGGAACTGGTGGATTGCCGTACCGCGCCGGTGGAGACTTCGCTGCAGCTTCTGGAGTCGCTGCATGGCCGGTGGGTGATGCTGCTGGGGGGCTTTTCGGAAGGCGATTTTGCGCGCACCTTCCGGCATCCGGAGATCGGCGTGCTGCGGCTGGATACGGCCCTGGCGTCGTATGCCTGGCACGGACGGCACCATAGGGCGCACATCATGGGGCTGCGCGCAAGAATGGGCTGGTAAAGAGAAGGCTAGAACCGGACCGGCGCCTGGCGCGTCCAATAGATGAGGGGCTTGGCGTATAATGGCTTCAGGCCCACAAAGAGAGTTCCATACCTATGAATAGCCGTGCGAAGTGGTTTGTCGTGATTGGTTCCACCTGCCTGACCATCATGCTCCTCATCGGGAGCATGTTCGGCCAGAGCGCGGATCAGAAGAACGAAGTTTACAAGCACCTGAACGTGTTCAGCGACGTAGTGGCGCACATCAAGAAGGACTACGTGGAAGAGCCGGATATGAAGGCCGTGACGTTGGGCGCGCTGAACGGGATGCTGGAAGCGGTGGATCCGTTTGCCAGCTACTTGAATGCCGATCAATATCACGACTACCTGAAGAACAAGGACGTCAAGCGGCCGGACGTGGGAATCATCCTCTCCAAGAAATTCGGATACTTGGGAGTGCTGGACAGCATTCCGGGATCTCCAGCGGCCAAGGCCGGCCTGGTAACGGGTGACATGATCGAGAGCATTAAAGGCATCACGACGCGCGACATGCCGCTCGAGTATGCGCGCATGATTCTCCAAGGCGACCTGGGCGAGCCGGTGGATCTGAGCGTGGTGCGGGTGCGGCGGCCCGAGCCGGCCACCATCACGCTGATTCGCACCAATATCGTGCTGCCGCCGGTGGAAAGCAAGATGCTGGACGAGAAGACCGGCTACATCAACATCGACGCGCTTTCGGCGGCGCTGGTGAACGACACCAGGACGGCTATTCAGCAACTGCAGAAGAAGGGCGCGCTGCAGTTGGTGATCGACGTGCGCGATTGCGGGACAGGCTCTCCGGAAGACGGCATTGCGCTGGCCAACCTGTTTTTGGACAAGGGACAGATCACGTACCTGACGGGCCAGCGGTATCCGCAGAAGGTTTTCAACGCGGATGCGGCGAAGGCCGTGACCACCCTGCCGGTTGCAGTGCTGACCAACGGCGGGACGGCGGGTGCGGCGGAGATTCTGGCGGCCGCGGTGCAGGACAACAAACGCGGGCAGGTGGTGGGCGAACGCACTCACGGCGATGCCGGCCTGCTCCAGGCGATCACCATGGACGATGGCGGCGCCATCATTCTTACGGTGGCCAAGTATTACGCGCCGGGCGGCAAGGCGATCCAGGACACCGTGGTTCCGGCCACGCTGATGCATGAGGCCGTGGCGGAGGTAGAGTACGACGACAACGGGCTGCCGATTCCGTCGGCGCAGGAAGAGCAGCAGAAGAAGACGGAAAACGACCCGGTGGTGAAGAAGGCGCTGGAAGTTCTGGCCAAGGGGTAACGTGGGAAAGACGATCGGGTTTTGTCGTCAGGATCCCTTGGTTTAGCGAGACATGACTGGGCCACAAAAGGCCATGGCCTGCCCTACAGGGTCTTCAGATAGGCGATGAGATCGTCTTTCTCCTGGTCGCTGAGCATATCTTTGTAGGCGGGCATACCGTTGCCACCGTCATCGATGCGAGCCCGGACGTTGGCTTCGGTGGGCTTCTTGCCGCTCGAGAGCTTGTCCTTCTTGAAGAGGCCTTTCAGGCCGGGGCCCATTTTCTTTTCATCGCTATCCGGATTGTGGCAGATGGCGCACTGCTCGAAAACTGCCTTGCCCTTCTCCGGGTCGCCCTTGCCGCTGGAGAGCGCGGCCATCGATCCGGCGGTCAAAACCAAACAGAAAAAGCAGATGGAAAGTCGTTCGTAGCGCAAAACAGTTTCTCCCCCAGGGTTCAATTCCTCATCATACAATCAAACTGGCTGCCCGGTGCGGAAGGGCTAAGAACAGCCTACCGGCGGCGGCTGCGGACCAGGGCGTCTGCCCGTTGGGCTATGCCAGAGCTTTGAGGGAGCGGGGCCGGTCGGCGATGCTGACGACGGACTTGTCGAAGACGGTCATGTCCTGGACCAGGCGGTCGAGGTCGGCGCCATCTTCGAGAGGAATCTCATGCTCGATCCAATCGGAGAGCGGAAGGTTGCGGAAGCACATGCGCTCCTGTAGGACGAGACACTTGCGGTTGTGCAACAGCAGCTTGTTCTCGCGGGTGTAGTGTCTCTGCTCGACCTTCAATTCCCCCAGGAAGCCTTCGAGCGCCTGCCGGTGAGCGCGCTCTTCGGCGGCGCGTACGGCGATTTCGACGGAGTCGCGGACAGCGGTTTTTTCGGCGGAAAGGGCTCCGCGGGTTTCGGCCAACTGTTCGCGCTGCTGGGCCAGGGCGACTTCCATGCGGGATTGCATGATGAACCACGCCAGGAGTGCGGACGCAATGGCGACGAAACCGGGCAGAAAGATCCAGAGCATGGTTTCCATGGGGTCAATGTTATCGGGCAGGGGGATGAAACGCTAGATATCAAAGGTAAACTGCCAGGCGCTGGCTATGGTTGAGTGCCGTCGATCTTCTGGCCGGCGATGGTGTAACGAAGGACGCCCAGACGGAAGGAAACCAGCGGACCCAGGACGGAGCCGAGACGCGCCTGGATACCGGCGCCGAAGCCGCGATATTTTTCGAGGAACAGGGCGCGGCCGAGGAGGAAATCGGCGCGCTCGGCGGACGAGTAGCCTGGGGAGCCGGCGTGGCGGGCGCGGGCGGTGGGTACGAGCCAAAGCTTCTTGGATGCTTTGTGAATCTGGGCGGCGAGGTCGGCGTCGCTGCCGAATTGGCCATAACGCTCGTCGATCTGGCGGATGGCGCGGATCAGGCCGACGCGCATCATGAGGGCGGCGCCGCGGGGGTATTCGACGGGAAGCGGGGCATCGGAAGCCGGTTCAGCGGGACGCCAGTTGCCATCGGGCGGGAAATGGCCGAGTTGGGGGGCGGGCCGGCCTTCGGCATCCACCAGCAGGGGGCAAACGGCGGCGGCATCGGGATTGGCGTCGAGCACATCGGCGAGGCGGGCGACGGTGAGGGGTTCGACTTCGGTGTCGTCGTGGAGGAAGAAGACGTAGGCGGCGTCGGCGGCGCGCCAGCCGATATTGAGCGCTTTGGTGAGGCCGAAGTTCTTGGGCAACGGGACAAATTGGACGGCGGGGAAAGCGGTTTCGAGCTGGGCGCTGCCATCGGAAGAACCGTTATCGACGACGATCACCTGCAGGGTGGGGCGGGCGCCGGATTGTTCGAGGGAGTCCAGGCAGCGACGCAAGAGCGCGGCGCGGTTGCGCGAGACGACCACCACGGAGACGCGCGGCGGCTGTTTTGCCTGAGGGGCATTGGGTTGGGGCGTCAAGCCAATAGAATAGCGCGGGGCGTTGCGGGCGGCGGGTTAGCCGGCGTGCCTGTGGGGTCAGCCCCACTAATGCTGTTAAACTGGATCATTCACTATGGCTATCAGCAAAGATTTGCTGGAAATCCTCGTGTGCCCCGTCTGCAAGGCTGTGGTCGAACTCAAAAGCGACCAGAGCGGCTTGAAATGCGTCGAGTGCCACCGCGTCTACCCTGTTCGCGACGACATTCCGGTGATGCTGGTTGACGAAGCCAAGATCGAAGAATAGGGCATCGTGGGAAGTATCCTGGAATGTTTGCCGCGGGGCAGCCGGGTGGCGATCATCCGGCTCCGGTCGCTGGGCGACTGCGTGCTCACGACACCCGCGCTCGACATTCTCAAACGGGCCAGGCCCGACCTGCGCGTGGCGGTGGCCGTGGAGGACCGGTTCCGCGCGATCTTCGAAGGCAACCCCGACGTGGATGAGATTCTGGCCGCGGAGTTGGGAGCCGTGCGCGAATGGCGTCCCGGGCTGTGCCTGAACCTGCATGGCGGAATGCGCAGCGCGCGAATGACGGCGCTTTCGGGCGCGAAATTCCGGGTGGGCTTCGGGCATTTCCGCCATCCATGGGTCTATAACGCGCGGATTCCGACGGCGCAGGAGATCCTGGGCGTGGAGCGGACGGTCCATACGGCGGAACATTTGGCTAGCGCGATGTTTTGGCTGGGAGCGGCGCGCGTGGAAATCCCGGGGGCCAAGCTGGTAGTGGAAGGGCCGGTCCAGAGGCCGGCGCGGCAGTTTGCGGTGATCCACGCCGTGGCGGCGACGCCGGAGAAGACCTGGCGGGCGGATGGATTCCTGGCGGTGGCGGCATACTTGAAACGGTCCGGCCTCGAGCCGGTGTTTATCGGGGCTGCGAGCGACAACCTGGAAGCGTTCCGGGAGTATCGAAGGGTGCACGGAGCGCCGCTCCAGGAGATCAAGAAGCTGCTTAGCGGCGCGTCTTTATTCGTCGGCAACGATTCGGGACCGGCGCACATGGCGGCGGCGTTTGGCGTGCCGGTGGTCGAGATCTTCGGGGCGTCGGACGCGGCCATCTGGGGGCCGTGGCGCACGGCCGCGGAAGTGGTGACGGCGCCGGGGGGCGTCTCGGGCGTGGAGACGGCGCAGGTTCTGGAAGCGCTGGGGCGGCTGGGAGTGCGCGCATGAAGCAAGTCAGGCGTCTGCTCTCCTATGGCCGCCGCTACTGGGCGCGTTTGTTGGGCTCGGTGATTCTGATGGCGCTGGCGGGCGCGGCGCAAGCCACCATGCTGCTGCTGATCAGACAGGTTTTCGACAAGGTGCTGGTGGAGAAGCCGGTGGCCGGTCCGATTCCGCTGCTGCCCAGGCCGATCTTCGGCGTGCAGATCGATCTGGCCCGCATCATCCCGCTGGAACACCGCGGCATTCTGGCGATCGTGGCGGTGGCGATCGTAGCGGTCTTCTTTATCAAGGGCATCTGCGACTATATCGGCAACTATCTGGTGAGCTATGCCGGCTACTCGTCGGTGACCGATCTGCGCAATGCGGTATTCGACAAGGTTTTGAAGCAGGGCGCAGAGTTTTTCGAGGCCCATTCGACCGGGCAGTTGATGTCGTCGATCATGAACGACGTCGACAAGGTGCAGGTGGCCACGTCGCAGATTCTGGCGGATTTGCTGCGGCAATCTTTCGCGGCTCTGGGTTCGTTGTTTGTGCTGGTGAGCATCGACCTGAAGCTCACGCTGATCAGCCTGGTGGTGCTGCCGGCGGTGATGCTGCCGACCACGCGGATCGGGCGGCGCATCCGGCGCACCAGCCGGAACACACAGGAGCGGCAGGCGGAGTTGAACCAGATTCTGCAGGAGACGCTGAGCGGCCACATGGTGGTGAAGGCGTTTGGGGCGGAGGGATACGAATCGGGCCGCTTCCGCGCGGCGGCGCGGCGGCTGCTCAAGACCAACGTGCGGTATGTGCTGCAGCAAGGCCTTTCGGCGCCCATGATCGATATGCTGGCGGCGGCCACCATCGTGGGATTGCTCTATTACGTGAAGGTGCAGATGAAGGGAGGCGCGCTGACGCCGGGCGATTTCTCCGCATTCATGATCGCGCTGATTGTGCTGCTGGAGCCGGTGAAGCGCCTGGTGGGCATCCACAATATTTTTCAGCAGGCCAGGGGAGCGTCGGTCAAGATTTTCGAGTATCTGGATCGCGCGGAAGACGTGGTGGAGAAACCGGGAGCAGCGCGGTTGGAAGGCCTCGCAGACAGCGTGCGGTTTGAGGACGTTTCTTTCCATTACCCGGCTGTGCCCAATGGCTTCCGCATTAGGGGGCTGGATCTGGAAGTGAAGGCCGGCGAAGTAGTGGCGCTGGTGGGCCCGAGCGGCGGAGGCAAGACTACCGTGGCGAACCTGCTGCCGCGGTTCTACGATGTGACGGGCGGCGCGGTGAAGATCGACGGGCAGGATGTGCGCGATCTGGACCTGGAGTCACTGCGGAAGACGATTGGAATCGTGGCGCAGGATACCTTCCTGTTCAACGACACGGCGGCGCGGAACATTGCGTATGGGCGGCCGGAGACGTCCGCGGCGGAGATCCGGCGGGCGGCGGAAACGGCGCTGGCGCACGAGTTCATTCTGCGGCTGCCGGAGGGGTACGACACGTTGATCGGCGACCGGGGCACCAAGCTCAGCGGCGGGCAGCGGCAGCGCATCGCGATCGCGCGGGCGCTGCTGAAGAACGCTCCCATCCTGATTCTGGACGAGGCGACCTCGCACCTGGATACGGAATCGGAGATGCTGGTGCAAAAGGCGCTGGCGAACCTGATGGAGCACCGGACGGTGATTGTGATCGCGCACCGGCTGTCGACCATCCGGCGCGCGAACAAGATTGTGGTGCTGGAGAAGGGACTCATTCGGGAGACGGGCACTCACGAAGAACTGATCAACCAGGGAGGGATCTATCAGAGGCTCCACGAGCTACAGTTCGAGGATGCCGGAACGGTGGTGGACTTGTGAGTTCGCGCAGCATGACGGGTTTTGCCCGCGTCCGGAAAGCCTTCGCGGAAGGCGAGATTGTGGTGAGCTTGAAGAGCGTGAACCATCGCGGCCTGGATCTGCACTTCCACATGCCGGCGGAGTTCGATGCCGTCGAGAACGATGTGCGGGGCGTCATCAAGAGCGGGGTGGCGCGCGGCCACGTCCAGATCCACGTCGCCCTGACACGCACGGCCCCAGAGGCGGCGGGTTTGAACCGGCCGCTGCTGGATCTTTATATGACGGCCTTTCGCGAAGCCGTGAAGGCTTACGATATCGAAGGGCAGTGGCCCGATTTGAATGCGGCCATGCGCATCCCGGGTATGTTGGGCGTGGGCGGAGAGGCCGGGGAAATTGGGGAAGAAGTAGTCAAGGCGGTTCTGGAGGCCACGGCGGAAGCCGTGGCGGCGCTGAATGTCAGCCGCGAACGCGAAGGCGCGGTGACCGCGGCGGAGATGCGGCAGCGGTGCCGGAACATCCGTGGCCTGGTGAGCCGCATGGACGAGATTCGCGGCGGGGCGGTGGCGGCGTTTCAAAAGCGGCTGCGGGAAAAGCTGGCCGATTTACTGCACGGCGCGGCCATCGAGCCGCAGCGGCTGGCGCAGGAAGCGGCGGTGCTGGCGGATCGCAGCGACATCGCCGAAGAATTGATGCGGCTGGGGACGCATGCCGGACAACTGGAGGCGATGCTCGTGGGCGGCGGCGAAGTGGGGAAGCGGCTCGATTTCCTGTTGCAGGAAATGAACCGCGAAGCCAACACCGTGCTCTCGAAGACCGGCGGGCTGGGCGATTTGGGATTGACGATGACGGAGTTGGCGCTGGAGGCGAAATCGGAGATCGATAAAGTCCGGGAGCAGTCGTTGAACTTGGAATAGCCTTGAAAATATGACAACCGTTTTCATTATTTCGGCGCCGTCGGGATCGGGGAAGTCCACACTGGTTTCCCGGTTGCTGGCGGGGGTTCCGGGGTTGCTGTTTTCGGTTTCGTACACCACGCGGGCGTTGCGCGGGCATGAAGTGGACGGGCAGAGCTACCGATTTGTGCGTCGCGAGGACTTCGAGAGAATGATCGCGGGGGACGAGTTTCTGGAATGGGCTCAAGTGTTTGGGAACTATTACGGGACGCATCGGGGGATTCTGGAGCAGGCGCAGGCGACCGGCAGCGACCTGGTACTCGACATCGACGTGCAAGGTGCGGGACAATTGAAGAAGCGGATTCCCGACGCCGTAACCGTTTTTATCCTTCCGCCCTCGCGGCAAGTTTTGGAAGAGAGGCTGCGTGCCCGCGGCGAGGACCCGGACGAAGTGATTGAGCGGCGGCTCCGGGAAGCAGCCGGAGAGATCCGCCAGTATAAAGATTACGATTATGTTTTGATCAACCGGGACCTGGCGGAGTCCGATGCCGTTTTGAGCGCGATTGTGCGCGGCGAGCGGGCACGGCGGACCAGGATCGAGGATCAGATCGGGCCCGTTCTAGAGACATTTGAGATTTGAAGAGGTATCGAACACATGGCTGACAAAGCTCCACGCAACAACGCGCACTGCACCCTTCCGGACGACCCGGAGCAGAGCACGTACCGGTTTATCATCGTATCGGCGAAGCGCGCCCGGCAATTGCAGGGCGGCGCGCGGCCGGTGCTGCCCACATCCTCCAAGAAGCCGACCGTGATCGCAACCGAAGAAGTGCGGCGCGGCCTGGTGAAATACAGCTTGACCGGAACAGCGCCGGAACCGATGCCGGTAGAGCCGGCGGAGTAAGAAGAAGGCGGGTCCCGGGAATTCAGCATGAAGATCATTCTCGGCGTCGGCGGCGGGATTGCGGCTTACAAATCCGCGGAATTGGCGCGGATGTTGATGCAGCAGGGTCACGAGGTGCAGGCGGTGATGACCGCGGCGGCCGAGGAATTCGTGCGGCCACTCACGTTTGCAGCCCTGACGGGGCGCAAGGTGCTGACCGACCTTTTCGCCATCGAAAGCGCCATCGAACACATTTCGGTAGCGCAGGAGAACGAGTTGCTGGTCGTCGCGCCGGCCACGGCGGACTTGATTGCCAAGATGGCCCACGGGCTGGCGGACGATTTTCTGACCACGCTGTGCCTGGCATTTGCCGGGCCGGTGGTGGTGGCCCCGGCGATGAACGTCAATATGTGGCAAAACGCGGCCACGCAAGCCAACCTGGAGACGCTGCGCCAGCGCGGCTACCGGATCGCGGAGCCGGGCAGCGGTTACCTGGCGTGCGGGATGACGGGTCCGGGCCGGCTGGCGGAGTTGGAAGAAATTGTCGCGGCGATCGAGAGTGAAGCGCGCAAACGGCGCGATCTGGAAGGCGAGACGGTGCTGATAACGGCGGGTCCGACGCAAGAGCCGCTGGACCCGGTGCGCTACCTCACGAACCGGTCGAGCGGCAAGATGGGGTACGCATTGGCGGAAGCGGCGGCGGCGCGCGGCGCGAAGGTGGTTTTGATTTCGGGGCCGGTGCACCTGGCGCCTCCGCGGGGCGTGGAAGTGATTCCGGTGCGGACGGCGGTGGAGATGCGGGCCAGGGTGATGGAGAACCTTGCGGCCGCGCATATCGTGATCAAAGCGGCGGCGGTGGCGGATTTCCACCTGAGCAAAGTGCCGGAGCAGAAGGTGAAGAAAACGGCGGCGCGGATTTCCCTGGAGCTCGACCCGACGCCGGATATTCTGGCGGAACTGGGGCGCAAGAAGGACGACCGGTTGCTGATCGGGTTCGCGGCGGAAACTCAGAACCTGGTCCAGGAAGCGCGGAGGAAGCTGGAATCGAAGAACTGCGACATGGTGGTGGGGAACCTGGTGGGCGGGAGCGATGTGGGGTTCGAGTCCGACCAGAATGAAGTGATCCTGGTGCTGCGCACGGGCGAGACCATCCCGCTCGCGCGCGCCTCCAAACGGGAAATCGCCGACCGGATTTTCGACCAGGTGTTGAAACTCCGGCTGGCGCTGCATGCCGCCAATGAACGCTGAGCTGCTGCGACAGTACCTGGAATTCTACCAGGACTTGGGGATCCGGACTCTATACAAGCGGAGTGGGACAGACGCTTGCGTCAGTCAACCCGCTCCCCACGCGACGCACGGCTCCGGTGCGAGCCACGACTTGTCGCACGACCGTCAGGGAGTGGTTTCCGGAGAGATCGTAACCCCCGAGGTTCGTGAAGTGGTTCCCGACATGGCGCCGGCGGGCGATACGCTGATTGCGATCCGGAACGACATCGGGGACTGCAAGCGGTGCCGGCTGCACGAAGGGCGCAACAAGATCGTCTTCGGAGTGGGCAGCCAACGCGCTCCGCTGGTGTTTGTGGGCGAAGGACCGGGTGCGGACGAAGACGCGCAGGGGATTCCGTTTGTGGGGCGGGCGGGGCAACTGCTCACGCAGATGATCGAGGGCACGGCCAAAAAAGAGGGGATTGCGCTGACACGCGAAGATGTTTACATCTGCAACGTAGTGAAGTGCCGGCCGCCAGGTAACCGCACTCCGGAACCGGACGAGATGGAGATCTGCGGGCAATTTCTATATCGCCAACTGATGGCCATCCGGCCGAAAGCGGTTTGCGCCATGGGGGGCACGGCGGCGCGGGCGGTGACCGGCCACAAGGAAGGCGTTACGAAGCTGCGCGGCAAGTGGTTCCAGTGGCGCGATCTTCCGGTGATGGTGACCTACCATCCTTCTTACCTGTTGCGGCCGTACAACCAGGACGCCAAACGCGAAGCGTGGGAAGACCTCAAGAAGGTTCTGCATTTCGTGTACGACTGAGCAGCCACCGGGCGGCAAAGCCGGTGACGATATCCGATAACGTGATAAACTACGCTTTCGCCCTTACAGAATGCTGCTTGCCAGAGAATTCGTCACATACATCTCCAAACAACTCGTCAAGAAGTTGTCGCCGGGCGTGATTGAGACTCCGGCGCCGGACAGCGTGGCGGAAAAAATCGCCACGGTGATCAGCGAGGAGCTGGCGGTAGAAGACCGCCTGAACGACGAGGTACGCGACTTGCTGAGTCAGTACAGCGAGTACATGCGGCGCGAAGGCGTCAGCTACCAGGAGATGTTCCGGCGGATCAAGAACACGCTGATTTCCCAGCGCAAAGTGATCCGCGCCTCGGGCCGCGACACGCACGACGCCATGAAGCTCTCCCGCGACAAGGTGACGGAGATTTCTCACCGGGTAGTGGAGATGCTGCGCAAGAGCAGGGAACTTCGGCTGAAGGACAAGAACACCAACAACGTTCGCCTGGAAATAGTGCGGGTGATGACGGAGCTGTTGCAGGCCGAAGACAAGGTGGACCAGGCGGCGCGCGCCAAGATCCGCTCGCAGAAGCGCGAGATTCCCGAAGGCAGTGAAGAGTGGGACCTGCTGCACCGGCGGTACTACTCGGAAGAGCTGAAGAAGCTGGGAATCGACTTAGCGAGGAGCTAAGCGGGCGAGGTGGGACAGACCATCGTTTTTCGTGGTCTGTTGTTTCTCGCCAAGCCGGCCGCATGACAGCCCACAAAAGGCGATCGTCTGTCCCACTGAAACCTACCGTTTGTAGCCGATCATGCGCAGGAAAGCGCGGCGCTTCTCGGCATCATCCGGTGTTTCGACACCTTTGGGCGGGAAGCCATCGATTACTCCCAAGACACCGCGCCCCAGTTCGCTTTCGGCGATGACGGCTTCGACGGGGTTCGAGGTGGCGCAAAAAATCGAGCAGACTTCCGGGACGTTCTTGATCGAGGCGAGGATGTTGATGGGGTAGCCCTCGCGCATCACGACTACGAAGGTGTGGCCGGCGGCGATGGCCGAAGCGTTCTTCGTGGCCAGCGTTTTAAGGGCGTCGTCATTGCCGTCCACACGGGTGAGGCAAGGGCCGGAGGCTTCATTGAAGGCGACGGCGAACTTCATCTGCGGGACGGTGTTTACGATGGCCTCGTAAATATCCTCGACGGTCTTGATGAAATGCGACTGGCCCAGAATCAGGTTGCCGTTTTCCGGGACTTCCAGCGGTACTAGTTTCAGTTCCATGGGAAATCACAATGGTACCAGTTGCCGGGCGTCGTCGAGGCGCGCGGCGATGTCGAGCAGCAATTCGTCTTCATAAGGGCGGCCGAGGAGTTGAACGCCAATAGGCAAGCCTTCGCGCGAGGTTGCCATGGGGACGGCGATGCTGGGGAGACCCAGAACATTGGCGAGGACGGCGGGCATCAGCGCCTGGAAGAGGCCGATCTCGCGGCCGTCGATTTCCCATTTGCGCTCGCGGTGGCGGAAGGCGGTGATGCCGCATGCCGGCATAACGATGACCGAGACGCGCTCCATCTGGCGCAGCAGAGCGGCGCGCATGTGGTCGCGTGCGGCCAGGTTGGCGAGCACCTGTTCGGCGGTCACATCCTTGGTGTAGAGCGTTTCGGTAGCGGTCCAGTGGGTTTCGGACTCACGGCCTTCGATGAGCTTGCGGGCCGCGGGCGCGGGCCATTGGTTGAACAGGAAGGCCCAGACGTTGGGGGCGCGCTCAAGGCCGCGGGGCTCGAACGGCTCGATGGGGTGGCCGAGGGATCCCAGCAGCGCGGCGGCGCGGTGCACGGCGGCGCGGATTTCCGGATGGATGGGGACGGTGTAAAACTGCTCCCAGAGGCCGATGGGGAGATTGGCGGCGGGGAAGTCGCGCAGCGGGACGGGAGTGGAAAACGGATCGGCGGAATCGAAGGCGGCGAGCGCGCGGAAGAGCAGGCGGACGTCAGCGGGGTTGCGCGCCATGGGTCCGGCGACGGTATTGAGGCCGAGGGGGTAGCCGAGGGAAGGGAAGTGGCCGGTGGTGGGGATGCGGCCGGGAGTGGGCTTGAGGCCGGCGATGCCGCAAAAATGCGCGGGCATGCGAATGGAGCCGCCCCCATCGCTGCCGATGCCGCCGGGCGAGCAGAAGGCGGCGATGGCGGCGGCTTCTCCGCCGGAGGAACCGCCGGGAGTGCGCGCGGGGTCGGAGGGATGGTTGGTGCGGCCGGTAATGAAGTTGTCGGTTTCGTAGCTGGCGAGCAACTCGGGTGTGTTGGTCTTGCCGAGGAGGATGGCGCCGTGGCGGCGCAGGAGCGCAACGGCAGCGGCATCGGCGGACGCGCGATGGCCGGTGCGCAGCCGGCTGCCGGCCTGGGTGGGCAGGCCGGCAACGTCGAAGCTGTCTTTGACGGTGACGGGCACGCCGTGCAGCAGGCCCAGGGGCTCGCCGCTTGCGGCCGCGGCTTCGCGGGCGCGGGCCTCTTCGCGGGCAGTCTCGGCCATCACCATGGCGAATGCGTTGATCGACGGATTGCAGCTTTCGATCTGGCGCAGATGGGCTTCCACCAGCTCCACCGGCGAGAGGGAGCGGGTGCGTACGCGGGAAGCCATTTCGACCAGGGAAAGACGGTGCGGCACGAGCACAGTGTAACAACCCGTCATAATGGATTCATGGTCCCGCTGACATTTGCGGAAGCGCGCGCAAGAGTGGTGGCGGAAGTGCGCGGCGCGCGCAAGACTCTGGCGGCCGAAGAAGCCGGATTGGACCGGGCGGCGGGACGCGTGCTGGCCGAGCCGGTGGCGGCCGATCGCGATTCGCCCGCGGTGGCGCGCTCCGTGCGCGATGGCTATGCGGTGCGTGCGGCGGATTTGCCCGGCGAACTGCGGATCATCGGCGAAGTGCGCGCGGGCGAGCGTTTCACGGGCACGGTGGGGGCGGGTCAGGCCGTCGAGATCATGACCGGCGCGCCGATTCCGGCGGGCGCCGACGCCGTGGCCATGGTGGAGCACACGCGGCGGGTGGACGGATGCGTGCAGATTGATCGATCGGCGGAGCCAGGCCAGTTTGTCAACCCCAAGGGATGCGAAGCGGCGGCGGGCGAAGTTGTGCTCGATCGAGGCAAGCGGCTGGACTATAGCGATGTGGCGATGCTGGCGGCTTTCGGCCGGTCGCGCGTGTTGGTCTATGCGCGGCCGCGGGTGACCATCGTCGCGACGGGCGATGAGATTGTGGAAGTGGACCAGCAGCCGCTGGAATTTCAAATACGCAATTCGAACGCGCGGTCGCTCGAGGCGCAGGTCGAGCGCGCGGGCGGCGTGCCGCGGGTGTTGCCGGTGGCGCGCGACACGGTAGAGCACACGCGCGAAATCGTCGCGCGCGGGCTCGACGCCGATCTGCTGCTGCTTTCCGGAGGCGTTTCCGCGGGGAAGTACGACGTGGTGGAAGAAGTGCTGGCGGGCTTGGGCGCGGAATTCTTCTTCGACCGGGTGCTGATCCAGCCGGGACAACCGCTGGTTTTCGGCCGCGTGGGGCAGACCTTTTTCTTCGGGCTGCCGGGCAATCCGTCGTCCACCATGGTGACGTTTGAGGTGTTTGCGCGAGCGGCGCTGGAGTTGCTCGCCGGGCAGCAGGAGATCGCGTTGCACATGCCCTTGGCGCGGCTGACGCGGGATTTTCGCCATCGCGCGGGGCTGACTCGCTTTCTGCCGGCGCGGTTGAGCGCGGATGGAAGCGAGGTGACGCCGGTGGGGTGGCGCGGCTCCGGCGACGTGCCAGCTCTGACGCGCGCCAACGCGTACCTGGTGGCCGACGCCGGCCGCCCCGAGTATGCGAGCGGCGAATTGATCCGGGTCCTGATGAAATGAAGAAACTTTCTCATTACGATGCCGCCGGCAGTCCACGCATGGTGGATGTTTCCGGCAAAGCGGCGACGCGCCGCAGCGCGCGAGCCCACGCGTTCGTGAAGATTCGGGCGAGGGTATTGGCGAAGTTGCCGGAGAACCCCAAGGGGAATCCGCTGGAGATCGCGCGCATCGCGGGGGTCGCGGCGGCCAAGCGCACCTCCGAACTGATCCCGCTGTGCCATCCGCTGATGCTTACGCACGCGGATGTGGACGTAACGGTGGAGCAGAAGGGCGTGCGGATCATTGCCAGCGCGGCCACCACGGGGCAGACGGGCGTGGAGATGGAAGCGCTCACGGCCGCGGCGGTGGCGGCCCTGACGGTCTACGATATGGTGAAGGCGCTCGATAAAGGGATCGAGATTCAAGACCTGTACCTGGTGGAGAAGACCGGCGGGAAGAGCGGGGATTTCAAAAGGAAAGCATGACCAACGCTGCGGTTTTGACGATCAGCGACTCGGTGAGCGCGGGCACGCGGGCGGACGGGTCCGGGCCGGCGGTGCGGGAACGGTTGGAACAGTTGGGCTGGAACGTCGCAGCGATGGAAGCGATTCCGGACGAAGCCGGGGAAATCAGCCGGCGGCTGGCGACCTTAGCGGATGGCGGCCAGGTCTCGGCGATCTTCACGACCGGAGGGACCGGGGTGGCGCTGCGCGACGTGACGCCGGAAGCCACGCGAGCCGTGCTGGATCGTGAAATCCCTGGATTTGGCGAGCTTATGCGCGCGAGAGGTTTGCAGACGACGCCGCTCGCGGCGCTGTCGCGGTCGCTCGGGGGGACGCGCGGAAAGGTACTGATTGTCAACCTTCCGGGATCGCCGAAAGGTGCGGTGGAGTCTTTAAATGCTATCGTAGAATTGGTGCCACACGTGCTTGAGCTACTCAGAGGGCAAACCGAACACGTGACTGAGCCGAGGGTGTAATGTGACTCGATTACTCTTGTGTGTGTCCTTGTGCGGGATACTGCTGGCGCAGCAGGAACAGCCGCCGCCGACCAGAATCGTCACCACGGTTGAAAACGTTCTGGCGCCGGTGACGGTGTACGACCGTAACAACAACTACGTCCACGGATTGACGCCCGACCAGTTCCGGATCTTCGACAACGGCAAGGAGCAGAACATCCACCAGGTGGATGTGACGTTCACGCCGATTTCGCTGGTGGTGGCGATTCAGGCGAATGCGCGCGCGGACAAGATCCTGCCGGTAGTCAACAGGATCGGCACCATGCTGAAACCAATCATGCTGGGGGACCAGGGCGAGGCCGCGGTGTTGGCATTCGATTCGCGTATCCGCACGCTGCAGGATTTCACGCCGGATGCGGACAAGATCAGCAAAGCGATCAAGACGATTTACGCGGGCAGCACGTCGAGCCGGCTGGTGGATGCGGTGGAGGAAAGCGTCCACATGTTGAAGACGCGGAACAAGGACCGGCGGCGCATCCTGCTGGTGATTGGCGAAAGCCGCGATTACGGCAGCGAGGCGCGCGGCCGGGAGACGCTGATCGAACTGCAACTGGCTAACATCACGGCCTATTGGGTGGACATGTCGCACCTGCTGGGCACGCTGACCACGCCGACGCCCGATCCGCGGCCGGATAACAGTCCACCGGCCTCTCACCCGTTGCCCGGCGGCGTACCGTCCACGCCGACGACGGTGCAGCAGATGTACGGCACCAACGGCTCCAGCGCGGAGTTCATACCGCTGATGGTCGAGATCTTCAAAGACGTGAAGAACATCTTCAAGACCAGCCCGGCGGTATTATTCACGCGCGGGACGGGCGGCAACGAATTCAGTTTCTATTCGCAGAAGGGCCTGGAAGCGTCGATCCAGGAAATCAGCGACCAGTTGCACAGCGAGTACACCATCAGCTACACGCCCAACAACCAGGCGGAAGGCGGCTTCCACCAGATTTCGGTGGCCGTGATCGGGCACGACTACCGGTGCGATACAAGGCCGGGATACTGGGTAGCGCCCAAGCCGTAAGCGGGCATTGTCACGCATGCCTGAAATCAGCCGGTTCTTCGGTATTATTGTTCAGATGTACTACAGCGATCACGAACCGCCGCACTTCCATGTGCGTTATTCCGGCCAGAAGGCGCTCATCGCCATCGAGACGCTGGCTCTATTGAGAGGGCGTCTTTCGCCTCGCGCACTCGGCTTGGTGACGGAGTGGGCGGAGTTGCATCGCGCGGAGTTGATGGAGGACTGGAAACTGGCGAGGGCGGAAGCGCAGCTCAAGCCCATTGCGCCTCTGGAGTAGATCATGTTGAAGGACATCGTTGTCGCAAGAGCGCTTGGCGATTATCGCCTGTATCTTCGGTTCGAGGACGGCGTTGAGGGAGTGGTCGATCTCGCGCCCCATCTCAGCTTCCAAGGAGTCTTCGAGCCGCTACGTGACCAGGCCTACTTCGCGCAGGTCCGGGCCGATCCGGAATTGGGCACCGTGGTTTGGCCCAACGGAGCGGACCTTGACCCCGATGTTCTATACGGACGCATCACCGGGACGCCGATCCTGCAGGAGTTCGACGTCCATTTGGCGCATTAACTCAGCTAGTCGTTGCCGGCAATCTGTACGAAAGGTTCCGGAGCGACGCCGTCGACCACCGCGGCGGCGTCTTCGGCGGTGAAGGCTTCCACTTTGGCGGAGATATTCATGGAGCAAAACTTGGGGCCGCACATGGAACAGAAGTGCGCGTCCTTGAAGCCGTCTTCGGGCAGGGTCTCGTCGTGCATGGAGCGCGCGGTCTCGGGATCGAGCGAGAGATCGAACTGGCGGTTCCAATCGAAGGTGTAGCGGGCGCGGGAGAGAGCGTCGTCGCGGTCGCGGGCGCCGGGGCGGTGGCGGGCGATATCGGCGGCGTGCGCGGCAATCTTGTAAGCGATCAGGCCGGCCTTGACATCGTCTCGGTTGGGCAGGCCGAGGTGCTCCTTGGGCGTGACGTAGCAAAGCATCGACGCGCCGTACCAGCCGATCATGGCGGCGCCGATGGCCGAAGTGATGTGGTCATAGCCGGGAGCGATGTCGGTGACCAGCGGCCCCAGCGTGTAGAACGGGGCCTCGTAGCACATTTCGTTTTCCTTCTGCACCTGCATCTCGATCTGGTCCATGGGGATGTGGCCGGGGCCTTCGATCATCACCTGGACGTCGTATTCCCAAGCTTTCTTGGTGAGCTCGCCGAGGGTTTTGAGCTCGGCAAATTGCGCCTCGTCGCTGGCGTCGGCTACGCTGCCGGGACGCAGGCCGTCACCCAGAGAAAAGCTGACGTCGTGCTTCTGGAAGATTTTGCAGATATCTTCGAAGCACTCATAGAGCATATTCTGCTTGTGGTTTTTGACCATCCACTCGGCCAGGATGGAGCCGCCGCGGCTGACGATGCCGGTGACGCGCCTGGTGGTGAGGGGAATATGCTGGACCAGGACGCCGGCGTGGAGGGTCATATAATCGACGCCCTGCTCGGCCTGCTCCTCGATGACGTCGAGCATCACCTGGCGGCTGAGGTCTTCGATGCGCCGCACGCGGGAGAGCGCTTCGTAGATGGGCACGGTGCCAACGGGGATGGGCGAAGCCGAGATGATGGCCTTGCGAATGGCCGGAATGTCGCCGCCGGTGGAAAGATCCATGACCGTATCGGCGCCGTACTTAATGGAGTACTGGAGCTTCTCGAGTTCGCCATCGACGTTGGAGACCACCGAAGAGTTTCCGATGTTCGAATTGATCTTGCACGTGGAGGCGACCCCGATGCACATGGGCTCGAGGTTGCCGTGGTTGACGTTGGCCGGGATGATCATGCGGCCGCGGGCAGTCTCCGCGCGGACCAGTTCCGGCGCGATCTTCTCGCGTTGCGCGATGAAGTGCATTTCCTCGGTGACGATGCCCTGGCGGGCGTAATGCATCTGCGTGCGGATCTGGTCGTCTTTACGTTTAGCTACCCACTGAGTGCGCATGGTGCCTCCTGTAGCCGCGGGCGGAACTTGCTGAAAGGTCCCGCCCGCGCCGGACTGAAAAAGGCCGGTCACCCGGCCCGCATTACTTCTTGTTCTTCTTGGGCTTCTTTACTTCCTTTTTTGGGCTTTTGTCCTTTGCCACGGAAATCCTCCCTTATGGAGATGATTATAACCGCATGTCTTGAGCGGTGCTGAAGAAAGACGCGAGGAAGGGGGCTATTCAATGGTGGCGAGCGTCTCGCCGGCGGACACGGTGGCGCCTTCCTTGACTGTGACGGAAAGCACGCGTCCGGCGCGGGTGGCCTTCATCTCGTTCTGCATCTTCATGGCTTCCACCACGATGAGGCCCTGGCCGGTCTCGACGGCGTCGCCGGGCGCGATGAGCACGCGGACCACCTTGCCGGGCATGGGGGCGAGCACCGTCTGCAGTCCTTCTGCTCCGGCGCCGCCCGAGCCGCGCGTCCAGCGGCGCGGGTCGCGCACTTCAATCTCGAAGCGGTGCCCATCCACCACCACGACCAAACCGCTGGGTGTCTCTTCGACGCTGGTATCGTAGCTCAGGCCGTCGAGCAGCACCGAATACATCCCCGGTTCGGGAGTTTCCACGTGTGCGGTGAACTCCAGCGCGTCGCCCAGGCGGAAGCGGCAGGCGGGACCGTTCCGCAGAAGTTCGATGGGCTGATCCACGCCGTCGATCTTGAGTTCGAGTTTCATCGCAGCAGGCCGCTCCTTCCCTCCCGGCGCCAGGCGTTGGATGGGGCATCCGGCTGGGCTGCGGCGGCCGCGGTGCGCAACTGGCCGTGGACGGCGGCGGCCAAAGCGGCCACGGCCACCAGGCGGGCGGACGGCTTAGGACGCTGGTCGCGCTCGAAGAACTCCTCGATGAATTCGGTATGCAGGTTGCCGGCGCGGAATTCCGGATCTTCCAAAATTTGCCGGAAGAAACCGATGTTGGTACGGATGCCGCCCACGTCGTATTCGCTGAGGGCGCGAATCATACGGGCGGTCGCATCGGCGCGTGTGCCTGCCCAGACGGCCAGTTTGGCCAGCAGCGGGTCGTACTCCATGGGGACGGTCCAGCCGGCATAGATACAACCATCCACGCGAATGCCGGGACCGAAAGGGCGGTTTAGGCGGGTGAGTTTGCCGGGATACGGGAGGAAATCGTTATACGGATCTTCCGCGTAGATGCGGCATTCGATGGCCGAGCCGCGCCACGACACCTGCTGCTGGGTGAGCGCCAGGCGGCCTCCGGCGGCGATCTCGATTTGCAACCTGACCAGGTCGAGTCCGGTGACCAGTTCGGTGACGGGATGTTCCACCTGAAGTCGCGTGTTCATTTCCAGGAAGTAAAAGCGGCGATCCTGGTCCACCAGAAACTCCACCGTACCCGCGTTGTAGTAGCCCGCGGCGCGCGCCGCGCGGATGGCGGCTTCGCCCATGGCGTGGCGCATTTCGAGGTGCCGCTCGACCAGCGGCGAGGGACATTCCTCGATCACCTTCTGGTGCCGCCGCTGCAGCGAGCAGTCGCGCTCGAAGAGGTGCACAACGTGGCCATGCGTATCGCCGAACACCTGCACCTCGATGTGGCGGGGCCGGGTGACATAGCGTTCCAGCAGCACGCGATCATCGCCAAAGGCAGAGGCGGCCTCACGCCGGGCGGCGTCCAGAGCGCCGGCGAAATCCTCCGCCCGATCCACCCGGCGCATGCCCTTGCCGCCGCCGCCGGCCACCGCCTTGATCAACACCGGGTAGCCGATCGCCACGGCCTCGCTGGCCAAGATCGCCGGCGACTGATCCTGGCCGAGATAGCCGGGCGTCACCGGCACCCCGGCCGCCGCCATCAGCTTCTTGGCGGCGTCCTTAAGTCCCATGGCGCGGATGGCGGCGGGCGGGGGACCCACCCAGACCAGCCCGGCCGCCGTCACCGCCTCGGCGAAGTCCACATTCTCGGAAAGGAAACCGTAGCCGGGATGGACTGCCTCCG
>Ga0181536_10001360_pt1 | contig 28898 bp, 35 predicted proteins | sample PEATcosm2014_Bin_41_FD_121105 | JGI IMG/M metagenome (GOLD analysis project Ga0181536, IMG submission 121105) | Peatland microbial communities from MTU Mesocosm Facility, Houghton, MI, USA - PEATcosm2014_Bin17_60_metaG | ecosystem: Environmental > Terrestrial > Soil > Wetlands > Peat | place...
CACCCCGACCACGGTGGACATCGCCGCGATTTTCCAGCGCAAGGACGAGGAGGAGATGGATTTCGCCGAGGTCAAAGGCCAGGAGAGCGTGAAGCGGGCGATGGAGATCGCCGCCGCCGGCGGAACACACTGTTTCCCACCCCCTCCGCGTTCGCGTGTTGGCATCCGGAATGCCAACACGCGAACGCTCCGCCCCGACAAGTGTCTGGCCGCGTCGGACTTGAAACCAGCGCCGCGCTCCTACACCCCCGCCGAACTGGTTGTAAATCCGACACCACCAGGGGAAATCCGGCGCGGACGGGCATTGCCAGCTTACGTGCATCTTGCCCGCGATTCTGGCCGGGTTGATCATTGCATGATTACCCGGAACCGAAATACCATTCCTGCTGCAAACCCCACCGATTAAAAAGCCACGCCCCCCTTCCATTTCGCCCACCCGAGAACCAACTCCGCCGCTGCGCTCCTCCGATCCGTCGGCCCCCAGCTCGGCCGCCACCGCGCCCAAAACCCATGCCTTCCCCAAAACCGCCAAAACACCACCGCGCCTGCCGTTGACACCCTCTTCCCGATCCGCTATGATGCGCCCACAGTGAACCCGAAAGACAACCAATCCCGCCTCGCCGACGCAACGCTAATGAAGGGGCGCACGGCCAACGAACCTGGGAAGTTTCCCAGGCTAGAGTGCGCTGAACGATGGTTTGCCGGGCTCATTGCGGCCGCTGGCTTGGGCCTGTGCGTGTGGCTTCTTCTATGTGCGCCAATTCGATACACAGTAGTCACTGATTCAAAGCACAATCAAACTACGACCCAAACGTGGTCCGACGAGACGACAGTGCTCGTGACACTCCTCGGAGCGTCCGCAGCTTTTCTCTTTTATGCTGTTAACGGACTCCGGGTGAACAAATTCTCGGCGGCCGGGTTTTCGCTAGACTCCTCCCCAAACCCGAGCTCATTCCCCTATCCCGAGCCACTTCCACCGAGCCCCGGGAAGCAACTGGCTGCACCCGCTGCGGTTGGAGGAGCGGTCGTTGAAAATGAGCAAGACAAAAAGTTTCGCGCTCTGTCAGGGCCAGCACAGAAGGTCCTCAGAACGCTTTGGAACTACCAGACAAGGGACTTTCCCGGCAACTTCGGGGTGCGTTGGACGTTCAGACTGCTCCCTGGCACCCCTTACCACTCGGAGTACCTCGTCGGTTTGGGGCGTTTGTTGCAGGATGGCCTCGTCTTTGTGAGCCCCGCGAACGACCAGTGTGGACTTACCAACGAGGGAGTCGTCCTGATGGAATCGCTGAACGATCATGTGAGACAAGGGGAGTTCTACCCTTTCTGGTAAAAGAACTCATACCGATACTGGTCGAGTGGAGTGCAGGCGCGACCGGTTTAGCCCAATGGATTCCGGTGTTTCTGCCCTTTCGAGCATCGTGGCAAATGGCCATGTTCGATGAGGTCTGCGCTGGCCAGATCATTCTCGGTTCCAATACCCTGGATGCTCGCGGCAGCGCCGCCCGCCAACGCCAGCAGGAGCGGTTCAAGCACAAGCCCAGGGTCACTTGCAACGCCCGCATGGGCAGCCGCGAGCTCAAACAGTATTGCCCCCTGGACGAGGCGACCCTCGAGATGCTCAAGTTCGCCGTGGCCGACCTGAACTTCAGCGCCCGCGCCTACGACCGCATCCTGAAAGTCGCCCGCACCATCGCCGACCTGGCCGGCGCGGAAAACATCCTCAGCGACCACATCTCCGAGGCCATCCAGTACCGCTCGCTCGATAGGCAGTTGTGGACGTGAGTTACATCGGACTCTGAAAGTGTCAAGAAGCGCCTGCTTGCGGCAATTGCCAACCCTCACCCAAACGAGCCTGCCATCTGCGCCGGGTGAAGTGGCAATGAAGTAAAAATCCTGGTCTTTGCTGATGACCGCGATGTCATTCGCAACCGCGTAACGCCAGACGGCCATGTCCTGGGCTTGTTTCAATCCAAGTTCGCGGACGTGTTTTGCGCAATGGCCTTGCGATTCGAGAAAGCGCGCCAGCGCGGGCGGCAGTTGGTGGTCAACCAAGAAGTTCACGCACCTTGCAGCAGGACATGGTCGGCCTGAACTGCCGCGTATTCAATCGCCGCCAAAATGTCTTCGCGTTCGAGGTCGGGGTAGTCCTCCAATACTTCCTCGTAGGAGGCCCCCGCGCTAAGCAATTGCAAGACATCCGTGACGCGCATCCTCATGCCGCGAATGCACGGACGCCCGCCGCATTTTCCTGGCTCGATGGTGATACGCTTGAGCAGTTCAGCATTCATGCTTGGACCTTAATCTCCAATCGGCGAGCAGACAAGCATTCTGCCATCGGTCAGGTTCCGCGAGATTGCCAGCGAGCAGACCGGCGAGAAGTCAGCGCCCCTGTGGACTTCGCCGAGGTCAAAGGCCAGGAGAGCGTGAAGCGGGCGATGGAGATCGCCGCCGCCGGCGGCCATAACCTGCTTCTCATCGGGCCCCCGGGCGCGAGAAAATCGATGCTGGCCAAGCGATTGGCCACAATCCTGCCGCCGCTCACGCTCGAGGAGGCCCTCGAGACGACCAGGATTCACAGCATCGTCGGCCTGCTGGCGCCCGGCCAGGCGCTGGTGACCCAACGCCCATGCCTCTCGCCGCGGCCCCGGCGAATCAATTCGCTGGCAGAAAACTGACGTTCTCCTTATCGTAGCTGCCGTGATGATCAATCTGGCCTTCATAGAAGCGTCAAAGGACCAGTGCGAGATTGCGCTAGTCCCGCGCGAAGATAATAAGCTGCGTCTTGAAGACCGGGCGGCCCACGATTGGTATCGCTTCGTTCTCTCCTTCCCAGCCCACCTCGTCAGGACCTACATCGAACGTTTCCAACTGGGATCGCACCACACTGTCCTGGACCCGTTCTGCGGCACGGGCACTACGCTTGTGGAGTGCAAGAAACTCGGCATTCAAAGCTACGGCATCGAACCCAACCCGATGGCCGCATTCGCCAGCCGTACGAAAGTCGACTGGGAAGTTGATCCCGACGAGCTGACCAGGCACGCCACGTTCGTAGCCCAGCGCGTCGCCGAAAAGTTCGTTAGCGAGGGCATAGAGGACCAAGGCGGGCTGCCACTCTTTCAGCCGAGCCAGCCAGCCCCCGTGCAGCTCAGATCACTCCCGCCCGACGCACACAAGCTCCTGCTCACCGGCTCCATCAGCCCGCTTCCGCTTCATAAAACCCTGCTGCTTCTGGAAACGCTTGAGCAACACAGAGAGCCCGGACTTGCGGCCCACCAACATCTGGCGCTAGCCAAAACCCTCGTCAACGAGATAAGCAATCTCCACTTTGGTCCCGAGATCGGCGTCGGACCAGCCAAGCCGGACGCCGCGGTTGTCGGCCCCTGGCTCCGAGCCGTCAGGAGCATGGCGGCCGACCTGAGGCGCCTTCACCAGAAAGCGCCCACCCCAGCTATCGTCCATCAAGCCGACTCACGCGAGTTGATGCACCTTCTCGGCCCCGCCTCCATCGACGCCGTAATCACCTCTCCCCCTTACCCCAACGAAAAAGACTACACGCGCACCACGCGCCTGGAATCCGTGCTGCTGGGGTTCATAAAAAGCAGGGACGACCTCCGGCGCCTCAAGCAGAATCTCGTCCGCTCGAATACGCGCAGCGTTTACAAATCCGACACCGACGACCGCCTGGTCGAGGGACACGAGGAGATTCAGCGTATCGCCGAGGCCATAGAACAGCGCCGCATCGAGTTGGGCAAGACATCCGGCTTCGAGCGTCTCTACGCCCGCGTCACCAAGCTCTACTTCGGCGGAATGCTCCGTCACCTTACCGAGCTTCGCCCGGTTCTTCGGCCGGGCGCACACCTCGCCTACGTCGTGGGCGACCAGGCATCCTACCTCCGCATCATGATACGCACCGGCCGGCTCTTGGCAGACCTCGCCAAGTCAGTCGGCTACGAACTCGTAGGCATTGATCTGTTTCGCACTCGCTTGGCAACGGCCACCAAGGAGCAACTCCGCGAGGAGGTCGTCATACTCCGCTGGCCCGGTTCCACCCAGGTCAACGGTTGGCCGCAGCAGAACGATGGCAGCGCAATGGCCCTGAAAGACAAAGTACGAAAAGGGCATGCGCGAGGTGCCGTTCGAGCGTGAGGAGATGGAAACCTTTGCCGCCAAGCTCAAAGTCAAGCTGCCCAAGAACCTTGGCGACTTCGTTTACAGCTTTCGCTACCGAGCACTCCTGCCAACCTCGATCAGTTCACTGGCTGGCCAGGAGGAGACTTGGATCATTCGCCCGGCAGGCCGGAGCAAATACAGCTTCGCACTGGTCAAACACACCCCAATCCTGCCAAACCAGAACCTGGCCGTCACCAAAGTTCCCGATGCCACGCCCGGACTTGTCGCCAAATACGCGTTCAACGACGACCAAGCACTTCTCGCCAAAGTCAGATACAACCGCCTCGTCGATATATTCAGCGGCGTCGCCTGCTACTCGCTCCAGAACCACCTGCGCACCACCGTGCCAGAGGTCGGCCAGGTCGAGACCGACGAAATCTACATTGGCGTGGACAAGAAAGGCGCACACTACGTTTTTCCCATCCAGGCCAAGGGCGGCAAAGACAAGCTGAACATCGTTCAGATCGAACAGGATTTCGCCGTCTGTGCCACCAAATTCCCGCTTCTTGTTTGCAGGCCCATTGCCGCCCAGTTCATGGACCAAGGCGTAATTGCGCTCTTCGAGTTCGAGTCCGGCGAGAACGGTGTCACCATTGCCTCCGAAAAACACTACAAACTCGTCCCGCCGAAAGAGGTGACCGACGCCGACCTGCAGACGTACCGCGGCAGGTTTGACACCCCCGCGTAATCGGACAGGGTCAAACCGGGGAGTGTTTGGGCTGGTGAATGGGGGAGGCTCCAGCCGGGGGTTGCCACCAAGAACTGCCCCGGCTGCGAGTTTGTTTAAGCGCGGGCGGGCCTGCCTCGGCTGGCGCCGGGGCAAATCGTCTCCGCCCAACCGCCGATCCAGAGCCAGCGAGGCTGGCCGTCGCGTTGGGCCGGGCAACCGAGCGGACTCACGGGTGTCGCCGCGCGGCACCTTTGGATCGGAATTAGAAAAAGCCCCCGCCCCGCGTTAGCCCGGCAATTGGCCCAGGGCTACAGGAGTCCGGTCAGTGAGGCGATGGCTTCCTGGCGAACGGAGAGCACCTGGCGCAGGTCGGCTTGTGCTTTCTCCAAGTTGGCTTGCTTGACTTTGCGCGCCTGGAGGAACTTCGCCAGGGCGGCCTTGATTTCAGCATTCGAGGCCTTGGCATCGACGGCCCTCTGCAACGCTTCTTCCTCGGGAACAGGCGTTGGAGCGAAAGCGGCGAAGGGTCCGCCACCCGGACCGCCCGGCCCGCCGCCGCCCCGGCCGCCCATGAACAGGCGCATCATGCCCGCCCCGCCGCCGAAACCGACTTCGCGCCGGGCGTCCATGACTTTCTGGATTCGTCCCTCGATCACCTTCCACTCGGGGTCATCCTTGACGTCGAGTTGCTCCCGGTATCGGTCCAGAATCATCTTCTGAAATTGTGCCGGGTCAAAACTGAAGTTGCCGGGGCCAGCCGGCTGTGCCGGCGCATTGCCCGCACCCAGACCTAACATGCCGACAAGGCCGGCTAGCGCCAAAAGTTGGCTCGTTTTCATGGTTGTGATCTCCCGAATCATCTTTTCGTTGATTTCGTTGCTCGCGATCGGTCGCGGCGCTGGCATGGTCTGTCAGGCCCGCCCACTTATGAGACACCGGACCGAGGAGATTGTTACGGGAATTCCGCGTCTCGAAAGCTCAACGCGCCTGCATGGGCGGCCGCGAACTCAAACAGTATTGCCCCCTGGACGAAGCGGCCCTCGAGATGTTCGAGTTCGCCCTGGCGGACCGGAAAGACGGTGCGGGCTTGATTCGGAGAATGTCAAAGGGCATCATCCCTTCGCATGATCTGCCACTTATGAAAAAGCGCCTCATACGGATGTCCTTCGCCTTGGTAATCGGGTTGGGAATGTTGGCGGGCGGGGTTTGGGTCCTCAGCCGGGCTTTGGCGGATCGGGTAGTGGTTTACCAAGGCAAACGTATCTACTACTGGGCCGAGCGATTGAACGACTCCGACGCGGCTGCCAGCAACCAAGCCAACGCGGTGGTGGCCAGGGAGATCATTCCCCGCCTTACCAAGGCGATGTTTTCCGACACGAACGATTCAAGTCTGCGGATGGCACTCGTTGAACAGCTCAACGTTCTGCCCGGAATTCAGGTTTATTGCACGCCGGCGGCTGGCCGCCGCGCATACGCCGCCAGCGAATTGGGTGAACTGGGTCCCGCCGCCAAGGCGGCGGTTCCCGCCCTGCTGCAGGCCCTCAGCGGCCACGACCAGCCGGTTCGGGGCGCGGCGACGGTTGCCTTAGGCAAAATTCATTGCCAACCGGAGGTGGTGATTCCACTGCTAATAGGTTTGCTCGATGATAAGGAGTTAAAGGACGAAGCCGCCCAGGCCTTGGGAGGTTTCGGCGGTTTGTCCAAAGCGGCGGTTCCCAAGCTGATACCCCTGCTCAAGATTCAGGACAAGGAGCTGCATGCGGCGGTCATCCAGGCGCTGAGGAAGATCGATCCTGCCGCGGCGGTCGAGGCCGGGGTGAAGTGAGGGGCCTCGGAAAGCGAAAAATCTCGCTCTCGGCAGGGCCCGCTGGTACACGGTTCATGGCATGACCATCGTCCCAGCAACGAGCCGGTTGACCTGGCGGGAGAGAATCAGCTACGGCATTGCCGATATGGGGTTCAATTTTTATTGGGCCAACATCGCCACGTTCCTGATGATTTTTTACACGGACGTCTTCGGGATTTCGGCCGCCGCCGCAGGTTCGATGTTGTTTACGATCAAAATCGTCAATGCCTTCACCGATCCGGTGATCGGGGCCGCCGCGGATCGAACCCACACGCGTTTCGGCAAGTTTCGTCCCTACCTAATCTGGATGGCGCTTCCCCTGGCGGCGGCCGGCGTGCTCACTTACACGACGCCCGGCCTGGGCAAGGAGGGAAAGCTCATTTGGGCCTACGGCACGTACCTTTTCATGATGGTCTGTTACACCGGCATCAATATCCCCTACAACGCCCTGTCCGGGGTCATGTCGAGCGACGCCCAGGAGCGTTCCACCATTAACGGCTTGCGTTTTGTTTTTGCGTTTGGCGGGAGCATGTTGGTGACGGCTGCGACGCCGCTCCTGGTGAAATGGCTGGGGCACGGCAATGAGAAACTGGGCTGGCAATTGACCATGGTGTTTTGGGGCGTGGCGGCTTCCTGTTTATTTGCCACGACCTTTTTCAACACGCATGAGCGCATCGCTCCGCCACCGGCCCAAAAGACCAACGTGTTGCAGGACGTGAAAGACCTGGCCCAAAACGGCCCCTGGGTGGCGTTGTTCTTCCTGGCGCTCATCATCATGATGACGATCACCCTGCGGACCGCTACGTCCGCCTACTACTTCAAATACTACGTGCAGCGCCCCGATCTCATGGCGGCGTTTGTGCCCGCCTACATGGCGGCGGCGGCAGGCGGCGCTTCGCTGGCCCCGGTGCTGACGCGCCTCCTCGACAAGAGGCGGCTGTTGATGATACTGATGAGCGCCACCGGCGTTTTGTCCATCGCGTTCTTTTTCATTCCCAAGGACCAGATTGCATGGATGTTCGCCCTGCAAATCGCCATCGGCCTGGCGCTCGGCCCCAAGTCGCCGCTGGCATTCTCGATGTACGCCGATACTGCCGACTACAACGAATGGCGCACCGGGCGCCGGGCCACGGCGATGACGTTTGCCGCGGCCACCTTCTCGCAAAAGCTGGGCACGGCCCTGGCGGCGGCGGTAATGGGCTGGGTATTCACGACCCTGGGATATGTCGCCAACGCCGCGCAAACCTCGAAATCGCGAACGGGCATGGTGATGCTCATGTCGTTCATTCCGGCGGGATTCGCATTCCTGGCGGTTGCGGTGATGATGTTTTACAAGTTGGACAACGAGAAAATGGCGCGCATCCAGGCGGATTTGGCCGAGCGCAAAGCGGCAGACCATGTTGCAACCCACTCATAACGGCGAGCGCTTCGAACTGCTAAGCCCCACGGCCATGCCGCGGGCGGCAGGGTTCTTATGGAACCGGAAAATGATGATCCAGGTCACCTGCCGCGGTTACGCGGCGGCCCAATTTATGCAGCCGGAGCCGGCGAAATACGCCTACGCGCCCAACCTGGAGGCCAAGAGCTTTCTGCAGCCGGAGCAACCCTATTACGCCCACCACCCCGGCCGCTTTTTCTATGTGAAAGACGAAGAGAACGGGCGCGTCTTCTCCGCGCCTTACGAACCGGTGCGCGCCCGGCTCCAGCGTTACAGCTTCTCCGCGGGCAAGAGCGACATCCGCTGGAGCATCGAGCACGACGGCATCGCCCTGGACATCACGCTGGGCTTGTCCACCGGCGACGTGGTCGAACTGTGGGGCCTGCAAGTCCGCAACACTTCGGGCCGGCGGCGGAAGCTCAGCGTCTATCCTTATTTTCCTGTGGGCTACATGAGCTGGATGAACCAGTCGGCCCAATACCGGCCCGACCTGGCCGGGATCGTCGCCTCCTGCGTGACTCCATACCAAAAGGTGGCCGATTATTTCAAGAATAGGAATTTCAAGGACAAGACCTTCTTCCTGGCGGACCCGGCGCCCATGGCCTGGGAAGCCGGGCAGGAAGCCTTCGAAGGCGAAGGCGGTTTGCAGAACCCAAGGGGTGTGCAGCAAGAGGAGCTGTCCAAAGGCGACGCCCTTTACGAAACCCCTGCCGCCGTTCTCCAATACCGCATCCAACTGGCTGCCGGCCAAAGTCAACACTATCGGTTTATGTTTGGCCCGGCATTGGACGATGCAGAAATCATTGCGTTACGCGGCAAATACATGAACGCCGAGGGCTCCATCCGCGCTGCGGCCGAATACGCAAGCTACATGGCCCAGGGGAAAGGCCCGCTGAGAATCGAAACACCCGACCCCGAGTTGGATAACTTCGTCAACCATTGGCTGCCTCGGCAGGTGTTCTATCACGGGGACACCAATCGCATGACCACCGACCCGCAGACTCGCAACTACCTGCAAGACAACATGGGCATGAGTTACCTCAAACCCCAGGTTGCGCGCGCGGCCTTTTTGCGCGCATTGAGCCAGCAGGAGGCCACTGGCGCCATGCCCGATGGCATTCTTTTGGCCGAGGGCGCCGAGTTGAAATACATCAACCGGGTTCCCCATACCGATCACTGTGTCTGGCTCCCGGTCTGCCTCAAAGCTTACCTGGACGAAACCAACGACTACGGGTTTTTGCGCGAGCAGGCAACCGACGGAGAGGGTCGCAGCCGCACGGTCTTCGAGCGCATCGCCGGCGCCCTGCGCTGGCTGCTTAAGGCCCGTGACGAGCGCGGCCTGAGCTACATCGGCCAGGGCGACTGGTGCGACCCCATGAACATGGTGGGCTACAAGGGCAAAGGCGTCTCCGGCTGGCTGTCCCTGGCCACGGCCTACGCGCTGAACCTCTGGGCTGAGGTTTGCGCCGGTGAAAACGCAGGCCAACTGGCGGAAGAATTCAGGGCCGGCGCAAAAGCGATGAACGAGGCGGTAAACACCCATCTTTGGGACGGCCGATGGTTTGCCCGTGGCATCACTGACGACGGCGCAGTCTTCGGCGTCAGCAACGACAAGGAAGGCCGTATCTTCCTGAATCCTCAGAGCTGGGCGATTCTGGCCGGGGCCGCCAACGAGCGGCAGCGCAAACTCATGATCGAGGCCGTGGCCGCGCAATTGGAAACCCCCTATGGCGTCATGACCCATGCGCCGGCCTTTACCTCCATGCGCGAGGATATCGGCCGGGTGACCCAAAAATTCCCCGGCTCGGCCGAGAACGGTTCGGTCTATAATCACGACGCCGCTTTTTACGTCTATAGCCTTTACACCATCGGCCAGAGCGACCGGGCTTTCCGCCTGTTGCGCCGGATGCTCCCCGGCCCGGAGCTTGCGGATTACCTGCGGCGGGGCCAGTTGCCCGTGTATATCCCAAACTATTATCGGGGCGCCTGCTACCAGCACCCGAGGACCGCCGGCCGCTCCAGCCAGTTGTTTAACACCGGCACAGTCTCCTGGTTATACCGCTGCCTCATTGAAGGATTATTTGGAGTCAGGGGCGACAAACACGGCCTGGTGATTCAACCTCAACTGCCCAGCCACTGGAGCCGGGCAAAAGTGACCCGCGAATTCCGCGGCGCGGCCTTCCATGTTGAAATCCGGCGTGAAAGCGGGATTCCCAGGACGTTGACCGTCGTGAACGGCCAAGCTCTGCCAACCAACCGGCTCACCGGCATTCAAACGGGCCAAAGCTATAAGGTGGAAGTTTTGTGGAGTAATTCAACCCATTCCTCGACTGTAGGAGACGACGTGAGGAGTCTCTGATCATTTGTCTCCCAGGGGAGCGTGCCTTCGCTACGCCCAACACCCAATCAGAGACTCCTCACGTCGTCTCCTACAATGGTTTGCGACGCGCCTAATGTTTGGTCCTCACCTAGCGCCCTGCCGGCAAGGCGCCATAATCCAACGAGCACTCGCGCCCGTTGGGGAACTTGATTCGCACAAAACCACGACGCTCGATTTGGCGCGGCCTTTTGGAGGAGCTCACCGATTGAGTGGACAGATAGAGGCTGGCCCCTCTGAGCCACCTCTGGGTGCGGGCGGACAATGGGAAAACCTTCTCCAGGTCCCTTTCCGTGATGGGGGCGCCAGCGGACCGGGAGTGTTCACTCTCGGTGTGGGGCAAGGCGCGCAAGGCCGAGTTGACCTCCTCGAAAAGCGGGGCGCCATAGCTGCGGCCGGCGGAGACCTGAAAGTCAGCGCACCAGAAGGGGGCCAGGAATGCGATAGCCAGCAGGAGCGCGGCGCACTTCACCACCACGGCCTTTTGGACTTGGGCGAGGCGGAACTGGACCAGGCTCTGCGCCAGGGCCGCCAACGACAGGATGACCCCGCCGGCTATGAAACCCCATCGCAACGGGTCACGTCCGTGGAAAAAGCCCAACGGTAATTGCCGCCAGGCGGTGATATCGCACAACAGACCCGTCTCCAGACCGCCAAGCTTGTCGGCCAACCAGGCCGAGAGCAGCCCGCAGGGCGCAAGCGCCCCTATGCCCAGCACCGCTGTCAACACGGCGCGCATCGTATTGCCCAGCAGTGTTGCCGCCCAGAAACTCAAGACAAAGAACAGCCATAACGGCGTAGCGATAGCCAAAACTCCTTCGAGAAAGTCGCTCGCGCGGCCATCTTGGGCGATGCTGCCCAGGCCCGCTCTTGCCTCGGGCAGGGTCGCCAAAGCCAGAAGGCCGGGCAGAACCAGGCCCAGTCCGATTGCAACGGCTGCGCTGACGGCCAGTTTCACCAGCCATTGGCGCCGGGCCGTAACCGGCAGAGTCAAATGCCACAGGGCCAGCCCCAGCGTCCTCTCCTCGCCCAGGGAAATTGAGGCGGCCAGGGCCAAAGCCAGCGGGGCATACACGGCCATCAGCGCGCCCCACAGCGCGCCGCCATTAAAGTCCATGGTATCACGGCCCACCCCCGACCACCGCAATCCCACGGCCGTCAGCCAGCACAGAGAAAAAACCGCGGCGACGACGAAGATCGGCTTTTGGAGCCGCAACTCTTTGCGGACCATGTTGCGTAGCCTGCCCTTAGGACGGATGCGCAGCCAGTTCCACCACCGGCTCTGGCGCGGGGTTGCCGTTGACAGGATCGCGCTTTCCCCGAGAGCGGCGTCGTTGAGCTCCAGCCGGGCGAACTTCCTCCAGCCCGCCAGGAGGCAGCAGCCGGAGTAGATCAGGCCCATAATCAGACAGGGCATGGCATACACGGAATCGGGAATCCTGTCCGGGAATCTCGAGCCGACAATCCTCTCCACCCCCAAATGCACGGTCCCCAGCAACACAAGGGCGCCTGCCAGGCTGAAAACCATGCCGCCAATGATCGAGCGCGCTACCAGTGTCCACAGTGGGGCCGAACAGACCACCGCCAGGAAGAAAACCCCGGCCATCACCATGTCATGGGGCTGGTAACGCCATTGGGAAAAAACGAGCGGAAGCGCTGTCTCATGGAAGTAGCGCTCCGGCCCTGCAATCCCCCAGCTCAGAAACAGCGCCGAAGCTACGGTCCCTGCCAGGGCGCCCAGGACCAGGAGCTTTTCGCGCCACAAGTCCCGGCGCGGGCAGGGCTGGCTGAGCAGCAGGGCAAAGGTGCGCTGTTGGAACTCGTTGCCCATGGACATCGCGGCCAGCAGGGCCGCGCAGCCCAAGGCAACGGCGAGGGCATAGTCCTGCGCCCGGTGATCGAGCATCGCCAGGCCGGCAGCCAGTCCCACCAGCCATGGCAGCCGCAAGGCGCGAAACTCCTTGGACAACCTTGGGTTCATGCGCGTCTCCTATTTGAGGGTTGCCACGAAGATCTCCTCGAGCGTGAGCGCCTCGCTGGCCAGCGACTCCGGGGCCAGGGCGCGCAGTTGCTCGAGGATGCGGGCCCCGCCGCCATCGGCGATTACTTCCAGTTCCCGCCCGTCGCGGCGGACATCCAGGGCCTCCTTGAATTCAAGGGCGGGGGCTGCCTGGGGAAAACGGGCGCGGATTCTCTGGTACCGCCCCCGGGCCTGGTCGGCGCCGAGCGTGAGCACGTTGCGTCCCCGGTCCATGAGGGTGAACTGGTCGATCAGTCCTTCGAACTCGGCAATGAGATGGGTCGAGACCAGGATGGTCCGTTTGCCCGGTTCGCCCTCCTGGTAGGCGCCTATGACGGTCTCGATAAACTCGCGGCGGACGATCGGGTCCAGCCCCGAGGTGGGCTCATCCAGCAGCAGCAGCTCGGGCTCCGGGCAGATTGCGGCAATCAGGGCGAGCTGCGTCCGCTGGCCTTTCGAGAGCGCCCCCGCGGGCTGGCCCGCATCGAGCTGAAACCGGCCCACCAGGTCGCGCTCGATCTCCCAGTTCCAGTGCGCGCGGAACGACGCCAGGTAGTCCAGCGTCTCCCGCACGGTCATCCAGGGGTAAAAGGCAACCGTGTCCGGCACATAAGCCAGCCGGCGCTTGACCTCGACCTCCTCTTTGGCCGGGTCGAGCCCCAGGACGCGCGCCGTGCCGCCGCGCGGCCTCAGCAGGTTCAGCAGGCATTTCATCGCCGTCGTCTTGCCGGCGCCGTTGCGTCCGAACAGGCCATAACACCGGCCTGTCGGGACCGTAAGATTGAAGTCATGCACGGCCTCGGCGCGGCCATAAGAGTATGTCAGGCCCTTGATTTCGACGGCGGCTGCTGGTTGGTTCATGTCCGTGTTCATGCGTGATTATCGGGATGGCTGCGTCCAATTACTTCGACGATGTTGGATTCCCTCGGAAATGCCAGGTCTTCGGGACTATTGTCAGGCCTCCCTCCGGGACGAAACCAGAGCCCCTCGGCCTTGTCTGCGAGGAAATCCAACGTTGTCACAGAACTAAACCTCCCTCTGTCCGGAGGCCCGTTCCCTGGCCCGCCGCTTTTCCTCCATCACCTCGAGCCGGTCCCGGACCAGTTCAAGGACCTCCGCCGCCGGCACCTGCAAGTGATGCGCCTGGACGACCGCCCGGTCGATCTCCTCGATCAGCAGCTTGCGACGGGCCTCTTTCTTGAGCGGCGAATGGTTGGCCTTGAGGAAAGACCCCTTGCCCGGGAGGGTCTCGATGATGCCCTGGTTTTCGAGTTCGGTGTAGGCCTTGGCGATGGTGTTCCGGTTCAAGCGCAATTCCTCGGCCAGCGGGCGAATCGAAGGCAGGGCTTCCCCCGCCTGCAACGCGCCCGCCGCCGCCGCCGCTTTGACCTGGCCCACCACTTGCAGGTAAACCGGCTCGCCGGACCTGAAGTTGATCTGCAAAAGCATAGTCTCTATCTACTGTCATAGGACAATATGACACTTCACGAAAAGTGTCAAGGGGAAAAGGTTGCCAACCAACTTCCGCCGCCGCGTTCTCTGCGCTCTGGGCGTCTCTGCGTTTTCATTGCCCGTCCCTTTGCGGCCCGCATTCGGCGGTTCAAGTTCTGGGCCGTTGGCCGAAAAGGGCGGTCCCGATGCGGACCATGGTTGCGCCTTCCTCGATTGCAACCTCGAAATCGCCGGTCATGCCCATGCTCAAGGCGGGCAGAGGAGCTCCCAGGAGTTGCTCGCACTGGTCCTTGAGCTGGCGGAGTTGGCGGAAGAGCGGGCGCACCTTTTCCGGGTCCGACGTCCAAGGGGGCACGGTCATGAGGCCGTGAATTTCCAGGCGGGGCAGGGCGTTGATTTGGCCGAACTCGGCCAGAAGCCGCTCGGGGCTATAGCCGAACTTGCTGGCCTCGCCGGCGGCGTTGACCTCGAGGAGGATGGGCATTGTCCTGGAGGCCTGCTCGGCGCGCTTATTGATTTCCTGGGCCAGGCGGAGGCTGTCCACGCTTTGAATCATCTCGAAGAGTCTGACTGCATCCGGGCACTTATTGGTTTGCAGGTGGCCGACCAGATGCCAGCGCAGCCGGCCCGGGCACAAGGGGATTTTGGCCTTGGCCTCCTGCACTTTGTTCTCGCCGAAAAGCCTCAGGCCGAGCCTCGCCGCCTCTGCGACCGCCTCCGGCGGCTGGCCCTTGGTCACCGCAATGAGAATGACCGTCTCCGGGGCGTGCCCGGCCCGGGCGCAGGCCGCCGCCATGCGCTCCTGAATTGCCTTCAGATTCTCCGCCAGACTCATGCCCGGAGAATAGCGCGGATGCCGGCGCCTGGACAGTCATTTATCCAAGTTGATACGCCGCGCGGCGGGTGGCAATTCCGCGCCCCGCGAAGTCCCGCTCGAAATCAGTCCACAGCCCGGCCAATTCCGCGGGCGTGTCCACGGGCCGGAAGGCCAGGCTGGCGGCAAAGACAGCGGTCATTTGCTCGAAATAGGGCGGGTCATCGGTACGCAAATAAACCGTGCCGCCCGGCTCGAGGGCCTGGGCGGCCAGCGCCGGAAACTGCTCGTTGACAAGGCGGTGGCGGCGATGTTTGCGTTTGGGCCACGGATCGGGAAAATAGACATGCAGCGCGCGGGCCGAGCGCGGCGGCAGGAGGTACTCCAGGAAGTAGGCCGACTCGATGCGCACCGCTCGCAAGTTCGCCAGCCCGGCGCGCCGCCCTTTGCGGTCCAGCTTGCGCAAGCGGCCCAGCAGCCTTTCCACGCCGATGAAGTTGCGCTCGGGATGCCGCGCCGCGTATTCCGCCAGGAACGACCCGTCCCCGCTGCCCAGCTCGACTTCGAGCGGCTGGGATTTGGAAAAGAGCCGGGCCGGCTCGATTCGATCCAGGATGGAAGTCAAAGGGTAAATCATGATCTCAATCCGAATCCTAATCCCAATCAGTCGCCTGTTCGACCATGAAAATCCGGGTCGAGGTCCACGGAGATGGAATTCCAGCGAAAGACCACCAGAGAACATTCGAGCGTTTTTGCCGGCGCGGCTCCGCCCAGGCGCCGAGTTCTGGCTCCGGAACGGCGACGCCATACTGGGCCTCAGTCCGCCAGTCAATAAGCCAGAACCAGCACCGTGGCGCTGGTGGTCTCTTTCACTACGTCCTCGAATCTCCGGTCCTTGGGCAGATAGGGCTCTTTGAGCTTTGGGGAAATCTCCGGCAGGCTTTCGAGCAACACGCCCAGCACAGAGCTTTTCACCGCGAAATTGGCGTTCTGCGGCGGCGGGCCGGCGCCTTTGAGCGCGGCCATCTCCGCGGGCCTGGCCGCGACCATGCCCACGACGTTGCCGTACTGGTTGACCAGCGGCCCGCCGGAACTGGCGGGTTGAACGGCTGCGCTGATTTGAAACTCGCGCGGGTCGCCTTGCGCCCCGGTCAAGCTGCTGATCTCCCCTTTGGTGACCTTCGGCGCAAAGCCTTGCGAGTCGAGGTTCGGAAACCCGACCGTGAAAACCGCTTCGCCGAGTTTCGTTGCGCGGCTTGGCGCCACGGGAACGGCAGGGAACTTCCCGTTCACTTTGAGGACAGCCACATCATTGACCTTGTCGGCGTTGATCAGCTTGGCCAGGAGCGTCGCCTTTTCCGTTCTTACCACGATGCGGGCGGCGCCTTCCACGACATGAAAACTTGTGGCCACGTAGCCGTCCTCGGTGACGAAGAAGCCGCTGCCGCCTGGCTGCGAGGCCCGGGCGTCCAAAGGGCTTGGCGATGGGTAGGCCGCGCGGGCCACGTCGGGAGTTTCGGTCCGGGGGGCGAATTGGGAGGAGCGCCGCCGGGCCTCGGCGATTTCCTCCCTGCTCATACTCGCAGCGAGCAGATCGCGCCAACGCGAACCGCCGGGGCCGCCCTGTGAGGCCGCCAGGTCAAACCATTTGTAGGCCTCGATGTTGTCCTTGGCCACCTCGATGCCATCCTCGTAGCAAAACGCAAGGCTGACCTGGGCATGAGCGTTTCCCTGCTCGGCGGCCTTGCGATACCACTTCACGGCCTGGCTGTAGTCCCTTTCAACGCCTTCTCCCTCGGCGTAGCAGACGCCGAGGCTGTACTGGGCCTGAGGGTTCCCCTGCTCCGCCGCCTTGCGGTACCACACGGCCGCCTCGGCGTAGTCCTTGGCCACGCCGTTGCCTTCCTCATAGCAGAAGGCGAGGCTCATCTGGCCAAAAGGGTTTCCCTGCTCGGCGGCTTTGCGGAACCATTTGACAGCTTCAGCGCAGTCCTTGGCCATGCCCTGCCCCAGGTAATAGCAGACCGCAAGATTGCACTGGGCCTGGGCATCCTCCTGCTCGGCGGCCTTGCGCCACCACTTCACGGCCTCGGTGTAGTCCTTTTCGACGCCTTGTCCCTCCGTGTAGCAGGCGCCAAGGTTGTATTGGGCCTGAGGGTTCCCCTGCTCCGCAGCCTTGCGATACCACTTCACGGCCTCGGGATAGTCCTTTTCAACGCCTTGTCCCACGGTGTAGCAGACGCCGAGGTTGTACTGGGCGCCAGCATTTCCCTGCTCGGCTGCCTTGCGGTACCACTTGGCGGCCTCGGCGTAGTCCTGGGCAACGCCACTGCCCCAATAGTAACACAGCCCCAGGCTGAACTGAGCCGGGGCATTCCCCTGCTCGGCACGCCTTTTCAGCGCGCCAAAACGATCCGCTTCCTCCTTGGCCTGGGGGAGGAGGAGACTGATGCCGGGCTGGCGGTTGGTCTGCGCAATGGAAGGCAAATCCACTGCGGGACCCATATAAATCCTGCCCTGGGCGTTCGCGGCAGGCGGATCAGTCTTGGACGACTGCGCAGAGGCCACTGCCAGGGGGGCAAGAACTATGGAGATCAGCAAAGCTCCCGCAAAGGCGCTGTACCCGGCGTGCCATGACTTCTGCATGGGGCAGAGTCTAATTCCGTGCCGCCCTGTGGCAAGCAGGAATTCGCCAGAATGAAGGAGTGGCCGGGGCGAACAATTCAAACCACTCGTGCGTCGATATCACCGCCAGCCTGCCGTCGCAATGGGAAAACCAGTTGTCGCTGAATGCCGTATTTGTGATCACGGCATCCTCATACTCCAGCGTGAATTGCAGGTGATCCTCCGAGCTTATAGAGCTTGTCGGCGTCTGGGCGCTAGGTTGAAGACCGCCAGGCCTGCCGCCTCAGCCAGCGCGATTTGTTCCGCGTCGAAAGAGAGCAGAGCTTCGGCTCCAACCTCGATGGCGATCGCTACGTGAAACAAATCCATCGCGCGGACCACCATTTCAAGGGAATGTTCGGCTCGGAGTTCTCCCGCCGTACGCACCGCGTCGGTCCAGTCGAACTCGACATGAGGCCAATAGCCAATCCTTGCTTCCTGCTCCAGGAGACGGATTATCTGGCGAGATTCTCCCTTGCGAAGCAAACCCGCGCGTTCGGCCTGGCAAAAGCCGTTGAAGACCTCGATCCGCTGCCAAGGCGTCCAAAGCACCTCCGCTCCCGGATCCCGCTCAAACAAACTCAGCGCGGCCTGATGCTGCTTATCCCCGCGGCACTTGTAACCCAGCCACCACGAAGTGTCGGCATAAAATCTCATTTCTTAAGCGAGGCCAGGAAGGCTGTTCCGTTGAAGCTGGGAGCATTCCGGCCGCCAACGGCTCGCTTTTCAGCCAGCTCCCGTGACATTTTCGGACGTGTGCTCTTGCTGACCACGAATTTTGGCTTCCCATTGGCGGTGACAACAAGTTGCTTTCCCTCGGCCAATCCATCAACCAGGCCTGCATTATGATAAAATTCGCGAACGGTTACCGTTTTCATCCTGTTAGACACTACGGTCTAACGTGTTGAACATCAAGGGCAATGATCACGTTGTCCGGGACGGTGCGGTCTTTTGGAAGGCTGGTGCCTGGCGGGCGACGCTTCATAAAGGGCGTGTCGGTTCTTCCCGTTGACCTCGATTTTATCAAAGAGAGGGAAGTTAACCTGGTACTTGGTGGAGCAAAACTGTTTGATTTCCTCATTGGTTCCGGGTTCCTGACGGCCGAACTGGTTGCACGGGAAGCCCAGCACCATGAAGCCCTGGTGTTTGTAGTTCTGATAGAGCGCCTCAACCCTGTCTCGATTGTGAACCGTGGCCGGGTAGTCTTTGAGCGACCTTCCACGATTCCAACCAAGACGCCAAATTGTAATGGCCCTCACCGGCCAGCTGACATACGCTCCTCTGTACATCGAAACCGCTATGAACACGCCACAAACACCCAGGAAACCGGTGTCCCAGAAGCTGATCACGATCTACCTCGATAACACAGCCTACGGAAAAGGAAAACTCCTGGTTGGCAGCTTCGCGGAGAAGCATGGTCTGGTTGAGGAACATTTGAGCGACTTCCTGACCAAGGGCTGGCGAGTAGCCGCCATCCATGGTTTTAGCGGCAGTTCGGAAAACATCCAGGTCCGTGGATGGATCACCGTGTTGCTCGAAATGACAACTGACGACGGGGGATAGGGCTCTGGTCTTCGACACGTACCCAAATCATGAAGAGGTAAGAGCCAAGAACGAAGGCCAGGGAAAGCAGCGTGAGCCACAGCGGCACCGGCCCCAGATATTGGCGCGACCAGCCGAGCCGGTAATCCAGCCCGGGCAGCAATAAAGAGGAGACCAAGACCGGGCGCCCGAATCTCATGATGAGTTTCTGTTCGCTGACTTTCTCCCTGAGCAGCAGCCGGCGCTCGAGGAATTTGGGATCCCGCTTGTAAAAGTAGATTCCTAAAGCGAAAGCATTGATGAGCATGAGGACAAGGAGCGCCCAGCCCCGCCAGAATTTCAGCGAGCCGGCGGGGATAAACAACAACGCAGGCAGGAACAGCAGTCCGGCAAAAGCACGGAGGACCAAGATGGAGGAAACGCCGTAGCCGAAGTGACCTGAGAATACCGGCTTTACCGGCCGCCCTCAGCGAATTCCTCAATCTTGGCCTTGGCCTCGGCAAGCCCAACGCCGGGGTTTTCCTCCCGGTAAAGCTTAATGGCTGCGATCTTCTTGCTGGGATCTCTGGCCAACCGCTCGACCTCCGGCGACAATCCGGAGGCTGGAGGCGGCGGTGGTTCGATGCCCTCGTGCTTGAGCAAGGCATCCAGTTTCTGTTCGACCGATTTCAAACGCCGCTCCAATCGTCCCAGGTCGATCCCCTGGCGTTTGGTGAGAGCTGCGCCTCCGGCAAAGACCGCCACCATGGCGGCAATGAGGGCGTAGCCGCTAAAGTCCAGAACTGCGAGTAGCGGTGTCATACAGGATTATGCGGCAAGGGGTTTATTTGGTCTTCCCGTGCTTCTCCATCTGCCGCAAGATGATGATGGCCCCAGACCGCACCGGTTCTTCTCGTCTTCGCATCCCCTGAGATAACCCTGCTGAGAAGGGGGTGTCAACCACGGGGCCGGGCTCGAACTGAACCTGGGCCATCGTGGAGTTGGGGAAGGGCAAAATTACGATAGAGGGCGGGTATCTTAACCGGTTTTGAACCGGCGTCAAACGCAAGACGCCGGGGGGCTCGTTCCCAGGAAAAGGAAGTATTTCCAGGCCCCGGCGTAGGCCTTTCGCTCCACCACGCTGGAGCAAGGGAAGAGCCGCCTGAGGGCTGAAACCAGGTGATCGTCCAACCTGACGTGGTTCCGCCGCATCCAACGGCGAAACCAGCCCAAAGGCGTGCCGGCGAAATCCACGACGGCCAGCCATCCTCCGGGTTTAAGGTCCCTGGTCGCTGCTTTCAAGGCGATCTCCCAGCCGGGATTCATCATCGAAAGGGAGTAGGAGAACAGCACCAGGTCAAATGCGGGAGCGGGATCCAGCGGTTGATCGTAGCTCGACCGCACCCAGCGAACCTCAGCGGCACGATGGAGACCTCGCGCGGCCGCCCGGGCGAGCATGTGCTCCGAAAGATCGACCCCGGTAAAGCGGGCCTTTGGAAAACGCCTTGCCAGTTCACCCAGATTCCGGCCAGTGCCGCAACCGATTTCAAGGACGCGTTCCGGCGGCGGTCCCGCCGAAATCATCCGCACTAGTTCCGACCGGCCGAAGAGAAAGGTCCACCGCGTGAGATCATAAATCGGCGCGTGCCAGCGGTAGTACCTTTGGACCGCCGCCACGGAACCAGCGCTGGGGTACTGGGGAGCGTAATTCACAGCACTTCCGCCAGGTGGAGGCTGCCGTAGGTGCCTACCCGGTCCAGGCGATGCAGTGGAACGGTTCGGTCCGGCCGGAAGCCGATCTTGCTGTGAATCCACGCCGGCAGGAAGTCCAGAGCCATCCCGGCCGAGCGGAGCAGAATCCGCGTGCCGCGCAGGCTCCGTTGGATCAGGGTGCGCCACTCCTCGTCCAGGGCGGCCGAGTTATGCCCGGCGAGCCAATCCTGGTGATCGAGCAGCGCCAGGTGCGTGAACGGCTTGGCCTCCCGGCTGAATCCGGAAAAGACTCCGGTCGATGCGGGGATCCTCCCAGCACGTGTTGTAAAGCAGCCGGTTGGAGTGGAGTGACCGGAACAGCCAATGGTGCATAACACCCTCGCACGGTGGCATGGCAATGTTACGAAGGTGTGGAGAAGAGGTGAATTGCCGGTGAATAACTTATTGGCGGGCAAGTGGATTTGCGGCGGTGGGCCTGTTGCTCGGCGTCGAACTGCTGGGCGAGCGCGCCACGCTCGAGCGCGCCACCGATGAAGCGGAAGCGGTTATGTACGCCGCTTTGGCCCGCCGGTCGAACTTCAAGATCACGATGGGCGATATCCTGACCCTCACGCCGGCCCTGGTCATCATACGTGCCAGTATAAAGGCGAGGCCAAAAGGCCGAGCGATCAGGACATCGGGAGAATTCTCTCCTGCGCCCCCCGCCTGGTCGTCAGCCGGTTTCGCGTTGAGACTGGCACCCCCGGTGGGTGCGAGTCCGTTCTGTTCGTGTGCCTGGGGGTGTGGTCGTGGAAATCCCCGGCTGGACGACCACGAAGGTGTTCGCCAGACGGCGGCCCAGCAGATGTTCGGTGGCCCGCAGGGTGTTGAGGAAGCCAAGGGCCGCCTCGGGGTTATCGGTCCAACTCCCGTCGCGGCTGTAGTAGAGTCCGGTTTCGAAGTTCTGCAGCAAAATCCTCATAGTTCAATTGTCGCTGAGCGCAAGGCTAAAAGGTCCCTTAAGAAGCATCAACGGAGGCGGCGTGACAATTGGGCTACGTTCATGAAAAGCGCCGCGCCGGGCGTACAGTAATAACAGGCAAGTTCCTGACTGCCAGCCGAACCTAACGTCAGTTGGGCCTGGGAATGCACACGTGCGGTTTAGTCAAACCAGCCCCAGCTCAAATGGCCCGATCCGATAACGCGGGTGCAGGATGGGCCGGCACGAACTCCCTCGCCGGTTTGCGGGTCGTCTCCTCGACAACGGACATGAAGATGGGTTCGGCGCGCCGCACCCAGGTTCGATACGCGCCCAGATCGGCGGTTTTCCGGCGCCGCAGCAGGGGCGTCAGATCGAAACCGGTGGCGGCCAGGGCCAATCCGGCCTTCTGTGCGTCCAGGGCATTGAGATGCTGCTCGACGTGATTCTCCACCGGAACGACCAGGAGCGGTTTGCCGAGCCAGGCGGCTTCATTTGAGGATTCGAATCCGGCCGTGCAGGCGACGCCGCGGCTCTCGGCCATCATTCGCAGGAATTTCGCTCCGTCCAGCTTGTGGAAGGAGAGAGTCGAGTCGTAACGCCAGACCGGCTGAACTTTCGGCCTCTCGCAGAAGCAATGGAGTTCCACATCGGGAAACACCATGTGCCAGCGGAGGACGTCCTCGGTGTAACCCTGGTTCAGGACATAGGCCAGGAGGAATCGGCCCGGCGAATCCTGTGGCAGGTCGAAGAGCTCGCGTCGCAGCAAAGGCGGGCAGACGAAGAGGCGCCGCTCGGGCATGGAGGCGGCGGGATAAAACGAGAGCGCGAGCTTGGTGGATCGCGCGCCGGCCAGGCCCACATACTGCCGCATCGCCCATTGCTGCAAGGCGAACTGGCTGGAACGCACGAAGTCCGGGTGGCCCAGCATGAACTGATGCCCCACGGAGACGACCGGAATCGGGTGCGGGCGCAGCACGTTGAACAGGCCCAGCAGCGGCTCGAGAAAATTAAGGATGAGGTCGGGTTGGGTGCGTTCGAGGGTGCTGGCGATGGTCGCCAGGCTCTTGCGATAACGGCCCAGCCCGGAAAACGCCCCCCGCAGCGTGGCCAGCGGGGCCACACCTCTTGCGCCAGCCATAGAGAAGCCAGGGCTCACAATGGGGGTCAACTTGCCGCCGAACGCCCGGCGAAAGAAGTCCGGGATCGTTCGATTGGGATTCGTGCCTACGGTGACCGCCACGACCTCATGGCCGTGGCGTTCCAGGGCTTGCGCGGCGGCGATGGCCTGGGTCATGTGGCCCCGACCATCCCCTTGGACAGCGAACATGATCTTCATAGAGAGCGAAATAGACCCATCTGCGGGCTACGCTCTCATGGGAATGTTAAGGAAATGTGGCGGTCTTGTGAATTATCTGTGAATGGCCGTCTTTGGGAATGTTGCTTTCTGCATGGCCCTGATCGTTCAGGAAACCGACAGGAAAACACCTATCTGAGTTTATTCGTAAAAATGGTCGGGGCGGTGAGATTCGAACTCATTTGAGCGGTTTCGAGGAAACCCCTGAAAACACAGGGGATGCCTGCAAACAAAGGCTGGCGTGCGTTTTCGCCATTTTACTTGAGATGAAGCAAGATGAAGCTAACTACTGATTTCCGCTCAGGAAAATTCAGGAAAGCCCGGCCCGGTCGCCAGAATGCCCCAGGGCGGTCCGGGGCCTCGCCGGGTATGGACACCCTCGCCGGCCTCGAATCGCCCCAGGGCGCCAGCGCAGCGAACGGGCAGGGCGAATCCTTGAGTCGCTCCCGGTCGACGTGGACGTGGCGGGATGCCGCAGGGCGAGCCAGGGTCCGGGGAAGGTCCGTTTACCCTGCCCGGCCTCGCCCGGTGCCAGGCGCGGGAAAGGGCGAAGCGCGGCGGGGCCGAAAAAACCTGTTGACGCGTCCACGACGGCGGGCGCATACTCACTTCCGCAGCCTGCGGAAACAGGCTGCCGGCACTTGTTTGGGCGGACCATCAATCCGCAGCCGAAACGAGCAAACTAAATGCACTGGTCAGTGATACCGCGCACGGGTGATGCCGACGCGGGATAAGGTTTCCGCCTTCATTGACCAGTGCATTTTTTGATCAAAATATGACAACGATGGAGGATGAGTTGTGAAGGGCGGGATCATTCCGACGCCGCCAAGGGGGCGCGTTCCGCAAGGGAGAGAGTGCGATCTCCCGCTCATAGGTGAGCAGGTGCAAACCGTTAAAGCGCGGCTGGAAGCACAAGGGGCCATAATCGAGCTCTGCCGCATCCGATTGACCGCAACCGAGCAGCGGCTTACGGCGGTTGAACAAAGACTTTCAGTTCGGTCGTCATAAGAGGCGGCCTGGACACAACCGAGTGCCAAGCCCGCGAGCTTGCCCGCGTTGAACCGGAGAGACGGGTTTATTCAACGAAACGGCGAACCCGGAACGCGGCCAGGGCCTTCTTGGAGTCGAAGCGCACGCAACTGTGATTCAAATCAATTCGGCACTTGTCCAGTCCCCAAAGCTGCTCATTGCGCTTTACGGAGCGCACGGACACGTTCAGGAGTTGCGCAATCTCTTTGCGTGACACCAGTTTTTGCTCAAACACTTTCGGAATCGGTTTTGAATTTGCGGAAGGCATAGGTCATTTACCAAGTTTGCTGCCGGCGCCGCTCGCGGGATGAAACCCCAGCGAAGCGGAACCGGGGAAAGGAGCCGCGAGCGCACCGGCAGAAGGAGAAGGTCATGCTGTGCGCGAGTTGTAAAAGCCCCACGATGCCAGAGCGTGTGCGAACCGGGTGCGATCCTGGACAGTCACCGGGCCAAAGGCGCGAAGGAGGAAGAATAGGGCCTCCGCATCCTCTGGCCCGGCGTTCGCTGCATCATTATGAGCCGGTGGGTTGACAGCCTCCGGCATGGCGGGCAGTGAAAAAACCTCGTCAGCCAGTCCAAGGCTAACAGCATGAATCGCGTTTAGGTGCGTGTCAAACGGACCGAGCACATTGTCAGCGGCCTCTTGCCCGATGCGAACCTTGAGCAGCTCGCGCACGCGGGCCTCGATTCGGTCAAGACGGTCGGCACTCTGGCGCAAGTCGCCGGCCTGCCCATACACCCAAAGGCAGGGCCGGTGAATCATAACCTCGGCGCCGGCCTCGATTCTGATTCTGTCCGCGCACATTCCCAGGGTGACAGCCGCACTCTGCCAGGCGCCGGTTATCGTGGCCTCTGGCGTCCGGCCCTTCAGACTGTCCATGATTTGCAGTGCGGCCTCGCTGTCGCCGCCGTGAGAGTTAATGGCCAGGTCCACGCGGGACACGCCTTCAAGCTGGTTAAGCAAATCGCCAGCACTTGCGCCGATGCCGATTTCGTCGCCAATGAAAACAGCCGCGGTATCGCCGTCGCGTGACACGCTAAACCACGGCGGAATTGCTATAGAACCGGGGGGCATGGCGTTGTGAGATTGAGAAGAAAGGCCTTCACCTTGACGTTACCCGGAAACCGCTTCGCCACGGCCAGCACGGCCAGACCGGAGCGCGGCGGAAGGTCGGCAGAAGCCGCAAAGGCCAGGCAGCGGGTGCAAGCTGTAAGCCCGCCGCCTTGGATGGCCCTTGCGGCATAGTGTCTCGACAGGGCGAGCATTCCGCATGAACGAATCGTGGGGTTCACGGCTGATTTGTGACAACCACCTTCAGCGGACGTTCCGCAGCATCCCTCTCCGCACGCTTCCGGGCGCTTTCGCGCTCGCCTTCCAATCGCAAACGGTCGTTGAATTCCGACAGCTTTTTGACTTCTTCGACATGCGCAAGGCGCGCCCGCTCGCGGTCTCCGTCCAGGATCGCCTTCTCTCTCGCACGCTCCAAATCACGGGCAGAGACAAGCGGCTTCGCGATTGCTTGGGCACAGAGATTAGCGCGAAGCGTTTCCGCTTCGGTGGGTTCCCACATACCCAGTCTGAAAAACGCGTTTTCCGGCGGCGGTGTTGGGAATCCATCGATTAGGCTGTTCTCAAGTGCGGGGCACTCGAAAATCGAAATGAATGCCAACGCTAAAGACAGAGGCGATGGTGTGAATTCGACACCATACCTCTCGGCTTCGGCACGCTCCTTTTCCTCTTGAGCAAGAGTGAGTCGTTGCACCTTCTGTGCCAGGAGATCATAGTAGGGCTTCAACAGTGCGACGGCCTGCTTGCAGAGGACTGCTTGCACAACGGATATTTGAGACCTAAGCGTTCGGTTCTGCTCGTATTGCGCGTCGATGTTGAGACTGGACAGATTGGGGATTCCCCTTCCCTCACTTAACTCGGTTGGGATTGAATCGCGAACCTGTCTGATCCTGTGCAAAATCCCTTGAATGCCAGCGGCCTCCCTCTGGGCCTCGAGTTCATAGAACCGCGTGAACAGGCCGTGGTAGGTTGCGATGTCCGCCTCGCTCGGGAAGATCACCGGTTTTTCTTCGCGAACGAAGCTCCGATGTTCAGGAGTAACGACGGGAGAGGGGTTGACGCGATGCCACTTGCCTCTTCTGAATCCCAGACCACACAGCGGACCGTATCGATTAGCGAAATCATCAGGCGATTGTTCAACCGCCAGCGGGACGATTGTGCTTTTTATCGGCTGCACGTCCTTGTCCACTCTCTGCTCACCCATGCAAGCCGTGCTGAATGTTTGACCTTCGCAGCCCGGCACTGCGATTATGCGCGCCGGGATGGCCCTTGCAGCCGGCGCGAGCGCACGGGGCGGCGGGCCAGCAGTTGCGTAGCGGTTTGGGCGAATCGCGTTCAAGATGACTTTTAGGGCGTTCATTCGTTCGAGGGTTCAGTTGTGAGGCAGCGGTTGACGATAGCGCTCGTTTCGAGCTCGGAAAGCATGTCGGAAACGGCGTTGAGGATTCCTTGAGCCGAATTCCCGTTGGCGAAGTCCGGCTCCTGCGCGATGCGGCGCACTAAATCGTTAAGTAGGAGTTCGCTAGCTGCAGTTGTTCGTGTGGCCATAGGTTTTATGTGTGTCCAGGTTACTTGCCGCTTACCTCGCCCCGGTGCCGGGCACATAGCGCCGGATCGTCGCCGGCGCCGGCGCGCTCCCCTTACTGGGTTGCATCGGGGCAGGTTCGCTCACGCGCGTCGTCTTCGGGATCGCCGGGGTCGTGCGAGTTGGGGGCGCCGGGGCCGGCGCGGGCGACGGATTATTCAAACCATCTTTGCGTGTGCTCATATTTACTTCGGATTGAGATTAACGGGCTCGGAGTGCGGGATCACGAGAGACGGCGCCTGCGGGTGCTTGAGCCGTTCCACCAGCTTCAAAGCCTCTTGCGCGAGGGCTTCGGGGGAACGTGAGTTGTGAGCAACAGTGGCCAGTAAAGCGGCAACCTGCTCGTGAACAGCCGGCGCGGGGGCCGGCGCGGGGGAATCAGTTTTTGTTTCAGCATCCATAGATTTTCGATTGTTTTTTACGGGCGCAACATCGCGCCTCTACCTACACTGGGGAGTCAACCGTTTTCCAAATGCGGGCGGTCAACCGCTTAACCGAGAGCCAGAAGGCTTGCTTGCTCACGCCCAGGGCCCGGGCCTGGCCGGCCAGGTCGCCGTCCACCGTGCCCAAGAGGGCCGCGCGTAGCTCTGCCCCGCGCCGGCCACCGGGTAGGCGGGCGAAAATGATACCCAGGGCCTCGCCGGCCCGTTCAAGGCCAGCTTGGTCAAGGGCCTCGTCTATGGCCCGGAGCGCGGCGCCCAGGTCCGGGAAGTCTGCCCCCATATCCTGCAATCGCTCGGCCAGCGCGACAGCTGGCGGTGCCTCTGGTGGTTCATAGACCGGGACGGGCCGGCCATCATCGTCAAAGGCCGGTTCAGTGTCATTATCAGGGTTATTCATGGTCGAGTTGTCGTCGAGTTGTCGTTGCCGATGGCAAGTAAATCGTAAAACGCGAGGTCCTGTATGTGCATCGGCGCAACGTGGTGAAGTGGTTTGCTTTCGCACTGCGAACGAAACTCCGTCATGCTTGCGAAAAACCATTCGCAGATTTGCGCTTCATCCCCCAGAATGCCGGTCGGCCAGTAGCGGAGATAAAGCAACACTTGGTCTTTCGTTTCGCTAAACTCTGCTACAAGCGTTCGCTTCGCCGTGTTCAATCCGTAACAATGTTTTCGCGGTTTCACTTTTTGCCTGCACCGATGTTGTTGCACGCTTCAATTATTCTCGGCTGGATGGTTTTTGCATGCGCTTCAAGCTTCGCCCTGATTTCGGGCTCGTTCAGTCCTTTGAGAATGCTTGGGAAGTCTCTCACGATGCGCATTATTTCGGCCCAAAAGACTTGCACAAAGATTTTCCTGCCCGCTAAGACCGTCTCAGTGGCAATTAACTTCCCTTCCGCGATTGCGTTCGCCGTTTCCGCTTTCCGAGCAAGCGCGCGAAGCAATCGCAATCGTTGTTTACCAATTCTCTCGCGCAATTCCTTTGTCATTGCGTGTGAGCCTTCCCTGCCGACAGCCGCAAGGAATACGCGCCAACCTTCGACATCGCCCAGCGCAGGCGCATCGGGTTTTTTCCGATGAAAAGCAATGAGTTGACGAGTGACGCCAAGAATCTTGGCCAGGTCGGAGGCGGTTTCGGGTGTTTTCATGGTATGTCAAGTAACTCAATCGAGATAGTCGGAGACGGAGGGCGCACGCATAACAACCTCCGATGAGGTTTCCGTTTTAAGAGATTCCTTATTGCCCCAGAGATACGCATCGCCTTCATGGTTTCCAATCCTTTCCGCGCCACTGCCCTGTTGCACTGTTGAACACAATCAGCTTGCGGTTGCGCAGTCGTTCAAAGAGCCAGGCTTGCAACTCTGGTTGCGTTGCAATCCACTTGAGCAAGTCGGAGGTGCTCGGCTCGAATGGCTCGCCTGGCAGCCTATGGCGTAGCGGCGGCATCATGCGTGCCGTGTCCAGAGCACTTAAGCGTGGGTGTTTCATGCTGTAGCCTTCATCTGCAGGATGTTCAGCTCCGCTTGAACGACCGGGTCAAAGTCAATCGAGCGGAACCGCTCGCGCAGTCTGCGGAGGAGATACGGCCCGATGTCGTCATCGAACTTCGCCTCTAATTCCGCGCCAGTTGCATTCAGTGTGAGAATCGTTGTGGCGTATTCATCCGTGCTACGCGCTTCGACTAACTCGAAAAGCGTTTGCTGCACGATGGGCGATAGCTTGCCGCTTGCGTCGCCCCTTTTGTCCAGGTCATCGAGCAACAGCGGATCAGC
>Ga0181536_10001362_pt1 | contig 28869 bp, 19 predicted proteins | sample PEATcosm2014_Bin_41_FD_121105 | JGI IMG/M metagenome (GOLD analysis project Ga0181536, IMG submission 121105) | Peatland microbial communities from MTU Mesocosm Facility, Houghton, MI, USA - PEATcosm2014_Bin17_60_metaG | ecosystem: Environmental > Terrestrial > Soil > Wetlands > Peat | place...
AGGCTGCTCGTGGCCGTGCAACTGGGCCACGTCGAGGCGGGCGATGCGCGCGATTCGCTCGACGTGCCCGGGCGGTTCATCGACGAACACGCCCACGCGCCGCACGCCGGCTGAAGTGGAAATCTCCGCGGCGCGATCCGGCGCGATATACCGCGGGCTGCGCGGGTAAAAGTTGAAGCCCAGCGCGGTGGCGCCGCCTTCCATCGCGGCCGTGGCGTCCGTCTGGTTGGTGATGCCGCAGATCTTGAGGATCATGCGCCCACCAATGCGCCAAGCGCCGCCGCCGGGTCGCCGGATTTCATGAGGTGCTCACCCACCAGGAACGCGGTGTAACCGGCGGCGCGCAGCGTCGCGATGTCGCGCGCATGGTGGATGCCGCTTTCGCTGACGCGCACCGCGCCTTCCGGTATGTGCTCCGCCAGCCGCAGCGAGGTTTCGAGCGTGACTTCGAAAGTGGCCAGATCGCGGTTGTTGACCCCGATCATGTCGGCGCCGGCCGCGATGGCGGTTTCGAGCTCGCGCCGGTTGTGTACTTCCACCAGCGAGCGGAGCGCGTAGCGCGCCGCCAGTTCGCGGAAGTCGCGGATCTCGCGCTGGGTGAGGATGGCCGCGATCAGCAGAATCGCGTCGGCGCCATGGGCCGCGGCTTCCACCACGTGCGAGGCTGCAATCGTAAAATCCTTGCGCAGCACCGGCAACCGGACGGCGCCCCGTGCGGCTTGCAGGTCCGCCAGGCTGCCTTGAAAAAAGCTTTCGTCGGTGAGCACGGAAAGCGCCGCCGCGCCACCCTGCTGGTATTGGCGGGCGATGCCGGCGGGATCGAAATCCGCGCAAAGCAGCCCCTTGCTGGGCGACGCCTTCTTCACTTCGGCGATAATCGCGGGCGTGCGGGCACAGAGCGCAGCGCGGAAATCGCGGCGCGTGGCGCGGCGCAAATCAGCCTCGCGCTCCCAGCGGTCGAGATGCTGAGCGCAGTGCGCCAGTTCCTCGCGTTTCTTAGCGACAATACGGGCCAGGATGTCTGGAATCGTGTCGATCAAGGGTGATTCTTTATCCTATCAAGGATGACGGTGCTTGAGAGAAGGGAACCTGCAACGCGGAGGCGCGGAGACACGGAGGAGGTTTGAAAACGAGAATCAAAACGGGGGAGCCGGAAGGTCCTTCAGCAGCCTCTTACGGCTGGCCAGCGGCGAGCTGCACACCCTTGCGCAAGAGCGCGCCCGCATAGCTGCCGGCCAGCCCCAGCGCAATCACTACGCCCGTCACCAGCAGCAGCCCGCCGGTGTGTGAGAGATCCGGTTTTGCGGTTCCGAAGTTGCGCTGCCATAGATCCGCGGCCGGCGCCCATGGTCCCACCAGCAAGGCCCACTGCCAGGCGTGCCGCGGCCGCCAGCATCCCAGCACAAACGTGAACAGCAGGATGAAGAACACCTCCACGCCGGTATCGTCGGTGTGCAACTCGAAGCTTGCCAGGAACAGTCCAACCGCCAGGCAGAACAGGTAGGCCGCAATCGCGCTGAGCTTCATGGCTTTGAGTATACGAAAAGTAATTTGCAATGTAAAGTACAAAATGCACAGCCACCCCGATGCGAGCCGCGACCGTGAGGGAGCGTTGCCAGTCCCGCGAATATTTCCTCAAGGTCGGGCAACACGCGGCTACTGGTCGGGCGCGGTGTACCCGGTGCGCCAGTGGGCCTGCAGCGGAGGCAGTCCGCGCGGCGGCACCACTTTCACCTGGATGTGATGGTATTTCCCGTCGTGTGCCTGGCTGGTGGGAGAAAAGGCCAGGATGTAGCGGTTGCGCAGCTCGATGCCGATTCGTTTGGCGATATCGGGCAGGTCGGCCGGATCCGCCACGAACATGCGCCCGCCGGTGGATTCCGCAATGTGCGAGAGTAACTCCGGGCCGCCGGCCTCTTCCAGCGTGTTGCCGCCGCCGAACACGCCGATGGCATAGATCAGCACGTCGCTTTCCACGATCAGCTTTTTCACTTCCGTCACCGAGTAGCGGCTGTTATTATCGCCGCCGTCGGTAATCAGCAGCAGCGTCTTCTTGTTCTTCGCGGACTTCCGCATCTGCTGCAGCGCCAGGTATATGGCGTCCAGCAGGGCCGTGGAGCCTTTGGAGCGCGAAAAGGTGAGCTCCTCTTCAATTCTTCCGTAATCCCGCGTAAGCGGCACCACCAGTCGCGGCTGGCTGTCGAACTCCACCAGGAAGAATTCATCCTCCGGATCGGAGATCTTGAAAAACACCGTCGCGGCCATGCGCGAGCGCTGGAGCTTCTCGCCCATGCTGCCGCTGGTATCGAAGACCAGCCCGGCCGCGATCGGCTCGTCGTCCATGGCGAACTGCGCGATGGTCTGCTCCACCTTGTCGTCGTAGACGCGGAAGTTCTCTTTCTCCAGGCCCGATACCGGACGGTTGAGCGGATCGTTCACCGTGACGGGAATCAGCACCAGGCGCGTCTCCACCCGGATATTGGGGGTCCGCTGCCCCTCTTCCTTGGGCTCGGGCTTCTTGGGCCGCGGCGTGATGGTCACCTGCGCGCGAACCAGCAGCCCCATCAAGCCGAGCGCCAGGGACGCCAGCAGCATTCCACGCAAGCCACGCACGCTTAGCATTGTACTCCGGTGGCAGGGCAGACGATCGTCTTCCGTCGTCGGTCACCCGGCCGCCGCCACAATTCTCTCAAGCTGTCCCAAGTGATTCAAGTCATGCCCGGCCATGGTTTCAATCACCGTCTGGAACGTCATCTCCCCGCGCTCCGGATGGCTCAGCCGCTTCGACCACGCGCTCGCCGGCACCGATTCCACCAGCCGCACATTCCACTTGCGCAGCGCGGCAAATACCGCGCACGCCTGGCGCGCGTCGTAAGCGCCGTAGTTGCGGGCCCAACCGTCCTGGTCGAACGGCTGGATCACGTAGTGATCTTCGGCCAACGCCTGGCGAAGCCGGAAGGCGAAAGCGATCTCGCAATCGGCCAGATGGCAAAGAATCTGACGGGCGCTCCACTTTCCCGGAGCCAAGGAGCGTTCCACTCCCTCGTCGCCAAGCGCCTCCAGAATGGCCCTCAATCGTTCGGATGTCTCCGCAATTACCGGCAGCGGCTGGCGGCCGCCTAAGAAAGAAGCGTAAGGGTTCATGGCCAACTCTACCTCAGTACAGGATTTCTTACATACTGTATCGTATTCCACGAAGACCGCTCCCTCACGGTCGCGGCTCGGACCTTGCAGCGCCTGGGCTGCGAGCGGGCGCCGGCAGCACCTCCGGCGTCAGCACGTGCGCATTGGTCCAACCGGCCTCCGTAAACTGGCGGGCCCGCGGCGTGAATACGATTTTGTAACTGGTGTCGTCGAGCGGCACCTCAATGGCGTGGGCGCTTTGCGGATAGACCAAAGCCAGGTACCGCAAAATCGCGTAAATATCCCCGTCTTCCGGCTGGCGGAACGCAAAGCCGTTGGAGCGGAAGTAAATCGCGGCGCCCTGACTGGAGAGGCGCCAAGCCAGAAAGGCGCAACAATCCACGGCGTGCTCAAACCAGGCGTCGAGCGAGTGCGGAATGTCGCGGTCCAGGAAGACCTCCACGGTCTGCTCCTGCTCGCGGGCGAATTCCCGCACCTGCAAGGCGCCGGTGTGCGCGCTCGCCTTCCAATCCAGGTGGCGCGCGCTCTCCAGCGCTTCATAAGGCCGGATCCGGTAGAAGTCCCGGCCCAGGCCGCGAAAATGCGTTTCAATCTCACCCGCGATCCCGGCCAGCAGATCGTCGAACCCCGGCTGAGGGTCGATGGAAGGGTAGACGATCATCTCGCGCCGCAAGGTCACGCGCGCGGATTTTTCCAGGAATCCGAAAGGGAAGGAAGTGAAGAACGCGAAACTGTTTTCGCGGTACGCGCCGCGGGCGGGAAAACGCACTTCCACGGCTTCTTCCAGCGTGGCCCGGGCGGCGATCAGCGGAAAGTAGACACCCGATTTCAGAGCCGGGCTGGCGTCGTCGCGAACCCCTTCGACGCGAATCGAGAAAGACGGCATGAGCCACTTCTGGTTCCGCACGAAGAGCCTTCCCGGCACCGTGCGCCCCGCCGGGATGTGCTCCGGCACCAGGAAATCCAGTTCCAGCGCAGCCAGGCACAGGCGGCTCACCAGGCCGGAGACCAGCAGCGTGGCCATCATCGCGGCGGCAATCAGGAACAACAGATTATTGGTTGAGACGAGGGCGGCCAGCGACACCAGCAGGATGGCGGCAGTGAACAGCACTCCGCCGCGCGTGATCTTGTAGCGGATCCGCCGCGCCAGCGCGCTCCGAATGTGCCGCCAACGTTTCCCCATGCGCCGCTTTCATTCTACAGCCCTGTGGGGCGAACCCTGGACCGCGGCCGACGCCTTCGGTCGGCCCGCTCGCGTTTGCAGGATGCTGGTATGGTTGAACCGGCGGCGGGACGAGGGCGTCCCGCGCGGACCAGGGGGTCCGCCCCCCACCAATCCGGCGCTCTCACGGCCAGGTTTCCGGGACGGCGGATGTTAGCATGTTCGAGTGGTACGGCTTCGCTGGCGCAATGCGGCATTGGCGGTCTTTCTGCCCGCCTGGTTCCTGTTCTTCAACTGGGACAGCCTGAGAGTCCACTTTGCGCTTGATGACATCGGCAACATGGCCCACTATTACCGCGACGGGCCGTGGTGGCTGGCGGCATCGCAATTCCTGCCTTGGCGCGGCTACTACCGCCCCATGGGCGGCCTGTTTTACGTTCCCATCCTGCACTTCGCCGGTTTGAATCCACTGCCCTATCAAGCCGCGCTGCTCCTGTTGCTGTTGGCGAACGTCTACCTCATCCACCGCTTTGCGCGGCTGCTGGGTTCGGGCGAACTGGCTGCCGCGCTGGCGGCGCTGGCAGCCTGCTACCACGCCGGCTTGAGCAACCTCTATTACAACGCGGCCTTCGTCTATGACGCGCTCTGCTGCTTTTTCTATCTGGCGGCGCTGGTCTATTATCTGCGGATTCGCAACGCCGGCCGCCTGCCCCGCCTGCGCGATAAGGCTGTGTTGCTGGCCCTCTTTCTGTGCGCGCTCAATTCCAAAGAGATGGCCGTTACGCTGCCCGTCATGCTGCTGGTCTACGAGTGGATTTACCACCGGCCGGCTCCGCAGCAACGCGGCGCGCTGGTCGAATGGTTGCGCGGACCGGCGCAGACCGCGCTCCTGGCGGCCGTGCTCTGCGCCGTGGACGTCTTCGGCAAAATCTGGGGAGCCGAGCCGCTGATTCAGGCCGCAGGCTATCAACCGGTCTTCAACCTGCAACGCGTGCGCGCCTTTCAACGGATGTCTCTGGGCGATCTGCTATTCGGCTGGGGCTCCGGATGGGGCGGAATCCTGCTGCTGTGGGCCGTGCTGGCCTATCTGGCGTGGCGCCGCGCCGGCCGGCGGGAATTGCGCTTCCTCTGGTGGTTTCTGCTGGTCACGCCGCTTCCCGTCGAGTTCCTGGCCGGCAAGAGCCAGGCATGCCTCTATGTTCCGATGGTCGGCTGGGCAATCTTCGCCGCCTCCGTGTTCGCCGATCTGGCCTTTGCCGCCGCCAGTGTTCTGGAGCGCGAGGCACTCTTCCGGCCGCTGGGCCGCCCGGCTCTGGTTGCCGTGCTGGTGGTGGCCGGCGTCTTCGCGTGGGGGCGCCTGAACCTCGACCGCAAGAATGCCGAGGCCAAACCTCGCATGGCGGCGCTCGGCCAGGAGAGCTGGGACGTCATTCAGCAATTCCGGGCGGCCAACCCGCGCGTCCGCCGCGGCGGCAGCGTGGCCTTTCTGGACGACCCGTTTCACAGTTGGGACATGCTGTTCGTCGCCGAACTCTGGTTCCGCGATCGCAGCCTGCAGATCCATGTCGCGCGCGGGGGGCCGCTGGCGCCTCAAGAGCTCGCGAAGATGGACGCCATCTTCACCTTCCAGGGCGGCAAGCTGGTGCAGTTGAAGTGAGGATCCAGGCAGGAAACTGTTGATTCACCGCGGAGACGCTGAGACGCGGAGGAAAACGAAGCAAAGTCAAGACCTGAGAGCGCCGGGAAAGCGGAGGGATCAGTTCGCCGCCTGAATCCGCCTCGCCAGGAGTTCTATGGTCAGAACCCGGCCGAAACGCCGTGATCCGGCGAAGTGGTCGTCCTGCGATTGACGCAGCAAACCTGTCAACGGGCCAGAGTTATACAGGCTGGCGCTGGCCATGGTTTTAGGGTCGAGCATCTCTCTCATCTCCTCAATCGACCAAAGCCCCTTGATCGGATTGACAGTTACCTGCGGCGGCGGGCGCTTCGGGAGGAAACGGCGCAAACGCTTGGTCGCCGCGAAGGACAGTTCCTGCGCTAACGGCCAGAAGAGGTGCGCGGTGCCGGGGCGCAAAGGCAAAGCTGGGTAGCCTTGCGTCAGCGGAATCGCCGCCAGTTTCGGATCGAGGTACTCGATCAGCCGCCGCGTCATGCGGTGCCGGACCCGCATGGATGGCGGGGCCGATAAAGCCATCTCCATGGGACGGCGCCACATGAATGGCGAAGTGCAGCTCCATACCCGGCTGGTGGCGCTGGCAATCCGCCCCTGCCAGCGCTGCATCCTTAGCGTGAGGTACACGTTGTCCAGCTTGGCCGTATTCGGATGCCGCTCCAGGCCGGCGTTGGCCCGATGGATAATGCAGGCAAAATGGTCCGCCAGATGGTCGTCGAATCGATGCGCCAGCAAACCGGGCATCTCGCCCTCAAACGCGAATCGGCCCGCCGCCACGCGGCGATCGTTGAAGTGGCCTTTCCAGCCGATAAACGGGAACAGCAGTTCCCACCAATAGCCCTTGGCAACCTCGCCATTGGACCCGTTCAGGCTGATATCGAACTCCGCGGCCAGCCGGCTGTGTACGTCGAGCACCCGGTTGTAGAACAGGACTTCATATTCGCCGTCTGTAAACGCCAGCGCATCCTTGGCCGCTTCCCAGATGGGCCGGGGCGTGTCCAGGTGCGACTTCTGCTGGCGGTGATTCAACCCGAATTCGGCGGCAATGCGATTGGCCACCAGCACGTCCGGCAGGTCGTCCACCCCATTGACCACAGTCTCAAAACTCTGGCCGGACCGTAGCACCGCGCCCAAAATCGCGCGCGAATCGAACCCTCCGGTCAGATCCATTACCGGCCGGTCGAAATTTCGTCCGACCGTAGTGACAACCTCTTCCAGGGCATCCGCCAGCCCCGGCACATCGCCCCGAAACGGAGCGGCGTCGTACATCGCGGAGCCCACATCCCAGTATTTCGTCTGCGACTTCAGCCGCCCGTCCTGAAAGCGGAACACGCTGGCCGGCGGCAGCTTTTCGATGCCTTGGAACAACGTGCGTTTTTCGTAAATGCTGCCGGTCGAAAGGAACTCGCGGCATCCCACCGGGTCCCAGGCCGGCTTCGCCAGGGCGGCCACCACCATCGAAGACGTGGAGACTACCAGGCACGAATCGACCGTGGCCATATACACGTGCAAGCTGCCCAGCCGGTCGGTGATCAGGCAGAACTCCTGCGTGGCCGCATCCCCAACAGCGATGGCAAAAAGTCCGTCGATTCCAGCCAGATCCCGATCTTGCGAATCGGGCATAAGTGGCGTGGCGCACAAGCGCGCGAGCGCCTCGGAGCCGGTGGTTTGCTCGTAGAACCACGTCCCCGCACCGCAAATCCACCGTTTTGGACCGGTCCCCCGTACAATGCCGGTCGCCGGGCCGAAGCGCTTGGGGAACTTGGCCACGGCCGTGCCGCCGCAGCGCATTTCGTCCGTGGGAGTAAGGCCGGCGAGTTCCTGAAAGTAGTGGATCCCCATGCGGAACAGGTCCCGGCCTGCAAGGGCGTCTCTGCCCTCCTGTATGATCAGCAGTTGTCCCATGCCAGGCGACCGGTTCAGGCCACGGAGGAACTGCCCTCCGCGTGGCCGGCCGCCTGCAGAGCGGACGGCTCCCCGCCCTCCCGATGATGCGCATCCCAACAGGCCAGCATCAGCAGGCTCCAGAGCTTGCGGTCGTGGTTATGCAGGCCGGACTGGTGCGCCTTCCACAGGCGATCCACCTCACCGAGCGAGAGGTACTGTCCCATGGACTCGCGCATCACCCGGGATTGGAACGTCGAGACCAGACTCGTGCGGAACCATTCGGCCAGGGGCACCTGAAAGCCCATCTTGGGCCGGGAGATCACTTGCGGGGCGACATACGGGCTCATGGCCTTCTTGAAAATGTACTTTCCCACGCTCCCGTGGACTTTGAATCCGGGCGGCAGGCGGAAAGCCGCTTCCGCCATGCGGTAATCCAGCCACGGCGACCGCCCTTCCAGCGAATACGCCATGGTGGCCCGGTCGGCCTTCACCAGGATGTCTCCCGGAAGGTAGGTGGCCAGGTCCACCGCCTGCATTTGTTGTAGCGGGTGAAGGTGCGACACCTGCTCGAAGCGTTTCCGGAAACCCACTCGCGGCGAGTACCCGTTCAATCCCTTGCGCAGCTCCGGCGAGAGCACCGCATCCAAGGCTTCATCCCGGAACGCGGACATCGACGTGAAAAACGCGTCACCCATTTCCTGGGACATCGTGGTAAGGAGCATCTTAGCCCGGAAGACGCGTGGCAGGTAATCGAATTTCGGATAGTATCGCGCTCCCAGCCGAAACACCGACTGCCGGAACCACTTCGGGAACTTCTCCCGCACCCTGGCTTCAAACAGCCCGAAATAGTAGCGCCGGTAGCCGCAGAAAAGCTCGTCGGCTCCGTCGCCGCACAGCGCCACGGTCACGTGCTGGCGCGTCATGCGCGAAAGGTAGAGCATGGGGATGGCCGAGGAGTCCGCGAACGGCTCGTCGTAGTGCTCCACGAGTTTATCGAGCATCTCGTAGATCGAGGGCGAAACCACCTGCTCGTGATGATCCGTCCGGTAGCGCTCGACCGCCAGGTGAGCATAGTCCAGCTCATCGAACCGCTTGCTGGTAAAGCCGATGGAAAACGTCTTGACGCGCTCCGGTGCCTGTTGCGCCATGAAAGCGACGATGGCGCTGGAATCCACGCCGCCGCTGAGGAACGCCCCTAAGGGGACATCGCTGATCAGGCGCATTTCCACCGCGCTCGCCGCCAGCGAGCGGATCTCCTCCACGGCATCGTGGAAATGCGCCGCCTCCATCGAGAAAGCCGGAGCCCAATACCGCCGCAACCGCTCCTTCGACCAGCTCACGGTGAGTGAGTGTCCGGGGTCTAATTTGAAAACATCCTCATAGATGGATTGCGGATCGGGAATGTAGGAGAGGCTCAGAAAATCGGCTACGCTCTGCGCGTTTACCTTCCGGTCGAATTGCGGCAGCGCCGTTAACGCTTTCAATTCCGACGCGAAACAGAGACGCATTCCCGGGATGGCGAACGAATAGTACAGCGGCTTCTTCCCGAACCGGTCGCGGGCCAGGAACATCTCGTTGTTCCGCCCGTCCCAGAGGGCGAACGCAAACATCCCGTTCAGGTATTCCGGAAGCCGCTCGCCCACTTCTTCGTACAGGTGGACCAGCACTTCGGTGTCGCTCTGGGTAACAAAATGGTGCCGAGATTCGAGGTCCTTACGCAACTCCCGGTAGTTGTAGATCTCGCCGTTGAAAACCACCTGGATGCGGCCGTCTTCATTTCCCAGCGGCTGACTGCCACCGCTCAGGTCGATGATACTCAGCCGGCGGTGCCCCAGCGCCACCCGGTCGTCACAGAAGTAGCCCGCCGCATCCGGGCCGCGGTGCACCAACCGGTTGCACATCTCTTCCAGGCGCAGGAGGTTGGGTTTATTTCCGTAATGGGGTATATATCCGGCTATCCCACACATGCAAGAAATGCCCAGTCTTCTGTTGTATTATAGCCTCTCCACCGGGTTTACGCGCTTCGTCGTTCGAGCGGGACTGGCGGGCGGTTGCGCCCGCTTTGCAGCACCATCTGCTCGACCCACTTCCGGTAGGTTCCGCCGCTCCGGCGGCACGCGGCCATGGCGCCCCGCAAACGGTCCAGCTCGGACGGGGTACCCACTCTCGGAATGAGGTGCGGATTGGCGAAGTTGTCGACGGGGGCGTTGACCGTGCTGAAACCTAACTGGTACGTGGCCTTCACCAACTCGTAGGCCGTCTTCGAGATGTCGCGCATGGTTCCGTGCGGATAGGAGAAGTACCGGCACTCGCCCACGTGTTCCACGATCAGGCGCTTGCTGGTCTCAATCTGTCGCCGGATTTCCTCGCAGTCTTGAAGCCGGTGCAGGACTGCGTGGGAGTGGCAATGGGACCCGATGGTCGCGCCTTGTGCATGCAGCGCGCGCACTTCATCCCAGTTCATCACCGCGCTGGCGGGAAACATCTCGTCCAGCTCCGACCATCGACTGTCTGGAATGTGCGCTCTCAGTTCAGCCAGCAGGACCTTTAAGTCCGTTTCGGTCAGGTCCCGCATCTTATCGCCCATCAGTTCGATGGCCATCAGCCGCTCTTCGGAGGTGCGGATGGGAAGCCGCAGGTTGAGACTCGGCATGGTCAGCGTATCCCGATCCGTACACCAGATGGAGGCGCGCATCTGGTAGCCCGGAAACCGCCATCCCTTCTCCACGTTCTCCGTGCTGATGAAAACCGCGAAGGGCATACCGTAAGATCTTAACGCTGGTGCTACTACCGTCAGGTTGTTCTTGAATCCATCGTCAAAGGTCAGGACCACCTGGGACGAGTGCAGCCGCCGCTTCTCGAGAGCTTCGCAAAACTCATCCATCGAAATGACGGTATGGTACTTATGTAAGTACTGAACCTGTTTCTCGAACTCATCGAGGGGCATATGCAGCGCTTGCACCACCCGATCGAAAATGCGCTCCGTTACCCCGTGATAGTAGAGAACAATCGCACCGTTTTTCCGATGCAGACTTCGGTTTCGCGCTAGCGTGAGGAGGCGCGGCTTGAATCGACCAAACATAGTATGTCTGCCGAGTAACTCGGCGGCTCCGACACCCAAACGATTCCAGGATTATAGCACTCCTCCATTTTCCGCTGTCCATCGAAATATGTCGATATCAGGAGGAAATCGAACTGTACCGTACGGTCCAGCCGGCGACCTCGCAGGGTATCCTAAGGGAGTGAGCAGGCATGATCACTGAGGCGTTCTGGTGGCTCTACGTCCGGCGAAACGGGTTGGAGGTCGCGTGGCGGGAATTGGACAGGTTCGAGATACTCTCTCCCGTCGAATCGCGGCGTGAGCTGGGCCGGAGACTGTTAGCCCAGCTCCACTACTTCGGCAGCCGCGCCGACGCTCTGCCGGAATGGCGCGAGGCCGCCTCCATCCAGGACGTCGAAGAGCTCTGGCGGGTGTGGCCTTCGCTTCCCATCCTCACCAAGAACGACCTGGCCACCCGGTTCCATCCGCGGGAAATGGCTCCCCGCTTCGGCCTGAAGGGTAAGATCAACTCCAGCGGCGGCTCTACCGGCGAGCCGACTTTCTTTTTCCACGATCAACCCATGATCGACGTGAGCGTTGCCACATCGGTCTACTGCTGGCGGCGGATGGGCTGGCGTCCCGGCATGACCATGATCTGCATCTGGGGATCGGACCGCGATATCGGCAAGATGCAGCAGTCGCGAAGCCGTTGGCTGGCCTCGGCGCGAAATGAAGTGATCATACCCGGTTACGAGATCAACGACGCTACCGTGGACCGCGTCCTGGCGGAGATCCGAAGGCGTCGCCGGGTGGTGATCTTCGGTTTCACCAGCCTGCTGGAGGCCGTGGCGCAACGCGTGGTGGAGCGCGGCGCCGCGCCACCCCCGGGAAGCGTTCACACCGCCTGGAACGGCGGAGAGATGCTGTTTGAATCGCAGTCCGAGATCTTCCGCCGCGCCTTCGGAGTCCCGATTCTCAACTGCTATGGAGGCCGGGAATTGTCCGTAATGGCGTATCAGCCGATGAATGCGGCGAAACTACACCTGCTGCGGCCTTTCCTGTTTGCCGAAATCGTCGATGACGACGGGCGGCCGGCGGCGCCCGGCCAGAGCGGCCGCCTGGTCTGGACCAGCACCGTCTGCCGGGGAACTCCCTTCCTGCGATATGAGGTAGGGGACCTGGCTGCATATGCCGCCGAGGACCGGGACGAATCCGGTATCCGCGCCTTCGCGGAGATCCATGGCCGCATCGCCGGCCTTCTCCGCTTGCCCGGCGGAAAGACCATCAATTGCCTCTATTGGAACCATCTCTTCAAGGAGTTCCCTGAGGTGAAGCAGTTCCAGGTGGCTGTCCGGGGCGAAAAGGAGCTGTGCATCCGGTTGCGCGGGACGCCGTTCCCGGCGGACCGGGAGGTCCATCTGCGCAGCATCATTCACAATTTCACGGACGGGATGCCGGTCTCCATCGACTGGGTGGATCGCATCCCGCTGACCCCTCAGGGCAAGCTCGTGCAGGTGGTCCATGAGTAGCAGGCTGGCTCGCGCGTGAAACCGGCCTCTTGGGTATTGGCTGCCGCGCTGGCGGCGGGGCTGCACGCGCAAACGGTCCGCCCCTGGAGAGGCTGGGATCGATACCAGGTCATCATGTGGAGCGCCGGCGAATCTCCCGCCGCTTCCGAATTCCCCACCTGGATCCGGCGCATGAAGGAGCTCGGATTCACGGCGGAACAGTGCCCCGCCAGCGATGACTCCCGCCTTTGGCCCGGCCTCGGTTTCGGTTTTTATGTGGACAACATGATCGCGGAGCTGGGGTTCCATTCCGCGCGGGCCGCTCTCTATCAGAGCGATTGGCAGGGCTACACCACCACCCGCGACAAGCGCTTCCTGGCCCGCAATCCTTCTTTCGAGGATCCCGCTTTCTGGGAGCAAGCCAGGCAGAAAGTGCAGTCGATCGTGAGCCGGCACAAGGCTGACAAGCCGCTGCTCTACAATCTGCGCGATGAGCCCTCCCTCGGCTCGTTCACCTCGCCCATGGACTACTCCTTCAGCCCGTCCACTCTCGGCGCCTTCCGGCAGTGGCTACAGACCCAGTACGCTACCCTCGCCGACCTGAACCGGGAATGGGAAACCTCCTTTGCGCGCTGGGACGATGTCACCCCGCTCACCACTTTTGAGATCAAGGACCGCGAACGCCTGGAACTCGCCCGGAACCTGCGCGAGAACTATGCGCCATGGGCCGATCATCGCGCTTTCATGGATATCAGCTTTACGGGCGCCATCGACCGCTTGCGCTCGCTGGTTCACCAGCTCGACCCGGACACGCCGGTCGGCATAGCCGGATCGCAAATGGCCAGCGCCTGGGGCGGATATGACCTGTGGCGCCTGAGCCGGGCCGTCGACTGGCTGGAGCCCTACGATATCGCCGGCAGCCGCAAAATCCTCGCCTCGTTCCTGCCGCCCGGCGCTCCCGTGCTCGCCACCGTTTTCGGAAGTGATATTGCCCGAATCCGGCGCCAACTCTGGCGGCTGGCTCTGTGCCAGGACCGCGGTCTGATCGTGTGGGACGATGCCGCCAGCCGCTGCATCCGCAAGGACCTTCCCGCCATGCCGCTTACACCGCGCGGCATGGATCTGGCGCCGCTCTTCGCCGAACTGAAAGCCGTGGCCCCCAAGCTCTTCGCCCTGCGCCCGGAGCGCGACCGCATCGCCGTTCATTACTCGCAGGCCAGCATTCGCGCGCACTGGATGCTCGACTCGCGCGAGGACGGCGGCACCTGGTACCGCCGCCTGGCATCCTATGAGCAGATCCATTCCCGGCTGGCCCGCGTCCGCGATAGCTTTGCCCGTATCCTCGAAGATCTCGGACTCGACTACGATTTCGTCTCGTATGAGCAGGTGGAAAACGACGTCTTGATCCAGCAGGGATACAAGGTGCTGATACTGCCCCAGTCCATCGCCATGTCGGCGCGCGAATGCCGGCGGATCGAAGCATTTGTGCGCGCCGGCGGCGCCGTGATCGCCGACAACATGACCGCGGCCATGGACGATCACTGCCGCAGGCTGGCAAGCGGGCAATTGGACGATCTCTTCGGTATCCGCGGCAGCGCCACCCTCTGGAGAAAGAGCGGCGAGGCGGGCGCCATCCCATCCCCGGTTTCATCCGCCTCGCGCTTGCAGGGTTTTGATCCCGATGTGAAGGCGGGTTCCGGCACGGCCCGCGCGGCCACCTCGCGAGGCTCGCCGGTCCTCATCGAAAACCGCACCGGAAAGGGGCGGACCATCTACCTGAACCTGGACATGCACGACTATGGCAAGCTCCGGCTCACGCCACCCCAGGGCCAAAACTACACCGAGCTGTTTGCGAGGCTCCTGCGCGAATCGGGTGTGCAGGCGGCCATCCAGGTGCAAACCGCTGCCGGGCGCCAGCCGCTGCCGGGCGTGCGTGTCTGGCGCTATTCCAACGGGGACGTGCAGTATGTGGCCCTGATGCGCAACCCGGAATTCGACAGCGAGCTGGGCAAGGATTCCGCCGTGGTAAACAAGGCGCTGGAGCAGCCGGTTCGTATCCACGTATTCCTCCCCGCGCGCTCCCGGCTGCGCGATCTCCGGACCGGCCGCGATTTTGGAGTGACTGCCGAACTGGACGCCGATCTCGATCCATGGAGCCCCTTGATCCTGGAGTTGAGTACTTCAGGCAGAGCCGCGACCGTTAGGGAGCGCTAGAATTGGTGGCAGCTGGGGATCCGGCGGAGCGAGTCACAAGCGTGTTCGAGTCTCACGAATTCCAATGAAACATGGGCAGCAGACGCTCCCTTACGGTCGCGGCTCTGATTGGGGCTGCACGCTTTATTAGCTGGTCTCGCATGCGGTTCAGTCCCATTTCGTTCTAAAATCGACGTTCATCGGAAATGAGCGGTTTTGCTCATGGATATTCTCTTCGCTTCCCATTGCGTCCCCAATCCTCCCAATAAGGGAGAGAAAATCCGCGCGTTTCACTCCATCAACGCGCTTTGTCGGGACTTCCGCGTTCACCTGGTCTGCTTTGCGCGAGATGCGGAAGAAATTGCCGCCGCTCGCGAACTCTCCGACCGTTGCGCGTCGGTTTATGCGCACCCCGTCTCCGCGGCGGCTCTGCCTGCCGCGGCGGTTCGCTTCGCCCTGGGCGGCTGCCTCAATTTCGCCTTTTTTTCCAGCCGGCGGTTGCGGCAACGCGTCGATGATCTGGCCCGGCGGGTTCCCCTCCGGGCGGGCGTGGGTTTTACGGCGGTGATGGCCCCCTATGTCCCTTCTCACGTGCCCCGCATCCTGGACATGGTGGATGTGGATTCTGAAAAGTGGCGCCAGTACGCGGAATCCCGCCGGCCGGCACTCCCTTACCGCATTGAGGCGAAGCGCCTTCGCCAGGAGGAAATCCGCTGGGCCAGGTCTTCGGTCCAGACGGTTTTCTCGACGCGGAATGAAGAAGAGCTGTTTCAAAGCTTCGCTCCCGATATCCCCACCGCCTATATGGAAAATGGGGTCGATTTCGAGTATTTCGACCCCGCCCGGACCCCGGTGGTGGAAGACCTTGCCCGGCGCCGGTACGTCGTCTTTACCGGCACCATGGACTATTGGCCCAACATTGACGCCGTGCAGTGGTTCGCCACCCGCGTGCTGCCGGAGTTGCGTCGCCAGAGCCCGGAAATGGAGTTCTTCATCGCCGGACGGAACCCCAAAAAACAGGTGGCCGCACTCGGCGGCCTTCCCGGCGTCCATGTGACCGGGGCGGTCACGGATATCCGCGTTTACCTGAAACATGCGCAGGCGGTAGTGATCCCGCTGCGCATCGCCCGCGGTATTCAGAACAAGGTGTTGGAAGCGCTGGCGATGGGGAAACCCGTGCTTGGCTCCGCCGCGGTTTGCCGGACGTTTGGCTCCGAGGTCCCGCCTGGCGTGATCGCCTGCGATTCGGAACAGGCATACGTTCAGCGTCTCTCCGCCGGCCAGCGGATCGCGGACGCCCCCGCTATCCGCCAGGCCCTTGTGCGGCGCTTCGATTGGTCCACCAATTTGCGGGTTTTGCGCGATGCGGTGGCCGATGCCGCCGCAACCAAAGCCTATTGAGCTCCGGCTTCCAACGCGCTACGCGACCAGGCGGGAGATGCGCCGTGCCGTTCATCGCTTGGCTTGGTTCGCGGCGCGCGCCGGTGCATCCACCCGCGCGGGTTCCTCCACGTTGAAGGTGCGGGCGACCAGGTACAGAGGCCGCCCCTTTACCTGTTCATAGATTTTCGCGACGTACTCTCCCAATACGCTGATACTCATCAGCAATGCGCTGCCTAGAAGGCTGGTCACTACCATTAAGGAGATCCATCCAGGCACGGTTTGCTTTCCCAGAAAATGCGACAGAAGGGCGCGCGCGGCTTCTTCGAGGCCGAACAGCCCGAACACCAGGCCGAGGCCGAAACTGAACTTCAGCGGGAGGCTGGAGAACGAGGTGACCGCGGTCCAGGCGAGCACCAGCATTTTGCGGGATGGATACTTGGTTTCGCCGGCCAAGCGCTCGCGCCGCTGGTAACGCACCGCGATCTGCGGATAGCCGGCCCAGGCGACCATGCCGCGCAAGAAGCGATGGGTTTCGCGCATGGAGGCGAGTCCGTCGCGGAATTGCCGGGAGAGCAGCCGAAAATCGCCGGTATCCACCGGCAACTGCGCTTGTGTCAACAGCCGCATGACACGGTAAAAGGCCCAGGCCGTGGCAAGTTTGAAGCGCGTCTCTCCAACCCGGGCCTCGCGCTGGCCATAAACCACGTCGTAGCCTTCCCGATAACGCGCCACCATTTCGTGAATCACTTCCAGCGGGTCTTGCAGGTCGGCGTCGATCAGAACGATGGCATCGCCGCCGGCGTAATCCAGGCCGGCGGTGGCGGCCAGTTGATGGCCGAAATTCCGCGACAGATGGATGACTTTAATGCGCGGGTCTTCGGAAGCCCAATCGGCTATGCGCTCGAGCGTTCGATCCGAACTCCCGTCATTCACCAGGACGATTTCCACTTCGCAGTCGAGCGAGGCGATGAAGCCCTCCAATTCCGCGCGTAGAACCGGCACGATGGATTCCTCGTTGTACATGGGCATGACGAGGGAGATCTTGCCGGGATAAGGCCTAGGGCACAGGAGATGATTGGTCATCTTCCGGGGGCGGTTAGCCATACGACTGTGTAGTTTAGCAGTTCGATGGATCGGCGGGCTGCGTGCCCGGGTGACTCCGAGAATACGCCGCTACGGTGCACGAACTGGCGCCCGAATCGTCTCACGACGCCCGAAGACGCCACCGCCGCCCCAACCACCCCCAAACCTGGGTCAGTCCGTAACCGCCCACCAGCAATAGGAATGGCTCGACCGGAAAGTGGTAGCGTTCCGTAACAGTGGTGAAATAGTATGGGATCGGATAGAGGAGAAGCACTGCCATCAACAGCCCGATGGGTATATGGTTGCGCCACGCTGCAATGCACCCGAGGGCGAAGAACGGCAGCGGGAGGAGCCAGGACAATCGTTTCAAGGTGGACAGTTGAAATCCCAGTTTCAGATTGCCCGACCATTCCGAGCTCTGGCCCAACCACCAGTCCCGGATCCTCATCAACGTGAGGGCGGCGAACCGGTCCGGATGGTTCCGGACGAACTCGATCGCGAGGCGAGCGCAATAGCGGTCGTAACCGAGTTCTCCCAGTTCGTGGAATAACCGGCCTTCCTGCGCCGAATTGCTGGGGTAACTGGCCATGTCCCCCGCACCGGTTCCCAGCAGCCAGGCGCCATCGTCGTTCCCAAGCCGGAAATTCAGACCGGCGCTGGTGCGCGGCGTGAAAGAGCCCACCTGGAGGGCGTTGCGGGCCATCCAGGGCACACACACCAGCAAGCACGAACCGGTCAAAATCGCAATCTCCCGGTAGCCTCTTGACCCCTGATCTCGGAGCCGTTTCCATAGGATCAGGGCGACCGCGGGATAGAATGACAGCGGCGCTGGGTTGATGAGCGCGACCAGCCCCATGAGCAGTCCGGTCCTGGCCAGTTGCGCTGTGGTGGGACGCGGCGGCAAGCCGTACAGCCAGGTCATCAGGGCAACCAGGGCCAGCCCCATCAATGTGGTGTCCCATACGGTGTTGACAGCGTGCCAGATCGACTGAGGGTAGAGAGCCAGCCAGGCGGCGGCCACCAGTCCCGCCTCCCGGCCGAACAGCCGCTCCCCAAGCCGGTAGAGAGCGATCGAGGTCAGCGCCGAGAAGAGGCAGTTGAGCAGGTAAGCGGCCACGGCAGACTGGGCCGCGTAGACCCCAAAGACGCGGAAAATCCCAGCCAACACCAGTGGGTACCCGAGAGGCAGCAAGGCAGTAGGACCGCTCGGCTCGGGCATCGGGGAGCTGAAGCCTTGCCCGGTTGCCAGTGAGCGGGCGATGCGGCCCGTCTCAAAACCGAAATTCCAGTGGTCCCGTTTGCTTGGAATTTCGTAGCTCCGGCACAGCAGCATCACCGCGATCCTGATGGCCAGCCCCAAAACAACAATGCCCCCTAGAACGGTAAGGGATCTTCTCGAACTCAAGCTTGTTTCAATGACCTCGCCTTCTGCAGCGACTGAATTTCAGGGCGATCGTGGAATAGAAAGATAGCGTCGCCGGAGGATTCCTGCCCCGATTTCTGAGGCGGTGGATCGTATTCATAAATCGTCCAGAAAGATGTGGAGCCGCCTTCGGAACTGAATGTCACCACTTTGTGCCACGAGAGCGGGTACTGCTGCAGCATCTCGTTCAACGTGGCGCCGTGCTTCTCGAGCGCTGCTTCAGGGCGCTCGTTGGAAATGATCAGACTAACCGGGTATTGCCTGAAATACTCCATCATCTTTTCGGGAGTGGCAAAGGCGGACGAGTAATTGCCGCCGAACCAGTCCGAATGGACAAATATTTTGTCGGGTCGTAACAGGTAATGACCAGGCCGATAGCGGCTTTGCGCAACGAACTCGGCAATGAGCGGTCCTTCGAGATCCCGAGCCACCACGATGCGCTGGCCTATCCGCGCCGGGTCCTTCACGATGAATGCAACGACATTTCTAAGTTGATCTTGACGTACCGGCGCAGCGTGAGCGAATTGGGAAACGACAAACACCATGGTCAGGGCGGCAACAACCGCCGCAATGGGCCTTGCCCAGCGTCGGCCAGGTGACATCGATGCCAGCACCTCCGACCAACCGGCGAAGGAGGCCACCAGAAACACGGCGGCTGGCACGAGCAGGTAGCGCGGATCCGCACCCACGGGAGACAAGATCAGAAACGCCAGATGCCCGGCACAGAGAAGACTAAGCACGACGAGGTCGTGTCGCCAAGCCCTCGGCCGGACCAGCAGTGCGATCAAACCCAGGATGACCGCGGCCATCAGTACCGGCGGGAAGATTCGGAAGGTGGCCACCAAGAACGTTGCCGCCCGTTTCGCCGTCAACGCCTCCCGCTCGGACGGAAGGCCGTAATAGGCCAGTTTTCTGGTCCACAGGGCCCACGGCCCGACCATCAGCGCAACAACAAAAGGCTGCATGAGAAGACTCGGTTTCCTCAACAGCTCGAGCCGCCGGAGAAGAAGAACGGCCAAGAAGGGCAGTGCTACAGCGTATCCGGCACTGTACTTCGAAAGGATGGCGCAGCCGCAGCAGACCGCACAGAAGATCCCGTTCCAAAGAACCGGCTGTTGGAGATAGCGAAGAACGCAGACGGCCGCGGCGATGCAAAGAAACGCAGTCATACTATCCACCATCACCGCGCAGGTCAACTGCCGAACCGCCGGAAGACTCAGATAGAGAATGCCGGCGCAAATACCCGCCACCATGCCCGCCCGCTGCCGCACCAGCCGGAATACCAGCCAGCCGGCACCCGCCGCGAAAACCGCGGGGATGAGCAAGGCCTGCAACCTTCCTACACCAGCTACCAGCAGCCAGAGTCCCGTCACAATGCTGAACAGCGGCGGCCAGTATCCAACCGCAAAATGGGGATAGTGATCGTAGTAATTCCGTGCGAATTCGAGCGGGGCAAACCATTGGCCCGAGGCCAGCCAGTCTCTCACCATCACGGCTCCCACAAAGTGCGACGGCTCGTCCGGATACGCGCTGAAACCGGCAAACCATGTGCCGGAGAAACCCTGTACGGCCAGGCAGAACGCGAAGCTCGCGGCAGCCATGCAGACCGAGGATAACGACGATATCCCGTACGGCGGTGTCAGCCGCGTCAAAAAACGCGGCATCGGACGCCCCGAAAAAAGCAGCGATCTCCGGGCGCCAAAGTTCCACATCAGCACGATCATAGCGCTGATTATCTTGGCAACCAGGTAATGGAGGTGGATCTTCTCCCGGCCGAACCAAATGATGCCTTCGTTGAGCCCGAGCCCCACAACGCCAATCACGGCGAAGACGGCAAACTCCACGGCGGAGTTGTCCATGGTTCTCCGGGCGAATACCCAGATCCGGCTCAGGCAGTAATTCGCGAGCAAGCCGAGCAGAAAGGCAACCGCGGCTGAGATCAAGTAGTGCAGCCCGGCGAATTCGGTAAGCAGATACAGCGAGCCGAAGTCGATCGCGAAGGCCAGGCCGCCCACAACCAGATAACGAGCGAATTGATACAGAAGGCTATCTGTCGATCCAAACAATAGAGCCCGCAACCTGTGCCGCGCAGGCAGGCTGGCTGAGCCGGCGGCCGGGGCACCGGTGGACCCGTTGTCTTTGCCTGTCACCCGGATCTCCCTTTCTCCTCGTGGTAGTCCATCTCGGTATTGACTTCCCAGAGACCGGTTTTGTCCGTCTTGCCGGCGATGATGTCGTCCACCGCCATCATGGCGGTCAGCATGGAATGGTCCTGGTTATTGTAGCGATGCATGCCATTGCGGCCGATCAGAAACAAGTTCTCGTACCGGTCCACATGCTCGCGGATCTCGGCAAACCGGTCGTAGGTGCCGAAATACGCGGGATAAGTCTTTTCCATCCGCAGGACAGTTGAGTCGAGCACCTGAGCGGCGTCGATGATACCGATCTTGCTAAGCTCCTCCGTCGCGAGCGTGACCATGCGCTCATCCGAGAGGTTCCAGATCTCGTCCGACTCGTTGCAGAAATACTCAAGGCCCAACCAGACATTCGCCGGGTCGGCCACCATGAAGGGGCTCCAGTTATTGAAGACCTGAAGGCGGCCGAGCAGCACGTCCGGTTCCTGGATATAAATCCAGTTGTCGCTGATCAATTTCTTCCCCTGCGGCGTCTCGTCATTGATGCGGAGCGAGCGAACCAGGAGGCCGACCGTTATGAAGTCCCTATAAACCAGGCCGTCCGATACCTCCACCACGTTCGGTGGAGGCGCGACGTCGAACGATTTCATCAGTTCCTGTACCGGCGCCGTGGAGAAGAAGTAATCACCCTGAAAGGTCTCCGTCCGCCCCGTTGCGGAATCGGTGGCCTGCAGCGCCCGAACCTGCCAGCCATCGGTGATCATGCGCTCGAACCGGTAACCGGTACGAATCTCTCCCCCCATCTCTTTGACGTGGCGTGCGACCTCGTCCCACATTTGTCCAGGGCCGAACTTGGGGTACAGGAACTGTTCGATCAGCGATGTCTCGGTGTCCTTCTGGCCGATGTCGCTGCTGCTGCTCTCGAACACTTTCTTGAGTGCGTGAATCAGCGTTGACCAGACCGACAGGCCCTTGATGCGCTGGGCGCCCCACTCGGCGTTGATGTGGCCGCACGGCACACCCCAGACCTTCTCGGTGTAGGACTTGAAAAACGTGTCGTATAGCTCCCTGCCGAATCGGTTGATGAAGAACTGCTCCAGGGTATCTTCCTGCTTGAGTGGAAACAGGGCGCTCCGAACGTAGCTCACTCCAATCTTGAAGGTCCGCCACAGGCCAAGCTTGACCAGCGTGTCCTTGCTGAGCGAGATCGGGTAATCGAAGAACCGGCGCAGGTAATAAATGCGGGACTTGCGGCGCCTGAGCAACATCACACGATCCGCGGCTTCCGGATCCGGGCCGGCTGCGGAGGGGGCTACGGTCCGCTCCATGCGGTGGTATTTGATGGCCGCTAAACCGTTCTCGGTGGCTTGCAGCGGGAGCATCCGCAGCCACCACTCCATGACGCGGTCGGATTTTGAGAAGAAGCGGTGCCCGCCGATGTCGATCCGGTTGCCCTTGTAGTTAACCGTGCGGGAGATTCCGCCCATGCAGTCGCTCTTCTCAAGAACTATCGGCTTGATCCCGGTCCGAGCGAGCAACTCGTAGGCAGCCGTCAATCCGGCTGGACCTGCCCCGACAATTACCGCGCGCTGGTGATCCGTTGCCGTCGAGTTGAGTCTCATAGATGGTGGGGTGCCGTCCATCAGATGTTACCCCGAGTTGGCCGAGCGGCCAACACAGCATGGAAGAAGCGCTTGCATTGCCCACGGCCGCGGGGGGCCGATCTTCTCGATCTTAACGGCCACCTGCCGATTGCAAGGCACGCCGCCGATGTACTCGATCTCGGCCTGTCTTAACACCCTTGCTCCGCACGGCCCGCTATATTCGCGGATGGTGCCACCGCGCGTGCAGATCATCTGGAATTCGAATTCCCCGACGGCGGGTTCGCAAAATGCAGAACCTGGTATATGTCCAGCGACCGTACACGCCCATTCTCTCCGGCGAGGAACTGGTGGGTGCACCATTGCGCCGGAGCAAGCTCCCCCAGCCCACTGAGGTGATGCAGACTGCAATTATCGTAGGGAACTTCGATCTGGAATGGGCGCCGAGTTGTGGCATACTGAAAGTTTGCGAACAGCCCCGGCGCCCGCGCCCATGGAGTTCCGCGTAAGCCTGTCTGAGTACATGGTGGCTATCGGAAGGCGGGGCGAAAAACCGGCGGCAAGCGAAGACTCGGAACCATGACGGACGGTCACCGTCGTGCTCTGGCGGGCAATGCGGCCAAGGCCCGATGGGCGAAAGCGAAAAAGTTAGCCAGGCAGTGAAAGCACTTTATTCCCAATCGACAAGAACAGGTCCAAATTGCTGCCACCAAAGCCGGAAACCGCGCCCATAGCGACGCCCGCGCGTACCTCAGGCCGCGCTGGGAAGCGCCGTGCCTGGATCACGACGGCATGCGCGATCGCGCTGTTACTGGGGGTGGTGCTGACGCTGCAGTGTCTCGCGGGCGCCTACCACGCGGAGTTTAGCGGGTACCCCGACGAAGCCTCTCATTTCGTATCGGGCGTTCTGGTCCATCGCTATATCCAGGCGGGTTTCCCGCCAAAGCCGATGGATTTCGCGCAGCGGTTCTATCTGCACCACCCGTTCTTCGCGATCGGTCACTGGCCGCCGGTTTTCTACGTAGTCGAAGGCTTGTGGATGGAGTTATTCTCCGAGTCGCGAGCGTCGGTCATGATCCTGATGGCGCTGATTACCGCGTCTCTGGCGGCGACCACCTATTTTCTGATCAGGCGCGAAGCCGGCGCCGCGCAGGCGCTGGTCGGGGCGGTTCTGCTGGCTGCAACACCGACAGTTCAGGCGTACGGATCCATGGTGATGATGGACACGATGCTGGCCCTCCTTAGCCTGTGGGCCGCGATGAGCTTCGGCCGGTTTCTTGGGTCGGGGCGGCGCCTTCATGCCGTGGCGTTCGCCGGTTTCGCTTCTCTCGCTATTCTCACCAAGGGGAACGCGCTCTTCCTTGCGCCTGTCCCCCTCCTGGCCATAGCGCTGACGCGCCGTTGGCAGATCCTGAGACGGGGCGCGCTTTGGGCGGCGGCGGCGGCTATTGTGGCGCTTTGCCTGCCTTGGCACCTGGCCACCTTGCACATGATCCTGCCAACTTTTGTCGGCCGCCCGGGCATCGCGTTCACAGCACATGCCGTGAGCTTTTACAGCGGTCTTTTGCTTAAGACGCTGGGCCCGGTGATTATTTCCCTTGCGGCCATTGGCTTTGTCACCCGGCTGGTTTGCCCTTCCTGGCGCGGCGAGGTGCAAGATCACTGGGCGGTGCTGGGAGCATTTCTCATCAGTATCTGCCTTTTCTATTGCCTCGTCCCAGCGGGCATCGAAGCGCGTTATTCCATCGCGGTCATGCCAGTCCTTCTTCTCCTTGCCGTCGCCGGGGCAAACGACGTGGCGCAACTATGCGCTATTCCCGGCACGCGCTCTTCCCAACGGTGCTGGCTGGTGTTATTGATAGCCGTTGTGAACTTTTCCACGTTCGCTTTCACGATCCCCAGGAAGGCCAGCTTCGGCTTTCGTGAAGCGGCAACCGCGCTCCTGGCCGGCGGTACTACTACGGACGCGCTGGTGCTGGTCTCCACAAACACGGCGGTGGGCGAAGGAGTTTTTGTTGCCGAGATGGCGATGGGGCGGCCCGACTCGGGCACGATCATTCTCCGCGGCAGCAAGGTGCTCGCCGACAGCAACTGGAGCCACACACGCTACCAAGCTCTATACGCGAATAGCGAAAAAATGAGGCAGTGCATTGAGGAAGCCGGAGTCGGCGCATTGGTTTTGGATCGCCATCCTTCGGACAACCAATGGGAGCATCACAAGCAACTCCTCGATATGGTGAACCGGCATCCCGATGAATGGCGGTTGGTTGGAACGTACTCCCCACAGGGTGAGCGTGCTGCCGATGACGCAGGTGTCCAGCTTTACTCTTACTCCGGAGCCAGGCCGAGTCCGCCAAGGGATCCTTTGGCTGGAATCGGGGGGGGCGGGACGCCGCTCGGCTGGCCTATCAGAATCAGGTTGAGTTGTCCGGTGGCTTCAAGCCAGGCTGAGTGACGGCGGGATGGCGACAGGTCCCAACGGCGGTTCTCGGCTTGCGCGGTCGAACGGCGCGGTTTTCCGGCCGCCTGCCATTTGCTGCTACCAGGCTTGTTCCTGCCAGCGCCAGCGGGCCGCCAGCGCCGGCGATGCTTGTGCAATCTTCCCTGCTTGTGTGAGTGGATTGAGCAGACGCTCCGCACCGGCCGGGCCTGAACCCGAAGCGGACTCGCAGGGTACAGGACGTATGGAATGTGCCAGCAAAGTGCCCCAAACGTGTGGGATAATCGATGATTTCGGGGTCGCGCTCCCGTGAGGATTATCATGTCTATTCCGCGGATGTTTTCCAGTGGGAGCTCCCAGCGCACGCGTACAGTTGATATCCTCAATGAGGCACGAACTTCGGTGTAGACAGTGAGAGAAGCCATCCTTGTTCTGGTGGTGTTGGCGCTCGCGGGCCTTGCCGTCTTCCGCCCCGTCTTCGGCCTGTACGCCTATGTCTGGTTTGCCCTGATGCGCCCCGATTTCTATGCCTGGGCCCAGGGCAGCTTCCCCTTTTCCCCCGTCCTGGCCGGCGCAACGCTCCTCGGATCCATTCCAAAACTCGTGAATCTCAAGGCCATATTCAAGGACTTCTCCAGCCTTCTCCTGTTGGCGTATCAGGTCCCCATTGCGGCTTCGGTGGTGTTTTCCGTTGCGCCATACCTCACCTACTACCCCTACGCCGAGTTTGAGCGCATCACGTTGATGGCGCTGCTGATCCCGGTCCTCATCCAGACCGAGCGGGACCTGCGGGGCCTCTTCCTGGTAATCGCACTCTCCCAGGGAATGGTCGCGTTGAAATTCGGCCTCTTCGGGCTTCGCAGCGGCGGCGTCCATATCACCGATGGCTATGCCGGACTGGACAACAACGGTCTCGCTCTGGCAGTGGTTATGGTGCTGCCTTTCTGCTGGTACATGCGGCAAAAGGTAGATTCCCTATGGCTGAAAGCGCTATTGGTGGCGATGGTCTTCTCCGCCATCACGGCGGTCATCATGACCGAGTCCAGGAATGGCGCCCTGGCGCTGGTCACTGTCCTGCTGATGATCGCCTGGCGATCGCGCTACAAAGTGCCCGTCCTGCTCATGTTCGCCCTCCTGGCAGTTCCGGCGTTCCTGCTTTTTCAAAAGCAGTTCGTCGCGCGCATGAGCACCCTGGAGAACGCATCGGCCGATAGTTCGGCATATTCGCGCTGGATACTCTCGCAGACGGCGTTCCGCATGTGGCAGGACTACCCGGTCTTCGGGGTGGGATTCGGCAATGAAGTGTTCATCCTCCTGCAACCTCCTTATATCCCCGAGAAATATCAGGCGACCATGGCCCAGGATCTAAAGGTGCACAACACGTATCTGCAGATCCTGGTCGACTCGGGCATCTTTGCGCTGGCCATTTTTGTGGTTCTGCTGTTCTCCACCATCTTCCGGCTGGGGACCTCCTCCAGATATTGGAAAAAAGCCAAGAACCCCGCGCTTCGCGTCTACCCCATGGCTCTACAGTGTTCATTGGTCGCCGTCGCGCAATACGGCATTGCCGGCGGCAGAGAGCGATACGACTTCCTTTATATCCTCTTGATGTCCGCCGCCGCCTGGTTCCTTCTCGAAAGAAAGCTGCGTGCCGATACCCAGAGCCCCCAGCCGGTTGGCGCATCGCCCGTCCCCAGCTCCATCCCGCTACATCCATGGGCGCAAAGACCTTCTCCCGTCGGTAACCCAGCGGTTTTCCCGGCCAGGCTGCTTGGATGAAGCCTCAGAATACGTCAACCCTCCGCAGTTTCATCACCGGGATGGGCTTCTACGCGATTCCATTCTTTGCCCGGGCGCTGAGCAATTTTATCGTCATCCCCATCTATACCCATTACCTCACGCCGGCCGACTACGGCGTTCTGGAATTGCTGGATCTGACTTCGTTCCTGGTTGCCATTCTGATCGGCACCAATTTCGGCCAGGCTCTCTTCTATTACTATGCCGCGGCCGAAACGCCCGAGCAGCGCGGCGAGTCCGTCAGCACGTCGTACTATGGATCTCTGATCCTCGCCGGCGTCAGCATCGTTTTCGGCGTGCTGCTGGCATCCTCCATCGGACACCTGGTTTTCGGCAGCGGCGCCTATACCCGGTTTCTGCGCCTGGTATTCGCCACCCTGGCCTTCTCCTTTCCGGCGGAAATCGGCTTGACCTGCCTGCGCACGCTCCAGCTTCCCAAGGCCTATTCGCTGATCTCGCTGGGACGGCTGGTCTTCGGCATCTCGCTCAACATCGTCCTGCTGGTCAGGTTTCACCTCGGATTCGTAGCGCTGCTTTGGGGCGCCTTCTGCGTAACCGCGGCTACCGCCGCTTATCTCACCTGGTTCCATCGCCGGTGGCTGAAGTACCCGTTCCGATGGACGCTGTTCGGCAGACTTCTCAAGTACTCCTGGCCTTTGAACGTCAGCGGCCTTGCCACCCTGGCGCTGGATCTGGGCGACCGCTACGTGCTGAAGGGCTGGGTCAGCCTGGCGGAGCTCGGCATCTACGGCCTGGCTTATAAATTCGGCCTGGTGGTGAGCATGACCAGCCTGATTTTCAATCAGTTCTGGAAACCCAAGATGTTTTCCATCGTGAAGGAGGAGGGCGGTGAACAATCCTACGTCAGAGTCTGCACCTACTACACTCTCGCCCTGACATTTGTGGCCGTCTCTCTGGCCATCCTGACGCGCCCTCTTTTCCGGCTGGCCGTGGGACCGTCATTCTTTCCCGCGGCGAGGCTGGTTCCCTGGATCGCTTCGATTTATGTGCTCCGGCTGCTGGCGGACTTTTCCCGCAACGCCTTTTTCCTCAACAAGCGAACTGGAAAGGAAGCGCAGATTACCTGGATTGCCGCCGGCATCTGCATTGCGGGTTATTTTGCCTTCATCCCGCCTTTCCATCTCTGGGGGGCCATCCTGGCCACTGGCATCAGCTTCCTCGCCATGTTGATCATCAGCTTCTGGCAGGCGCAGAAGGTGCAGCACTTCGATTTCGAGTACGGCCGCCTGCTGTCCATCGGGGCCTGCGGGGCTGCCGTGATCGGAGCTTACTTTCTGTTGGAGCCCCGAAACGTCTGGTTGCAACTCACCCTCGGCGCATTCCTGGTGCTCCTCTTCCCGGGACTGCTGTTCCTGGGCGGCTTTTTCAAGCAGGACGAACGGGCGGCCGTCGCCGGCATCTTCTCCCAGGCATGGGCGAAGCTGGAGACCGCCTTAAAGCCCGCCGGATGACCACCCCGGATGGCCTATCAACCCATGAAAATCACGCTTGCCGTGGGCGCCGACGCCGCGCGTCTGCTCGGTGACGGCGCATTCCGCGCCAAGTGGCGGGACCTGTACGACCGGTGTCCCTGGGCCACGGTTTTCCAAACGGCCGCTTTCCTCGATCCATGGTTTGAGATCTATGGCGATCGCTACCGGCCTGTGCTGGCGATGGGCAGCCGGACGGAGGCCAGCCTCGACGGCCTCCTCATTCTGGTGTCGGCCGCCGATTCCGGCGAGTTGTTTCATGCCGGCACGCATCACGCCGAATACCAGGCCTGGATGGCCGCGCCGGCCGACGGCAATCTCTTCATCGAGCTGGCGCTGGATGAACTGGCCCGGCGTCTCCCGAAGGCAAGCCTGCGATTTATTTATCTGCCCCCGTCCGCTCCCTTGGATTGGGCCGCGCCGGGCTCCCGGTGGGGCCGTTGCTGCGACCTGGCGCCGGTTCCGGTCCCACTGCTCGCGCTCGCCGATGCCAAAGCGCTCGATGCATTGCGCAGGAAGCGCCTTCGCAAGTCGGTTCGCAAATGGAAGTTGGAGGAACTCGAGAGGATGGGCGGCCTGCGTCTCGAGGAAATCGAAAACCCCGCATCCTTTGCCGGCCTGTTCGATGAAATCATCGACTATTCCGATTTCCGTCATGGCGCCGTCCACGACGTCCTGCCGTTCCGCAGGGACGCCCGCAAGAAACTCCTGTATCTGGCGATGGCGCGGGTCCCGGGGCTTCTCGATATATCGGTGCTCCGCGTGGGCGGCCGGCTGATTTCGGCCTGCATCAATTACCAGAACCGCGGGCGCGTGCTCCTCGGCATCATTGCCCACTCCCCGTTTTTCGCCGACTATTCCCTGGGATCCATCCATATCCTGGATCTGGCGGCCAGGCTGGCGGAACGGAA
>Ga0181536_10001363_pt1 | contig 28840 bp, 20 predicted proteins | sample PEATcosm2014_Bin_41_FD_121105 | JGI IMG/M metagenome (GOLD analysis project Ga0181536, IMG submission 121105) | Peatland microbial communities from MTU Mesocosm Facility, Houghton, MI, USA - PEATcosm2014_Bin17_60_metaG | ecosystem: Environmental > Terrestrial > Soil > Wetlands > Peat | place...
AGGCTTACGCGGCGATGAATCGCCGCTCTTCCACGGTCGCGCAGGCATTCGTGGGTTTTTCAGCGGGCTGCTAGTCTAGGGCTTATCGAGCCACAAGCCCCAGAGCGAGAGAACAATCATGGCTACTCCGAGAACCAGAACGCATGCGTGGTAGAAGGGTTGATTGGGTAGTGGCTCGGGGTCGTTTCTGAGGCGTACCGGTTCGTCGCTGAAGCCAGCCCACACCGCAGCGCCTCCCCTGAGTATTGCTACGCAGTGTTGCCAATACCACGGGAAATGGAACAGATCAGAGCCGATAAAAAGCGAAACAGTTGGAAACGATTCATGGAGCGAAGCGCTGCGGCGGGTAACTCGATCGGTTTCAGAACGGCTTGCGCACGACTACTTCGGCTTCGCGAATGAAAAACTGCGCGGAACATTGTTCGGAGCCGCAGATTACGGGGACCAGGCCGTTGATTTGCCGGCGCGTGATCAGCCCCAGCATCCCGCAGGATGGACAGGCCAGGACAGCCCAGTAGGGATCTTCCTTCTCGCCGACTTCGCCGGCGTTTTCCAGCACAAAGACGGTTCCGGGCTGCATTTGTTCCGGGATCCATTCATTCAGGATGTCCAGTTCGCCGACCATGTTTCCCCCTTGTGAACCAAGCTTGTTAGCCAAATATGGTGAAGCAAAACGTGGCCTAAGAAACCTTTCTAGCACGCCGACGCTCGGCCGACGGTATTACCGAAGTACTCGATTTTCTGGCTACGACCTCGGCGCGCACTTGGCGGACCGCGTCGCTGAGACAAACACCCAGAATCGGCTGACTCGAATTCTTGAGGATATCGACGATTTGCCGCGCCGATGTTTCGAGATAGAGGTGCGTGCCGTCGGTGAGGAGATGAACGTCGGAGTTGCGTCCGACGATATCGGCCAAGCCTTTGCCCAATTCCCGCGCCAGGAAGCGCATGACCTTTCGTACCCCCTGCAGCGAGAAACCCTTGCGCCGCAGCTGGCAGATGACGGCGACTTCGGTGAGGTTCTGCATGGAATAGAGGCGGCGATGGCCCTGGCGTTCGGGCTTGACGACGCCCCGCTCGTCCCACCACTGGAGCTGGCGGGCGGTAATGCCGGTCAGAGCGATTACGTCATGAGATGGAAAGCGATCCTGCATTCGTCCCCGATTATGTTTGAAACGGTCTATGAGCTGAATGTTTGAAACATTTTAGACACGACTTGGCGGGAGTCAACGAGGATTCGTAAACAGGGGGTTAACTAGAAGAGTGCGGCGGCGGATTATGAAAAATAGCCGCCGCCGACGAAGTGGACGATTTCCAGGCGGTCGCCGTCTTTCAGCACGGTGTCGGGCCAGCGGTCGCGGGGCGCGATATCGAGATTGAGCTCGACGGCAACGCGGTCGGACTTCATGTTGAGGGATTCGATCAACGCGGCGAGGGTGAATGGGTCCGGTGGCACGGGGTCCGGGAAACAGCGCTCTTCTCCGTTGATATGTAGTTTCATGGCTTGAATTTTCGCATCCAGAAAACGCCGGCGGAGCCCCCTTTACTCGCTCTTGCGCAAGGCGAATTTGCGGGTTACGGTGCGGCCTTGGTGGTTGGCTTGGACCATGACGGAGGAATCGGGCAAGGCGGATTCCTCGACTTCGATGGAGATTTCGGTGCTGCCTGCGGAATCGGTGACAGCCTGCGTATAAAAAGGTGCGGCGTCGGGACGGGCAAAGCGAAAAGTGAGACGGGCGCTGGGGACTGCCGCACCGCCTTCGGTGACGCGCAATCGCATGGTTAGGTTGCGATTGGCATGAACCGAGGCTGCGTTCTCCCATTGCACGTCCAGTTGCTTGATGCCGGCCAATGCGTCGGTCTCGGCGTGATCCAAGACGTTCTCCAACTTCCCTTCGCGAATCGCTTCGAGCACCAGACGATGCTGGTCCCGCAACTGCTGCTCTTTCTGGGCGTCGCCAAAACCGGCTTCCATGGCCGAGTTCGAGTAGGAGATGGCTTTCTTGCCCACACATCTTCCGCGCACGAAGACCTGGGTCTGGAGCAGTTTTTCGCTCTCGCGCGCCTCGCTTTGCACGTGGTAGATGGTGTCGCCGTGCTTAACGTCTGTGTTAAAGCCGAAAATCATGGATGGATTCTTAATTTTTCGCTTGGGTAATTGGGCAATTGAAACCGTGAGCTCTGAGCTTACAGCATTCGAGGGGCTTTCCCGGACTGATTTTCAATTATGAAATCCCCGATCGCACAACTACAAATCATTCCTTTCCGAAATCTGCAAAATGCGGGCCCCGTTCCCTTGACACTCTCGCGCACCAACACCTAATCTAGAATGTTTACGTAACGCGCTTGGCGCGAATTATATATACGCTCTCCTATGCCAGACAATTACTTCGCTCGCTACCTGCCGTTGCTGATCCACATTTTGCTGGCGGGAGGGATTGCGACTGCTATTATCTCGCTTTCCTGGCTGATCGGGCAGCGTAAACCGACCCGCGCCAAAATGTCAGCCTATGAGTGTGGCATGACACCGGTGGGAGATTCGCGCGGGCGCTTCTCGGTGCAGTTTTATCTGGTGGCCATGCTGTTCATCCTGTTCGACGTCGAGGCCGTGTTTCTTTATCCCTGGGCCGTGATTCTGCGAGATCTCAAGCACTTTGGTTTGTGGGAGATGTTTGTATACATCGGCATCGTTCTGGTTGGATTTTTCTATGTGTGGAAGAAAGGCGTGCTCAATTGGGGTCCGGATGCGGCGCGGCGGGGAGCACGCTGATGGCTTTGGCACCGGCGATCACTGATCTTGAACGACTGAAGGGTCATCCGGCGGTCGGGCGGCTGCTGGAGTGGAATCCGGCGACCGTAACGGGCGTGAAGTTCGACCGCGACGAGATGACCATTTACGTTGACCGGGCGAACATCCGGGAAGCTTGCGCGCTGCTGCGTGACGACGCTGAGTGCGCCTTCAACTTTCTTTCTGATATCACCTGTGTGGATTGGTATCCGGCAGAGCCCCGGTTTGAAGTGATCTACCATCTGCTTTCGATTCCTAAGAAGGAACGGGTGCGTCTGAAAGTTCGCTTGGATAGTGCCAGTCCGGCGGTGGAGTCGCTGACTTCGGTTTGGCCGGGGGCGAATTATTTTGAGCGCGAAGTTTTCGATCTGTTTGGAATTCGCTTTACCGGGCATCCTTACTTGCGGCGGCTTTTGATGCCCGAAGATTGGGAAGGCCATCCGTTGCGCAAAGACTATCCGGTGGAGGGCTACCGCTAGTCATGGCGCACCTGACACCGACGCCAGTTTTAGAACCCGGGCAGGATCGAACCATGATCCTGAACATGGGGCCGCAGCATCCTTCCACGCATGGCGTGCTGCGGGTGTTGCTGGAGATTGATGGCGAAACCGTGGTGCGGATCATGCCAGATATTGGCTTTCTGCATACGGGAATCGAAAAGACGTGTGAGGCGAAGTTCTATCAGCAGGTCGTGCCACTGACCGACCGCATCGACTACCTCTGCCCCATGACCAACAATCTTTGTTATGTGCTGGCGGTGGAGAAACTGCTGGGGCTGGAGATTCCACCCAAGGCGCAGTGGATGCGCGTGCTGATGAACGAGTTGACTCGCATCAACTCGCACCTGGTATGGCTGGGCACGCATGCCATGGACATCGGCGCGCTGACGGTGTTTCTGTATTGCTTCCGGGAGCGCGAAGAAGTTTTAAAGATGTTTGAGATGATCAGCGGACAGCGCATGATGACTTCCTACTTTCGCGTGGGAGGGCTGGCGCTGGAGCCGCCTTTGGGATTTTTTGAGCGGGTGGGCGAGTTTGCCGGATATTTTGCCGAGAAGATTGACGAATATGAAAACCTGCTGACGGGAAATCCGATCTGGATGATGCGGACCAAAGGGGTGGCCCGACTTACGGCGGAAGATGCAATCGCGCTCGGGGCGAGTGGTCCTACGCTGCGTGGAAGTGGCGTGGATATCGATCTGCGGCGCGATATGCCCTACTCGGGCTATGAGAACTTTAACTTCAAGGTTCCGGTGGCGCAGGAAGGAGATGTTTTCGCGCGTTACATGTGCCGCGTACGGGAACTGCGCGAGTCGAACGAGATCGTGAAGCAGGCGCTGGACGGGATGCCCGAAGGGCCGATCAAGGCGGATGCGCCTGGAGTTGTGTTGCCAGACCGCGAGAAGATGAAGACGCAGATGGAAGCGCTCATCTACCACTTCAAGATTATTACCGAGGGTTTTGCGGTACCGGCGGGCGAGGTGTATCAGGCGGTGGAGTCGCCGCGGGGCGAGATGGGCTATTACATCGTGAGCGATGGCACGGCGAAACCCTACCGCGTACACATGCGGGCGGCTTGTTTGGCGAACCTGCAAACCTTGCCCAAGATGTGCGAGGGCGGGCTGATTGCAGACGTGGTGGCGGCGATTGGGAGCATCGATATTGTACTAGGAGAAATCGATCGGTGAGATTCTCTGACGAATTCGAAGCGCGGTTTGCGGAGATGGTCCCGCACTATCCGACGAAGAGGTCGGCGCTGGTTCCTACGCTTCTTTATGCGCAGGATGAAGTTGGATTCCTCAGTGACGAAGTGATTCAGGAGCTTGCGGGGCGACTTGATTTGACGGAACTCGAGGTGAGGAACGTGATCAGCTATTACTCGATGCTGACGACCAAGCCGCGCGGCAAATTTAATGTGCAGGTTTGTACGAATATCAGTTGCTTGGTGCGCGGCGGAGAAGAGATTCTGCATCACTGCGCGAAGAAGCTGGGCGTGGGACACAAAGGAACGACTGCGGATGGTTTGTTTTCGCTCGAAGAGGTGGAATGTATTGGGGCGTGCAGTTGGGCTCCGGCGGCACAGGTGAACTACGATTTTCACGAGAATCTGACGACGGAGAAGATCGACAAGGTTCTGGACGAGTATAGGAAAAAGGCAACGCAGTAGCGATGGCCAATTTCTGATTTCCAATTGGGCCGCTGTTCAATTGGCGCATTGGGCAATCGAAAATCGAGAATACCCCATGGCTGACCTGGTTTCGCATCCCGACGAAGTAAAGGTGGTCACCCGGCGCTTTGGTAAGGGTGCAACAAATATCGACCGCTATCTCGAACTGGACGGCTACAAGGCTGTGCAAAAGGCGCTCGGCATGGAAGCGGACGCCATTATTAATGAGGTGAAGAATTCAGGGCTGCGGGGGCGGGGCGGCGCGGGATTCTCGACCGGGATGAAGTGGTCGTTCGTGCCCAAGCAATCGGCCAAGCCGAAGTACGTGCTATGTAACGGTGATGAGAGCGAGCCGGGAACGTGCAAGGACCGACTGATTTTCGAGCATGATCCGCATGCGGTGATCGAAGGGGTGACGATCGGCGGGCTGGCGGTGGGCGCGCGCAGTGGCTACATCTATATTCGAGGCGAATATCGATATCTGTCGATCATTATGCAGAAGGCGATCCGCGATGCGTATGCCAAGGGATTTCTGGGCAGGAACATTTTTGGCAGCGGGCGAGACTTTGACATTTACTGGCATGGCGGCGCGGGAGCATACGAAGTAGGCGAGGAATCGGCGCTGATGGAGTCGCTCGAAGGCAAGCGTGGAATTCCGCGGATTCGGCCTCCATTCCCTGCGGTGGTGGGGCTGTGGGGCGGGCCGACGGTCATCAATAATGCGGAAACGCTGGCCAGCGTGCCTCACATCGTGCTGGGAGGCGCGGAATGGTATGCCAAGCTTGGCCCGCCGAAAAATGGCGGCACGCGGCTGTTTTGCCTCAGCGGCAATATCGCGAAGCCCGGGGTATACGAATTGCCGATGGGCTACAGCTTGAAGAAGATGATTTATGAAGTTGGCGGCGGGATTCCGAATGGGCGCGAGTTAAAAGCAGTTGTCCCAGGCGGATCTTCTACTCCGTGCCTGACAGCTGACGAGATTGACATCAACATGGATTTCGATTCGGTCGCGAAGGCGGGATCGATGCTGGGTTCCGGTGGTGTGGTGGTGCTGGATGATGCGCAGTGCATTGTGAAGTTTGCTCTGCGGACTATGCAGTTTTATCAGCATGAAAGTTGCGGGTGGTGCATCCCGTGCCGCGAAGGGACGGACTGGCTGAAAAAAACTTTGATGCGATTCCATTCGGGTGGTGGCGTGAAGAAAGACATCGACAACATGCAGTATTTGTCCGAGAACATGCTGGGGCGGACGTTTTGTCCGCTGGGCGATGCGGCGGCGATGCCAACCATCGCGTTCGTGAAGAAGTTCCGCAAAGAATTTGAAGATCATCTGGAAGGCAGGCCGTGCCCGTATGAAAAAGAGGGCGCGATAGAACAACTACCCGTGTTGGCGCATTAAATCTCTCATGGCTGACGTAACACTTACAGTTGACGGCAAGAAGGTCACCGCTCCGGCGGGGACGCTGCTCATCGAAGCCTGCAAAACCGTGGGCATTGAAGTGCCTTCGTTTTGCTATTACCCCGGACTCTCGCTGTGCGGCGCTTGCCGCATGTGCCTGGTGAAGATCGAGAAGATGCCCAAGCTGCAGACCGCGTGTACCACGGTGATTAGCGAAGGGATGATCGTCACTTCAGATAGCGAAGAGATCAAGCAAGCGCGCAAGTCGATGATCGAGTTGCTGCTGGGAAATCATCCGCTGGATTGTCCGGTGTGCGATGCGGGCGGCGAGTGCGAACTGCAGGACATGACGTTTTCCTACGGGGCGGCCGAATCGAAGTTCATGGAGGCTAAGAACCATAAGGATGAGCAGCAATGGTCGCCCGTAGTGTTCTTCGATCGTCCGCGCTGCATTCTTTGTTATCGCTGTGTGCGGGTCTGCGGCGAGGGCATGGATGTTTGGGCGCTGGGCGTACAGAACCGCGGAGTGAGTTCGATCATCGCGCCGAATAAAGAAGATCATCTGGAGTGCGAAGAGTGCGGGATGTGCATCGACATCTGCCCGGTGGGGGCGCTTACTTCTGGCGCGTATCGGTACAAGACGCGGCCTTGGGAGATGAAGCACGTGGGCACGATCTGCACGCATTGCGGGGACGGGTGCAAAACTACGCTCGGCGTGCGTCGTGCTGACACGGGCATGGAGATCGTTCGGGGCGACAATCGGGATAAGAGCGGGACAAACGGAGATTTTCTGTGCATCAAGGGGCGATATGCGTTTGATTTTGCGAATCACGAAGAACGGCTTAGCAGACCGCTGATTCGCAGAGATGGCAAGCTGACGCCTTCGACATGGGAAGAAGCGTTTGAGCTGATTGGCAAGAAATTCGCGGAGGTTCGCGATCGCGATGGTGGAGCGGCAATTGGCGTAATCGGATCGACGCGGACCACGAACGAAGAGAATTATCTGCTTTCGAAGTTTGCCCGTGTTGTCTTGAAGACAAATAATGTAGACCACCACCGCACGGCGGACTTTCCTGTTCTGGCTGCTGCCGTTCGTGATAAGGCCGATGCCACGGCTAGCATGGCGGACGTCTTTACTGCACCCGCGATTCTGCTGATTGGGAATAATCCGACGGAGCAGCATCCGCTGCTGGCGTGGCAGATTCGTAACAACGTGCGACTGCACCGTGCGCGTTTGTATGTGATTAATTCGAATCCGATCAAGCTGCGGCAACAGGCAACAAGCTTTACGGAGATCGCGGCAGGAGCAGAAGGAAAAGTCGCTGCATTTTTGAACGGAGCCGACGCCGCTGTGGATGTGCTCGTCAATTCGTCGATGGATAGGGAGGCCTGGATCGCTCTGCGCGAGAAACTGCGCGGTGAACAAAATCTTGCGATCGTCTTCGGCTCGGAAATCCATGGCACGGATCTCTCCAATCTTGTGAAGTTTGGATCTGGAATCTCCGGAGCTAAGTTTGTGTGTCTCGCGGACTATGCCAATTCCCGCGGAGCGGCCGACATGGGCTTGTATCCCGATCTGCTCCCCGGGTATCACCCAACCGCCGGCAACAGCGAGTTTCATCGGGAATGGGGAGACATTCCGCAGGCTGCCGGCCTCGATCTGCATGGAATGGTCGACGCTGGAAAAGCGGGCAAGTTGAAAGTGCTCTATGTCATCGGCTCGAATCCGGTGGGGCGGTTGAACATTGACCCTTTCGCGTTTTCGAAGAGTTTCGTGGTTGTGCAGGATATGTTCCTCACCGAGACTGCGGTGATGGCCGATGTGGTGCTTCCTGCCGCGAACGCTTACGAAAAATCTGGAACGTTCACTAACACTTGCGGGGACTTGCAGTTAGTGAAGAAGGCAGGCGAGGTTACGGGCACGAAAGCGGACTTCGAAATGATTGTGCGCGTCGCTGACGCCATGGGCTTTGACGTCCGCAAGTTGGTGCCTTTCGGCGGCGGGACACACGCCGACATGGGACAGTCTCGCGGGGCGCAATCCGGCGAAGCCGACCGTCATGCGGTATGGCTGGAGGCACACGGGCTGGAACCCAAGATGAGTCCCTTCGATCCCACGGCGATTCTGGATGAGATTCAGCGGTTGGTTCCCGGCTATGACGTTTCCCGCATGGACCTGCTGGCGGGAAACAGCCAACATACATCGCTTGCTAAAGCCGGGTCGGGAGTTGCGCACCGGCCGGAATCGATTGCTCCGGCGAATGATGATCTTTTCAGTTCCGGGACCCTGGGACGTTATTCACGCACCTTGAAATCGGTGGTGGAGAGTCACCAAGTCAAGCCTGCCGAGGTCGCGGCAGACTGATTCGAAGCATTTGGAGAGGAAGCAGAGGCCTTGTCCGTTGGCGTTTTCATACTCGTGTCGGTGATCAAGTCGGTGATCGTTCTGATCGTGCTGCTGACCGCAGTCGCGTACACGGTGTGGCTGGAGCGCAAAGTGGTGGGCCATATGCAGAATCGCTGGGGACCCACGCGGGTGGGGCCGTTTGGGCTATTGCAGCCAGCAGCCGACGGACTGAAGTTTCTGTTCAAGGAAGATCTCACGCCGCCGCACGTTTACAAGCCGCTGTTTCTGGCGGCGCCGATGATGGCGCTGATCTTCGCGCTGACTTCAATTTCGGTGATTCCATTCGGCAACTCGATCACGATTGGCCGTATGAATATCCCGTTGCAAATCACCGACGTAAACATTGGGCTGCTGCTGATTTTGGGCGTAACCTCAATGGGCGTATACGGTGTGGCGCTTGCAGGTTGGTCGTCGAACAACAAGTATTCACTGCTCGGCGGACTGCGCGCCAGCGCGCAGATGGTCAGCTACGAGATTGCGCTGGGGCTTTCGCTGGTTGGAGTGCTGATGCAGTCGGGCAGCTTCAGCCTGCGCGCGATCGTCGAGGCGCAGGGCGGGCGGTTTCTTCACATCATTCCGCGGTGGAATATTTTTCACGGGCAGTTTATTGGCTTCTTCATCTACTTGATGGCGGCCTATGCGGAAACCAACCGCATTCCGTTTGACCTGCCGGAAGCCGAGACCGAACTGGTAGCGGGATACCACACTGAGTACAGTGCCATGAAATTTGCCATGTTCTTCATGGCCGAGTACGCGAACATGATCACGGTGGCTTGCCTGGCCACACTGTTGTTTTTTGGCGGATGGAACGGGCCGCTGTTCGGGCCTGAGTTGTTGCAGGCGGTGCTGCCGGTGTTTTGGTTTGGCGCGAAGATTTTCTGTTTTCTCTTTCTTTATATCTGGGTGCGTGGGACGTTGCCGCGCTTCCGCTATGACCAACTGATGTCTTTTGGCTGGAAGTTTCTGCTGCCGCTGGCGATTGCCAATCTGGTGGCAACGGCGATTGCCGTGGCTTGGTAGGGAAAAGAAGGTTCTCGGTTTTCAGTTCATGAGTTTTCATCTCATTCTATTTCTGGCGTTTGGTGCGGTTTGCGTGGGTGGGGCGGTCAACCTGCTGGCGCAGCGGCACCCGATCAACAGCGCGCTGTCGCTGATTGCCGTGATGGCTGCGCTGGCCGGCGAATATCTGCTTCTGGGCGCCGAGTTCGTTGCCGCAGTGCAGGTGATCGTTTACGCCGGCGCGATTATGGTGCTGTTCGTGTTTGTCATCATGCTGCTAAACGCGGGCGAAGAAGAAGAGACCAAAGGAAGCCGTGTCGCTCTTCTACTGGGTGTACCGGGGGTGCTGACCGGGAGCGTGCTTACGGCGTGGGTGGTGTTGCGGCACTCCGGGACCGAAGCGGTGCCGATCGGCGCATTGCCAGGGCATCCGACGGACATTGCGCAGCTTCTATTTCACGATTTCCTTTTGCCATTTGAAGTCACTTCCGTGTTGATCCTGATCGCCATCATGGGCGCTGTGGTTCTGGCCAGCAAGCCGGAGTCTACGGCGAGGAAGGTGGACTGATGGTACCGCTATCTTATTATTTGCTGCTCAGCGGATTTCTGTTTGCCTGTGGCGTGGTGGGATTTCTGATCAAGCGCAACATCATCACTATCTTCATGTCGATTGAGCTGATGTTGAATGGCGTGAATCTCTCGTTCGTGGCGTTCGCGGCGCATTGGCATGCGCTGTCCGGTCAAGTCTTCGTCTTCTTTGTGATGGTAGTAGCTGCGGCGGAAGCGGCGGTGGGACTGGCGATCATTATTGCCGTGTATCGTACGCGCGAGACTTTGAACGTGGATCAGCTGAACCTGCTCAAGCTATGAACCCGATGCTCAATCTCTGGCTGATTCCGGTTCTGCCGCTCGCGGGAGCTGCAATCAACGGCTTTCTCGGCAGGAAGTCGTCAAGGTCCGCCGTAACTACCATCGCGCTGTTTTTCAGCGGAGCTGCTTTTGCGATGGCTTTGTGGGTCGCGATGCGCTTTTCGTCGTTGACGCTTCCCTATCACGAGTATCTGGCGCACTGGATTCGTTCTGGCAACTTCAGCGTTGATTTTGCTTTCTATCTCGATCAGCTTTCGCTGGTCATGTTACTGGTCGTCACTGGAGTCGGATTCCTCATTCACATCTATTCCGTCGGGTACATGTGGGACGATCCCAGCTACTACCGGTTTTTCAGCTATCTAAATCTGTTCATGTTTTTCATGCTGACGCTGGTATTGGCCAGCAACTACCTGATGATGTTTATCGGGTGGGAGGGCGTGGGACTGGCGTCGTATCTGCTGATCGGGTTCTGGTTCGCGAAAGATTCGGCGGCATCGGCGGGCAAGAAAGCATTCATCGTGAATCGCATCGGCGACTTCGGTTTTCTGATCGCGCTGTTCTTGCTGATTAAGCACTTTGGATCGCTGAATTTTGATCAGGTATTCCAGAGTGTTACACCCCTCGGGGCAGAGACGGCTGGTGCGGGACTGCTCACGGCGATTGGAATTCTCCTGATGATAGGAGCTTGCGGAAAATCGGCGCAGATTCCTCTATATATTTGGCTGCCGGATGCGATGGAAGGTCCAACTCCGGTTTCGGCATTGATCCATGCTGCAACCATGGTGACCGCGGGTGTGTATATGGTCGCGCGCTCGCACGTGATTTTTGAACGGGCACCGATGGCGCTAACGGTCGTGGCGATCATCGGAACCCTCACTGCATTTTTCGCGGCAACCATTGGCATCGCGCAAACCGACATCAAGAAAGTTCTCGCCTACTCGACCGTCTCGCAACTCGGCTACATGTTCATGGCATGCGGGGTGGGCGCATTCTCGGCCGGTATCTTCCACCTGATGACGCATGCGTTCTTCAAAGGCCTGCTGTTCCTTGCGGCGGGCTCGGTGATTCACGCTGTCGGCGGCGAGCAGGACATGCGCAAGATGGGCGGGCTCAAGTCGTATATCCCGTGGACGTTCCTGACGATGGGCATCGCGACGCTGGCCATCTCCGGAATCCCGCCACTGGCGGGCTTTTGGAGCAAGGACGAAATTCTCTGGAAGGCTTACCAAGCCAGCTGGGTCTATTGGCTGATCGGACTGATTACCGCCTTCATTACGTCGTTCTACATGTTTCGATTGTTGTACATGACGTTCTTTGGCGACTACCGCGGAGCCCAGGTAGATGCGCACGGACACGGATCACATGGCCACAACGAGCATGGACACGGCGAACCGCACGAGAGCCCGATGGTCATGCTGGTGCCGCTCATGATCCTGGCGCTGCTTTCGCTGGTTGGCGGGCTGGTTGGGATCGGCAATCATTTCGAACATTTCCTGGCTCCGGTGTTTGGCCCGGGGGGTGTGGTGGCCGAAAGTGGAAGCGGGATTACCGAGAAGTTGCTGATGATCGTCTCGGTGCTCGTCGCCGCGTCGGGATGGTGGCTGGCCCACTTGCTGTACTGCGCGCGGCCTGAGCTTCCGCAGAAGATTGCCGATTCGCTCGGCGGGTTCTACGAGGCGGTCGTACATAAATACTACATCGACGAATTGTATGCTGCGCTGTTCGTCAAGCCCCTCATCGACGGTTCGACTCGCATCCTGTGGCAGGGAGTGGACCGCAAGATTATCGACGCGGCGGTGAATGACGCGGGCGATGGTGCGCGACACGTTTCCGACGAAGTGCGCCACATGCAGTCCGGCAACATTCGCTCGTATGCGGGCTGGATCGCGGCCGGATCTGCAGTCGTGATCGCTTTCATGATCTGGATGGGAGTGCGATGAGCACCGACAATCTCAGTTCCATCATCCTGACGCTGGTGACCTTTACTCCGCTGGCGGGTGCATTGCTGCTGATGTTTTTTCCCCGACGCGACCGGGATGTTCGGATTTTTGCGCTTGTTATCTCGCTTCTGACGTTCGTCCTCTCTTTACACCTGCCTGTTCACTTTCATCGCGTACAAACAGATTTTCAGTTTCAGATCGACAGGCAGTGGGTTTCGACTCCGAATATCCACTACCACATGGGGGTGGATGGAATCTCGTTGTGGCTGGTGGTGCTGACTACGTTTCTTACGCCACTGTGTGTGCTGATTTCCTGGAAGTCGATTCATGATCGGGTGAAGGAATTCTTCATCCTGCTGCTGATTCTGGAAACGGCGCTGATCGGTGTGTTCACTTCGCTTGATCTGTTCCTCTTTTACTTCTTCTGGGAAGCCACGCTGATACCGATGGCGCTGCTGATTGGAATTTTCGGCCACGAGCGGAAAGTTTATGCCGCGGTGAAGTTCTTCATGTACACCATGATCGGCTCGGTGTTTATGCTGGCGGCGATTCTGTGGCTTTACGCGCATACCGGCAGTTTTGACTTTGTGGTGATTCGCGACCAGATCATGAGCGGTGCTGTGCCGAAATTCCCGGCGGCTGCGCAGTGGCTCTTCCTCGGATTCTTTTTGGCGTTTGCGGTCAAGGTTCCACTCTTTCCTTTTCACACGTGGTTGCCGGATGCACATGTAGAGGCGCCGACGGCGGGGTCAGTGCTGCTGGCGGGCGTGCTGCTCAAAATGGGCACTTACGGGTTGTTGCGCTTCAACCTTGGATTGTTCCCCGAGCAGTCACGGAGCAACGCTCCGTGGGTGATGACGTTGGCCTTGATAGGGATCATCTATGGCGCGCTGGTAGCCATGGTCCAGCCCAACATGAAGAAGTTGATTGCGTATTCGTCGGTGAGCCATCTCGGATTTGTGGTGCTGGGAATCTTCAGCTTCACGCAGGCCGGACTGAATGGCGCGATGTTTGTGATGCTGGCACACGGAGTTTCTACGGGCGCATTATTCATGTTGGCAGGAATTCTGCACGAACGGCGTCATACCTATGAGATCAGCGAATTCGGCGGACTCGCTTCGCCCATGCCCGTGTATGCTGCGTCGTTTCTGGTGATCGTGCTGGCGTCGGCGGGACTGCCTTTGCTGAATGGATTCATTGGTGAATTTCTGGTGTTGAGCGGGGCATTCCAGGACAAGGCAATTTACGGGATACTCGGCGCCACTGGCATAATCTGGAGCGCGATCTATCTCCTCTGGATGTACCAGCGAGTCTTCTACGGCAAGGTTACGCACGCGGTGAACAATTCCTTGGGTGATCTTTCGGGATTAGAAAAATGGGCGGTGTGGCCGTGCGCCGCGGCAGCTCTGGTGATGGGAGTGGCTCCTATTATGTGGCTGGGAGCGATTGATCCGGCGGTTCAAGCGGCCCTCACACCGTTTGCACGAGTCGCGAGCAGGGTGGTGGGGCAATGATCTGCGGCGCGATGATCGGCGGGACAACGATCGCAAGCCTCGTCCTGGCCTATTCGCAGGCGCTGCCGCAGGGCGCGGATTACGTTCGCATCCTGCCAGAAATTGTTTTGTCGGTTTTTGGCATCATTGTGATGCTGCTGGAACCACTGCTCGACGAGAAAAAAGGGCAGAAGATTCTTGGCTTGATTGCGCTGGTGGGCGCGCTGGCGGGGATTGCAGCGACATGGTTCATGGCCCAGTCTCCAGGCGTGGCTTTCTGGAACATGGTGCAAGTGGACAGATTCAGCGTCTTCTTTCACGCTCTGGTGATTGCGATTACCGGAGTCGTCATCCTTAGTTCCTACGAATATATGGCCGTGCAGCGGATCCGCGCGGGAGAATACTACGCGCTGATTCTTTTCGGTGCTGTCGGCATGGCGCTGATGTCGTCGGCGGTCGAACTCGTTCTGATTTTCATCGCCCTTGAGATTTCGTCCATCTCGTCTTATGTGCTGACGGGATTCCGGCGGCACGAGGCTGCCAGCGCGGAAGCGTCGTTGAAATACTTTCTGCTGGGCTCATTCGCCACAGCGTTTTTTCTGTATGGAGTAGCGATGATGTTTGGCGCTACGGGCTCGACGAATATTGATCCGGTCAGCAGAACGTTACAGACTGCTCCAGTTCCGTTGCTGGCGTTCGTAGCAGTGGCGCTCATGTTTGTGGGTTTGGGTTTCAAAGTGGCAGCGGCGCCGTTCCACGTATGGACCCCCGACGTGTATGAAGGAGCGCCGGCGCCGATTGTGGGGTTGATGTCGACGGCGCCCAAGGCCGCGGCTTTTGCAGTTTTGTTGCGCATCGTTTTCGTGATCAATGTGCCGGGAACAGTCTGGCTAGTTTGGGTTGCGGCGGCGCTCTCCATGACTTTGGGCAACGTGGGTGCGTTGGTGCAAAACAACGTGAAGCGACTGCTGGCCTACTCCTCGATCGCCCACGCAGGCTATTTGCTGGTTGCATTCGCAGCCGCGCCAATCTTAGGGATTTCGGCAGCCATGTTCTACACCGCAGCCTACGCTGCTATGAACCTGGGCGCTTTTGCAGTGGTCGGCCATTTTGCCAACGCGGGCGAACGCTATGTGACCTTAGAGGACTATGAAGGCTTGGGGCGGAGTTCCCCACTGCTGGCGGCGACGCTCACCATTTTCCTTCTGTCTCTGATCGGCATCCCGATGACCGGGGGCTTTTTTGCGAAGTTCTATGTGTTCAGCGCAGCGGTGAAAGCCAACTTGATCTGGCTGACGATCATCGGCGTGCTTAACAGCGGCATCGGCGCTTATTACTACTTGCGCATTATCGTGATGATGTACATGCGCGAGTCCCGGAAGGCGGTTCCGGTAACGCCCGTTCCCTTTGCGCTCCGTCTGGCGCTGGTCTGCTGTATCGGCGCGACTATCTATCTTGGATTATTTCCTGGCCGCGTCCTGCAGTATGCGCAGGACTCAGCGCAGGAACTCGTGCAGCATTCTCGGCCCGAAACTCCCTTATCCGCGCCTGTTTCAGCGCTTCGCGAACCTCTGTAGCGAAAAGTGGATTTTGTGAAAATCGCGAATACTAGTGTTTGACAAGCGTCCCAACCTGCGGCATCATGGGTCCAACGGTTTTCGTTCTTCCCTCGTGGGATAACTTATCGGAGTGGAGGGGAAAGCATGTCCGAGTTTATGCGCAGATTATGGTTGGAAGATTCGGGGCAAGATATCGCCGAATATGCGGTTATGCTGGCGGTGATCCTGGTTCTCGTTGTGGGAACGATACGCCTGATCGGGTCCAACGCTAATAATGTGTTTTCGAACGCGGCCAGTTCGATTCAATAATTAAGGACGGTTGCGCGGCGGCAGCGACGTGGGATAATAATGCGGGAACCTCTCTTTATGGCGCGATTTACCTCGTTTACCGGGCAGTTTCGCTACGACTGGTTTACCAGAGTGGCGGCTGCGGCGGAACTTGCGGGGAGATCGAATCAGCCGTGATCGACTAGATTCAAGCAAGTTCAGTCAAAGGCCGCGATCCAAGATCGCGGCCTTTGCGTTTGCAACGGGAACTCAGGAGGGTTGGCAATGATCGTCAATATGTCGGAGAAAGCGACCGAGCAGGAGATCGGACACGTGATCGAGCGCATTCGTGAAGCGGGCTACCAGCCTCACGTTACGCGTGGAGTGGAGCGGACCATCGTGGCCGCGGTCGGAAATGGACGGCGACACGAAATCGAAGCCCTGCAGGTGGCGCCGGGCGTGGAGAATGTGGTGGCCATTGCGCAGCCGTTCAAGTTGGTCAGCCGGCAGGTTAAGCCGGAGCGATCGGTAGTGAATGTGGGTGGGGTCGCCATTGGTGGACCCGGAGTTGTGATCATTGCCGGACCATGCTCGGTGGAATCTCGCGAACAGTTGCTGGACACGGCGCATGCCGTAAAGCGCGCCGGCGCCACGATGCTGCGTGGCGGAGCTTACAAACCGCGGACCTCTCCCTATGACTTTCAGGGGCTCGGACTGGAGGCGCTGAAGATCCTGCGAGAAGCCCGCGAGCAGTCCGGGCTGCCGGTGGTCACGGAAGTGATGAGCACAGAAGATGTAGAAATCATCTGCGAACATGTCGACATGCTGCAGGTGGGAGCCCGCAACATGCAAAACTTCGCGCTCTTGCGGCGGCTGGCAACCGTCAACAAGCCGGTGCTGCTGAAGCGTGGGCCATCGGCAACCGTAAAAGAATGGTTGTTAGCCGCAGAGTACTTATTGTCGGGAGGAAACAGTCAAGTGGTGCTTTGCGAGCGTGGCATCAAAACTTTCGAAACGGAGATGCGCAATACGTTTGATCTCGCCGCCGTGGCGCTGGCGCGTGATCTTTCTCATTTGCCGGTGATCGCCGATCCTTCTCACGGCACTGGTAAGCAAAGTTTAATTGCAGCGGTCTCGCGCGCGGCGGTCGCGGTAGGAGCCGATGGATTGATCATTGAAGTACATCCGTGTCCGGAGCGGGCGCTGTCGGATGGGGCGCAGTCCCTCGATTTTGCTGGATTCGAGAAGGTGATGAAGGCCATCGCAGAGCCACTGCGTCGAGCCGCAGTGGTCGCGGATATGGCTCGGGCATAAGCAGAAACGTCAGTGCGCGGGATTAGCTTTTGGAAGTTTGATTCGCATGGCGGGATCGCCAAGCAAATTATACGTTTTGCGCACGGCGAGATTGGAGATGCCTGACTTCGCCTTGAGGATCGCGTCTCCCAGAGCCGGATGCGACGAACTCATCGCGCCTTGCACGATCAGTTTGTCGAGAATGGTCTGCGGCGGGGCCTGGTTCAGGCCGCTCGAGGCCAGGACGGCCACAGCGCCTCCGTTGGGGGCCAGCATCAGCGCAACGGCCAACGGTTCTTCGTAAACATCCTGGAAGAATCCATTGAGGCAGTCCATGATGAGGAATACCGGCAATGAAGTCCCGTTGGTCAGAGAGCTCGCGGCGGTGCTGTCGAAAAGGTCGTCGCCGGACCACTCGTCCTCGGAGCCGTGTCCCGCATAATTCACCAGCAATTGCCCTGAATTGATGGCGGTAAGAATTGCTTGCCGCGCATCCGGCGGGCTCGTCGAGGTGGCGAAGACATCCGTTACCTGCATGGTTGAAGGCAGCTGAGCCTGGACCACCTGACTGTCCTTTGTAAAGTTCTCGGTATCGTTTACATCAGCTACCATCAGCGCCTGCGAGGTCCACGCGCCGTTCGTGGATTGGCCCTCATAAGCGGCTATCCTTTCCGCCACGAGTTTGGCTTCGGCTGCCGTGCTCACGGGCAAACGTCCGGTTGCAATGGTCGGCATGCCACTGTCGTTGAAGTCAGAGAACCAGTCATCGGATGCCGTCATGAGGCCCGTCGTTGGAATGATTTTCGTGGGCACGAAGTCCAAGTGGCCGAAGCCGAGATAATTGCGGGGATCAAGCGAGGCTCGACCGTTCAGCAAGAGATATCGCGGCGCGGTGTGCCACGCTTTGACCGCCGTTTGCAAAAAGTCGCGGATGGCCTGAGGACTGTGCTCGCCGAAGTTAAACTCGTCATAGAGATCATCGACCAACACAACTGCGGATGATTTTCCCTGCGCCTTGTGAGCGCGCAGCAGCGGCTCCAGAGCGCCTGCGAAGGCCTCCGCTGACACCATCACAATTTCGCTGCCGGGTTGCGCGATGTGCCACTGCGAGGGATGGTTCTTACGAATCCCTGCCGCCGACGCGATGCGGTCATCGGCCACAGCCATAAGCGTGTGCAGCGCGGGGGCCGAGGGATTGGTTGTGGACCATGGCACTTGAACTTCGACCGCGTAGTCTGTCTTCGAGGCCGCATCCGGCGTGACTTGACCACTAAGTTCCACCGGCTGATCCGGATTTGTGATGTCGAGGACGACCACTGTACCTTGAGTGAAACCCGTCACTTTCAGTTCATCCCCGGGGCGGCCGGTGAACGTCAAGGCATTAGAGTCGGCCGCGTAGGAGTGCGGATAAGTAATCTGGATCGACTGCAGCAGGCTGACATCGTATTCCCCATCTTGCGCCGTCAGCGTGACGGTGTTCGCACCGTTCTGCAAAAGGCCGGGCGGAACGTCAACAGTGAATTTTCCTTTGGCTTGACCGGTGAAGGTCAGATCGCCCAGCGTGGTGCCGTTCAGAGCAATGGTAACGTCGTGTGGGATCGCGAGAATTATGCCCTGCAGAATCAATTGCAAACGCACCTGCTGGGTCGAGGTGGTGTCGAGGTGGTTCACCTGAATCGTCTCGTCGATCGCAGTGGAAGAAACGAGCGGCCCGAAGAAATTGTTGCCCTGAGAGGTAGTCAACGCCGAAAAGTATGTTGTACGCGGCGTCAGTTCAACCGTGAACGGAAAGCTTGCGGGAGGCTGATTCGAACCGACGGAGAGCGGTAAACGGGGAATCCGCGCGCCGTGCGATTCTTCCGCCGCGAGCCAGTAGACTCTGGTGCCGGAGTATTGCGTATCGATTCCGGTGCCGTAGAAATAAATTGCAGCCTGAGGACCGAAACCTCCAGGGCCGGCGGAGGCGCCGGTGATCTGTATCGGCTGCTCGATGGCCTCGGCGTAAAGGTGCAGGAATGCTGGATCCACATTCGCGTCCAACCCAGCTTGGATCAGTTGCGGCTGCGTTACGCAGTACCAGCCTTCGTGCTTCACGAATATTCTTACGGCGGGATGTCCGGCGAGTTCGAACTGCTTCTGCTGCTGGGCAACTGTCGGAAGAGTATCGGGCAAAACATTCTCAACGGGGTGGCTCACGCCGGGCTGTGCCTGGTTCAGTTGATTCACAGTGACCGCTGAAGTGGGGTCGCTGGCAAGCTGAGCGTTGGTGGAGGCCGCGGGAGAAACTGGGCCGTGGAGTATGCGAGTACCGTTCACATCCACATCTTCCAGCCAGTAAGGGCCGCTGCCGGCGTTTGCGGACGAATCGATCCAGCTATAAGTCTTGCCGGAATGTTTGGGCAGCGCCCCGCTCATCAGCAGGGCCGATCCCGCGATCAGTGAAGAATTCAAAGGAATGCGCTCGCCGCCCTGTTCGCGGTAGACGTTGAATCCGAGGTTGCGCGCTTCGGCACCTGTCTTCCAGAGAAGTACAACACGGTCTGCCCCAGTCTTGTCCTTGCCGCGCTGGGCTGAGAAAAACTCCAATTTGATATTTGTCGGAGCCGTGATGGTTTCAACCTGAGTGGAGGTGTTGGGTGTAGTCATCTGGTCCGCAGTCACGCTGGCTGTGTTGGACGCGATCCCCGGCGCTCCCGCGAGCGTGAGAATGGTGACTGTGGCCGTGCCGGGGTTGGCCATCGTTCCCAGCAAGCATGTAACGGTGCCGCCCGCTTCCGAACATGTGCCCGCCGTGGTATTGACGGCGAGATAGGTAACGTTCGTTGGCAACGGGTCGGTTACGGTCACGTTCGTCGCGTTGGCGGGACCGTTATTCGTCACCAGGAGGGTGTATGTCAGGGTGTCGCCGTCGGCCACGGTGGGACTCGGTGTGGCTGTCTTCACGATGGTCACATTCGCGCTGTTGGCGTTGGCCACAACAACCATAGCGGTCGCGGTGTTGCTGGTGAGGTTTGGAACGATGTTGGCGGCGGTGGCCGTGGCGGTTTCGGCAATGTTTGTTCCGGAAGCGGTGCTGGCATTCACTTGCAGCACGAGAGTGAAGTTGGCTGTGGCATTTAGAGCGAGAGTGGTGGCTGTGCAGGTGATCGTACCTGCGGCTCCGACAGCGGGATTGGTGCACGTCCAGCCCGCCGGAGCCGTGATGGACTGGAAGTTAGTATTCGGCGGTGTGGTTTGAGTAAAGCTGGGAGATGCTGCAGCCAATGGTCCATTGTTGGTGACGCTCTGCGTATAAGTGACGATGCTACCCGCGGCAACGGAAGTTGGCACCGCAGAGTTCGTGGTGATCAGATCGGCTTGAGTCGCGGTCGCAACGACGTCCGCTGCAATCGCGCTGTTGTTGGCTGGGTTCGGATCGGTCGTTGAGGAATTCGCAGTTGCGATGTCATTGATTGCCGTCCCGGCCGCAGTCCCCGCATCTACCTTCACAACAACCGGGAAACTGGCTGTTCCTGGCGCGAAGCTGGGATTCGTGCAGGTGATTGTGCCTGTGGTGCCGGCCATCGGAAGGATGCAAGACCATCCGCTCGGGAGCGGCGTTAACTGCACGAACGTCGTATTGGGCGGCGTGCTTTCGGTGAACCTCGCAGCAGTCGCTGTGCTTGGCCCGCCATTAGTTACAACTTGTGTGTAGCTAATGTCGGCGCCGGCCAGCACTGGAACCGGGCTGGCAGCATTAGTGACCGATAAGTCAGCCGAGTCCGCAACCTGCACGCTGGCTGACGCGCTGTTGTTGCCGGGGTTAGGGTCGCTGGTGGTTGAGGAGACTGAGTCGGTTTGAGTGATAGTGGATCCGGAAGTGACGTTCGTGCTTACCGTCACCGCGAATGTGAAGTTCGCGGTGGAGACAGCGAAGGTTGCGATGGTGCAGGTGAGCGTCCCTACCGAGCAGGTCCAGCCGGCGGGACCGCTTAGCGACACCGCTGTTGTATTAGCCGGAAGGGTTTCCGTGAACGTAACGGTGCTCGCGCTGGCGGGACCACCGTTGGTTACGGTCTGCGTGTAGGTGATGTTGCTACCGGCCGACACCGGGTTCGGGCTGGCTGTGTTTGTAACACTCAAATCTGCTTGCCCCGCCCCCGCTACCCCAATTGTGACCGTGGCTGAATTGTTGTTGTTATTCGTGTCACTGGTAGAGGTGGCAACTGTCGCTGTGTCGGTGATGATGGTTCCCGCCGCCGTGCCTGCAGTCACAGTCACCACCACGGGGAAGGTACTGGTCGAGCCCGGCGCCACGCTGGGATTCGTACAACTGATGGATCCGGTGGTGGTACAAGTCCATCCCGCAGGTACGGGGGCAAGAGAGAAGAATGTCGTGTTGGCCGGAATCGCTTCCGTGAACGTGTCTGTGCTGCAGTTGCTGGGGCCAGTGTTGGTCACAACCTGGGTGTAAGTGATATGGCTGCCCGCCGCTACCGGGCTGGGTGTGCCACTGTTGGTTACGGCCAGGTCGCAAGCTGTGGTGACGGGAGTATTGATGGTCGTGCTGTTGTTAGCCGAGTTGGGATCGCTTGTCGTGGAAGAAACCGAGGAGTTTGCCGTGATCGAAGCGACGGTGACACTTGGAGCCAGGTTCACAACGACGATGATGTTCGCCGACGCACCCAAGGCCAAGGTCGGGTCGCTGCAGGTGACGTTGCCCGTCCCGCCTACGGCCGGGGCTGTGCAGGTCCAACCAGTGGGAGCAGAGGCGGAGACGAACGTAGTATTGTTGGGCACCGCTTCCAGAAAGCTGACGGCAGAAGCTGGCCCGGGACCATTGTTCGTCACCGTTTGTAAGTAGGTGATGTTATTCCCGGGGTAGACGGTGAGAGGCGTGGCCGATGTGCTCAGCGCAACGTCGGCCTGCGCTGAGGAAGATGCGACTACGTCGGTGGCCGTGGCGGAATTGGCGCCGAAGGCTTGGTTCGTGGCAGTCACGGTCGCTGTATCGGTGATGATTGTGCCGCTTGCCAGGCCGGTGTTCGCCTTGTAGACCACGGTGAAGGTGCCGGAGGAACCCGCTGCCACGCTGGCGTTGGTGCAGACCGTGGGGAAACCTGTGCAGGTCCAACCCGTCGCACCCGTGATCGAAACAAATGTAGTATTCGGCGGCGTTGCTTCGGTAAAGGTTGCAGCGGTAGCTGCTGCCGTCCCGGTGTTGGTGACGACCTGCGTGTAAGCAATATTGTTACCGGTCACGACTGGATTCGGTGAGGCAACGTTGGTGACGGATAACTGCGCTCCCGTAGTCGTCCCAACGACGGTGGAAGCGGAGGCTGTGTTGTTCGCAGAATTCGGATCAGTCACTGAGGAGCTAACGGTGACGGTATCCGTTATCACGGTGCCATTCGCCGTCCCGGCCGTGACCTTCGTGATCAGGCTAAAAGTGGCGGCGGTGCTGCCGGCCATATTCAAGTCGTTACAAACGACGTTGCCGGTCCCACCAACGGGCGGCGTAGTGCAGCTCCAGTTGGCGGGCGCGGCAATGGAAACAAATGTGGTGTTCGCGGGAATAGCCTCAACCAACGACGCGTTGTCCGCGGCGCTGGGACCGTTATTGGTGACGATTTGGGTGTAAGCGATGTTGCTGCCGGCTGCGACTGGATCCGGAGCGGCGGTGTTGGTCACGCTGAGATCTGCGCTGGAGGACACATTGGCTACATCGGTATAGCTGTCGTTCGACAGATTGATTTCGCCGCCGCCACCCACGATGGCAGTGTTCGTTTCGGTGGAGGGAGCGGTCTGCGCGACATTGGCGTTGATAGTAATCGATGGGTAAAAACTATTCGCCGCCAAGACCATCGAATTGACGCAGCTGACGGTTTGCGATGCGATGGAGCAAGTCCATCCGGTCCCGGTGGCACTCGTGGGAGTAAGACCCAAGGGCAGCGTATCGTTCACCGTTACCGTGCCGCTGGTGGAACCGTACGGACTCAGGTTCTCGACAGGGATGGTGTAGGTGGCGGTTGAACCGCGAGTGAGTGTACCCGGGGCATGGCTCTTGGTGAGCGTCATGTCGGGAGTGCACTGTGCGCCAGACTGCGTACCGGAAGTTTGAGATATTGACGCGTTCGTAACGCTGGTGCCCGCGGCGCCGGGGGTTGATCCGTAGGACACTCCGGGATCTTCGGTCAGGCCGTTCGTTCCGCCACTTACGCTGATACTCGCCGGACTGCCGGAAACCAGAACCACTCCACCGCCACCGCCACCGCCGGGGCCGTGACGGTTTCCGAGAGTGAAGGGTTCCGAAGCCCAGGCGTCGCCACCGTTGCCACCGTTCGCTTGCAGCGTTAGGCCGCTCTCCCCGCCGTTTGCCGAAAGAACAACGATGCTGCCACCTGCTCCGCCGCCGCCGCCCGCATCGTTGGCCGTGCCGTTGTAAGCGTTTATTCCGTTGGCGGTGAGGATTGCCGCGCCGCTGAGCGCGTAGGTGCGAATGATGATGATGCCGCCACCGGTAGCGCCCCCACTGGCCTGATTGTCGCCATCAGAATTGTTGCGCGTTCCCGCACCACCTCCGCCACCCATCGCGACGCGATTGATGGTCGCGGGGAAAGCAGTGCCACCTTCGCCGCCTACGCTCAGATTAGTATTCCACGAGTCGCCGCCAAAACCTCCAGCGCCACCGTTAGCGCCGCCACCGCCGCCGGCGTTTTGGTCATTAGCCGCGGGGTCAGCATCGGTGCCTCCTCCGCCGGCGTTGCCCGGAGCTCCGCGGGCCATGCTGCCGTCAGTTCCCGCGGTACCACTCGGATAACTGCTATTCCCAGCCGCAAAACTGGCACCGGACTCAACCCAAAACGGAGTACCCGCGATTCCTTCGCCCTTCGCAGCGTCATAACCGGCCTCCCCGCCCACGGCTCCGGTGTACGTGGCCGGAGCGGGTTGACGATAATCTGTGTTGGCGCCGCCTCCGCCCGTTAATTGCATTCCCGCTCCGCCGCGGAAGCCTAGACCACTTACCGAGACGGTGGCTCCGTTTAGAGTCAGCGTACTCGAAGTATCTAAGGCCAAAACCCCGCCCGTGGAACCATTCCAGGCTAGCGCCGTGGGTGGCGAACCCGAACTGAAGGAAGCAGTCGTGTATTGCGGCACCACAATCACCTGGTAAGTGCTCTGGCCCGCAGTTGCTGAGGCCGTGGCGTGGTGATAAGCGAAAACCAATCCGCCGCCCAGGCCTGCTCCGGAAATGATTACTGAGCCACCTGTTGTACCCACTGCGCTTTGCGCGGTAACGAACTCGTACTCGCCGGCGCTATTCAGAGAGGTAAATCCCTGGCCTGTGTATCCATTCCCATACGCGACGGTGTTCGAGTCGTTGATGCTGGCATCCTGCATCTGGATGACCAGCAAAAGATTTCCGGCGGCGATTGCGTTACCAGCGCCGGTCGCGGCACCCACAGTGATGGAGGTGGCTCCCGCGGCCACGTTGGCTGCCCCCGGGTAGTACGTGTTTAAGACGCCAGTGAGATTATTTCCGGCCGCAGCCTGCGAGGTGGTACCGCAGGCAATTGACTGCACTGTAGCAACCGCTACGTAGGTGTTGTTGCCGGTGTTCGGATCTGGCGGTGTTCCGGAATCTGTTACGGTCGCGGTGTTGGTATATGACCCTGAGGCGGTGGCGGTTTCAACGACTGTTACAGTAGCGTTTGTCCCACTCGCCAGCGTGCCTATGGTACACGTGATGGGGTTGGTAGTGGTGACGCACGTGCCCACGCTTGGAATGGCTGAGACCAGTGTCATGCCCGCGGCGAGAGTGTCGTTCAGCGTGACGGCGTTGGCTGCGGATGTTCCATTATTGAAGACTGTGATGTTGTAGGTTGTATTCGATCCCAGAAAAACCGCGCTGCCGACGCTGGTCGTGACTCCGATATCGGCCGCTGTGGGATTGATGGATACGGCTCCCAACGACCAATTGGAAGTGCCGCTGAATGTCTCCGAGAGTGGAACGCTGGGTGCGCCGGTGCGGCTGCTACCCGTGGCTCGCACGCCAGGATTTGTGCTGTTCTGACTTAACACATTCCACCGCTGCGTCTGAGGACCAGGTACGGTGACCGTCTGGGTTCCATCTGTGGCCAGCGTGTCCAGAATCATGCCGTTGACCACGCTGGGCACATTCAGTTGCGAGTAGGTACCCGCAGCGCCATCGGCTGACACGAAGGTTCCGAGGGGCGCGGTCTGATCCACTCCCGTGAATGTGGTCGCGCCAGCAACTACACCCTCGGTCACTGCCGTGGGGATGTCCACCGACACCACAATTGGAAGATTCGTGCCGGACGCTGGGGCCAGCAGGTACCACATCTCCACTCGGCGCGTGCCACCGGCATCGTTCTGCGCCCCGACGAAACTCAGCGCCGTGCCGCTGTAGGTCACACCCGTGACGTCAGTTGTGGGTGCATTCGTAATGTTGATCGAAACGCCCACAATGAGGACACGGTTCGCCGTGGCGGTAGTGGTGTGGGTAAAGGTAAGGGTTTCGGTGCCGGCTCCCGCCAAGTTTGCCGAACTGGAGCTAGCAGAATCGACTGCGACCTGGCCTCTGGCATATGACGTTGCCAGCATAAGGAACAAGACGATCAGTGCACCGAGAGTGGGCCGCACCTGCTTGCGCACCGCAGCTTGGGAAGTCGCTCGCGCCGGCGGGGCGACGCCTGCCATCTCCAAGAGTTTTCCGAGAACACGCTGTCCCTCCGCCGCTGCTTGCAGCAATTTGCCGCTGATTCCTTTTAGTTTCGTGCGCACAAGTTTTCTGCCCAACCTCACCTCTTTGGCGACGACAATGCCGAGAATCTGGTCGCCGCGCAACGGAGGGTCGTTTTGCTGTCCGCCGTCGCCTCGGGTAATAAACAAATTCTTAGAATGATTGGTAATCACTAGGCGGTGGACACGGAAGCCGCCATGGCCTTTCGTAAGTACAATATCGCCCTTTCGTAATTTGCTCACCATTATCGGAGTAACGTAGACAACCTGCCCGTCGCGAATGATTGGGGACATACTCGCGCCGCGCGCTTCGAACCGCATGCTCAACCCGTTTTTCAGTAGTTCGCGGCTGAGAGCCTCGAACCTTTCTGAATCCGACTCGCTGTTAGTCATTGAAGTGAAGAATTCTGTCTACGGCGCGTTCGTCGGGCTCGAAAGAATAGCGGTAGCAAGGGACGGAATCAGCTACTCGTTCCAGAAAGCTTAGGGCGGAGTCGACGTACTCGTGCCGGTGAAACGGCACGAAGCTGCGCGCGAAGAGTTCCGCGACCATCTGGCTGCGGGTCAGGCGCGTGAGCACGTTGCCGTGTCCATGCTCAAGAACGAAGACACGTTGCAGCGGAGCGCGCTGCGGCAAAGCAAACGCGGCCTCGCCATGCCACGGCGTGCCGTACATGAAAATCTGGGTCGCATCTTTGCGTAGCTTCTCTTCAAGAACTTTGTCCTCGCGCACAATGATCCGGTCGTCGCTCAGAATCTCCACGTTGTCGAGCGAGGTCCAAAGCCGCGCTGTCGTACTTTTGCCCGCTCCGGAATGTCCGACAAACAAGTTGTTTGCGCCATCTGGCCCGACGATGCCAACTCCGTGCAGCTCAATCGCTTTTTCTTGCGTGAGGCGGTGCATGATCAGGAGCTCATCCAGTGGATACTCCAGAGGAGCTACCGCCGACCGGGAACGCGCAAAAGACTCCTCGCTCATCTGGAGTGTCGCCTGACAAAATACGCTGTCGACGAGAAGCCTCTTATAGGGCTGTTTGCCAAAGACGGGACTACCGAAGTCGAAGCGGAGTTCGGCATCGCTCTCGTACAACCGCCAAGTTGCTCCGGAATCGAAAAGAGGCATTCGCGCAGAAGAAGAAAGTCTGTTTGTCCATTCGATTTGGATACTAATATCGAGAGTGCCGGTTTGGACCCGAAAGGGCTGCAAAGAAGGAGCCAAAACAACATCGTTACTGCATTCGCTGGCAACCCCCACCGACACTCCGCCCACGCGGAAGCAATTGCTATGTGCGGCGCCTAAACCTCTAAGAGATTTCGGGATTGCGTGACCAGAATCCACTCTCATCCTCGTCCTAACCTGGACATTCACGGGAACCTTACGATCCGAGGGTCATGCAAAAGAGTGCGGCGCAGCTATTATTACCTGGACCGGTCGTGCCTGAGATCTTGCAATTTCCCAAAACAGCCTCCTCCGGGCGGAGACTGATCGCGGTCAATTGCGGTGGTTCATAGGACCTCTTTTTGTCGGGTTCGTCTAGTTCGTGATTCATTCGGTACCCAATCTTCGCCACGGAGTCAGTGGCCGCAGCAGCTTTCGCAGCCCCCGGCCACGTTCGCATTGTTCAAAATCTGAAAGGCTTGCTGCGGTCCCGTCCAGCTGTCTACATCAATTTCCTTGCTCCGAATCCGTCGCGTCGACTCCTGCAATGCGTCATATTCACTTCCGCCGGCACAGAATTCACACTCTCCATGGGCCGGAATCTCAACTCCGATCGCCGTTGCCCGCAGGTGCGCTACGTTGCAAAGAAAGGCCACCGGACTCTCACGGTCTCCGTTTTCCATCTCGCCGTTCGCCGGACACATTCCGCAGAGCGATTGAATGCGGCACTCCATGCACTTTGTCACTCGCGCGCGTTTACGCGTTCGCACTTCGTACAGGGAATGCTCCCATGCCGGTTTAAGACCGGACTGCCGAATGTCGAATGTCTCTTGCTGCGAGATCACGCAAATGCCCATTCCTCCGTAAGCATTGATGGAGAATCCGTTCATCCCACCGCCGCAGAAATACACGGTGTCGTTCTGCGCCAGATTCGGTGGATTCTCCAAATCGCGCTTCGCCAGCCTGCGGTACTCACTCGCGCCTTTCGGGGCGTGCAGATCGAGCGCGACAACTTCTTCGGGCGTAAGCCGCACCGCCAGAGGACTCTGCGAGCAGTCAATCCTCGGATTGATTTGGCCGTCCATCTTGAACTCGACACCTAACTCCTCTTCCGCAAACCGCCGCATCGCAGTGATTTCATGCTTGTTAATGCTGGTGGCAACCGTTTTCAACTTAAGCGGCAATCCTCGGTCGCGCAGCAGCTTGATTCCGCGCAGGCATCGGTCGTAAGAGCCCGGGATTGCGGTCAGCGCTTCATAGGTTTCCCGCGTGCGGCCATACAAAGTAATCTCGATGGCGAAGGGCGGCCACTCCAGGAGATAGTCTGCAATCTTTTCCGTGATGAGCGTGCCGTTGGTGAAGAGGGTGATGAGGAAACCCTTCTTTTTGGCGTAGGTGTAAATCTCGAGGAAATCCTTGCGGGCGAAAATTTCGCCGCCGGTATAGAGAAGCCAGAAGCAGCCCATGTCGACCAACTCATCGAGCATGCGGAAGTGCTCTACCGTGGTCATTTCATGGCTGCGAGCGTCCTGATCGCCCATGGGAAGATTGTTGTAGCAGTGCTGGCACTCCAGCGGACAACGCCGCGTCACTTCAATGGAAACCTGCGTTGGCGCTCGCTGGCCAGATTGCCGACGGTGCAGGTCTGCGCTGAACGCTCCGTAACTCAGTTGCTCCATGGTTCCCCTGATGTGTGCGAGTGGCGTGCGCCCGCGAGCGTCATCAATGCGAACCTGCCGACTGCAGTTCCCCTCGCTC
>Ga0181536_10001369_pt1 | contig 28800 bp, 26 predicted proteins | sample PEATcosm2014_Bin_41_FD_121105 | JGI IMG/M metagenome (GOLD analysis project Ga0181536, IMG submission 121105) | Peatland microbial communities from MTU Mesocosm Facility, Houghton, MI, USA - PEATcosm2014_Bin17_60_metaG | ecosystem: Environmental > Terrestrial > Soil > Wetlands > Peat | place...
GAGCGTCGATGAATCGCCGCCGTGCGCGTCGACCCAGGCTCGCACCGAGATCGAGAACGAATCGTTGATTGCCGACACCGCCACGAGCTTCCCGTTCAGGTCCCCGCCCGAACGCAGCGGCGAGTCGGGGCGCACGACGACCGCCGCGGCGGGTCGTGATGAGTCGTAGTCGCCGGCGGCCGAAATCGCCACGACCGGCAAACCGTGCGCGTGCGCGGTCAAGAGCGAGATCACGCTCGACTTCGCGACGTCGAACGAGCCGCCCACGACGGCCGACGCCGCGGCGGCGCCGCTCGTCGCGCGTTCGATCGATGCGTCGAGCCCGTTCTTGCGAAAGAGCCCGCTCTCCATCGCCCACAGGAAGGGGGTGGCGGCGTCGTCGATCGCCGAGGTGGCGCGCAACGGCGTCAGTGCCTGCGCTCGAGCCGGCTGCGGCACGAGCGCGGCGGCGCCGGCCGCCGCGAGGAACGCGGACCGCGGGGGCACGCTCAGAAGCGCGTGACGGCGTCGGCCTTGGTCGCCGAGCGCCACTCGGTGTCGGGTTGCACCAGCCGGTCGAACGAGCGCACGTTGCGGTACGTCGCGGGATCGATCGCGGGCGGCCGGCCGCCGGAATCCAGCGTGTCGAGTGCGGCGAACAGCACCTGGCGCAGCGTGATGATCGCGCGATCGGTCGTGCCCAAGTGCTCTTGGGAGCGATCGCAGATCGGGCCCATGCCCTCTTGCAGCGCGAAGTCTTGGGTGTTGATCCCCGGGATGCCGGTCATCGACTCGGTTTTCTGGCGCTGGCGGTCGATGCCGTAGTCGTTCGACTTGTTTTGGCGCGGCCGGTAGCCCGGCTCGAGGTTGTCGCCGCGTCCGAGCCGCGTTTCGCGCGCGCGCACGCGTTCGTGATCGAGCGGCCGGGCGGGATCGTGCGAGTACCCGAAGCTGAAGACCCAGGTCTGTTCGTCGTCGATGGGGACCCAGATGTGGCCGTCGATCGTCGGACCGTCGGAACGGTTGCCGAACGGCCCCTCGACGGTGGCGCGCATGTGGAACGACGGCATGATGTAGTGATAGCCGCGCACCCACGTGGCCTTCGTGAGCGTGCGAATGCCGGCGTAGGTGAAGCCGTAGTCCGTCTTGTCGAGCTGGATGTTGGCGACCAGCTCGTCGTAGCGGTTGAGGAACGAGCGGTCGCCGATGTTCCCGTTGTGCATGATCGAGGCGTGCGTCGGATCGATGCCGCCCTCGAGCGCTTGAAGGAAGTTGCAGTCCTCGAACGATTTCGAGACGTGGCGGTGCGTCGCCGGCGTGCGCACCAGCTCGTGCGCGGGCGGTTCGGGCTGCAGCTCCGCCGGACCGAGGTAGGCCCAGACGATGCTGCCGCCTTCCCACGTCGGATAGGCCTCGATCTTGACCTTCGTCTTGAACAAGCTGTCGGGCGGTTCGGAAGGCATGTCGACGCACGCGCCGTCGCGGTCGAATTTCCAGCCGTGATACACGCAGCGCAGCCCGCACTCTTCGTTGCGGCCGAAGAACATCGGCGCGCGCCGGTGCGGGCAATACGCGGACACGAGACCGACCGTGCCGGTGCTGTCGCGAAACGCCACCAAGTCCTCGCCCAGCAAGCGCACGCGCACCGGCGCGCCGTCGGGCTCCGGCAGCTCCTCGCTCAGCAGCGCGGGGATCCAGTAGCGGCGGAACAGCGTTCCCATCGGGGTTCCCGGTCCGACCCGGGTCAGTCGCTGGTTTTCGGCTTCGGTCAGCATGGTAGTCGTTTTCCCTCGTTCGTCTGCGCTTACGCGCGCAGCGCGGCCGGATAGATGACGTCGTGAACGTCGAAGGAGGCGGGGATCATCTTGTAACGGGCTTGGACGTCGACGAGCGCTTGCATCTGTGCCGGATTGAAGCGCACGCCTTGCGGGATGCGCACCTTGAGCGGTTCGACGTCGACCTTCATGAACTTTCCGACCAGGTCGGCGGTCTCGGCGTGGTGGCCGTTGACGTACGCCGACGCTTCGCGCATCACGCGGATGAAACGCTCGACGACGGGCCCGTTCTTGGCCGCGAAATCGGTCGACGCAAACCAAGTCGATTGCATGAAGTGCGCGCCCAGTGCGCTCGACGGGTCGCCGATGATGCGGATCTTCGGATCGGCCTTCGCCTCTTCGAAGAACGGTTGCACGACGATGGCGGCGTCGATGCGTCCGGACGCGACCGCGGCGCTGCTTTGGCTCATCGGGATCTCGGTCAGCTTGAGCGTCGAGGAATCGCCTCCGTGCGCGTCGGTCCACGCGCGCGCGGCGAGCGAGAAGAAGTCGTTGAGCGCCGAGACGCCGACGGTCTTTCCGTTGAGATCGCTGCCGGTCTTTACCGGGCCGTCGGCGCGCACGATCAGCCCGATGACCGGCGGCAGCGAGCTGTCGTACTCGCCGCCCGGCGCGATCCAGACCAGCGGCAACCCGCGCGCGTGCGCGGTGCACAGCGACGTAACGCTGGATTTGGCGATTTGGAACGAACCGCCGATGACGCCGGCGACGCTGGCCGCGCCGCTCGTCGCGCGCTGGAGATCGGCGTCGATGCCGTTCTTGGCGAACAGGCCGCTTTGTATTGCCCAAATGAACGGCGTCGCGTCGTCGTCGATCGAGGACGCGGCATGGATCACGGCCGCATCTGCAACGGCCGCCCGGATAGCGCCCGGGTCCAGCAACCCGAGCGCTGCCAAGCCCAAGACGAACGTTTTGCGTTGCATCACCGGACGCCGTTTGACGCCGATAGTTGGTGCCCTGCCGCCCGAAAAGCTCAGGGCGTTGCGACGAATTCGGCCGGCGTCACCGTCCGCGGCAGCATGTTGAATCGTGACGCCAGGGCGAGCGGGGCCTCGATGAATCTCTTGTCGTTGGAGGTCGCGAAGTACAGGCGCTGCATCCCGGCCACGACGGCGGGGTCCATCTTGGAAACCTTGGCCAGGATGTCGCCCGACTCGCGGGTGTGGGTGTTCGCCCAGCGCGCCGTCGCGAAGATGCCGTTGACGAGTTTTTTCACCGTGTCGGGGTTGCTCTGCAGCCAACTCTTCGCGGCGAACCAAACGATGGTTGCGAACTCCGGCGCAATGGCGAGGTAGACATCGGCGAACGGCCGGATCTGGCCGGCGCGAATCGCGTCGGTCTTGGCCGGTTCGGCGATGATTGCGGCCTGAACGGTGCCGCGCGCCAACGCTGCTCCCATCTCGCCGAACTTCAGCTCGACGAAATGAACGCTCTCGACCGAAACCCGATTGCCGTCGAGCCACGCCTCAACTCCAAGCTGGCTAAAGTCCTTGAGGGCCGAAACCGCGATCGTCGCTCCGGCAAAATCGCGCGCTGATTTGAAGGGCGAGTCTTTCGCCACCATCAGATCGTCGGCCGCGTCCTTACGCGAGTAGAGGCTGGCCGGCGCGATCATCTGTAGCGGCAGATTTCGCGCGACCGCGCCGGCAACCTGAACCGTATTTGCCATGCCGACGTCGAGATCGCCGCCCAAAACGGATGCGACGATCGTGGCGCCGTTGCTCAACGTTGAGATCTGCGGGCTGATCCCGTTCGCGAGGAAGATTCCGGTATCGTTTCCGTAGTAGGCCTCACCGAAGGCGTCGATGGCCAACGCGCCGATGCGTACGGTGGCGGCATTTGTTTGGGCGCTTGCCGGTGCCGTCGCCGCGAGGAGACCGCCGGCGAGCGCCGTCATGGCGGCCGCGCGTGACATGTTCAGCGTCATCGTTGCGCTTGCTCGAGTGCGAAGCGGCCCACGGCGCCGTGCCGCGGGTCGCGCACGCCGCCCCAGTAGTCAAATGATTCCGGCGCCAGCGGCAGCCGGCGGGGCTCACGTGGGGCGGTTTCCGGAAATTCTTCCATCCCCGTGCTGAACTCGAACGTGAGGGCATCCGGATCGAGAAAGTAGAGGAAGACGCTTCCCGACGGTGGGTGGCGGCCCGGCCCGAAGACGACCTGGATGTTCTGCCGTTTGGTGCGGTTGAAGGCTTGGCCGAAGTCGTCGAGCGAGTGGACTAGGAAGTTGACGTGATTGAGCCGGTTCTCGTTACCGAACGTGATCGCGAAACTGTGGTGAAACGGATTCGGAAAGCAGCGCAAAAAGGCAACGTTACCGATGTAGTCCGAAACGCGGAAGTTCATTTCGTTAACGAAGAAGTCGGTGATCGGTGCCGGGTCGATGGTCGAAATGACGACGTGCCCGAGGCGGTCGATATTCGACGTTCGCGAGGGGGCGGTGGTCGCGGCAACGACGCGGTCGTTGCCGGCATATAATTCCACCGTTAACGATGTGTTGGGCTCGGCAAACCGGAACGCCGAACGCTGCGCGAAGGCGTCCAGATCGGTGCTCGGAACCTCCCACGTCTTTACGCCGAGCTTCTGCAGGTGGCGTAACGCCGCATCGAGGTTGCGCTCGTCCTGCATCTCGAACGCGACGCGCCGAAGTCCCGGTTCGGGCCCATCGTAGAGGGCCACTTCACACGCCGAGCGGCCGCTTCGCAACAGGGTCGCGCCGAACGCCACGGGATCGACGTCGGGGTTGGTTTCGAGGCCGATCGTCTCGTTCTGAAAGGCGGTGGAACGGGCGCGGTCCGAGACGTTGAGCGCCACGTACCCTATTTTTTTATAACGAAGATCCGGCATAACGACGGCACCTTTCAATCGAAGAGTTCGGGAAGTTCGCGCGGAACGCCGATGCATGCCTCGGCGCCGGTCTTGCCCACGATCATGAAGTCGGAATACATGCATCCGACATCAACCTTCCAATGCGGGTCGTGCAAATCGATGTTGTTGCCGAAGGCCATCCCCTCTTCGAACACCAGGTCGCCTATGCGATGGCCGTTGAGAGCATTGCCGCCGTAACCTTCGGGATAAATCACGGTAGGAAACTCCGGTGAGGCGAGGCCCATCGCGTGCCAGCCGAGTTCGACGAAATCGATCTTCGCTCGCTCCGCAGGCCGGCGGATGGCCGTCCATGCCGCACGCAGGGTGTTTCCGGCTCGCAGTTGCTCTTTACTCACATCGAGACACTCGACGGCTACTTTGAAGAGCTCCTTGAGGCGTTGCGGCGCTCCCTTCCCAATGTAGGCGGTCAGTTCGGTGTGGCAGAGATAGCCGCCATATTTCGTATGGTATTCCGAGATCAGGAGATCGCCCGCCTCGAGCGGCCGCATCGTCGGTACGAGCGGCTGCTCCGCCCCGTGGAGAAGATGCCACAACTCGTCGGGCGGATGCTCGACCGGGCCACTTGCAAGGAGGTTGAAGATATTCGGCTCGCCCCCGCCGGCGATCTGGGTTTTGATCATCTCGGCGAAGACTTCGGCCTCCGTAACGCCCGGGCGCGCGAACTCGAGCGTGCGCTCGAGCACCTTCTTGGCAATCGTTGCGGCTTTGCGTAGCAACCCCAATTCTTCGTCGCTCTTCACCATGCGCATCTCTTCGAGTAGGTCGCCGGCGTCGACGAATTCGGCGTTCGGCAGCGCTTTACGGATCGCGATGACGTCACCGTAAAGCAGGGTCGGCGTCGTCTGGATCGTCGAGTTGAAGCCGACCAGGCCGATGCGCCCTCGCTCGAGCCCGCGCTCGCGAAGCTCCGCCGCAACCGGCGGAAAGCCGGAATTGACGCGCACGTCGGCGGTCCACTCTTGCGTCGAAAGATGGAGGTTCGTGGGCCGGTTCATGTGCGCCACCGCGTTCCACACGATCGGGTCTGCATCAAGGAAGAACAGGCCGAACGATCCGATCTTCGAGCCGCACTGCGTCAGGTAGCGTAAATTGGCATACCCCATGTCCCAGTAGATGTCGTTGGCCATGAACAGCAAGGCGTCGAGGCCGCGGGGGATCATGCGTTTGCGGGCCCCGTCCCAGCGCCGCGAACGTTCGGCTAACGAAAGCTGGGGAAGGTACGGCAGCAGGCGTTTCGTCGGAGCCGCCCCGGCTGGCAGGGGCACCGCTACGCGCCACGGCGGATTGGCGACGGATCCGGTCTGTAGCGGATTCTCCACGAACTGCGATCCCTTCCACTCGGGAAATTATTTCTATTTACATTATCTGAATTTTCAGGTACTGTCTAGCCACCCGCCGAAGCTCGATCAACGAATGAATACCGACTTCAAGAAAACGTTGCCGTTTATGATGTACCGGCTCGTCGCGCGCCTCGTCGCCGAAGCGAACGAGGAATACGGCCGGTACGGCTTGACGATTCATGGCGTACGCTTGCTCATCGTGACGCGGCAAAACCCCGGTATCCGCGTCGGCGAGTTGGCCGAAATAACGTGCGTCGAAGGATCGACGCTTTCCCACATGCTCGCCCGGTTGGAGCGAGACGGGCTGCTCGTCCGGGAACGCAGCAATAGTGACAACCGGTCGGTGGCGATTTCCTTAACGCCCCGAGGTTCACGCGTCGCCGACGCCGTTGGGAAAATCTCGCTCGCGCACCAGGACATGATGCTGGACGGTTTAAGCGCGGTGGAAATCAAGCAGCTGCGTTCGCTGGTTGAGAAGATGGGATCGAACATCGACCGAATTCCGGCGGCGAAGGCGGCCTCGTCGCAGCGGTGGGCGATGAAACGTAAACTGGCGTGAACATCGTCATCGTCGGAGCCGGTATCGGCGGATTGACGCTGGCGCTGATGCTCGAGCGGGTGGGGTTGGCAAAGGATCTGCGCGTGTACGAGGCGGCGCGGGAACTCAAGCCCTTGGGCGTCGGGATCAACATGCAGCCGCACGCCGTTCAGGAACTCGACTACCTTGGTTTGGTTCCGGCGTTGCGGGCGACCTCGGTCGAGGCCAAGGAGTTTGCCTTCTTCACGGCGCGCGGGCAGCATGTCTACAGCGAGCCGTGCGGCCTGTATGCCGGCTACGGCGTGCCGCACTTCTCCGTACATCGCGGCGACCTCCAGCAAGTCTTGTTCGATGCCGTGTGCGAGCGGCTGGGAGAGAACGCGGTCGTCTGCGGCCACCGTTGCGCTGGGGTCGAACAAGATGCAGATGGTAGCGACGTGCGTTTCGTCGACCCGGCCGGACTAACGCTGCCCACGGTGCGCGGCGATATCGTCATCGCCGCCGACGGTATCCACTCGGCCGTTCGCAAACAACTCTATCCGAACGAGGGCCGGCCACTTTTCCATGGCATCAACATGTGGCGTGGCGTGACCCGGCATCCGCCATTTCTCACCGGCGCGAGCGTGACCCGTATCGGCGGCCTGAACACAACCGGCAAGATCGTCGTCTATCCGGTGCGCAACGACGTCGACGGGGCGGGCAACCAGTTGATCAATTGGAACACCGAAGTCGTGACGGACGTGGCGTCGGAGGTCGACTGGAATGGTGCCGGGCGCCTCGAGGACTTCATGCCGATCTTCGAGCACTGGCGGTACGATTGGCTCGACGTCGCGCAACTGATCCGCGACACCGAATTCATCTTGAGCTTTCCAATGGTCGATCGCGATCCGGTCGATCGATATGCCTTCGGACGAGTGGCATTGATGGGCGACGCGGCGCATCCGATGTATCCCCGCGGGGGCAACGGCGGGGCCCAAGCCATCATCGACGCACGTGCCATCAGCGACGCCTTGCTGGCGCTTCCGCCGGTCGCGGCCCTGGCGGAGTACGATCGGATCCGCGTGCCCTTCGTGAGCGAGATCGTTCGGCAGAACCGCACCGCGCCTCCCGACATCATCATCGACACGGTCGAACGGCTGACAGGGGGCGCTCGCTTCGAGAACATCGCGGACGTCATCGACCCGGCGGAATTGGCGCGAATGTCGCTCGCCTACAAACAACTCGTTCGGTCGGACCTCGAGAGCGTGGGGACGGCGGATGCCGTAAAAGGATCATCGTGAGCATAAGCGATCAATACGAAAGCAAAGCCGTCGACGCCGGCGGCCTTGCCACCCACTACATCGAAGCCGGTAGCGGCGATCCCGTCGTCCTTTTGCACGGCGGCGGCGCCGGAGCCGACTGCCGCTCGAACTGGTTCAAAACGATGCCGCAGTTTGCCGATCGTTTTCACGTCTTCGCGATCGACCTGTTGGGGTTCGGCCATACCGCCCGTCCCGATCCGAGTTCGTTCGCCTACACGCAAGACGCGCGCATCGATCACATCGTGGCTGCGATAGAAGCGCTCAGAGTTGGTCCGGTGCACCTGGTCGGAAATTCCATGGGCGGGGCGACCACGATCGGCGTTGCGGTAAAGCGCCCGGACTTGGTGAGGAAGGTCGTACTGATGGGCTCGGGTGGTCTGACGAGCGGCCCGATGAATCCGTCGCTCCTTGCCGTCGTCAACTACGATTTCACGCGCGAGGGAATGGTCAAGCTCTGCCGAGCCTTGGCGAACCCGGCCTTCGACATCGACCCGGCGATGATCGAATACCGCTTGAATCTTTCGACCGATCCCGCAACCCGAACCGCCTATTCGGCCACGATGGCGTGGGTGAAACAACAGGGCGGGCTGCACTACGAACACGAATTCATCCGCCGGATACAAGCCCCGACCCTGGTGGTGAACGGGAAAGACGACAAGGTCGCCCCACTCTCGAATGCCCTGACGTTTCTGGAGCTGATCGCGAATTCGTGGGGCTACATCATCCCGCACTGCGGCCATTGGGCAATGTTAGAGTACCCGGATGACTTCGCCAGCGAAGTAACGCGTTTTCTGTCTGCATGAGACGGCGTTGACGCCCCCTGCGTCATCGGCTATGATTGGTGGGTTATGACGACCATAGCGCAACCTTCCGATGTAAGCTCGCTCTTACGGCTCGACGAAGGGTTCGTTCACTCGGACGTCTACGCGAGCCCGGCGATTTTCGAGCGCGAGATGGAACAGATCTTCCACCGCGGCTGGGTGTTCGTCGGTCACGACAGCGAGATTCCGGAGCCCGGCGATTACGTGCTGCGCTGGATCGGCCGCCAATCCGTGATCATGAACCGCGACAGTCACGGCGCGGTCCATCTGTTCATGAACCGTTGCCGCCATCGCGCAAACAGCGTGTGCCAGTTCGAGCAGGGCAACTCCGCGTTCTTCCGCTGCGCCTACCACGGCTGGACGTATAAGAGCGACGGCGAGCTGGTCGGCGTTCCGTACGCCGACGGCGCCTACGAGCCGCAACTCGACAAGGCCGGCTTCAGCCTCGTGCCGGCTCCGCGCATGGCCGCCTACCGCGGCTTCGTGTGGGGTTCGCTGAGCGCGGAGGGACCGTCGCTCGACGAGCATCTGGGCGTCGCGGCGAAACGCGCCATCGACTTGTTCTGCGATCATTCGCCCGTCGGCGAGATCGACGTGCGTCACGGCGCGAACAAGTCCGTGATCTACGCGAACTGGAAGTTCCAAGGCGGTGACGGCTACCATCCGCCGTTCACGCACCAAGCCGATTTCGGCACGATGCGCAACCAGCGCGCCGGGCGCACGAGCCCGCTGTTGGGCATGATCAAAAAGGACACCACGCTCTCGCGCGACCTCGGCAACGGACATTTCTGCCTCGATCTGCGGACGATGGGACGCGGCCCGCTGCCCGACGCACCGTGGGCCAAGGAATATCTCGCTTCGATGATCGGGAGCTACGGCGCCGAACGCGCGGCCTACATCTTGAACAGCGGCGGCCCGCACTCGATCCTCATGCCGAACATCCAGCTGCTCAACCCGGATCTGCGCGTGCTGCGGCCGATCGCCGCCGACCAATTCGAGATCACGTTCTATTGCGCGTTCCTCAAGGGCGTGCCGAAGGAAGTGAACACCGCCCGGCTGCGTCTCACCGAAAGCCGCATGGGCCCGGCGGGCAGCGTGAACGTCGACGACGTCGAGATGTTCGAGCGCAACCAGCTGGGCATGCAGCAGATGGTCGAACCGTGGAAGTACATCGGCCGCGGCATGGCGCGCGAACGCGTCGACAACGACGACGCGGCGCCGCCGGAATACCGCTACGAGAACTGCCGGGTCGCGCACTACTCCGACGAACTCACGCAACGCGCGCAACTGCGCTGGTGGGCGGCCCAAATGGAGCGCCCATAGCCTCCGATGATCGGTTCAGCGATCGACATCACGAAGGATGCCATCGAGGCGTTTCTCTATCACGAGGCGCGCTTGGCCGATGAAAACCGCTACGACGAATGGTTTGCGCTGTGGACCGAGGACGTGCGCTATTGGGTGCCGGCGAACCTCGACGACTACGATCCCGACGACCACGTCTCGATCATCTACGACAACCGCGACCGTCTCCAAGACCGGATCGATCGGCTCAAGTCCGGCGGCGCGTGGGCGCAGGAACCGCAATCGCGGATGCGGCGGCTGATCTCGAACATCCAGATCGAGCCGCCGGACCGTCCGGACGAGGTGCGCGTCGTTTCCAATTTCGTGTTGGGCGAGTTGCGTCACGGCCACGAAGCGGTATACTTCGCGCAGCAGAAGCATCGGCTGCGCGTGACCGCGGAGGGGCTGCGCATGGCGGCCAAGACGGTACTGCTCGTCAAGAACAACGAGCCGCTGCACAACCTCTCGTTCCTCATCTGATGCGGCTCGAGAACGAGTTCGGGTCGGTCGACGTGTCGCTCGACACGGATGCGAACGGCACGCGGCTCAAGATCGTCGATCTGCGCACGGGCCACGTCGGCTTCCTCGACCCCTTCGAGCTCGCAACGCTAGCCTGGCTCGATAAAGACGCGCTCGCGCCGTTCTTCGACCCCTCACTAACGCGTTGGAAAGCGATTGAAGCCGGTGATTTGGATGTGTTGTCATAGCTAAGCGATTTGACGTCGTCATCGTCGGCGGCGGTCCGGTCGGCGTCGGACTGGCGGTCGATCTCGGTCTGCGCGGTATCAGCTGCGCGCTGGTCGAACGGCGCACGGCCCTGCAGAACATCCCCAAAGGCCAGAACCTCACGCCGCGCACGCTGGAGCACTTCTATTTTTGGGGCATCGCGGACAAACTGCGGGCCGAACGCATCATGCCCAAAGGGTATGCGATCGCCGGGCTCACCGCCTACGGCAACTTAATGAGCGAGTATTGGTACGTCGTGCCGCAGCGCGAGCTGGTGCGCAAGTACTACTTCGAAGACGTCGAGCGCTTACCGCAGTATCTGACCGAGAAAGTGCTGCGCGCGCGCATGGCCGAGCTGCCGAGCGTCACGAACTACTTCGGTTGGACGGCGGAAGCCGTCGCGCAAGACGCCGGCGGCGTGCGCGTGACGGTGGCCGAGAGCGACGGCACGCAGCGTGAAGTGCTCGAGGGCGACTATCTCGTGGGTTGCGACGGCGCGCACTCGTTCGTGCGCGATCAGGCCGGGATCGAGCGCGGTGGGACGGACTTCGAGCAAGTCATGGTCTTGGCGGTGTTCCGTTCGCGCGAGCTGCACGATGCCCTCAAGCGTTTTCCCGAACGCGGCACCTTCAACGTCATCGATCCGAATGCCAAGGGCTACTGGCACTTCTTCGGGCGCGTGGACGTCGGCGAATCGTTCTTCTTTCATGCCCCCGTGCCGGCGAACTCGACCAAGGACAACTACGATTTCCTCGGCCTGATCCGCAAAGTGGCCGGCTTCCCGGTCAACGTCGAATTCGATTACGTCGGGTTTTGGGATCTGCGCGTTGCGGTGGCCGAGACGTACCAAGTCGGCCGCATCCTGATCGCGGGCGATGCCGCGCACAGTCATCCGCCCTACGGCGGCTACGGCTTGAACAACGGCCTCGAAGATGCGAGAAATCTGGGCTGGAAACTCGCCGCGACGCTGCACGGCTGGGGCGGCCCCGAATTGATCGCGTCGTACAGCGAAGAGCGCCGTCCGATCTTCAAGGAAACCGGCGAAGACTTCATCGCGGCGGGAATCAACGAGACCGCGGCGTGGCTCGAGCGCCACAACCTCGAGCGCGACAAGGCCGATTTCGAAGCAGCCTGGGCGGCCCGCAAAGCGGCGGCCGGCGGCAACATCATGAGCTACGAGCCGAACTACGAAGGCTCGCCGGTGATCGCCGGGCCGCCCGGCGGCAAGAGCGGCGCGCACGGAACGCATACTTGGTCGGCACGGGCCGGCCACCATCTCGCGCCACAGCCGCTCTCGTCGGGCAAGAACGTCTTCGAAGAACTCGGGCCGGACTTCACGCTCTTGGCGTTCGGCGCGGACGCCGCCGACGTGACGCCGTTCGAAGTTGCGGCCGCCGCCGCGCAGGTTCCGCTGAAGATCGTGCGCGACAGCTTCGAGAGTGGGCGCGAAGCCTACGAACGGCGCTTGATCCTCGTACGTCCCGATCAGTACGTCGCGTGGACCGGGGACCGCGCGCCGGCCGACCTCGCCGCGCTGTTTGCAACGGTGACCGGCCACTGATGCCCGCGCTGCCGCGTTCGGCGGCGCTCGCGCTCATCGGCGGCGCACTGGCGGCACGTCCCGCCGCCGCGCAAACGGCACCGCAAACCGTGCGCATCGGAGCGACCGCGATCGACGCCTGCGGTGAAGCCTACTACGGCGTCGACAACGGCATGTTCGCCGCCGGCGGTATCAACGCACAGGTCACGACGCTCGGCAACGGCGCGTCGATCATGGCCGCGGTAACCGGCGGCGATCTCGACGTCGGCATGACCAATACCCCGCAGCTTGCGGTCGCGATCTCGCGCGGCATCCCGCTGCAGATGATCGCCCCGGCGTCGCTCTACTCGAAGAAAGACGCCGACCCGAACTTGATGGTGGCCAAGGACTCACCGATCAAGTCGGCCCAGGATCTGGCCGCCGCGACGATCGCGGTGTCGAGCCTCGGCGACTTCAACCAGCTGAGCGTCTACGGCTGGTTCGACGCGAACAAGGTTGCGCACGACCGGGTCAAGTTCGTCGAGCTGCGCTTCGGCGAGATGGGCGCGGCGCTGCAGCGCGGCACCGTGCAGGCCGCGATCCTCACCGAGCCGGCCAAGACCGACGCCATGCGCGCCGGCCAAATCCGCGCCCTGGCCGACACGTACATCGCGATCGCGCCGGAGATCGCGACGATCGTGTGGTTTAGTTCGAAGGACTGGCTGCAGAAAAACCCCGAGCTCGCCAAGAAACTCGTCAACACGATCTACGCGATCGGAAGATGGGCCAACGCCAACCCCGGCGAGTCGGGGCCGATCCTCGCCAAAGTGGCCAAGATGGACCCGGCGGTCGTGGCCAAGTTACTGCGCCGCATTTACGCGACCACCAACGACCGGCGCTACGTCGAGGCAACGCTCGCGCTGGCCGCGCGCTACGGCATGCTGCAGCGCCCGGTGACGTTCGAAGAGTACAGCGCCTTTTAAGCGGTGAGGGCGGTCCTTCGACGGAGCCTGTGCTGAGCGAAGCGAAGTGCTTCGCTCAGCTCAGGATGACATCGCGTAAGGCGAACGTAAGTTCGGGATGACGTCGTGGGCGAAGCGTTCGATGTTGCGCATCGTCGCGTCGTGGGGCAGCGTTCCGAACTGCAAGAGCGCGAGGAAGTGCCCGAGGCCCAGCGTGCGTTCGTGCTCGGCGAGCCGGTCGCGCACCGTAGCCGCCGAGCCGCAGATGAACACGCCGCTCTCGATGAGCTGATCGATCGTGCGGTCGCCGCCGGTCTGAGCCGATTTGGCTTCCAGCACCGCGCTGGCCGAGGCGAGGCTGAGATACCCCGGCGGCCGCACCATCTCGGGCCGCATGCGCAAGAACTTGTTGGCGAACGCTTCGATGTGCGGCTGCGCTTCGGCGCGCGCCGACGCGTCGGTTTCGCCGACGTAGACCGGGGCCATCCAGCCGAGCTGCTCGGGCGTCGCGGTGTACCCGGCCTTCTGCGCTTCATCGCGGTACATGTCGAGAAACTTCTTGACCGCCGCGACCGGGCTGTAGGTTTGCAGGTAGGTGTACTTGCGTTCGGCCGCCGCGGCCCAGACGATCGTCTCGCGGCTGCCCTGCGATGGAATCCAGATCGGCGGGTGCGGCTGCTGGTACGGCCGCGGCCACGTGTTGACGTAGCGGAAGTCGTAGTGCTTGCCGCGCCAATGAAACGGTCCGGTTTCGGTCCAGGCGCGCACGATCAGGTCGTGCGCTTCGCCGAAGCGCTCGTGCGAAAAGGCCGGGTTCATGTTCCACGAGTGGTACTCGGCGCCGATTCCGCGCACGAAGCCCGCGATCAGCCGGCCGCCCGTGATGTTGTCGATCAGCGAGAATTCCTCGGCGATCACGAGCGGGTTGTTCACCAGCGGCAGCGCGCGGCCGAGCACCGCGACCGAGCCGCGCGTGCGGCGAGCGAGCGCGCCCGCGATCACGCCGGGCGTGGGCATCAGCCCGTAGGCGTTCTGATGGTGCTCGTTGATGCCGATGCCGTCGAAGCCCAGCTGGTCGGCGTATTCGAGCTCGTCGAGGTAGCGGTTGTAGAGCGCGTGCCCTTTGACCGGATCGTAGTAACTGTTGGGCAGCGTCACCCAGGCCGAGTCGTATTTCTCGGTATACGAGAGATCGAGATCGGCGTACGGCATCAGGTGGAAGGCGATGAACTTCACGGCCGGGCTCCTTGGGCGAAGGCGGCGACGCCGGCCGCGAACGTCTGCGGCTGCTCGACGTGCGGAAGATGGCCGGCGTTGGGGATGACGAGGGACTGCGCGCCGGGGATCGTCGCGGCGAACGCTTCGGCCTGACGGGCCGGAAAGATGTTGTCCTGCGCGCCCCAGACGATGAGCGCCGGCAAACGCAGGCGGTGCAGCCACTTCGCGAGCTGCGGGTCGTAGAAGCGCGGCGTCCAGGCGACGCGCGCGGTCATCAATGCGTCCTTGGCAAGGTTCGGGTTGCCGGGATCGGGCGCGCGCCGCACGTCGACGTACGACGCGCTGCGCAACTCGTCCACCGAGCTCATGAACGTGTCGATGCCGTCTTCGAGCAGCGGCAGGCCGGCCGAGTCGACCAGCACGAGCGACCGCAGCTCGCGCGTATCGCGCAGCGCGAGCTCGCACGCGATCCAGCCGCCCAGGCCGTGGCCGGCCAAGACGACGTCGTGCAACCCGAGCGCCTCGATGAACGCGCGGTAGAAGTGGGCCAGGTCGCCGATGCAGTCTAGCCACGCCGGCGTTTCGGAGCGGCCGAAGCCGGGATGGTCGGGGACGATCACGTCAAAGTGCGCGGCGAGCTCGTTCATGAACGGAAGCCATTCGGTGAATGCTTCGCTGCCGTGTAAGAACAGCAGCGGCGTTCCGGAACCGCCGCGCAGGACGCTGACCTGCGTGCCTTCAACAGTGAGCGTCGTGCGGTTCGCCGCTAGTACGGACGTCATAAGGATGCCTTCCCCGATGCCATACGAGAACCCCGCGCCCCGCATGCCCCGCTGGGCCGCCTTGACGCTGTTCGCCGGCGGCATCGTTGCGTTGCACGGCACCGCTGCCGCGCAGAGCGCCGGCGCGCCGGTGCGCATCGGGTCGATTGCCATCGATGCCTCGGGTGAGTCGTACTACGGGGTCGACAGCGGTATCTTCGCGGCCAACGGCATCAACGCGCAGGTTACCACGATGAACACCGGGGCGGCGATCATCACCGCGGTGCTGGCCGGCGACCTCGACGTCGGGATCGCCAACCCGCTGCAAATCGCGGTTGCGATCGCGCGCGGCGTTCCCTTGCAGATGCTCGCGCCGGCCGCGCTGTACTCGTTGCGCGACGCGAACGCGAACCTGGTCGTGGCCAAGAACTCGCCCTTCAAGTCACCGAAGGATTTGATCGGCGCCACGTTCGGCGTCTCGAGCCTCTCCGACTTCAATCAGTTGAGCCTCTTGGCGTATCTCGACACGAACAAGGTTCCGCGCGACAGCGTGCACTTCGTCGAGCTGCCGTTCTCGGAGGTCGGCGCCGCGCTGGCGCGGGGAACGATTGGGGCTGCGATCATCACGGAGCCGTTCAAGACGAACGCGATGACGGCCGGTCAAATCCGTGAGTTCGGCGACACGTACCTGACGATCCAGCCGGAGATCGCACCGATCTTCTGGTTCACGACCAAGGGCTGGATCCAGAAGAACCCCGATTTGGCGAAGCGTTTCGTGGGCGCGATCTACGCGACCGCGCGCTGGGCCAACAGCCACTACAAAGAGTCGGGCGACATCCTGGCCCGCGTAGCGAAGATGGACCCGGCCGTCGTGGCGAGCATGAAGCGGCTCTACTTCGCAACCTCGAACGATCCGAAGTACACCGCGCACACGCTCGCGCTCGCATTCCAATACGGGATGCTGCCGCGAGCGGTGCCGTTCGAAGAGTTCAGCGCCTTTTAGACGCCGGCGCCGACCGTCTCGCGGTTGGTGACGAAACCGTCCTGCGCGCCCAGCACCGCGGCCGGCTGCGACAGATTTTCCTGCCACAGCAACGAGCCCATGTGGATGTTGAGCGGTGAGTCCTGAATCGTCAGCTCGTAGACCGGCCGGTCTTTCGACGCGTGGTTGTGGACCGCCCAGCCGGGCGCCGAGAGCATCAGATCGCCGGCTTTCCAGTCGAAACGCTGGCCCTCGACGATGCTGTAGCCGCTGCCCTCGAAGTAGTAGTTGATCGCGGCCGCGGTGTGGCGGTGCGGACGGTCGACGATGTTGGCCGGTCGCAAGCACATCGTCGCGAAGAAGTTGTGCGTCGTGCCGTTGGTGTGGCCGGTGGCCGGATTGAAGAGCAGGTAGAGGCGCCGGCCGCGATACGCCTGGCCGAGCGCCTCGAGCTTGTCGAGATGCTCCTTGACCTTCGTCCAGGGCCAGAACAGCGAGCGCGACGGCACAACGTCCGGATTGACGAGCTTCTCGTAGGGCATGAGGTAGGCGCCGTCGGCCAGTTCGAACGTGCCGAACGGGTTTTGGTCGTGCTTCTCGCCACCGGCGGCCGCCGCGGGGGCCGGTTCGAGCGCGGACGCCGGCGGGTTCTCGTCGACGATGTGCACGTTCATCTTTTCGAGCAGCGCGGCGTTGGAGTACGTCAGCCGCACCTGACGGGCGCGGGTGTTGTTCTCGATCACGTAGGCGTCCATCGACGGCGTGTTCCAGACGTCGAAGCGGTCGAAAGCGAAGCGCTTGCCGGCGACGTTGGCCGAGCCCGCTCCGTCGATGCAGAAGTTGACCTGGCTCGAGTTGTGCCGGATCGGCGCGGTGCTTTCTCCCGGTAGCAGCACGTCGAGCGACACCCGGATCCCCGGCGCGAGCCCCAGGCCCGGCGGCTCGGAGTTGGGGTGCACGATCAACGACCGGCGGCGCCCGTCGGCCGGGCGCGGCAGCGCGCTCAGCCGCTCGATTTCCGCCTCGATGGCCTCCTTCGGGATGATGACCGAAGGCCACAGGTCGAGCGGCGGTGCCGTCGCCCCCGTGCGGTCGACGAAAAAGCTGCGTTCATTCATGGTACACCTGCGCTCGCTTGGTTGTGGTATTCGGCTGCTGCCGGGCTGTCGTAGGGACATCTCCGGGCCGGTTCGCAGGGAAGTACGTCGCCGGACGGCCCCGGCCCCGTCGGACGGGCCGTGTTAACATTTCATAACGCAAGACCATTGCGAGGAAGAAAGTTTCAAGAACCAGAAGGGTGTGATGCGGAGCCGCTGCCTTTGCTAACCCGGGGCAGGCGGCGTTCGCTTTGCGGCGATCTTTCTAACGGAGAACCGGCGGTTGCGACCTACCTACGAGGGGCGATTCGACGGATTCGACGGGCGATGGCTCGCCGGCTGACCTCATCCGGACTCGCAGCGCTCTCGACGGAAACGAAAATTTTTCCACCGATGTGCGTTGCGGTCTCTCTTTGGAGGCAACTTTTCTAGCATGATCCGAAAGCTATATAGAGCGGTCGGAACCCTACTGATCCTCGGCTTTTTAACGCCGAGTATCGCTGCGGCAGCCGACCAAACGACCGTCGCAGCCGTCACGCCGGCAACCACCGTTGCCACGGCGGCGACTGCGACCACCCCGACCACCGCAACCCCGGCCGATGCGACGGATGTCGCACAAGCCGGCCCGCTCTCCGACGTTCCGCTGAACAGCTGGGCGTACGATGCGGTCGACCAATTGGCCAAAGACGGGATCATCAAAGGCTACCCCGACGGCACGTACAAGGGCAACCGCCCGATGACGCGCTACGAAGTCGCGGTGCTGGCGTATCGTGCAGTCGACATGCTCGAAGCACAGATCACCGCCAACAAGCCCGGAGCCCCCCAAGTCTCGAAAGCCGATCTCGATGCGGCCAACAAGCTCATCGCGGCGTTCGGCAACGAACTCAAGGCGGTGGAACGCCACGTCGACGCCCTGCAACAGGAAGCCGACGCGACGCAACAGCAGGTCAAGGGACAAGCCGGCCAGATCCAAGCGCTGACCGACTTCGACAAGAAGGCGTACATCAAGTACACCGCCATCATGACCACCTTCACGTTCGGAGACAACGTGCAGCTGGCGTGCGGCAATCAGGGTCCCTACTCCGGCAACGGCGGTGCCGTTGGGGCGTATTGCGGCGCCACCGGCGCGGGCAACACGCTGCTTCAGGGCGTGAAGTCCGGCGGCTATCAGCCGGCCCTCGGCAACGTGCCGCCCAGCGGCAACCTTCCCAACGGTCAGCACAACCAAGGCGTCGATTTCTTCTACCAGAAGATCTCGTTCACGGGAACGCCGTCGGCGAACACCTCGTTCCTGGTTGAAATGGGCAACTCGGCGCGTCCGTCTCAGGTGAGCGGCACGACGACCGACACCAGCGCCTACTGCACCCCGGAAGGGAACTACCTCAGCGGTAACGCCAGCAACCCGGCCAACGCCAGCGGTTGTACGGCGGCCGCGGCCGGCGCCGCCGATTATAACAACGGCGAAACCGGTTATCTGTTCAGCGCGAACAACACGTGGATCCAGTGGCAGAACCCCAACACGGGGATGTACCTGCGTACCGGTCACGTACAGAACAACGAAGGTCCGACCGGCGGCGGCTGGCAAGGCGGCGACTACTACTGGGGCGCCATGCTCGGCGTGACCAAGGGCCCGTTCAACGGCTACATCGGGTACGGCGTCGGCGACAGCGCCGCGTCCAACCTGTCGCTGCTGGGCGTCGGCGTGTGCGGCAACGCCACCTGTACCGCGACCCAAATCCCCAACACCGGTTTCCCCTCGCAAAACTTCACGGTCGAAGCCGACTACAGCTTCAACGTCGGCAAACTGAACCTCAACGTCGGGACGATGTACGCGAACTACACCGGTCAGAGCTCGCTCAACTGGGATCCGTCCGCGGTCCTCTGCACGGGCGCGCTCGGGGCGGCCAAATACTACGCGAACACAGCAGCGTCGCCGTTCACGACGTGTCCGGCGGGGTACACCACCGCGACGTACGCGACGGGTACGCCGATCGAAGGCTACTACCTGAGCCCGGCCAACAACAACCCGACCTATCCGACCACCTCGACCGGTCTGGCCGCGTCGGGCGGCGTGGCGAACTCAACGCCCGGCCTCGCCGTCGGTCAACCGATCGCGATGATCGGGGGTCACGTCATCCTCACCTACAACAACGTGCGCCTCGACCTCTCGGGTCAGTACCATCTCGGTAACGACCCCTACACGGGCGCTCCGTGGGTGGGTGCGGCCAACGGCGACTTCGTCCTGGACATCGGTCCGTGGCGCGCCGGCGGTCTGACCGGACAGGATCACAACCGCGGCAAGTGGACGTATGAAGCCCAAGGCTTCGCCGTCCAGTTCAACGGTGCGACCCCGAACACCAACTACTTCGGCGGCCCGATTCTCGACAACAGCTGGACGACCAACTACAACGGTCTCTACTGGGTCAACGCGGGCGTCAAGTACTGGGCTAGCGACAATACGTACTTCGCAGTGGGCTTCGGTCACTCGGGTCAGCTGCCGAACACGGTATTGCCGGCCAGCTCGGCGAGCTGCCCGGGCTGCGTCCTGACCGGCTTCTCCCAGAACGCCGCCTATCTGCAGATGAACATGAGCTTCTAGCTCGCGTTCGGCACAATAGGGTTAAAGGGTCTCGCTCCGGCGAGGCCCTTTTTCTTTGCGCTACGCGCCCGGATACGCGCTGTATTCCTCGAACGGCACCGGGCGCGCGAGCGCGCCGTACTTGGCAGCGACGGTGAGGACCGGTTCCACGTAGCGGCGCTCGTTCGAGGTCGCAAAGTAGAGGCGCTTCATCGAGGCTACGACCGCGGGATCCATCTTCGCTGCTTTGGCCAGCATCGGCGCGGACTCGGCGGTGTGCGTGTTGGCCCACTTCGCGGTGGCGAAGATCCCGTTGACGAGCTTTTTCGCCGTGTCGGGGTTCTTTTGCAGCCAACTCTTGGTCGTGAACCACACCACCACCGCGATCTCGGGCGCGACGGCCAGATAGGTGTCGCCGAAATCGCGGATCTGGCCGGCCCGCACGGCGTCGGATTTCACCGGCTCGGTGATGAAACTTGCCTGCACGAGGCCGCGCTGCAGCGCGCCGCCGACCTGACCGAACGGCACCTCGACGAACTTCACGCTATCGCGCGGGATGCCGTTGATGTCGAGCCACGCGAACAGGCTGATCTGGTTGAAATCGCCGAGCGATGCGACGCCGAACGTCGCGCCGATCAGATCCTTGGGCGTCTTGAACGGCGCGTTTTTGGCCACCACGAGGTCGGCGTTGGCGTCGCGCTTTGAGTACAAGACGGCCGGCGCGAGCATGACCAGCGGAATGCCGCGCGCGATCGCCGCCGCGACCGCCATCGGGTTCGCTTCGCCGACGTCGAGGTCGCCGCTCAACACGGTGTTGATGATCGTCGCGCCGTTGGTCAGTAGCGTCACCTGCGGATCGATCCCGTTGGCGGCGAAGATCCCCGCATCGGTGCCGTAGAACGCCTCACCGGCGGCGTCGATCGCTTGCGCGCCGATCTTCACCACCGGTGCCGCCGTTTGCGCGGCGGCGGGCCGGGCGGCGGCACACACGCCGCCGGCGAGCAGCGCAAGCGCGGCGGAACGTGACAGAACGGGCGCGATTTCAGCGTGCGGCATCGGGCGTTTTTGGCCTCTCTCCGTCGCGCTCCCTGGCGGGCTCGCGATCGGAAGCTAAGCCAGCTTCAACAGCCGGTCGGCGTTGCCGTGCGCGATCTTCACCTTGTCGTCCGGGGTCACCGGCAGGGTGTCGAGAAACGTGCGCGCGTCGTCGTTGTCGGCGAACGGGTAGTCGACCGAGAACAGGATCCGGTCGGCGCCGAAGGTCAGCAGTGCCGCCAAAAACGGCGGCACGGTGAAGAAGCCGCTGGTCGTGATCGTCACGTGATCGAGGATCGTTTGGCTGACCGTGCGCGGCAAGCCGGTCATGCTCTGCTTGAGGATGTCGTCGCAACGCGCCAGCATCGTGGGCAGCCCCTCGCCCATGTGCCCGATGATGAGTTTGAGGCGCGGGTGCCGGTCGAGCGTGCCGGTCAGCACCATGCGCAGCACGTGAACCGCGGTCTCGGCGTGCCAGCCCCAGCCGGCGGTCGCGAACGCGGTGGACACGCGCGGGGTCAAGCCGTCGTAGTAGGCCGCGCGCACGCTCGGCGGCGGCGGAGCCGGATGGATGTAGATCGGCACGTCGAGCGCTTCGGCCCGCGCCAGCAGTGGTGCGTACATCGGGTCGTCCAAGAACTTGCCGTTGGTTTGGCCGCTGACCATCACGCCCAGCAGCCCGCACTCGCGCACGGCGCGTTCGAGTTCGTCGGCGGCGGCGGCCGGCGCGTTCATCGGCACGTGCGCGAACGACGCGAAGCGTTCGGGGCGTGCACGCACGGCGGCCGCCAGCGCGTCGTTGTAGCGCCGCGCAAACGACGGTGCGGCGTCCGGCGCGAGCAGCGCGGCCCCGAAGCCCGGGACCGAGAGCACTTGGAGCGTGATGCCCGCCTTGTCCATCGACGCCAGCCGCAGCTCGCCGACGTCCTCCAGTTCGGCCTTCAGCGCCGCGGCGCCGCCGCCGCCGCGTGCCGCAACCGCATTCGACTCGAGCTCGGCGCTGAAGGGCGCGAGCGACACGTGTTCTTCGAGAGCAACGATGCGCATTGGCGATTCGTTCAAGCATGGAAAGGCCGTCCCTGTGCTAAAAGATGCGTCGCATGAAGCGTCTGTTTCGGATCGCCGCTGCCGTTCTCGTTGCAGCATCGTTGTCCACGTTTGCACCCGCGGCGCGGGCCGCTGATCCGTACGACATCAACGTCATCTTGTCGCTGACCGGCAACCTCGCGTTCGTCGGCGCGGATCAGATGCAGGCGCTCAAAGCGCTCGAGGGTTTCGTGAACCGCACCGGCGGGATCGACGGCCGCCCGCTCGCGTTCGTCGTCGCCGACGATGCGTCCGATCCGAAGCTCGCGCTCCAACTCGCGCAGGGCTTGATCGCGAAGAACGTGCCGGTCATCCTCGGCCCCGCGACGCCGCAGGGCTGCGCGGCGGTCGCACCGCTGATCGAGCAGAAGGGGCCGGTCATGTACTGCGTCGCCAACGCGGGCTATCCGAAATCGGGCGGCTACGAGTTTCTGACGCTGTTCGGATTCGACGTGCAGTTTCCGGTCACGCTGCGCTACTTCCGCATGCTCGGGATGCACCGGCTCGCGTATATAACCGCCACCGACGCCGGCGGATTGGACGCGGAACGCGCGATCGTCGCCGCGGCCGCGCTGCCGGAGAACAAGGACATCCAGATCGTCGCGCGCGAGCACTTTGCGCCCGGCGATCTCAGCGTGACGGCGCAGATGGCGCGCATCAAAGCGGCGAATCCGGATTTCCTGATCGCCTGGGCGACGGGCACGCCGGCCGGCACGATGTTCCGCAGCGCCAAGGATCTCGGCGGCCTAGACATTCCGATCGTCACCTCACCGGGCAACCTCAACGCGGCGTTCTTCAAACAGTACGGCTCGCTGTTGCCGACCAATCTCTACTTCGCAACCGTGCCGTACTACGCCAACGACACGTTGCTCAATCCGGCGACGAAGGTCGCGATCGCGAACCAGACGGCGGCGTTGGCGGCGATCGGCATCAAACCCGACGGCCTCGCGATCGGGGCGTGGGATCCGGCCGTGCTGCTGGTCGACGCGCTGCGCAAGCTCGGTCCCGGCGCGACGGCCGCCAAGATCCACGATTACCTGATCGACCTGCACGGCTGGGTCGGGGTGAACGGGACGTACGATTTCCGCGCCAACCCGCAGCGCGGCTTGGGTCAGAACAACGTGATCATGGTGAAGTTCACGAACGGAACGAACGTCGTCGTCAGCAAGTTCGGCGGCGTCCCGGTCGCCGCCAAATAGCTTTCGCCTATACCAGCGGACCCGGGCTCTTCACGTATTTGCTCAGCACGGCGTCGGCCGTGTGATAGGCGAGCGCGCCGACCGTGCCGGTGGGGTTGTAGCCGGCGTTCTGCGGAAACGAGCTGGCGCCGGTCACGAATACGTTCGCGACGTCCCAGGTCTGACCGAATTTGTTGACCACGCTCTGACCCGGATCGCTGCCCATGATCGCGCCGCCGGTATTGTGCGTGCTCTGATACGGCACGACGCTGTAATGCGCGGCAAGCTGGTTGACGATCGTCTTGCTCGCGCCGGCGGCTTTGGCGATCTTGGCGTTGATCCCGGCCATGAACGCCGACTGTTTGTGCTCGTGCGGGCCCCAGTCGAACGTCATGCGCAGCAGCGGTTGACCGTAGATGTCCCGATACGTCGGGTCGAGGTCGAGGTAGTTTCCCCGATACGCTTGCACCCCGCCTTGAGCGTTGATCCCGAAGGCGCGATTGTAGTAGTGCGCGACCGCCTGCTTCCACTTCGCGCCCCAGCGCGGCGTGCCGGGCGGCACCGGATGAAATTGGATGGGACGCGCGCCGCTGGTGCCCTGGCTGATGTCCGCGCCACCGATGAAACCGTACGGCCCGTGGTCGAAATTGTCGCCGTTGAAGTCGTCGATCACGGTGCCGCAGGCGCCCGATCCCATGAACAGATTGAAGGCCTTGCCGCTATCGAAGAACATCGTCGCGTTGGTGCCCGTCTGGTAGGCGTAGTTCTTGCCCACGACGCCGGTATTCGTCGCCGGATCGTAGGGCTTGCCGATGCCGGAGACGAGCAGCATGTGCACGTTGTTGAGCGCCCAGGCGGTGACGAAGATCATTTCGGCCGGCTGGGTCTGCTCGCGGCCCTGCGAGTCCAGGTAGGTGACGCTGACCGCTTTCTTCTTCGAGCTGTCGAGGTTGATCTTGAGCACTTTGGAATTCGCGCGCCGCTCGAAGTGCGGCGATTTCGCGAGCACCGGCAACAGCGTCGTCTGCCAAGCTGGCCTTCGCGCTCATCTCGCACGCGAACCGCTCGCAGTATCCGCAGTAGACGCACAGTCTCGAGTCCCACGGCAAGAAGCGCCACGTCACGCCGTTCCAGAAGTAGCGATGGCGACGCTGAAACCGGTTGACGCGGTCATGGTCGGCTTCGGCTGGACCGGCGGTATCATCGCCCATCGCCGTCTGTTCGGCTTGCTGCAGGTCGGCGATGCTCTGCGGATTGACTTTGTACGGCACGTTGTGCTTTTCAATGAACGGATAGTACGCCGCGGCCGCACCCGGAAAACCGACGAGCTTCCAACCGGCTTTGTCGCGGTTACCGCCGTAGAGCGGATCGGCGAAGAAACCCTCGACCGCGTTCCCGTAGAGCATCTCGAAGAACGCCTTGGCCGGAACGCCGTCGAACGCGAGCTTGGCGCCGTCGAGCCCGCTGAGCACGTCGTCTTGGTGTGCGCCGTCGAGGTGCTCGAACGTCTTGCCGTACGTCTTGCGGCAGTAGTCGTTCGTCGCTGCGATGCCGAGCCGGTACACCTGCCGCGGCGTCAGCGGCAACTGGTACCCGAACTCCGGCGGCGCGTCGGATTGCCACGGACCTTGCTGGTACATCTTGGCGGCGTATCCGAACTGCCCGCTGAGTTGCTGATCGATGTAGAACGCAACGCCGGCTTCGCGCCCGCCCGGCCCGAGCTCGTCGGTTGGAATCAGCCGTTCCACGGCCGCTTCGACGAACGCCGATTCGGGCGCGGTCAGGTACGTGTAGGCCTCGGGCTCGCTGCCGAAGCATACTTTCGTGCCGAGGAGCAGCACTACATGAACGACCCGCTCGTGCTTTCCCAACCGGTGTTCGACGTCCAGCGTGCGCCGGACCGGGCCTTCTACGATCACGGCTGGCTGCGCACGAACCACTCGTTCAGCTTCGCCGATTACTACGATCCGCGTAACGTGAACTGGGGGGCGCTGCGCGTGTTCAACGACGACTGGGTCGCCGCCGGCAAAGGCTTCGGAACGCACCCGCACCGCGACATGGAGATCGTCACCTACGTGTTGTCGGGGCAGCTCGAACATCGCGACAGCCTGGGCAACACCGGCGTCGTAGGTCCGGGCGGCGTGCAGTTCATGAGCGCCGGGACCGGCATCCGGCATTCGGAGTTCAACCACTCCGCCACCGAGGATCTGCACTTCTTGCAGATGTGGGTGCTCCCGGGCCGCATGGGCGAGAAGCCGCTCTACGGTGAGCTCGGCTTCAGCACCGATCAACGTCGCGGAAAGTGGCTCGTCATCGCTTCCGGACAGCCCGGCGTTACGGCCCCGATCCCGCTGTCGCAGAGCGCGACGTTGCTGGTCAGCCGCCTCGAAGGACAGACGCTGCAGCACACGTTCGCCCCCGGCCGCTTGGGCTTTCTGTTCGTCGCCGAGGGAGCGGTGTCGGCTCTCGCACGCGATGCCGCGGATGCGGCGGTCGGCGCACCGGCCGCACTGGGCACGGGGGACGGCGTGCGCGTTGCGGGGGTGACCCGCTTGACCGTGGGCGGCAACGGCGAGATCGTCCTCTGGGACGTACCGCGGCCGCCCGACGGCGCCAACGACTAGCCGGCGGCGGCGCGTTCCGCCGGGGCCGGGCGGCGGACGAGCAGGTTGAGGAGCGCCAGCACGGCGGCGATGCCGAGCGTCGTCCACACGGCGGCCGGCGACCAGCCGGAGGCAAGCCCCAGCGCGCGGTCGAGCGAGTACGCGCCGGACGCGAATGCGGGCGCCAGCGCCGCGGCGATGTAGAGCGTGTTGAGCTCGTAGCCGCCGTTGGCTTGCGCGAACCCCTTCGAGATGTGAACCGAGAAGATGGCCACCAGCATCACCATGAGGATCAGCGCCGGCCCGACCGGTCCGCCGAATCCGAGGACGGTCAGCAGGCCGCCGCCTAGTTCGGCGCCGGCGGCGGCGAAGACGAAGAGCTTGCCCGGGCGCCAGCCGAGCTGCTCGAAGAAGCCGGCCGTGCCGGCGACGCCGTAGCCGCCGAACCAGCCGAAGAGTTTTTCCGCGCCGTGCCGGGCGATGGCCAGGCCGACGATGAGACGAATGACGAGGAGCGCGATATCCATGTGTGCCTTCCGGCAACCTCCGACGATCTTGTATAGCCTACTTACTTATGGTAAGCTGATGAGAGAATATCATGTCCGTCAAACCTACGTCAAGTAGCCAGCCAACTAAAAGTAACTCGACGATCGACGTCGCGTTCTGCCCGCGTTTTCACAAGGCCATCGAGCTGGTCGGGCGCCGCTGGACGGGAGCGATCGTGCGTGTGCTGCTCGGCGGTCCGCGGCGTTTCAACGAGCTGCTGGCGGCGGTGCCCGGCATGTCGGATCGCTTGCTCACCGAACGCCTGCGCGAATTGGAGGCCGAGAACCTCATTCACCGCGAGGTCCAGCCCGGTTCGCCCGTGCGTGTCGTCTACTCGCTGACTTGTGCCGGTGCGGAACTACAGGCAGCGCTCGATGCTCTCGCACAGTGGGCCGAGCGCTGGATCGAAGCGCCTTCCGACGTCGCCTGACGCGGAACGGCGCGTGCGCCGGCCGAAGGGAAGAGCATGATGATGTTCCGGCGCGCACTCGCGTCGTTCGCCTTGCTCGCGCTAACACTCTCGGCCGCGTCGGCCGCGCCCAACCCGTACGTGATCAACGTCATCCTCAACGGATCCGGCGCGAACGGGTACGCCGGGCAGACCGAAACCGATGCGCTCCACGCGTTCGAGCAGTACGAAAACAAGCGTGGCGGGCTGAACGGGCGCCCGATTCATTTCCAAATCTACGACGACCAGACCGATCCCCGCGTCGCGGTTCAACTCGCGAACCAGGTGCTGGCGCAGAACCCCAAGCCGATCGTCGTGCTGGGTTCGGGACAGGTCGCGACTTGCGCGGCGATGGCGCCGCTGTTCGAAAACGGACCGGTCGACTATTGCTTTACGCCGGGCTTTTCACCGAAGCCGAGCGGCTTCGTGTTTTCGGCGAGCGCGTCGCTCGACAAGATCTTGCCGGCTCAGGTCCGATTCGCTCGCGGCAAGGGTTGGAAGCGTATTGCCAACGTTTCGGTGACGACGGCGACCGGCCAGGCTTCCGACTTCTACTTGCGCTACGCGATGACGCTGCCCGAGAACCGCGACATGCGTTTGGTGTTCAACGAGGCCTTCAACCCCTCGGACATTAGCGTCAGCGCGCTGATCGCGCGCGTGAAGGCCGCGGATCCGCAAGTAATCATCTCCGCCGCCTCCGGGCCGGCCTTCGGCACGTTGCTGCGCGCGCTGAACGATGCCGGCCTGCACCTGCCCGTTTTGACGTCGGCGGCGAATGAACAACCGAGTCTCATGAAGCAGTGGGCCGGCTTCATGCCCGCCGAAACGTATTTCAACGGCATGCTTTATTACGCCCGCGACGCGATCGGCCCGGGACCGCTGCGCTCGGAAATCGACAACTTCTATGCGGCGTTCAAGGCGATCGGCGCGAAACCGACGCCCGATAGCGGCCAGGCGTGGGATCCCGCGTTGATCGTGCTCAGCGGTTTGCGCAAGCTCGGGCCGAACGCGACGCCGGCCCAACTGCGCGATTACATCGCGAACCTGCACGGCTTCGCCGGCTCGAGCGGATTTTATGATTTCCGGAGCAACGACGGGCATGGGCTCGCGCAGGATGCGGTCATCTTCGTCAAGTGGGATCCGAAGCTGGGCGATTTCGTCAACGCGTCGCGGCGCGGCGGCGCGCCGCTATGAGCGGGCTGTCGTGGAAGCTACCGGGTAACGTCGTTCCGCCGGTCACGCCGTTCGACGCCGATGGGGCCGTGGATTACGCGACGCTGCGGCGCGAGATCGACTGGGTGATTCGCACGTCGCGGCCGGCCGCGATCTGCGTTGCCGGCGTCGAAGCGCAAGAGTACCAGTACCTCTCCGACGCGGCGCGGCGCGAGCTGGTGCGCGAGACGATCGCGGCGATTGACGGCCGCGCGCCGGCGCTGGTCGGGATCTCGCACGCCTCGTACCGGCGCTCGATCGAGCTGGCTGCGTACGCCCACGAACTGGGTGCGTCGGCCGTGCAGGTGCTGTTGCCCAACCGTCCCTCGGGCGGTGCCGCGACGACCGCCGAGATCGTCGCTTATTTCGAAGCGATCGTGCGCGAGAGCCCGTTGCCGGTCGTGGCCTATCACAACCAAGGCCCGGGCGCCGACCTCGGCGTGCCGGCGTTGATGGAGGTGTTGGCGATCGACGGCGTCGTCGGGCTGAAGGAAAGCTCGCGCAACCAGCGCTTTCTGGCCAACCTGCTGCGCGAAGCGCAAGCGCGCAAGCTCGGGCGCATTTTCACCACGCTGGAAGTGCTGCTCGGCACGTTGATCCTCGGCGCCGCCGGCGGCACGATGCCGGCCCCCGGATCGGCGCTTGCGGCGCTGCTCGTCGAAGCGTTTGCGGCCGGCGATCTCACTACCGCCGTGCGCGTGCAGCAGTTGCTCAGCGAGATGCCGGCGCGTTGGATCGCCAACGGTTTGGTGGCGGTTTCGAAAGCATCGCTCACCGCCATCGGATTGGATTGCGGTCCGACCTATCC
>Ga0181536_10001370_pt1 | contig 28798 bp, 25 predicted proteins | sample PEATcosm2014_Bin_41_FD_121105 | JGI IMG/M metagenome (GOLD analysis project Ga0181536, IMG submission 121105) | Peatland microbial communities from MTU Mesocosm Facility, Houghton, MI, USA - PEATcosm2014_Bin17_60_metaG | ecosystem: Environmental > Terrestrial > Soil > Wetlands > Peat | place...
CAAGTCTGCTTGTGGGTTAGCAGTTCAAATTCGCGTCCGTACCAGGGATGATGGGGATGAATGACACGGAATCGTTGTCCTTTAAGGTTACGTTGTGGCGTAGTTGACAACTCACGCCAACGGAAAATTGGAACGATGGCACAAATCTCTGAAAAGCGAATGCATTCGGCCGCTCACGCCGCTGACCTTGGAGGATGCGCGCCGCTTGATTCAGAGCTACGTGGATCGCTACAACACGGTGCGTCTGCACAGCGCGATCGGGTATGTGACGCCGCAGGATATGCTGGCGGGACGACAGGCGGAGATTCATGCGGCGCGTGATCGTAAGTTGGAACAGGCTCGCCGGCAACGGCAACTTCGTCGGCAGCAGGCAATGCCTTCGCTGTTTGCGCGGTCCGGCTCTGCAGCTACAATGACTGCGCCAGGTGAAACAGAAGCGGGCGCTGCGGGGACGCAACCATGCTGAGGGATAATCTGGCGGGGCTCATCGAGCCGATGGTCTACCGCGCGGGAGCTCATTCGCTCGGTGGTCATCACCAAGCAGGACCAACCAGGGGATGCTGTAGGTCCACCGAGGTGGCAAGCGTCGCTCTGAAGCGATCCTGGCGCCAAGTTTTTCGCTGGAAAACGGGGCCACAGGCAGAAAACGGAAAATGGCCCGGTTTGGAAGTGACCACTGCGGCTCACGACTCTCGCGCGATTAGCACCGTGCCGCACCAGAGTCATCGGACGATAGACCCCCAATGCCTCAAAAAATCCCCGCCCCGAAGGGGCGGAATCTTTGCACTAACGAAGAACGTCGCTTCTCCATTTCACGCTGAGCCAAGACAGGTTAGGCAGCGGTTCGGCTCCGGTTCGGTTTGGCACTCGCTACTGCCTTCGGCAGAACTGAAGCATGCCTTACGCTACTCGTGTGGGCCGCGCAGACGAAGTCTTCGCCGCCCTGTTCGCTGACTTCTAGATAGTCGGCGATCCCTTTGCAGTTCGAAGGATGACAAAGAATCAGTCGATCCGGTGGATGGTCGAGGCAAAAGTATTCCACGAAATCCTTCAGTGGTGTGAGGGCGTGAAGCTTAAACAGCCAGAGTGGGAGTCCTTGAGCGGACGCCAAGCTTACCAGAGCCGTGGGGCCACGATAGAGCACCACGCGCTTACTTGATGTCAGCTTCCCTGGTCTCACGTGCGGTTGGTATCTTCACTTCTGTGATGTGAATTAAATCCTTGTCCGGGTAGACGTAACCTTCCGCATGCACGTAGTGTCCTTCGTGACCCTTAAGGGTCTCCGGATTGTCCACCTTCCAGGCCCTCTGCTCGGTTACGAACCTTAATATCTCGCCATCCTCCTGAACTATACCCATGATGGTTGTCAGCCGAGCCCCTATATCCGCCGGGGTCTTCGGTGCCTGATTGGGCGCGTCCTGCGAGAGAGCGACGACGACGCTTAGGGCAAAGCACAGAGAGAAAATAGCAAACAAAAAAGTTTTCAAGGAAAGGAACCTCCGTTCCAAAGCGATTAGTACCTCGGCGCTTTGTTAGGCGGGAAGGCGGAGTTCTCCGCCTTCTCGTACGAACTTACCAACCTTTACGCTGCTACAGCAACTTTATGGAAGGTCGAGGTGACAGCCTCAAACGTCTGAACCTTCGGCGTCCCATCGATCATTCTTGCCAAGGTTTTCAACACTTCTGGGTAAGTATTGGTGTTGTAAGCTTCTGCATCGGCCCTGGTCTCCCACAGACTGATTGCGATCGCATCTAGGCTGCTGGGATTTGACAGTGTGATTTCGTCCCTAAAGCCCTTCTGTTTACGAAGTAAAGGAAGGATGTCGTTCTCAAAGCTCCGGGTGTAATCAGAAAGCATATTGGATTTCAGATGAATCGATACATTGCGTGCAAACATGGCAACCTCCTAGGGTTGGGGTTGCTAAGAAAGAAAACTTCAGATGGGCTGACTTAGTTCAGGGAACCTGAAAGAGTAAGAAGAGGTAGCTCGCTCACTTATAACGCTAAGCTTGTGCGCTACCGTTGTCAAGCTGCCGAATATAGCAAGCTGCTGCGTTACATTTCACAGGATAAAAGTTGTGTCGCTGGATGTGGTTGTAACACGCGTGCGGTATTTCCCCGCAAAAAAACCCCATGCCCCTCTGAGTATTGCTGAGGTACCCTTGCTATCCGATTGGGTTCTGCCCTGGCTCATTCCGGACTTGTCAACCAGACTTGCCGCGCGCCTGCTTCGACTCATGCCTAACAATTTCCTCAGCACGTTTTCTATGAAATTAGACAAACTCCTGTTTTCCGATTTCGCAAGCGCAACTAGCCTCGCTTTCAGTGATCGGTCCAGTTTGAACGATACAGTCGTGTCCTTCACTACCGGGATGATTCGGCAGGAACCTTTGTCAGTTGCCCATCTTCTTGATTGCTCCGAGGGGCGTCTGCAGCGTTCCGTCGTTGTTGATGTCGAAGTCGTAGGAAAAGGGCGTGAACGATCCGGCCTTGTAGAAAACGACCTTGCCGTCGCCCGTGAAGCAATCGAACGGCATCTCACCGCCCAATCCTTCGGTAATCGTTGCCTTGCCGGAACGGAAAACGACCTTCATGCCGCCCATGCCCGAGACGTGCTCCCACCGGCCTTCATACTGGCCGGCGCAGCTCGCGAGTCCAGGCTTGGGAGCTTGCCCGGCCGCCCGTTGCGCGGGAGGCGGAGGCGCCGGCTTGGTCGACATGCGGATATTCTCGGGGGTGGTATTCACAATGTCAGAGCCGAAGCCCGTATCTACTCCCGGCACCCTTATGTCGTACATGTTGAGATTCTGCCCACGGATCTCACCCTCCATCCACTTACCGTTCACCAGCACTTGCACGCGATCGTGGAGATCGTATTGCCCCGCCGCGTGATCCTCCGCCGTAAGTTTTCCGAGCCGACGCACTTCGAACGGCCAGAGTTTTGAAACGTCAATCCCATTCGGCAGATGGACCACGTAAGAACGGCCGTGCACCTGGATGATCTTGGCTTCCTGCCAGCCATCGATCAAAACGCGCACGGTGTCGCCGACCTTGAATCCGCCGGGCCCGCTGGTCTGCGAATTCACCGCTGCTGTAGACCCGGAACCGTTACTGCCAGCACTCGCACGCGCCTTAAACGGAGAAGGCGCTGGCGGAATCTCGCCGCGGTGAGGGTCAGCTTGCGCTTCGGCCGGCGTTTGCGCGTGGCATTTCGCCGGGAGCAAAGCAACCAGTTGTACGCGGAGCGCTTCGCCTCGCTGGTAGGCCTGCCCCTTCTTGTAGTTCTGATAGTCGCAGGCGCCCGTGGTGTTGTCGCACGAAAACACTTTGAAGCTCTGTCCGTCCGTGCACACGTAAACAATATTCATTTGCAGCGCCGGTGTCTGCGCGAACACGCTGGCCATCGGCACAGCCAAAAACAGACATCTCAAAGAGAATATGCGCATCTGAGCCACCTCCGCTCTGCACATGTCAGGGGCGCGCGGGAAGTAAGTTACCCCGCGGTCCAGGAAAACAGTTTGGGCGGAAGGATATCACCAAACGGGAACAAAACCCGGGGGGAATGCCCGCTGGCCCGCCTCGGGCCGCTGCGTACGGATCACGGGCGAACCTGAAATAATCCCAACGTAAGGGTTGCCGACCAGACGTCCGCGATGATGCCCTCGACTGACGGGGGGGGTCCGCTGCGGGATACTGCGGGAGAGCCGGCCATCTGGTTGGATCGCCGCCGGCTTCAAGTCGTGTGCGGGTGCGCGAGGTAATGCTGCCGCAACAGATCCTTCCCATAGTCATTCCCGTTGGGCGTCCGCACGACACAATGAATGTGCTGCTGGGTCGGCTTTTTGGGATCAGTCGCAAACTTCGCCAGATTCGCTGGACGCTGGTGGTCGAATTCAATCAGAATTACGGGGCTCTGAACGCGATAATAAAAGGCGCTGTCGGCCTGCATGCCGCCGATCCAGGCGAACCATGAGTTGTCGATGTGCCTGTCAACTTCGTCCATCTTCACGCGGGTGTGTCCGTCGTCCATGTTACTGACGTAGAGGTGGACCAGATCGCGCAGGCGGCGACGTGCCGGATTCGCCAGATCGTTCGCGCGTAAGCCGGCATAGTCGAGAATGACGTTATCCTTGAAGGCCTCAGTCAAATTATTGTTGCCAGTCTTGGAGAAGCTGAGTATGGCCTGCTGGCGCTGAGCGTCGGAGAGCGCCTGCAGCATTTCCAAACCGTCGTTTTGCTCCTGTTGAAGGATGACCAGCCCCTTGTACTTGCCTGAGGTCGCGCGGACGGGCTCCGAACCCAGGAAGAGAGGCGTCATGACTACCTGATCGCCGAGGACGAAATAGTTGATGATGGCGTGATGGCCGCTGAGCTGCCAGCCCCACGGTTCGGTGGCGGAGGGCTTGCCCATGATGGTGATGAAGTACAGCCATTCGCCGAGGAATACATGTTCGTCGGCCAGCTCCGCGAGCGTCTCGTTCAGGCGCATGACGTTGCGCGTCAACTCGAAGCCTTTCGCGCTGAGCGATGTGTGCATCAGGCCGAACGCCGCATCCCGCTGTACATCCGTCATTTCCTGGAAGCTGATCCCCTGGCGTGCGTAAAAGTGCTGGTTCATCCACTTTCGCCATTGCAGGTCGTCGATTGGAAACATGGTCCTGGCGAGCTGCACGTTGGTCAGAGAATCGATGAACTTCTCCGCGGCGTTGCGAACCGGTTCCGTGGAAACCCCGGTCGGGTTGATCTCAAACAAGCCAGGAATCACCTTTCCATTCGTCGTGATTCCCTCGAAAGGCGCAGCCAGGCCTTCCTGCTCGTCCTGCTCGGACATTTGGCGAAAGCGCTCAGCCATATCCGTCGGAGTCTGTTTCTGGCCGAAGACCTTCGGAACGAAAACGGCCGCCGAGATCAGCGCTGAAAGAAATTCGCGACGAGTGGAGAACCGCGGCTCGGAGTGGACATGGGTGTAACCCGGTTGATGCAGTTTGTGTGCCACGTTCACCTCTGCTACGACAAGTCGCAGCAAGATAGCATGCGCGGCACAGCCCATGCAATCGCGGGGAGCCTATTCTCAGCCTCGTACCATTACGACCGGGTTCGATGTGTTCAGCCCGACGTTCGGATTGTTACCTCTGCAAGTAGCGTCTCTCATCCACGCGAAGACAGCGTTGCTTTCACGCGATCGGGCGTGAATGGCACTTCCCGAAGTCGCGCTCCTGTGGCATCGAAAATCGCGTTGCCGATTGCTGCGGCAACCAGTGTGATCGCCGTTTCTCCCGCGCCGGTCGCCTTCGCCTCTGGGCGGTCGATCAGAACGCTCTCGATGATCGGTACCTGGATTCCAAGCGGCAGCGTGTTGTAACTCTGCCAGTCGATCGAAGTCACCTTACGGTCGTCCCAGGTGATTTCCTCTCCGAGCGCGCGACTCATTCCCTGCAACACTCCGCCCTCGATCTGATTACGCAAGCCCTCAGGGTTGGAAATCGGTCCACAATCATGGGCGACCACAAATCGGCTGGCCTGCACCCGCCCGCTCGCCTGACCAACTTCCACTTCGGCGACAAGCGCAGCGTACCCGTTGTCGCCCTCGTACGCGACGCAAGCGATCCCGCGTCCGGTGACGGTACCGGTGCGCGCAGTGCCGGGTTTGGGCGAGGGACGGGCATCCCAGTTCGCTGTCTTCGCCGCGGCCTTCACGACGTCAATGATCCGAGTCTCCCTCAGATGTTGTAACCGATAGGCGACCGGGTCGGCCCTGGCGTACGCACTAATCTCGTCCATAAAGCATTCGTGCGCGAAAGTGTTTTGCAAGCGCAGTGGCGATCGCAACGGTCCGGTAAAGAAAGGCGATTTCACCGCATGAGTCAGTACTCGCTCACTGCGGATCGAACCAGCTCCGCCACACTTGCCGTTGACACATCCCACCACATACGACGGAACCGCATTGTTACCGTTGCGCAGTTCCCCGGTGGGCTCGACGGCTGTCCGCGGATTAATCGTCTCGGGATCGAAGCCGGCCAGCATTCCCGTGATTACATTTCCAGGTTGGTCATATCCTGGTCTCCCACCGAACGACGCCGTCCACGTCTCACAGTCCCAAGCGTCAATCGTGCCGCTCGCATCGAGTGTAGCCTGCTGCTCGACCACACACGCGGAGCCATAATTCTCGGAGAGGAACTCGTCCTGTCGCGTGAGTTGCACGCGAACGGGTCTGCGCACGGCCTGCGATAGCAGCGCCGCATCGTACGAGACCGTGTCCGCAGCATTCAGTCCGTAACAGCCGGCACCGCGCACAAAGATCACACGCACACTGTCGAGCGGCAAGGCCGTGAGCGCTGACACCCCGTGCTGCGTCGGATACACGGACTGTGTCGCCGACCAGACCGTCGCATGATCCGCCTGCACATCTGCCACTGCGCAGGATGAACCAATCGAACCGTGCGCCTGATAGGGATGCAAATAAGTGGCTTTCAAAACTCGCGAAGCCGACTTCAGTTTGTTATCCACATCCTTGGAATTAACGAGCATTAGGTCGCGCGACGGCTGCTTCCGCAGGTAGTCGTAGAAGTCCTTTTGCGCCGGCAGCCCGAGGCGTGGCTGCCAGGTGACCTTCAAATCCTTGGCCGCTTGCGCTGCCTGCCATTGCTTCTCCGCGACTACACCGATGAAGTTATTTCGCACGACCACCTTAATCAGCCCGGGAACGTGCTGCACCGATTTCTCGTCAACGTTCCCAACGGTTGCTCCGATCTCCGGCGGACGCACGACTCGCCCGTGAACCATTCCTAGGACCTGCACATTGTGAACGAATTCGAACGTGCCAGTCATAAGCGCAACTCTGTCCAACGACGGAACAGGTTTGCCCAGGACCTTCCACTCGCTCGTTGACCTGCGTTTCGCTGTAGAGCTCACAGCAATATCAAAATGCTTGCCCCCAATCAGTCCGCCGTAGCTGACATGGCGACCGCCTTTCGCGCTGACGACACCATTCTCGATCGTAAGTTGATCAGCGGACACGCCTAGCCTCTGCGCTGCCATTCCGACTAGGGCCTCGCGCGCGGTTGCTGCGGCCTGAGCTAGATTCCGCGTATTGAAATTGGTGGGCGTGGACTGACTTCCGGACGTCGTTCCCTGATCCGGGGTCACGGATGTATCGCACTGAATCAGTTTCACCTTACTGATAGATACGCACAGTTCTTCGGCGACTAACTGCGTTTGCACGGTGTATATTCCTTGCCCAAAGTCGCATTTTCCAGTGTATGCGGTGACCGTGCCATCGGATGCGACCGCCAGCCATGAGTCCAGCTTCTCCGGATCAACATGCGAGGGATGCGTGTCGAAGGGCCCCTGTGCCATCGCGAGTGGCTCTACTAATGATGCCGTGCTGAAGCACACTATCAGCGCGCCAGAAGCCTTGACAAAGTCTCGACGTGAGATTTCCTTTTTCATGCGCGGCTCCTCTGGTAGCGCTTGATTGCGCGCATCATCCGCGTATGTGTAAAACACCGGCATAACACATTCGACAGTGCCTCCCGGATCTGCTCGTCTGAGGCCTTCGGATTTTCATCCAGCAGAGCCTTTGCCGTCAGTATCACGCCGCTGAGGCAGAATCCGCATTGGGCCGCCCCCTCATCGATAAACGCCTCCTGAATTGCGTGCGGTTTTTCCGGAGTGCCCAAGCCCTCCAGGGTCATGACCTCCTGCTGTTTCACGGCGCTGACTGGCATCACGCAGGAGCGCACCGCCTGCCCTCGAATGATGACGGTGCAGGCTCCACACTGCGCGAGGCCGCAGCCGAACTTGGGCCCACGCAATTGCAGGTCGTCGCTGAGCACATATAACAGAGGGGTTTCCGGGTCGACATCCACCGTGTGAGCGTGACCGTTTACCTTCAGAGAAATAGCAGCCATTAATCTCCCCCCATATCGCAGATCACAAAAGCTTATAACGAATTCCTATCATGCAACTAAATATGGCTAGGTGGAGCTTGGCGTTCATCGCTTCGACGCCCGATCAAGAAACATCTGTTTTCGGGCAGCTGGGACACTAATCCAGTGACCTCGTAGATTCAGGTACTTCGAGAACTGAAGATCAAGTGGATTTTGGGCAGCAGCAGCCCATCGCTAGGTCGGAATCGTGCGGGCACTTTCACTGTCAAGCCTTGAGAGTTGGCCGTGGCCCAGTATGTGACTTTGGAGTTCTTCTATTCCCGAAAATCGTCCCGGTGAGGAGGGAAAAGCAGAGGTTATCGGAAGAGTTTAGGATAGGAAGCGGCCCGGTACCGGGAGGCTCCTCATGAAACACATACTGATTGCCTTCACGCTGTTTGCTGCAACCGCTGTTGTCGCGCAAGACAAGAATCCGGTCACGTCGGTGGTGAAGGAAATCCTGCCCCGCCAGCAGAAGAACCTAGTCGCTGCAGCAGAAGAGATGCCTGCCGACAAGTTCGGATTCCATCCGACGCCGCCGCAGATGACGTTTGGCCACCTCGTCTTGCACATCATCGAATCCAACAATTACCTCTGCGCCAAAATCAGCGATGTACCCGAATTGAAGCCGACGGGTCTGAAAGATACCGACGAAAAGGACAAACTCGTCGCCGCGCTCAAGGCCAGTTTCGATTTCTGCACGGCCGCCTTAGGCAAGGTGGACGACTCCAAGCTCGCAGACGAGGTCGAGTTGTTCGGTGGCCGCAAAGGCCCGCGCGCTTTTGCGCTCATTGCCCTGACCAACGATTGGGCCGATCACTACAGCTCCGCCGCGATTTATCTGCGGCTCAACGGACTGCTGCCGCCGACGGCGCAGCCGAAGAAATAGACCCGCCGAACCTCGTCGAAGCTCTCAGCTACCCGGCCCCTGACAGGATTTGCAGCTCGCGCAGCTACCAATTGCGCGACGGAGCGCTCGAAGCTACCTGCGCGCAAGCGGCATATCTGGGGTTGCCGACAACCCAGTCCCAATGCGGTTTCTTATAGGGCTTCCTTCGGGAGAAGCAGCTTCGGGGTTTGCATGTTCGAGTTCACCAAACCAAGAACCCTAATCCCTAATCCGCCGCAGCAGGGGCTGAAGCCCGCTTTTTCATCGGCAAGAATTCGCGCACATCGTGTCCGGTGTAGATTTGCCGCGGACGTGCGATCTTCTGCTCTGAATCGGTCAGCATCTCCTGCCATTGCGCCAGCCAGCCGACTGTGCGAGGGATGGCAAACAGCACCGTGAACATCTCCGGTTTGAAGCTCATCGCCTGGTAGATGATCCCGGAGTAAAAATCCACATTGGGATACAGCTTGCGCTTGATGAAATAGTCGTCCTCCAGAGCAATCCGTTCCAACTCCAGGGCGACATCCAGCTTCGGATTTCGTCCCGTGACTTGGAACACCTGCTCGGCCGTCCACTTGATGATCTTGGCACGCGGATCGTAGTTCTTGTAAACCCGGTGCCCGAAGCCCATCAGCTTGCCATGCCCGTCCTTGACCTTCTTAACGTAAGCAGGCACGTTGTCCTTCGAGCCAATCTCGTCCAGCATTTTCAGGACTTCTTCGTTCGCCCCACCATGGAGTGGTCCCGAAAGGGCCGCGGCTGCTGCGGCGGTGGTCAGGTAAGGATCAGCATGCGCGCTCCCCACGGAGCGCGCCACGTTCGCGCTGCAGTTCTGCTCATGGTCGGCGTGCAAGATAAACAAAATGTCGAGCGCGCGTGCCAACACTGGATTGGCGACGTATTTCGGCTCGACCATCTTCCATAACATGTTCATGAAGTTCTCGGCGTAGTTCAAATCATTGTCTGGATAAACGTAGGGAAAACCTAGACTATGCCGGTAGGACATTGCTGCGATAGAAGGCATTTTCCCAATCAGCCGCTTGATCTGACGGAGGCGATTGTTGGTGTCATGAATGTCTCTGGCTTCCGGGTAGACGGTGGACAATGCCGCGACTGTGCTCACCAGCATAGCCATGGGGTGGGCATCATAGCGGAAGCCCTCCATGAATTTCTTGGTGGTTTCGTGCAACATGGTGTGGTGCGTGATCTCGTTTGTCCAGTTCTTTAGTTCAACCTCGTTGGGCAGGTCTCCGAAGACAATCAGGTAGGCCACCTCGAGGAAGCTGCAGTGCTCGGCCAGCACTTCAATAGGATAGCCGCGATAGCGCAAAATACCGCGTTCGCCATCAATGAAGGTGATGCTGCTGCGGCAGGATGCTGTGTTCATGAAAGCCGGATCGTAGGTCATGAGTCCGAAGTCTTCCGGGCCGGTCTTGATCTGACGGAAGTCCATAGCTCGGACTGTTTCTTTCTCGATAGGAAAGCTGTAAGTCAGGTTCGTGCGATTGTCAGTAATGGTGAGAGTGTCTTGTGCCATGGTAAATGTCTCCTACTGTGCACAGGGCCTGAGGCTGACAGCGGGTGCCAATGTGGCAAGCATTCAGAAAACCCGCTGGCACGCACCGGCCTGACTGCGCGCGCGTCAAAATGCCAGCAATATGTCTCAAGAGAGTCAAATCTCCCTGGGAAAGCAGTTTGTCCGGAATTTATTATCACTCGGTTCAACGAGCAGGATGTGCTTGGGAGCACTTGTGGATGTGAATGAGGTCACTAAGCAAGCTTCTCTGCGCGACAGGTTTCCGAGGTCGCGGTTTCACGAACACCTGCCGCCGCAGGCGAGACGGCAAATGAAGGAAGTGGGCTGGGCGAAAGGAGTGGAACTAGCCAAGCTGGCGAGGCGGGACAGGCAGCACTTCGATTGTGCAACCTGGTTGCATCGGGCACGGGAAATGCCCAAGGAGCAGTTCAAGCCGCCCCGTCAGTTCCTTCTCGACCTCCTGGGAACCGTGGGAGCGAGCAAGAAACAATCTGCCACGTCACGTAATTCCCTGCTAACAGGGAAAAATACGGAGGATTTCTACTTCCCGGGACCTAATAATGACGCACCTTATCTTGATATCACACTCATTCGAATAGATTTATTGTCTGGAGATGTTGAAGCAAACAGGGAGTTTTCAGCGAGAGATCAGGGAATCCAATTCCCTTATACGGTCGGAACGGCACTCGCCTCGGACCTTCATCTGGCCGTTTTGATGCGGGTTTGAAACTGCACCACGCGGCCGTTTTGCACAAGGGGTTCGAAACGCCACTGGCGAACCGCATGGCGGTGCGGCGGTTGCCAGGATTGAGTTGCCGTTAATCACGGTAAGTTGCCGCACCGCGCCATCCTTGCCTACCTTGCCTTCCGAGACAACCGGGCCTTGAATGTGTTGTTGCCTAGCCGCCTCTGGATACTCCGGTTCAACCCGCTTGAGTACTCGCACCTTTGCTCTTCCTAGGGGACCCTCTGCCGATCCGGGGCGGATGGCTCGCCGGGGGCCTGAGAGGGATCCGGAATGGTCTCTCCAGATTGCGGGCTGGATGGGCCCACCTTGTCCGATGCTTTCAGCCGGAAGATGACTTTTCCGTCTTGATAAACTATCAAACTGTCGGGCGCTTCGGGGCTTCTGGCCTTTGGGTGGATTGGAGGCGGAGGGCTCGGTTCGGCTTGCCTCGCCTCCGTGGGTTGCGCAGGAGCAGCATCCGGCTTCGCGGTGACCAGTGGCGTCGGACGTGCCTCCGCTTCGTGCGAGACAGAGCCAGCAACTGGCGGTACCTTTGTGTCCGCAGTTCCCCGCCACGTTACTCGGCCGAGCATCCAGCCCAGCAACAAAGCCAGAGCAATCACCAGAAGGAACAGCAACGGCGTCCACGGATCACGAAACCGGAATTCAGCCGTCTTCACCTCGGGCGGACGGACCTGGAATGCCGCAAAGCAATCCATGCTATCGGCAGCGGTTCGCGGCTCCTCCTCTGGCGGAGGACTTGAGAACTCGAGGGCACAGTCAACATTGATCAAGATTTGCCGAGAAAGAGCCTGCAGAGTTTGAATATCACGGTCCCCGAAGGCTTTGGGAAGTGGAGAGAAAATCTCAAAAAGTCCAACTAATTTCCCCTGTTTGAGCACAGGAGAAATGAGGAACGACCGAATGCCCAGACGCCGGGACGCGACGGCATCGACACGAGAGTCGGCTTCGGTGTCGTCGCAACACTGCGCTTTGCTGGTCTGCATGTAGTCACCGGACAGTTCGGAACGTTCATTCAAACGCACACCTAGCTCCGGAGCACTCGTTCCCGTGGTGGCGCGGCAGACCATTTCCTCTCCGCGCATCAGAGCGATCGCCGCCCCGCTCGCACGTGTCGCCAGGCGCGCTTGTTCGACAATATCCTTGAGTACAAGGTCGAGCGCCAAGTCCGCCGACACTGGCCCGGCGCCGTGCTCGGGTAGCGTCCTCGCGAAATACGACAGGAAGGCCCCGGAACTTCGATCGTCTTCTTCGATCCCCAGCGAGGGAACTTGGACGCCACTTGGCAGACCGATGGCGACCCCAGTAGCGTCGGCCACATTTCGCGCACGGTCGTTGATTAGATGGATAGCCTCATCCACGTCGAGCTCTCGCCTCGTGATCAACCGTCCGACTTCGACAATGGCAGAGAGCGACTGACCGTCCATCTCACTCTGCTGTATCGCAAACGCGCTCTCCAACACCTTCTGGAAAGATTCCCGATCAAGGGTGGAGGTACTCATAGGCGGATGCTACGATTCTGCGGCTGCAGAACTGGGTGGGCTTTGGCGGGCGAGCGGGCGAACCAGTTTCGCGGCCAGCAGTCGCAGTCTCTCACCGAGTGAATGCACTGTCAATAGGGCAGTATTTGATGGGTCCCCGCCCACCTCTCACGGTAATTATTTTTCTCCTGGCGGTGCTGCTAGCCTCCTTATTATTAGGCAACAGGATGACGGCCAGGCCTTGACCACCAACGGCGAACGACCAACGACAGCTATTTCAGCAAGTACTCCTTCACGAACATCACCGTAGCGTCGAACTGGTAGTCCTGGTTCTTCTTCTTGGCGAAGCCATGGCCTTCGTCTTTGGCCATCAGCCACCACACTGGCGTGCCGTTCTGGCGGACGATGTTCACCATCTGCTGCGACTCGCTGACCGGAACCCTGGGATCGTTCTTGCCCGCGATCACAAACAAGGGTTTTGTAATGTTCTTGGCGTTGTTTGCCGGCGCGATGCGTTCCAGAAACTCGCGCATCTTTGGATCGCGTTCGTCGCCGTACTCCACCCGCCGCAGATCCTGGCGGTATCCGGAGGTGTGCTCGAGAAACGTGACAAGATTCGATGGGCCGACCACGTCCACCGAGCAGCAGATACGGTCGTTGTAGTTGGTCGCAACCGCCAGAGTCATGAATCCTCCGTAGCTGCCGCCGGTGATCAGCACGCGGTTGGAGTCGAGGTCGGGTTGCGTCTGGATCCAGTCGAGCAGCGTGTTGATGTCCTGATACGAGCCTTCGCGGAGAAAACCGTTGTCGAGCGCCAGAAAAGTCTTTCCGTAGCCGGACGATCCGCGCACATTCGGTGCGATCATGGCGATGCCGAGTTCGTCGAGATAGTAGTTCCAGCGTCCGGCAAAACTCGGCCGGAACTGTCCTTCAGGACCGCCGTGGATGTTGATGATCACCGGTCGCTTGCCCGTGTAATTCTTTGGCGGGCGATACAAGAACCCGCTGATGGCCCGCCCGTCCCATGATTTCCAGTGGATGAGCTCGGGTTCAGGGAAGCTCGCGGTGTTCAACCCACCGGTTTCGCTGAAGGTCCAACGCTCGACTTTGCCGCTCTGCAGATCCAGTGAGTAAGCATCGGAGCTAGAACGTGCTGAGGAGATGTTGAACCCCAAATCGCGATTGTTCTTGTGCCAGGACACGCCGGAGATCACTCCCTTCGGCACGTTGGGCACCGGCTTTTCTTTGCGCGTCCTGGTATCGAAAAGATGCAGCACTCCGAAGCCATCTTCGTTGGTCACGAAGGCGATGGTGCGGCCATCATAGGAAAGATCGAATTCATCAACATCCCAAGGAATGTTGCTAGTGAGATAGGTGTGCTGTTTGGTCGCCAGATCGATGTAGGCCAGGCGCTGAAATTCAGAATCCTTGTCGGTGGCAACGTAAATGCCCTTACCGTCTTTGCTGAACCGGCCACCACTGTAGGCGATCTTTACGTTGCCGCCTTTCGGGGTGAGCAGAGTCTTTTCACCGCTGCTGACATCGATAAGCCAGACATAGCTTTCGTTGACGGAGATTCCCTCCAGCGCCAGAATCTTCTGCCCGTCGGGGGACCAATCCAGAGGTGACCAGCCTCCCCCTTGCAACTGCACCAGCAAATGGTCGCTCTTGGGTTGGGTGGGATTGACGACGTAAAGATCAACGTCATTGCCGGTTCGGCGTGTGGATCCGTAAGCGATCTTGTCGCCTGTATACGACCACGCTGGATTCGTGTTACGCGACTTGCCGTCAGTCAGCAGGGTTACGTCGCCGGTGGCGACGTCATAACGGTAGAACTGGAAGAACTCGCCTCCGCCGATGTCTTTGGAGAGAACGAAGGAATCATCCTTGGTTGGAGAATATTGGGCACCAGCCACCCGATCTGCGTAGAAAGTCAGTTGGGTGCGCGCTCCGCCGGGCATTTTCACGAGATGGATCTGACTGGTATCCGCGAAGCGAGTAGAAATCAGCATTTCCCGCTTAACTGGGTCCCAGCTGTCGAGGGAAGCGCCGCGGAAATTGTTGTAGCGGTCCACGGTTTCCGCCAGGGATGACGGGATATTGGGGATCCCTTCAGTCACCAGGTTCTCGTTGGGAACAATCTCGTCGCTCTGGGAAAAAGCGACCGAACTGAGCAAGAAAACAGCAACTAGACGCAGAAAGACTTTCATGGGCAAGCTCCTCATATAACGGACCGCATAGCAGTTTGGCCGATCATCAGAGGATGTGTGGCTCTCGGGTCGCTTCATCTTACGGACGCGGCATCCGCTCGTCAACGAATGATGCTCTGGCCCGAGCGTGTCGAGCCCAGAACACCTGCTTTATAAAGGGATAACCGGAGGGCGGCGAAACAACTCCCGGTTTGTCGGCTACCCTTAGCTTGGGATTATTACCGGTTAGCCCTTCACTCGGGAGGAACGACGAGCCACTCGTCTTCTTTATTGATTACGGCGTCACATCCAGTCCATAAGATGGGTGGCTGAAGGTTCCGCCGATCTTGATGGGCACGATCTCTCCGGCATTTTTCTTCTTGAAAAACGGCTCCACAGATTTAAGCAGAACTGATTTCACTCCCTTCGATCCCCTGGAAAGCTTGTTATCGACTTGCAAGGTTCCGTGAAGGTTAACCTGCTCCGTCAGCAGGCCGTATGTGCCATGCACATGGGCAAGCGCTCCCGGAACGCTGAACGAGAGGTCTGAGAACGTCGCGATCGCGTGGTTCAGCACGACATGTCCCTTCAGATTTTCAACGACGCTCGCCGGATCGTCGTTCTTTTTCTCGCCCTGAGCCAACTGACTGAGATTGTCAACGTTTTCCTGTGTCGTCGAGCGGATGAACCTCGCCGCATCGATTCCAAAGTCTCCCAGCAGGTTCACCCTTTCAATGAAGCTTCGCTTCCCAGGGGGAACCAGGACTTGCGCTCTGAAGTTCATCGCTCCGGTAAGAGCAGGAGGATCCGCCTTGGAGAGGAGGCGTAACCAGTCCTGTATCCGGCCCTGCACTTCCGTCGCGCCCAGCGAAATGGTCTTCCCTTCCAAGGCCGCCTTCTTTGCCACTTCGACGTGCGATACGACCGACGTCTGCTCAAGTTGCGCGTGCACCGACTGCAGAGAGACATCTCCGTCCATCCCGTTCACACTCCCTTGGAATTGCGTTTTCAGGTGTACGGCATGATGGCTCCGCGTTACCTGGAAATCGGGCGTGTCGGTACTGCCTTCGATCTCGATGTGTTCGAGCACGCCATTGAATTTGCCGACGGAGGACAGCGTTCCTCCTATGCCCGGAAAAACGCCCATGTCCGCGCGTTGAAACACATAGGAGCCGGAAAGAAGGGTTTGGCCGACGTTCTGCGGCCGCACGGGGCCGAAGTGCCCATCCGTGCGAATCTCTCCGGGAGGCTTCGGATTCAGCAGCGCGGCGCGGAACGACATGGATCGGTCATCGGCCACAGAGTTCAGCGTCAATTTGTGAATTTCGAATTTAAGGGGTTTTGTTCCAGGTTCGCTGGAAGCAAACTCCACCACGGCTCCGTCCGCGATGATCTGGTCGATAATCAATGCGGACTGTTCCGGGCTGCCAGCAGGTTGCGCTGCGTTCCCGATACGTTCACTGCCGGGTGACACGAATATACGCAAACCTTCGATCCTGACACGTCGAACACGCTTAGGAGTGCTGAAAAACTCCCAGTAAGCGCCCTGGATCGTGAGCTTTTCGATGGTGGCGATCGGCGGAGCGTCTCGATCACTGTTGCGGCGGAAAGTCACTCCTTCGGCGACGCACCCCGGCGTGAAATATGTCCCGTGAAACGTCTTGACTTCGACCGTGCTAGAGAACTTTTCCTGCAGCGCCCTGACGATGGTATCGCGCGTGAACGGCCAGCGGCTTACCATAAGCACAGCGGCGCCGCCGATTAAAACTAGGGCCAACAATCCGCCAATCTTGATCCAGCGAGACAGCACCTTAGACTTCCCTTTCAATCCATCGAAGTGGATAGAGATCCTTCAATCGGGAGCTCTCCATGGCCTATGCGAATCAGTGAAGGTTCCCCTTTCGAAGGTCCTGAGTATTAAGAGAGTTTAACCAGACGAGGCTGAAGAATCTGTCCACAAAGGAACACTTCAGTCCCAGCCTGCCTCGACTTGGCGAGCGACGAAGGAACGACGGGAAGAGCTCTGTTCGGATGGACGCGCACTCTCTCTCGATAGGCCACACCATCGATCTGGATCAGTTGGCGGCCGTCAACACGATTCCGGGCGGATTGTCAGCAAACCTTCCCTTGGGATTACTTCACGGTAGCCCGTCATCCGCTCGCAATCGGCGGCAAGCTCCAAATGGAGCTTCATCCTGGTATCATCGCTGGTCAAACGGAGCAACCATGCGCAAGCTGATTTTCTCTCTCTTTCTTCTGGCGTTATCAAACCCCCTTGTGTCAGCACAACAGTTCGATCTCGTGCTGGAAGGCGGACGCGTCATGGATCCCGAAACCGGCGTGGATGCCGTGCGCAACGTCGGCATCCGCGACGGAAAGATTGTCCGCATCTCGTCCGAGGCGCTGAGCGGACGCCGTGTCGTCCATGTCAGCGGGCTGGTGGTCGCTCCCGGATTCATTGACCTGCACCAGCATGGCCAGGACCTCACCAGCCAGCGCGTCAAGGCGCTCGATGGCGTCACCATGGCACTGGAGTTGGAAATCGGTGCACCCGACGTCACTCAGTTTTTAAAAGCTAAAGAAGGACACTCGCTGATTCACTACGGGACTGCGGCCAGCCATGTCGCGGCGCGGGCTCTCGCGTTCGGCGCGCCGCTGCCGGCCGGAGCCATCCTGCCCAAGAGCGGACCCGCGACCGATCAGCCCGCCACGTCCGAACAGATCGAGAGCATGCGGGAGCGCCTGCGCGCGGAGCTTAGCGCTGGCGGCTTGGCCGTCGGGATGGGAATCGAGTACACGCCCGGAGCAACTCGCTTGGAGGTGATTGATATGTTCCGTCTCGCCGCCGAGCGGAGGGTGCCGGTCTACACCCATGCGCGCAGTTCGGGCCGCGTCGAGGCCGGCCCCACTGTTCAACAGATCAGCGAAGTGATTGGAGCGGCTGCTATCACGGGCGCTTCGCTGCACATCGTGCACATCAATAGCACCTGCCTGCGCGACGTTTTCGAGTGTCTCTCCATGGTCGAAGGAGCGCGCGCCCGCGGCCTCGATGTAACCACCGAGGCGTACCCTTACATCGCAGGCATGACTTCCATAAACTCAGCGCTGTTCAACCCCGGCTGGCAGGACAAATTTGGCATCGGCTACGGCGATCTCATGCTCCCCGAAACGGGCGAGCGCTTCACCAAGGAGCGTTTCGACGAACTGCATAATTCCAGCACGACGCACTGGGTGGTGATCTTCAACAATAAGCAGGAAATACTAGACAAAGTGATCCCTCATCCTCTGGTGATGATCGCCAGCGATGGTCTCGAAGGCCATCCCCGTAACGCCGGGACTTATTCGCGCGTGCTGGCCCAATATGTCCGCGAAAAGGGAACGATCACGCTGATGGATGCTCTGCGAAAGATGAGTCTCATGCCGGCGGAGATGCTGGAGCGTTCGACTCCCGCAGCACGGGAAAAAGGCAGATTGCAGGAGGGCGCCGACGCCGACATCGTTGTGTTCGATGCTGGAACTATCTGCGACCGCTCCACTTTCGAGAAGCCCATGGAGCCGAGTGTGGGCGTGCGCTACTTAGTGGTAGGAGGAACCATAGTCGTCGACGAAGGCAAGATCGTGCCGGATGTGTTCCCGGGCCGTGCGCTGTTGGGGCCGGGAAAGCGTTCAGCATCGCACGACTAGCTACGGCCTGCACTACGGTCTACCTTCGCCCATGTATTGGAATCCCATGGCGCTCAGGCGGTCACTCCCGGATTGTCAGCCAACAGGAAGTTATGTCAGCATTTCTTGGCTCCTCATTCTGACGTCGATGGTCACTTGGCCGATTAGACGCTTACCCCAAAACTTCCACCAGCGATATCTCTCGTGTAACGTCTTGGCTTTGATTCGAAACCAATGTTGTCCCCGGCGCGTGCGGCGCGACTACAACGATCTCCGCGCCCAGGTGACGAGGATCCCGAGCGATCTCGAGCAGGGTCTCGGCAGTGGAATGAAACAGCAAGTTATAGATCAGCCGTTTGTTCTGTAGGGCGGGTGAGCAGTCGGGAGTTCATAACGCTCCACCTTCCTTTCTCATGCACTGCTTCTTACGCGTGTGCGGATCTTCCCGAACTCGTAGGTTCCCAACCCGCGCTGGGACGCCATTTTCAAATAGGGCAGGGATGAAAATTCCAAATTCCAGTAGGCCTTCGCCACATAAGCGTCGAGCGCCACCGGATCGGTTCCGGCCACCAGCGTCTTTTTCAAAAGGACATCGTCAAGGTTGCCGCCCGTTGGGCCGTTCCGGATGAGCACGCGATAGCAATCGATGATGGTAAGAGTCGGACGAATGAAATCAGCGAGGTCTACCAGGCTTTCGTGGATCTTTTGGTGCAACTGATGGCGTGGTCCACCCAGGATGCCGTACCAGTTCTTCATCCCCAGAGTCGTGCCGGTCAGGCTGTGGTGTTTGGCGATTGGAACGTTGATGATCTTGTCGGCATTCAGGAAGGGATCGAAAACCGGCCAGTCGCGCAGAACTTCTCCCTGCAGGTCTACATCTTTGAATCTGGCGGGATCGGGCAGGATCACATCGGCGCCTTCGCGGCGCGCTGCCTCGGCAATGCCCGACCTCTGAAAACACCGCCGGGGATCGTTACAGCTCACGTCGGTCACGATGACCCGCTTCGCCCCTGCGTTCCAGCACTGCCGAACGATCTCTGCGACGATCTTTGGATTGGTGTTAGCCGCCTGTTCTGGAGTGCGGTCCCAGCCGACGTTCGGCTTCACCAACACGATATCGGCGCGGGAGACGAAGCGATGGATGCCGCCCAGTTCTTCGATGGCAGTCCGCGCCAGTTGTTCGGGATCATCTCCTTGGATGACCGCCATCTCAGGCAAAGCCGGATCAGCCGCTACAGTATGACTGCGCTTCAAATTGATGGCCAGCTCGGGCCCGGGGCGCTGGCTGTGCTCGTTCAGCCAGAATCCGAGGCCTGCAGTTCCGGCAGCGACTCCTCCTAGGCGGAGCAGTTTGATTAACGCTTCACGACGGTTGAGTATGCTGCCCTCGGTCAACGGCATATTGCTTTGACCTCTTTGCTTTTGCGCAATAACTAAATTCTAATCTCGTTCTGGTGGCAGCAGCTATGCAGTCCGTCACAATGCCGTGTGCCAAACAACCGCCGTCTGCCGTAAGGGCGGCTCTGACGTTGATCGGATTCAGCGCGGTCATCGGCCAGATCGTTCTTATGCGGGAGATCATCGTTGTCTTCAACGGCAATGAGATTTCGCTGGGAATTATGTTAGCCACCTGGCTCTTCTGGACCGCCGCCGGCAGCAGCCTGAGCAGCCGTTTTGCACTGGGCGGGAACCGCGCTCGCCGGGCCGTCGCCGCGCTCGAATGCCTGCTCGGCGTCAGCCTGCTGCCGACGATCTGGGCATTGCGCGCCTCCAGATCTCTTTTTCAGACAGTGCCGGGCGAGCTGGTTGGTCCGGTGCCGATGCTGCTTACATCTCTGGCCTGTCTGAGCCTGTTTTGTGTTGTCGCAGGGTCGCTTTTCGTGGTTGCGACCCGGATGTACGAACAGGAATGCGCCGTCTCTGCTCGCTTCGCTGCCAGGTCGGCTTATTTGCTGGAGGCCGCCGGTTCCGCCTTCGGAGGGATCCTGGGCAGCATTGTGTTGCTGCGCTTTCTTGAGTCCTTCCAGATCGCGATCGTCGTCGCCGTCCTGAACCTGTGTATGGCAGCAGTCTTGTGCTTCCGGATGAACCGCAAGCAGCTTGCGGCCGTGACGGTGGCAGCGGCGCTTTTTGCGGTCGTTCTCCTTACGATCGTTCTCCTTATATATGTCGCACCGTCGTTGGACAGCTCCGCGCAGGCGCGCTTGTGGCGGGGATTCCGCCTGGTGGGGTCGCGCGACTCGATCTACGGCAATCTGGCGGTCATCGAAACTGGCAACGAGACTGGCAACACGGAAACCGGCAACATCCGCAGCATTTATGACAACGGCGTGATCCTGGCCAGCGCGCCGGACGAGAACGCCGCCGAAGAGGCGGTTCACTACGCGCTCTTGGAGCACCCTGCGCCAAGGCATCTTCTAATGATCGGCGGCGGCGTCAGCGGCAGCATCTCCCAGGCGATGAAGCATCCCACCGTCGAGCGGATCGACTACGTTGAGCTGGATCCCGCACTCATCGACATGGCGCGGCAGTTCTTCCCCGTGCAGTCCGCTCCGATTTTCTCGGATCCTCGGGTGCGCGTGCACTACGCGGATGGCCGGTACTTTCTCCGCAATTATCTCAAGACCGCCGGCGACACATTCGACGTGATCATCCTTAATGTGCCCGACCCGCAGACCGCGCAGTTGAACCGGTTCTACACGGCCGAGTTCTTTCGTGCCGCTCGCGATCACCTCGCGTCGGGCGGGCTGCTCGCCTTGCAACTGCGCTCGTCGGAGGATTACATCAGCCCCGACCTAGCGAAATTCCTGCGCTGCATTCACCACACCCTGCGGGAAGTCTTCCCTTACGTTGTCGCCGTCCCCGGCGAAACCATCCACTTCTTCGCCGCTACGCGACCCGATGTTCTCACGGACAACCCCCAAACGCTGATGGCGAGATTGCAGGAACGGAATCTGAAGACACAGTATGTTCGGGAATACTTCATCCCATTCCGCATGACGCCGGATCGCATGGAGCAGGTTCGCGAACAACTGCGCCCGCTGGCCTCGACGCCCGTCAATCGTGATTTCGAGCCGATCGCCTATTATTTCGACGTTGTGCTATGGAGCACGCAGTTCAAGTTGGGCTATTCCCGCTGGTTCCGGGCCGCCGCGCACATCGCTTTCACCGGTGTCATCGATGTGGTCCTTGTCATCACATTGCTGGTGGCGGTTCTGCTGGCGTTTGTGCCCACTCGCGAGAGACGCGCCCGATCTGCCGCAGCGTGCTGCATGGCTGCTACCGGATTCACACTGATGACTCTGCAGATCTTTCTGCTGCTCGCATTCCAGTCCGTTTACGGTTACGTTTACCACCAGCTCACGATCCTCATCGCCATGTGCATGGCAGGCATTGCTTTTGGAAGTTGGCTGGGCATCCGCCGCGTTCGTTCCAGCGAGAGTCCACCCTACCGCACCATTGCGACCACGCAGTTGCGGCTCGCCCTTTCTGGGCCTGCGCTGATATTTGTGGTTAGCCTGCTGTCGAAGATTTCTGGGACGGCGACAACATGGCTGGCGGCGCAGTTTGTCTTCCCCGCGTTGGCCGCTCTCTGCGGAATGCTGGGGGGCTATCAATTTCCTATCGCGACGGAGATCTACCTCTATGACCATGACAATGATAATTCTCGCAGCGGTCGATCACGGCTGGGCACACTCTATGCCATCGACCTGTTGGGTGGATGCGTGGGCGCGCTTTTGTTGAGCAGCTACCTCATCCCGGTGTTTGGTTTTTGGAAAACGGCATGGCTCAGTGCGGCTGTGAACCTGGCGCCGTCCCTCCTGGCCGCGCGGGTAAGCCTGGAGGCAAAGATGTCTCGGGCATAAGCGCTTGCGGCCGCTTCTCGCCGAATACCACCGCGGTAAACATGAAAATGTCTGTGTTCTCATCCTTCCAGCAACCGGAGCGCATGCCCGCTTTGGCGCAGGTTTCTTCCAGGAACTTCTGTCGATCCCATTTTTCTTCCACCGGCACCTGCGGAAGCAATAGACCCTCGTAGGCGCCGTTCTTCATCAGCAAACCGTGCTGGCCAACCTTGATCTGTCGAACGTCCACCACGCGCCGAAGGGGCGACAGTACGGAGACTTCATAATCGATTTGCGGCAACTCTGTGGCTGTTACCGGCTGGAAGCGGGAATCGCGCAGGGCGGCCAGCGTGGCCGTGTCCCGCACGGTCATGTAGAGAGGTTTCGCCGCAGAGGTATAGCCGATGCACCCGCGCAGTTCTCCCGATTTGTGCAAGGTCACGAACGCACCACGCTCCTGATTCAACACTTCGCTTGCGCTCGCGGTTGGTTCATACGCCTTTTTCTCCCGCACCGCGTACTCCACCGACTTGCGAGCCAGAGCGAGCAGTTCGTTTTTCTCCTGGCCATTCAGTGAGAATTGCGGTTCCACTGTTTTTCCACTTTGAGTTTTCAAAAAGACGTCCGCGCTGTATCCGACCACGCGCGAGTGATCCCCTGTGATGTCGCCTGAATTGGCGTACTTGAGCACCAGGGCTTGGTTCGCTCCCATGCGCTCGGCAGCAATCATTGCGGCTACGATGGGCGCGCCGCCACAGGCTTCCCAGATCCGCGCCTCGAAGTTCCGCGACATGCTGAGGTAGTCCCACACCTGCAGTGCGCTCAGCGTTTTATGGTCGATCTTCACTGCTTCGTCGTAGGGGTGATAGTGCGACAGATCGGAACTGGCCACGATCAGCGTATCTTTATCATTGCCCTGGATTAGCTTCGCCAGAGCTACACCGAGAGCACGGCTGCTTTCATAACTCTGGTCTCCCATGACGATGGGCACGAGTTCGAAGTCGCCCAGCACCCGTTGCAACCACGGCAACTCCACCTCGAGCGCATGCTCAGCACCCTCACGGGTGGGAGTATGGCCCCGGCTGGAGAATTTGATCGTTGGACTCATCTGCACGAGTTGCTTTGCAAACGCCTTGTCTACCGGGACTGCCCCCAGCGGCGTCGCATAAGCGTCGCCCTCATAGACTGAAATGAAATCAAAGGCCTCGTAATGCGACGGTGCAATCACGACCACGCGCGAAAACTTGCGTCCTTTCAGCGCCGCGTACGTGTAGGCAGCAACGGGGCCGGAGAACTGATAACCGGCGTGAGGTGCAGCCACGGCTAGGATCGGGTCGTTGATCGGCGGCGGAGACGCATGCGCCAACATGTCATCAATCATCGCCGAAAGCGTCTTTGGGTCGGCAGGATAGAAACCACCGGCAACAGCAGCCTGTCGCACGTTTTGGGGATCGGCAGCACGGACGTGCCTCAGTGCCGCAATCGCCAGGATCGCGATGAAGAGGGCCGCCAGCCAATATATCTTGGGACGCATCTTGATATTCATATGCGAAAACTCCTCTCACTCTCTCATGCGTGCCAAGCCCCAGGGATCGGCTGCCCGCAGAATGGGCAACTACCCTTGCGGATCAGCATCCGACTGGCCGTGAACCCTACGCGTTCCACAAGCATGCGGCGACACTTCGGGCAGTAGGTATTTTGCGCAGGATGTCCCGGCACATTGCCGATGTATACGTAGTGCAGCCCCTCGGCGTCGGCAATCGCCTTGGCACGCTCCAGAGTGGGCACCGGCGTTATGGGCAGGTTCTTCAACAGGTATTCGGGATGAAATTGCGTGAAATGGATCGGCACATCCACGCCCAGGTTCGTCTTGATCCAGCGTGCCAAGCCGCGAAATTCGGCATCGCCGTCGTTCAGCGTCGGCACCACGAGATACACGATCTCGGTCCACTTGTTCATCTTCCGCAATGTGACCAGCGAGTCCAACACCGGCTTCAACTCAGCAACGACTACATCCTTGTAGTAAGACTCAGAGAACGCTTTCAGATCGATTTTGACCGCGTCCATCTTTCCGTACGCCGTCTTCAGCGCCTCCTCTTGCATGTAGCCATTCGACACAACCACGCTGCGGATTCCGGCTTCGTGCCCGGCATTGGCTGCATCCATCAGGTACTCGCTGAAGACCACCGGCTCGCTGTAGGTGTAGGCAATCGTCGGACAGTCGTGCTGTTTGGCCAGCTCGGCAACCAACTTCGGGGGCGCGTAGTCGGCGGGAACCTGCTCCGGACGCACCTGGGAGATGTCCCAGTTCTGGCAGAATTTGCAGTTGACGTTGCAGCCCGCCGTGGCCAATGAGAAAGCGAGCGTCCCCGGCAGGTAGTGGAACAGCGGTTTCTTTTCGATGGGATCGATGTGCGCGGCGCATACGCGCGAGTGCACCAGCGTGTAGTAGGTTCCTCCGCGATTCTCCCGCACGCCACAATAGCCGCGTTCCCGATCTCCCACCGTGCATTCGCGCGGACACAGCTTGCACTTGATCTTCTTGTTGTTTGGAAGTTTCTGGTAGAACTTCGCTTCGACGGTGAATCGCGAATCGTCCTGCTTCTGCGGACCAGCCCACGCGGAGATCGGGGCGAGGAGTTGGGCAAATTCGCAGGCGCCAAGAGCTGCTCCTGACGCCAGGGCGCACTGCAAGAACGAACGACGATCGAGCGGACACGACAACGGACTTCGGTCACCGCGGACAGCGGGACTCTGGCCTTCTCGCACATCGAGCTCACGCGACATGTTGAACCTTCAATCACGTACCGGCCTACACCTCGACAACCGCAATTCTCCTGGGATCATTCGTGCCCAGTCGATGTTGTGCATCGGCGGCGGTCGCGATGTAGTGTGGCGCTCTTTTCTCGCCTTCCAGCGTGTTCAATCCCTTCTCGGCCCGCTTGCGCTCGATGATTTGCCACCCCGTGTAGTCGAGCGCGACGGGATCCTGCGAAACCATCAGGGCATTGTTCTTCCAACTGTATTCCGGCTTGTATCCCGGCCCGCCTTCGAAGCAGGCCGTGGTCGCATCGCAGATGGTCAATCGCATTTTGGTTCTGATTTCCGGCAGCATGTTCAAATCTGCGATATACGGATTGCAGCCGTTGGGATGGTACTTGTTCGGATTATGAATGACGCCATACATGTTTTTCAGGGCGATAGTTACGCCGGCGCTATCATGGTCTTTCAGCACAGGGACATTGATCAGGACGTTGCAGCGCTGCGTCAAAATCTTCGACAACCGGCTGCCAACGCTGCGATGGGTGGCCAGTTCTTGTTCGTAATCAACTCGATCGGTGCCGAAGCATTGAACACGGTTTCCGCCCGTCGACACGTGGAATCCAGTGTGCTCCATTTCGTCGCTGTCGCGGTCCCAGACCACGATATCGCTCGCCTTGATTCCAGCCTCCTGCAACCGTTCGCAAATGGCTTCGACGAGCTGAAGGTTGCTGGAGAGTCCACGTCCACCCAGTGCATTCACTTTCAGTCCCACCGTCTCACCTGGGCGGACCAGCTTATTCCACGTTTCGGTCGGATTATCGCGGTCGAAAAGAGCCTGCGTGGCGCGATCCAGAAGGCTCAGCATCCGGCGCGAATCCACCGTGGTACCCGCGCCGCGCAGCATGGCATCGCGCGCGATCACAACCCTGGATTTCGCGAGCGCCGCCTCCTGTTGTTCTGCTGCTGCGAGCAGTCCCATCCTGCCGTTGGCGCCGAGAACCGCAGCGCCAGTGAGACACTTCTTCAGAAAATCCCGCCGATTGGTGCTGCGCATTGCGCTCATTAGGGTTCTCCGGTGAACCCACGACCAGATCCGAGGATCCTCAAACTACCTATACCGCAATCCGTGTGACTTTTCAGTGATGAAGAGCACTCTGGCGACCATCACCGGGCAAGCCGCAGCTCGATACCGTGCCCTAGTTGCAAAAGTGCCTGCTGCGTTTCCGCCGATTCCTCAAAGGCAACGATTCGCACCAGGCAAGCTCCCTTGCGGAAGACCAGGCTCTGGCTGTGCAAGCGCGCCTCGTCTCCCAGTTGGATCGGTTTCCCATCGACAGCCGGCTCCGATCTGAAAATCGTCTCGGCGCCGTCCGCGCTCCCCATGGCGTAGATGTCTACTGTCGCGTCGACCTTGTTCTGGAACTGGTAGTCAGCCGTGGACACTCTCTGAACCCCAGCCTTCAAGTACCGTTCCGCCTCGCCGTCGATGTACTTCCACAGGTCTGCAGCCTCGAAGGTCCGTATGTCTCCAGTCTTTGTCCAGCCCGCAACCTGATTGGACGCGGGGAAAAATGATCGCTCATTCCACGGTTGACGTTTGCAACTGGCGTCCAGGAGCAGCGCGACACCGAGCATGACCGGCAGCACTCCGCGGGCTTTCACCTCGGCCTCTCCTTGCCACGATTCAGCAGAATCTGGTTCGTTCGCGACCGACTCTCGCCGACGCTGGTCACGTAAACTGCCGGGCGATCCTGAACCGGGCAGGCGTATTCGCACGCCCCACAACCCACGCAGCGATGAGGATCAACCAGCGGTTGTTTTACCGGCTGCAGATGCCCCCCCGCATCCGCGACTTCGGCGGGTTGCAAATAGATGGACTTGGGCGAGGTCGGACACCACTCCTCGCAGACAATGCACGGTGTAGCCATAGCCCAAGGCAAACATCGCCCGCGATCTAAGAACGCCGTGCCCAGACTGATAGGTTTGGCGTCGCTCGTGACCCGCGCCTCCCAGCCCTTTTCTTTCGCCGTGATCTCCCAGATCGCGCCCGTAGGACAAACCTCGGAGCACAGCACGCAACTGCTCTCGCAGTAGCCAATCCGCGGCACCATGACCGGCGTCCAGAGACCTTCCAACCCAGCTTCGGTCAGCGCGGGCTGCAGCGCGTTGTTGGGGCAGACCTTCATGCACTCGCCGCACCGTATGCAGCGCGACAGGAAGTACTCTTCGTCCAGCGCGCCCGGAGGACGCAGCAACCGCTCATGCCGCTCGACTGCGAATCCAGGCGTGCTTCGCAATAGGGGAACCACGGCTGCGCCCGCCGCCAATCCGGTGAGCACTTTGCGTCTCTGCAAGCTCACACCGATGGATTTTTGAGCGGGGAAAAACTTGAACTGCAGTCCGTGCTCCGGACACTCATCAATACAGTTCAGACAGAGATGACATTCCGGTTGACGCCACGGAACTCCGCCGATCGGATCATCGCCGCCCTGGCAGCGCAGCAGGCACCGATTGCAGTCCTCGCAGCGCTCCGGGCTCTTGACCAGTCCAAGAATCGACCAGCGCGAAACGATCCCGAGCAGAGCGCCCAGCGGGCAAAGTGCCCGGCACCAGAACCGGGTCACGCGAAAATTCAGCGCCAGAAGAAATATGAAGATGATGCCGAGCCAAACACCTTGCCGAAAGTACGGCTGTTTGAAACTGAGCAGCAGCGCTCCGAAAATGAAATGCAACCCGCTGCCCGCCGTCTGCACCGATGCAAAACGGCTGTGCTCCATCGCACGCAGCACGACGTTCACGGCATAGTTGGTTCCGGGCAAAATGGATAGGCCGAGTGAGCGCACCAGCAACGAGAAAGGATCCAGCCATCCGACGACCCCTGTGCCCAGTACGGCAGCGACTAAGGCTGCGACTAAAATGTAGTACTTCGTCGTCTGCCAGCGCTTGTACCGGTTCGATTCAATCAGTTGTTGTCCACGTTTGTGCTCGGATCTCAGGCTGCTGAAGAAGTGGTGAATTGAGCCCAGAGGACAAATCCATCCGCAAAAGAAGCGTCCTAGCAACATCGTCGGAATCAGAACTGCCAGGCTCCAGAACAGGCCGTGGTACAGGGCGCGGCTGGAGAGCGCATTCGACAGCGTCACCAGCGGATCAAATTGGAAAAACAACTGCACCGGATAAGGAAGACGGATCTCACTCCCGCCGGCGTGTAGCGATCCGCGGAACTCGGTGCGTAAGAGAAGGAACAGAAATAGTGAGAAGAAGACAATCTGCGAAAACCAGCGCAACCTTGTCGGCTTAAGACGCACCGCGTACTCCTTGCATTTCAACGCAACGGATCGGCGTAGCGCACACTGGGCCCTTGGCACTTTCTAAGCGCCCGGCGCTGCACCCTTAATCTTCTGCCAAGCGGCTTCCGCTTTTCTGTGAGCAAGATCACTTGGTTTGGCCCGCACGGGCTGAGTTCAATCTGTGCGCCCCCCTACAGGATGTTTGAGGTCTCCAGCAAATCCGCCTTTTTCTCTGCTTCCTTATGATACTGATCGCGTCCGTTGTAGAAGGCATACCAGAAGCCGGTGTCGATGAGCACGGTCTACTCATTGCTGCCCCTCCGGGCAGCCAAATTCGAGTAGGAGGGGCTTCCTGAAAGGCATCCGAATCCGCGTTTCTAGCTTGGGGCATGGAGCTTCTTCAGTAGCCAAGCCATGTTCTGTCCAAGAACCTTCATTGTCCGAATGCCCTCCTCGTCTTTCTCC
>Ga0181536_10001371_pt1 | contig 28797 bp, 25 predicted proteins | sample PEATcosm2014_Bin_41_FD_121105 | JGI IMG/M metagenome (GOLD analysis project Ga0181536, IMG submission 121105) | Peatland microbial communities from MTU Mesocosm Facility, Houghton, MI, USA - PEATcosm2014_Bin17_60_metaG | ecosystem: Environmental > Terrestrial > Soil > Wetlands > Peat | place...
ACGGCGTCATCGATGACCCAATGAAATGTCACTTCGATCCATCTGGGCTGCTATGCCATGGACCGGAGACCGATAGCTGCCTTACTGCGGCGGAGGTGGGGGCGCTGAAGAAAATCTACGCGGGGCCGCAAGACTCCAAAGGACACCAGGTGATGCCCGGCTTCTCCCCGGGCGGCGAAAGCGGGCCCGGCGGTTGGGGGCTATGGATTACGGGTCCAGCGCCGGGCAAGAGCCTCCAGTTCGCCTTCGGAACGCAGTTTTTCGGAAACATGGTCTACAGCAACCCAGCGTGGGACTTCCGGACGTTCAATGTCGACCAGGGGCTAAAAGCGGCTGAAGATAAGTTTGCTCCGGTGCTGAACGCGACAGACGCGGACTTGCACCGCTTCCACGAGCGTGGGGGAAAGCTGATCCTCTATCACGGGTGGAGCGACGCAGCCATTCCTCCTGTGAACGCGATCAACTACTACCAAAGCGTCGTTGCGAAGATGGGCGCGAAGAACGCCGAGCCGTTCCTTCGCCTGTACATGGTGCCCGGGATGCAGCACTGTGGTGGCGGTCCTGGGCCAAATAGCTTCGGCGCGGGGGGCGTAGCTCACACCGACCCGCTGCACGATATGGATGCTGCGCTGGAACGTTGGGTTGAGGAAGGCGTCGCGCCCGACCGGATCATCGCCACGAAATACAAAACGGACTCCGATGCCGCAAGCGGTATCCTTCGGACGCGCCCCCTCTGTGCCTACCCCAAAGCAGCCCAGTGGAAGGGCAGCGGCAGCACAGACGACGCCGCCAATTTTGCCTGTGTGAAACCAGGCGATGCTCCGTTTAAAGGAGCCTCCAAGGACGCAATGAAGAGATAGAGGGCCATGAAGACCAAGATGGCGATTACCAGAACTCCGAACAGCTGAAGCCACAGTTCCAGGAGCCGCTTTAGCTCCTGTTCGTCGGCTCTAACACGCTGCGTGAGGGTATGAAGCATAGTTTCCTCCTCTACCCGTCGCTGATGCCTTTATCGGTGTGTCGAGTATAGACCCCGTAGCATAGTCCATCAATAGTAGATTTTCACTAGCTTGGAAGCTGGAATAAGTGTGTAAAACCATGGGCTTAGGGGGATTCAGCGCCGCGCTGAGACTGGAATAGGCCGGGACGCATAGGAAAGGGCGGCGGTTATCGCCGCCGCTCCGCGACGATCGTAATCTCCATGTCGCGCGCCAGCCGTACCACGCGCTGCAGCATGCTGCCGTGTATGCGCTGCTTCCAATTCCGGGAGACGCTGCGGCCCATGAACACCTGCGTCACACCGCGTTCATGCGCAAACTGCACCACACCCGCGGCCAGGTCCAATCCCTCGACAATTTCGGTACGTATGCGCAGATTGCGGGCGAAGCCCAGATGCCGTTCGACCGTCTCCCGGTCCTCTGCCGAGAGGCTAGCGAGCGACGCGTCCCGGCATACATAAATCGCCAGGCATTCGGCCCGAAGATAGTCGGCCACCCGCCGGCCGCGGCGAATCAACACGATCGAGGAGGGTCGCTCATCGATACAGATCAATATGCATTCCTTGCGCCTTACCGTGTCTGCCGGCACAGGCGAGGGCACCGCGTCGTCCGCAGGCGCCAGGTCGTCTTGCGCAGACAACTTTTCTTCGATTTCATGCGCTGCGTGCCGCATGGCAATTTCGCGCAGGGCGCTGAGGTTCTGCTCGGTGAAGAAATTCTCGAGGGCTTTGTCGGCCTTCTCGCGGGAATAAATGACGCCGCGCTCCAGACGATGGCGCAGGGCACGAGGAGTGACGTCCACCACTACGATTTCGTCCGCCTGATCAACCACCCAATCCGGGATCGTCTCCCGAACGCGCACGCCAGTCATCTGCCAGATCTGATCGTTCAGACTCTCCAGGTGCTGGATGTTCACCGACGTCAGCACAGTGATTCCCGCGTCTAGCAGCACGTGCACATCCTGCCAGCGCTTGACGCGTTCCGAACCCGGCACGTTGGTGTGCGCTAACTCGTCCACCAGGCAGACCTCGGGTTTGCGCCGGAGAATGGCATCGGTGTCCATCTCTTCGAATAAGGTGCCGCGGTATTCGAGCTTGCGCCGGGGCACGGACTCGAGGCCCTTGGTCCTCGAAATGGTGTCTTTGCGTCCATGCGGCTCGAAATACCCGATGACCACGTCCACGCCTTTTTGGCGCAGTTCCTGGCCCGCATCGAGCATTTGGTAAGTCTTGCCGACGCCAGCGGCGTAGCCCAAGAAAATTTCGAATCTTCCCCGTGCCGGGGTTGCGGGCGGTGTCATAAGGATGCCCGATGGGGGAATATCCGCACGTCCATGGCGTCGGCCGCCCGAATCAGTTGATCCAGAGGATTGCCGAAAAGCACTTCCCGCCACCGGCTGGTAAGGCTGTGGCCCACGAACAGTTGCGTGACGGCGTGCGCGTGCGCGAAATCGAGAATGGCGTGGGCGGAATCCGTCGCATCCAAGATATGCACGTCCGCGCCGAACTCACGCGCGAGTGCAAGATGTTTCTGCACCAACTCCTCATCCGCCGGCGCGAGGCCAGTTTGCCGCACGTACACCGCGAGAAAACCGCAATGGAATCTTTCGGCGTTGCGTCGCCCGCTCTCCAACATCCGTCTGGCATTGCTCCGGGGCGTGATGCATACCAGGATGCGTTCCTGGCTTCCCAAGAACATCTCCACGCCTTGGAGCTGCAGGCATTGGTGCAGTTGCTCGTCCACTACCTCGGCGGCCACCAGCAGTGCCATCTCGCGGAGCTCCGAGAGGCGGCGCGTATCAGCAGCGTTTCCTGGCTCACGCTGCTGCAGATCCTCAGGCGGAGCATCCACGATCACGATCTCGTCGGCGGAGCGAATAAACGCTTCCGGCACGGTCTGCTGTGCCCGCTTGCGCGTAATTTTCTCGATTGCGTCCTGCAGTTCGGCAATATGCTGCAGATTGACGGCGGTGACCACGGTGATCCCGGCATCGAGCAGCTCCTGGACGTCCTGCCAGCGCTTAGGATTGCGGCTGCCCGGAGGGTTGTCGCGGGCCAGTTCATCCACCAGGCACACCTGGGGGTGCCGCTCCAAAATGGCGACGATGTCCAGGACCTCTTCCTCGGTTCCGCCGGTCCGCAGCTTCAAGCCTGGAATAATCTCGAGTGTACTGACAAGACATTGAACCTCCGGCCCTACCTTGGATTGAATGAAGCCGATTACGACGTCCTGGCCGCGCTGCTTGCGGCGGCGACCTTCGTCGAGCATACGGAAGGACTTACCCACGCGCGAGGCATAGCCGAGGAAAATCTTGAGCCGCCCCCGGCCGGCTTGCCGTTCCTCAGCTTCCACGCGCCGAAGCAATTCCTCGGGACTGGGACGTTGATCAGGCATGCGATGCGACGAGCTTGGAACCCTTCACCAAGTAGTAGTTTACATTCGTATGGATAGCTTTTGGCTACCTGATGCCGGGACTTATGGATCTTCCGGAATTGCGAAGCGGTAGCCCACCCAAGGTTCGGTCAACACGTACTTTGGCCGCGACGGATCGGGCTCGATTTTCCTGCGGAGATGGTTGATGAAGACGCGGAGGTAGTCGGTCTCATCGCCGTAATCCGGACCCCATACGGCTTGCAGCAACTCCCGGTGGGGCACCGGCTTGCCCCCGTGTGCCACCAGATGGCGCAGCAGTTCGAACTCTTTGGGCGTGAGCCGCACGCTCTTCTCCTGCACGCGCACGCGGCGCTGGTCGAAATCAATCTCCAGATCGTCCGATGCAAAGCCGTGCGGGCCGCCCTGTAGGGAGCCGGGGGCTCTCCGTAGCGCAGCGCGAATGCGCGCCATCAGCTCCTGCATGCCAAAGGGCTTGGATACATAATCATCCGCGCCCGCATCCAGTGCTTCCACCTTTTCTTTCTCCGCGTTGCGTACGGTCAGAATAATAATCGGCACGTCTGACCCCTCACGCATGGACCGGCACGCCTCCAGACCGCCCATGCCGGGCATATTCAGGTCCAGCAGAACCAGATCCGGCAAGAACGTGCGGAATGTCTCCAGCGCCTCCTCTCCGGTCTTAGCCTCATCCACCTGGTAGCCGCTCGATGTCAGGGTGGCGCGCATCATGCGGCGGATTTGCGGTTCGTCGTCCACCACCAGAATCTTTGCGCCGCTCATCGCACGAGCTCTCCTTTGAAAATCGGCACCGCGAAGCTGATTACGGTTCCTTTGCCCGGCTCGCTCGAGACCCAGATCTTGCCCCCATGGGCCTCGACAATTCCTTTCGCGATCGATAGTCCCAAGCCCGTACCTGGCACTTTATCGCGCCACGTCAAGCCGCGGTAGAATTTGTCGAAGATCTTGTGCTGCTCGCCAACCGGGATGCCCTGGCCCTGATCTGCCACGCTAATCACGATCCTTTCCCCAGCTAGTTCGGCGGAAATCACCACAGGCGTTCCGGGCCGCGAATACTTCACCGAATTATCCAAGAGCTGCTTCAAAACCTGTTGGATAAACTCGAAATCCACATCTGCCGCTGGCAGCGACTCCGGAATTTGTAGCCTGACTTCCCGGCCTTTCAACGATTCTTCGTGTGCTTTCAATGTTGCTTCGACGATGTCATCGATGCTGTGCGGCGCCCGATCGGGATGCAGCTTCGACGCCTCAATGCGCGCCATCTCCAGAACCTCGACTACGAGACGGTTCAGCCGGTCTGCTTCTTCATTGGCGATGGTGAGCAACTCCTTCTCCTCTGCATCACGCCGTTTGGCGAGCAAGTGCGTGACTGCGCCTTTAATTGACGTGAGGGGTGTTTTGAGGTCGTGTGCCAGCGCGTCCAGTAACGTGGCTTTCAGGACCTCGCTCTGTCGCGCCGCTTCGGCCTTATTGGCTTCGTCGATCGACCTCGCACGTTCGATGCCGATCGCCACAAGGTTCGCGAGCGCATGCAAGGCCGCCGTGGAAAGCGTGCAGCCGGCGAATCCCAAGCTGCCAATACTGTGGCCGCCCAAGCGAACGGGAACGACGGCGATTTGGCCGTCAGCATCAATCAGCGGATCGCCGGTTTCCGCGACTCGCCGCAGTTGTTCGTCCGAAATGGATGTGGTGCGTTCGTCGGACCGGAAGAATTCGCCGTTCGATTGAGCGAAAAAAACTGCCGCTGGAATCTCGAAAGTCCGGATAATGCTGTTGACAATTTCCCGCGCAGCCGTTCGCACGCTACCGCTGAGGAGCAACGCCTGGCCCAGCGCGTAGAGTCTTTCCACTTCCCGGCTGCGCGCGATGGCTTCGGCGGCACGCCGCCGCGCACGCACCGAAAGTTCACTGGCGGTAATGGCTGTCACCAGGAACACAGCGAGGGCCACCCAGTTTTCTGGATCCGATATCGTGAATTCGCCGATCGGCGGAAGAAAGAAATAGTTTAGCCCCAACACTCCGGCGACAGCGGCGGCAATCGATTCCGTAAAGCCCCACCACGTCGCAATACCGAGGATCGCCAGGACCAGCGTCAAAGCGACGGTCAAGCTGTTGACCGGCACAAGCCGGTAGTACACAAAAATAATGGCAGCTACGAGCGCTACCGATCCCAGCAGCCGGCATGTTACACGCAGCGGTCGACTCACACGTTTCGTAATCACTGTAGCGCAGGCATGTTCGGAATGGCATAGGCGTGGCAGAACTCGCTCCGGGGCGCGCCGAATTGTATCCTGAAAGACTGGAGCAATCTTTGGGACGTATCTGGCTCGCTACTCGTGGTTTCTTTTCGATTCTTTTTCGCGGGGTTCTCCCCGACGACGCGCTCGCGCAGCTCGGGCTCATCCGCCGTGCCACACCGAAGCCGCAGAAAGCGGCAGCCGCGCCCACACCGGCGCGTCTCTCCGACGGCGCGCTACAGATTCTCTCGATCTTGCAGCGAGATTCTCGCCTGGTCGACTTCATCATGGAAGACATCGCCGGATACTCGGACGATCAGGTGGGCGCAGCGGTGCGTGGTCTTCACGAGCAGGCTCGGGAGTCGCTCAGCCGCTACGTCAAGCTCGAGCCGGTGATCGACGGCGTAGAGGGCACGTTCACCAAGCCCGTCGTATCCGATCCTGCTGCTGTCAAATTCATCGGCAACGTCCCGGCCGGCAAACCGTCCGGCGGTCTACTGCGGCACAAGGGCTGGCGGGCCGGCAAAATAGATCTCCCCCCGCTAAATCCCAAGCAGGATGCTGGCATCATCGCCCCGGCCGAGATTGAAATCGAATAATGAAGTATGTGATCGGCATCGACCTGGGCACCACGAACTCCGCCCTTGCTTACGCCGAAATCAAACCGGGTGCTGATCGTTTTGACACGCCTGACGTCCGCCTGATGGAGATTCCACAGCTTGTCAATCCGGGTGAGGCGCGCGAGGGGCCCCTGTTGCCATCGGCGCTCTACATCCCGGGCGTGTCAGATTTCCCTGCGGGCTCGCTTGGGCTTCCCTGGGACCCCGAGCCGGAATTCGTCACCGGCCGGCTCGCTCAAAAGCGAGGTGTCGAGAATGCAGGCCGGCTGGTGACATCGGCCAAATCGTGGCTCTCGCACTCGGGGGTCGATCGTACCGCCCCCATTCTTCCCTGGAACGCGCCGGAAGGCGTGCGCAAGCTCTCGCCGGTGGATGCGTCCGCGGAGTATCTGAAGCACTTGCGCCAGGCGTGGGACGCGAAAATGCCGGACTCGCCGTTCACGGAGCAAAAGGTTCTGGTCACCGTTCCCGCTTCGTTCGACGCGGTGGCGCGCGAGTTGACGCTCGAAGCGGCGAAGCATGCGGGCTATGGCGACGTGGCTCTGCTCGAAGAGCCGCAGGCCGCGTTCTATGCGTGGATCGAGCGTCACCAGGACTGGCGCGGGCGCGTCAAGCTGGGCGATCTAATTCTGGTGGTCGACATCGGCGGCGGCACTACGGATTTCACGCTGATCGCCGTTACGGAACACGCGGGCGAACTGGCGCTCGATCGCATGGCAGTTGGCGACCACATTCTGTTGGGCGGCGACAACATGGATCTCGCGCTGGCCCGCATGGTCGCCGATCAACTGGCAGAGAAAGGCACGCGCATCGATACCCTCCAGCTTCACGCGCTCTGGCAGAATTGCCGCGTCGCGAAAGAGAAGCTGCTCGCACCCGGCGCAAAATCCAAGGAGCAGCCCGTTACCATCCTCGGCAAAGGTACCGGGCTCGTTGGCGGGACGATCAAAGCGGCGGTGACGCGCGACGATGTGGACCGCGTGCTCGGCGAAGGTTTCTTCCCTCGGGTCGCCAGTTCCGATTTGCCGCAACGCCAGCGACGCTTCGGCTTACAGGAGATCGGTTTGCCGTACGCTGCCGATGCCGCCGTGACCAAGCATCTGGCCCAGTTCCTGCGGCAACCGGCCTCCTCCGCCGAGCACGAGCGTGTCCGCCGCGGTGCGTCCGGTCTGGCGGCGCCCACGCATGTTCTGTTCAACGGCGGAGTGCTGTACGCGCGCTTGATTCGCGACCGGCTCATCGAGGTTCTCAACGCGTGGCTTGGCGAGGAAGGCTTCAGCCCCGTCCAGCCGCTCGCGGGTGAGGATCTCATGCATGCGGTCTCGCGCGGCGCGGCCTATTACGGCATGGCGCTCCAGGGTGCAGGCGTACGCATTCGCGGCGGTGTGCCGCGCACATACTATGTCGGAATCGAAAGCTCCATGCCCGCTGTCCCCGGCATTGCCGCGCCGCTCAAAGCGCTCACGGTCGCGCCGTTTGGCATGGAGGAAGGAACGGCGGTGTCCATTCCAGGCCGCGAATTTGGTCTCATCGTTGGCCAGCCTGCGGAGTTCCGTTTCTTCTCCTCTACAGTACGCAAGAACGATACACCCGGAGCGCTCATCGAAGACCTTGGCGACGATCTGCAGGAACTCTCGCCCATCGAAGTGAATCTCACATCCGAAGATGGGACCGGCACAGTTCCCGTTTCTTTCGAAACGGTCGTGACCGAAACGGGCGTCCTGCAGTTGTGGTGCGTGGCGCGCGACGGGCGCCGCTGGAAGCTGGAGTTCAACGTTCGCGAGCGCCTGGCCCAATGAAGATCGGCATCGACCTCGGAACCACCAACTCCGCTCTGGCCTGGGTTGATCCCAGCGAGGCGGAAGATCTCAACTTTCCGCCCATCCACATTTTCGAAGTGCCGCAACTGGTGGCGCCGGGGAAAATCGAGCCACAACGCACGCTGCCATCGTTCATGTTTCTGGAGGATGGACGGCCGGTGGGCGTCTACGCGCGCGAACAAGGGGCGCTCGTACCCACTCGTTTGGTGCACTCCGCGAAATCCTGGCTCTCAAATCCGGATGTCGACCGCACCGCGAAAATTCTGCCCTGGGATTCCCAAGAAACCGGGCGCGTGCTATCGCCGGTCGAAGTGTCGGCGGACTTCCTCAGGAAATTCCGCGAAGCGTGGGATCAAAAGCAAAGTGCGCCGCTTGCCGATCAGGACATCGTTCTAACGGTTCCGGCGTCGTTCGACGAAGAGGCACGCGAGTTGACCGTGTTGGCCGCAAGCGAGGCCGGCCTATCAAAACTGACGCTGCTCGAAGAGCCGGCGGCGGCTTTCTACTCTTGGATCGCCAACAATTTCGCGCGATCGCGCAAGCTGCTCTACGATGGCCAGATCGTGCTCGTGTGCGACGTGGGCGGCGGCACGAGCGACTTCAGCCTGATCCGCGTCAGCCGCGACGGCGATCGCGTTGATTTCACCCGGACTGCCGTGGGCAAACATCTGCTGCTTGGAGGCGACAACCTCGATCTCACGCTCGCCTGGCTGGTCGAAACTAAACTCGGCAAGCCGCTCTCACTCCGCCAGCGCAGCGGCTTACGGCGCCAATGTGCCGCGGCAAAAGAGCGCTTGCTCAGCGACCCGAATTTGAAGAGCGTTGAGATCACTGTGCTGGGCGCGGGGGCATCGCTCGTTGGCGGCTCGCTCAAAACCGAGATTCTTCGTGAGGAGGCGCTGGAGTTGACCCTCGAAGGTTTTCTCCCCGTCAGCGAGCGCGGGGAAGCACCCAAAGAAGAGAAGCGCAGCTTATTCCGCGAACTGGGCCTGCCTTATGTCACCGACCCTGCCATCACGAAACACCTGAACGCTTTTCTCGAAAGCGCCGGCCAGCAGCCCGACGCCATCCTATTCAACGGCGGCTTCTTCATCCCTGATTTATGCCGCGAGCGCGTGGCCGACGTTGTCGGTCACTGGTATGGCAAACGGCCCGAGATTCTCGAAAACCGCGATCTTGACCTGGCAGTCGCGACTGGTGCCGCCTACTATTCCTATGTCCGCTCCACAGGCAGCGGTGTGCTGGTTCGCGGCGGCTTGCCGCGCACTTATTATCTCGGCATTGGCCAGCCAGCGGACGACAAAGTCGCGGCCGTGTGCCTGGTTCCGCGAGGCGCGGAAGAAGGCTCGACTCTCGAGATCGATCGCGACGACCTGCAGTTGATCGCCAACCGGCCGGTGTCATTCCGGCTTTACAGTTCGCTCACCCGCACAGAGGACCGCCCGGGTGAGGTTGTCGAATTCGCCTCGGGCGATGAAAGCCTACACACTCATGCACCCCTGAACGCGGTCCTCCGATTCGGGAAAACCGGCGAGCGGATGATTCCGGTGAAGGTCGGAGCCAGGCTCACGGAGATCGGGACGCTCGAAACCTGGTGCGAATCGAAGATCAGCGACCATCGTTGGCGTCTCCAATTCGAGCTCCGCAAGCGCGCTGCTGAGCCTGAAAAGGCCAGACCCGCCACGGTTGTCAGCGAGGAGGCGCTGAAGCAGGCTACCGAACTCGTCCGGCAGGTGTTTTCCGCAACGGCCAAAGCGCAAATCGCTCCCGAAGAGCTGCCGGCCAAGTTGGAGCAGACTCTCGCCCTGGGCCGCGGATCCTGGCCGCTCGCCGCCATCCGCCAGCTTGCCGACGTGTTCCTCGAATGCGCCGCCGGTCGCAAGAAGAGCCCGGCCTTCGAGGCCCGCTGGTTCAATCTGTGCGGCTTCTGTCTGCGTCCTGGATTCGGTTTCCCCGGAGACGATTTCCGCATCGAGCAGACGCGGCGCATCTACGCGAGCGGCTTGCAGTACTCCAACCAAGTGCAGTGCGAGATCGATTGGTGGATTTTCTGGGGCCGCATCGCCGGCGGCCTCAACCGAAATCAGCAGACGGACCTTTATCAGCGCCTGGCGCCGATGTTGCTGCCGCGCGGGGCCAAGAAGGCGCCGCGACTGAATAGCAGCCTCGCGCGCGAGATGTGGCGAGCCTCAGCCAGCCTGGAACTGTTGCCGATCCAGACCAAGACCGAGCTGGGCGATGCGCTCGTCCGCATGGTCAAGGCGGGGTCGGCACGTGAATCCGAGATGTGGTGCATTTCCCGTCTCGGCGCACGAGAGCTGTTTTACGGGCCGATCAACCTGGTGCTTCCACCCGCCACGGTCACGCGATGGGTGGAAGCACTTCTGCCCACACAGGCCGCTGCAGAGGCGCTGGCCTCGCTCGCGCGCCGCAGTGACGATCCCACACGCGACCTCTCTCCCGCCACCCGCGAGTCCGTTCGCCAGAAGCTCGCTGCCATGCCGCGTTCGGAGCAACTGTTGGCCATCTTCGAGGGAGAAGGGCAGCGTGACGAGCGCGCTCTCGGCCGCATTTTCGGCGAGGAGTTGCCTTCGGGACTGGTCCTATCGCCAATCGCACCGGCGGATTAGAGATTCTCGCGTAACCCGGGAACTCAACAGCCAGCGCCCGTGTCTAATCTTCAAGACCCAATGTCTCCACCTCAGACTAGCGTGCTTTTGGAGGCCAAGAACCTCTCCAAGACCTACACGGGGCGGCCTGCCGTCGACAACGTGAGTTTTTCGATCCGGGCCGGTGAGGTTTTGGGTTACCTGGGGCCCAACGGGTCAGGGAAGAGCACGACAGTCAAGATGCTGGCTGGATTGCTCTCGCCTTCGAGCGGCCAAATCCTGTTTCGCGGTGAGCGCATTGCGCACGATCTCGTCGGCTACAAACGGCGGCTCGGCTACGTTCCCGAAGAGGCGAACCTGTACTCATTCCTGACGGGTTGGGAGTACCTGGATCTGGTCGGCACGCTTCGCGGGATGGACCGGAAGCGGCTGGAACAGAAGAGCGCCGCGTTGCTCGAAGGGCTGTCGCTCTACGAGAATCGGCACACGCCCATCTCGGCATACTCGAAAGGCATGCGCCAGCGTATTTTGCTAATCGCCGCGCTGATGCACGATCCTGAGCTTGTCATTCTCGACGAACCGTTCTCCGGCCTCGACGTCATCAGTGCGCTCATTCTTCGCAAGGTGATCGGGCTGCTGGCGGCCGAGGGCAAGGCCATCTTCTTTTGCTCGCACGTTCTGGAGGTTGTGGACAAAGTCTGCTCGCATCTCCTGATCCTGCGCCGCGGCTCGGTGGTGGCGCACGGCTCGATCGAAGAAATCCGCTCAGGCACCTTGATGCCTGCGCTCGAAGACACGTTCCTTCACCTGACGGAGCAAGTGGATGCCGACAAAGTGGCCCGGAACATCCTGGCTGCGGTCAACGCTTGACCGCCCGTTTCCGCGGCTGGTAGCCCATTTCGCCGCCACCATCTTCGAAGGCGAATCGGCCGCCGAGGATGTCGAGCTGGGGGTAGGAGGCCTTTTGGCGTTGCTCGCAGTGCCGGGTGCCTTCCTCTCTATACTCCTGTTCGACAAATACTCTTCGCTGCTGCTTTGGATGCGCGGCGTCAGGCATTTCAATATCTACACCGAGTCGGTACCCGACAAGTACTTCTTCATCGTTTTCTCGATGGCCATCACCGGCGTGGTAGCGGTTCTAAAGTGGGATCGCATCCTTCCCGGCCGCCGGGACTACGAGAATCTCGCCCCGCTTCCGATCTCGGCGTGGCGCGTTTTTTCCGCAAACCTGCTGGCCATTCTAATCGCGGCGTTGGTATTCGCGGTCGACGTAAACGCCGCCTCGATAGTGTTGTACCCAATTGCCGTGGTGGGCAACCGGGAGACTGTGGGGGAACTGGCGCGTTTCGGCGGCGTCCATGCTTTTTGCGTCCTGTTGGCTAGCGCGTTTACGTTGCTGGCTTGCTTTTCAATCATGAGTGCGCTGATGGCGCTCGTCCCGTATCGCGCCTTTCGCCGCGTTTCGCTCTATGTTCGCCTTCTGATTGTGATCGCGCTGGTGACGCTGGTTGGCACAAGCTTCGCGGTGCCCGAGCTGGTGCGACGCTTGCCCGCCCACCCCCAGGTGGCGCTGCTGCCCCCCGTCTGGTTTCTCGCTCTGTACCAGACAATCCAAGGCCACGCCAGCCGTGAGCTCGCCGGTCTGAGCACCATGAGCATACGAGCGGTAGGGATCGCGCTGGGCTCAGCGCTGTTGTTTTCTTCCCTGAGTTACCGCCGATGCTTCATGCGAATCTCGGAGTCAATCGGAGGCCCGATGTTCCACCGTCGACCGGGCCTCCGGCTGCCCGTTGGCTTCTCGGTGCTCTCAAGCCATTTCCAACGCGCTTGCTACGGCTTCGTCATGCGCGCGCTGCTGCGCAGCGAGAAGCATTGCATCTTCTTCGGAGGCTTTGCCGGGATGGGCCTGGTCGCCGCTTCCCAAACCGCACTCTCGGCGCTCGCTGGTCCCAAGCTTGCCGTGCCCGGCGCCGAAACGCTTTCGATCCCCCTCATCCTCGCGTACTTCGTAATCTGCGGCCTGCGGTTTGTCTTCGAAATGCCGGTCGAGTTGGAGTCAAACTGGATATTCCAGGTCGTGCTCGATCCTGATAAGCATGAATCGGAGGCCGTGGCCAGGAAGATCACGCTGACCATCGTCACAGCGTGCATCGCCCTACCGGCGCTGGCGGCCTACGCCGTGGCGTGGAGTTGGAGCATCGCGATTTTGCAGTCGATCTATTTGCTCGCCATGTCGCTATTGCTGATCGAGGGACTGCTCGTCGGTTTTCGAAAGATCCCGTTCACATGCTCTTTCCCGCCCTTTCGCAACCACGTAGTCGTGTTGGCTCTGGTGGGCGTGATCGGCTATTTCCTGTTTACTGGCAGCGGCTCCGAAATCGAGCACTGGATGATGCTTCAGCCGTTGCGATTCTTCTGGCTGGCACCGGCCGCGGCAGTCGCCTACGATGTCTTGCGCCGGTTCCGAAACGAGATTGCGCCGGTCGATGCCACCCTGATCTACCGCGAGCAACCGAAAGCGGCTGTGACGACGCTCGATGTGTTTGGTAACTAGGTGGTGACTCCCGCCCGCAGCCGCCCGTACAACCTCACCACGTTCTCGATCATGCGCAGCCCGCAATCCCCTTCGAGCGTCAGGATGGATTCCGGGTGGAACTGCACGGCCTCCACGGGCAGCTCCTTGTGGCGCATACCCATGATCACGCCGTCTTCTGATTCCGCCGTCACTTCCAGGCAACTTGGGAACATTTCGCGACGCGCGAACAGCGAGTGATACCGGCCCACCTGAAAGCGCTCCGGCAGCCCTTCGAAAACCCCCTTGCCCTGATGCGTGATCCACGACGGCTTGCCGTGCATCGGGTAATCAAGCACTCCCAGCTCGCCGCCGAACGCCTCGACAGCTCCCTGCAATCCCAGGCAAACGCCGAAAACCGGCACCCCTAGGCGCACCGCGTTCTTCACCAGATCGGGAACCCCGAAATCCACAGGCCGCCCCGGGCCCGGGGAAATCAGGATCATGCTGGGCGCGATCTGACGAATCATTTCCGGCGGAAATCCCGCGCGGTACGTTACGACCTCCGCGCCCGTCTGCCGCGCGTAGTTCGCCAGAGTGTGGATGAAGCAGTCGTCATTATCCACCAGCAGCAGCCGCACGCCCGCACCGTCGCCTTTCCGCACTTCCACGCGCGGCTTTTCGGGCTCGGCGCCTAGGATGCGGAAGAAGCCTGTGGCCTTGAGGCGCGTCTCGCGCTCCTCCATTTCGGGAACGGAATCGTAGAGCAGCGTGGCGCCCGCCGGATAGGTCGCCCTCCCGTTTCGCAAGTACGTCGTGCGAATGAGAATGCCCGTGTTGATATCGCCGGAGAGCGACAGCATGCCGATCGCGCCGCCGTACCACCCGCGCGGTTCCTTTTCCAAGGCCTCAATGGCGATGGCTGCGGCTTTCTTCGGCGCTCCCACAACGGTCACGGCCCACATGTGGCTAAGAAACGCGTCCAGCGAATCGAATCCTTCTTTCAGGAATCCTTCCACGTGATCGACGGTATGGAACAGCCCGGCGTACGCCTCGATGGCGCGCCGCGCTATCACTTTTACGCTGCCCGGGTCGCAGACGCGCGATTTGTCGTTGCGGTCCACGTCGGTACACATCGTCAGTTCGGACTCCTCCTTTGTGGAGTCCAAAAGCTGCCTGATACTTTCCGCATCGCGGATGGGGTCGCCGGTGCGGCGAACGGTACCAGAAATCGGGCAGGTTTCAACCCGCTGCCCTTCCACACGCACGAACATCTCTGGGGAAGCGCCCACGAGCTGCTCGTCGCCGAACTGCAGCAAGAATTCGTAAGGGCTGGGGCTGGCGCGCTGCATCTGTTCAAACAGCTCGGAGGGTTTGCCCGAGTATGGCGTGGCGAACGTCTGCCGCAGAATCACTTCGTAGTAATCGCCGCGCCGCATGCCCTCGCGGACCGTCTCCACGTTCGCCATGTACTCCGCCGGCGTATGGTCGGATTCGATCGGGCCGGGTGGAAGCTTTGGGGCCACCGGTACGGGCTCAGCCGTGCGCGCTAGCGCCAGCGTCGAGAGTCCCCGGTAGTCGAAGTCGTACTGATAGCGCTCCACCTGTTCCTTCTTGCGATCCATAAAGTAAATGTCGTCACAGAGGAACAGGTGCAGATCTTTCTGGCCGCTGCGCGGCAGGCGCTTCTCGATCGGATCGAACTGGAACAGCAGATCGTAGCCGAACGCTCCAACCAGGCCGAGCCGTGCGTCTTCTTCGTTCCGGAATTCTTCGATCAGCGCGCGGAGAATCGTGAAAACCGAGGGCTGTTTGCTGCGCTCCTCCTCCGGGAAGAGCTTCGGCAGCGGTTTAAGAAAGCCCGCCAGCACGCCGCCACCCTCCATGCCGAATGAGTCCCAGTGCGAATGTTCGCTGAGTACGGCGAGCAGCATCTGGTTGAGGATTTCCCCGCGCACGTTGAGCGGGCGGAATTCCACTCTGCGATCGAACGCCAGGATCTCGACGGGCGGCCGCGTGGAAGCTAAATCCCAGCGCGAATACCTGCCCGGAAATTCGTAACCGGAAGATAAGTAAATGCCGCGGTATGTATCCAGCTCGCGCAGCAAATGCCGCAGTCCCTTGCGGTAACTGGCCTTCGAGCGGGTGCGCGTGACGGTGATGCCGTGTGGCGTCGAATACTGTAGCGTGCGCATGATTCGGCCCTGCCGGATGGAAGGATCTCTTTAGAATAGCACCCCAAAATTGCCGCCCCGGCTGCGCTAAACTGGCCCTATGCGACTTCGAACTTCATTGGCTGTGCTCGCGCTTATTTTCGCAGTGGCGGCATCGGCGCAGCAGGTGCCGCGCCGTGCTGGTGAGTTTGCCATTAGCACGACCGACGGTAACCAGATTCTGCTGAGCCAGTACTCGGGCAAGGTCGTTCTGTTGGCATTCATGTTCACTACGTGTCCTCACTGCCAGCACAGCTCGGGGATTTTGAGCGGCATCCAGAAGGAATACGCGGACCGCGGCCTGCAGATTATCGGGACATTTTTCAACGACAATGCGGCACGGCTGATCCCCGGTTTCGTGGCGCAATTCCAGCCGGCATTCCCAGTCGGATATGCCACCCGTGAGCAGGTGAATGAGTATTTGCAGCACGCGCCGGGCAAGCCTACCTACGTTCCGGAACTGATCTTCATCGACCGCAATCGCCAGATTCGCGCTCAGTACACCGGCAACGATGATTTCTTCAAGGACCAAGACAAGAACATCCGCGCGCTCGTGGAATCGTTGCTCAAGGAGCCGGTGACGGCCAAGAAGAGTGGGCACTCCGCCGCTAAGAAGCAGTCTTAGCAAGCGCAGGGTGCCATGGATGATCTGCCACCCACTACGGACTTTTCCTAGGGAATCTTAACGATAAACCGGCGACGGGAAAGAGTGCGAAGCGCCACCTTTTAACACGGCGGATACTTTTTGCAGGGAGAAAATTGCAGTCTTCAGGCAGGACGGGCCGGGGCGGGAGGGAACCCGCCCCTCAGTCAGGTTGCTTACTTTACTTGTGCTTGGGTAGTGGTCTGCGTCATTGCCAGACTTTGATCGGCAGTGAACATACGCACTTCCACGCGGCGGTTCTTTGCCCGCGCAGCTCGATTTCGGCCCGTGTCAGCGGGCTTCTCACTCGCCAAACCGATGTCCTGAACCCGGAACACCGGAATGCTATGCTGCGTGACTAAATATGCCATCACGTGCTCGGCCCGCCGGCGGCTCAACGCATCGTTGTAGGACTTGTTACCAGTCTTGTCGGTGAAGCCTTCGATGGTAATAAAGTAGCGCTTGGAACTGGAATGTTCCTGAACGAACTGATCCAACTGCGCTTTCGCCTCCGGAGTCAGTTCGTCCCGGTTAAAGCCAAACGGCACCACAGTTTCCGCCTGGAGCTTGTAGTCATCCAGGTTGCCCAACGCCGTGTTGACCGAGTCGTGCAGCGAACTGATCGCCTGAGCATTCTGATTCGACGCGTTTTGCGCCGCCATAGCATCTTGGTCGGCCTTGTTGGCGGCCGTCATGGCCTCGTTGGCGCGGTTCTCGGCCGAAAGTGCGCGCTCCTTGGCGGCGTTGATTCCGGTCTCGTGCCGCTCTATATCTTTCTTTGCAGCATCAATTTCGGTCCCCTGTTTGTTTGACTGGTCGGCGACCTGATCGACCTTGCTCTGGATCGGCGCTGTGGTCTGCTGTACATATTTCTTGGTAGCGCAACCTCCTGACAGCAACGCCCCTGTCAGCACGATGGATACGCCGAGGATTTTTTTCATAGAAGTGAACTCCTGGCGCTTAGACATGCAATTTGATGGCCCTTCTTCCACCAGTCACGTCTGGGGGAGTAGAATTAAACTGGTTAACATTTATTCATCCTTTTAGGTCTACCCGGCAAGAAGGGATTGTTGCAGCGCCGGACGGCACAACCGGCAGAGAAGGGATAAACATGGCTGAAAATGAAACAGGGGTAAATCGCAGAGACTTTATGAAGCAGGCGGCAGGCGTCGGAGCGACGTTGGGAGTTGCCGCCAATGCATTTGCGCGTCCGTCCGCCAAGACTTCTTCCGGCAGAGTGTTAGGCGCCAACGACCGCATCAACGTTGCCGTGATCGGCGTCGGCGGCCGAGGCTCCTACCTGGCGCACACGTTTGCGGGAATCGGCGAGCGCACCAACGACTGCAAGGTCGTTGCCGTCTGCGACGTTTATGAAAAGCGCAAACGGGAACGGGCCGAAAAACTGAAGTGCGATGGCTTCCTCGATTACCGCGAAGTCATCAGCAAGCCCGAAATCGACGCTGTCGTTGTCGCGACGCCTGATCACTGGCACGCCAAGATCGCGCTTGAGGCCATGGACCACGGCAAGGACGTCTACCTCGAAAAGCCCATGTGTCACACCATCGAGGAGGCTAAGCAGCTTGCCAGCACCGTGCATGAAACCAAGCGCGTGCTGCAGGTGGGTTCGCAAACCACTTCCGCCGAACAGTGGTGGAAAGCCAAGAAAGCCATTGCTGATGGCATGATCGGCCAGATGCTGATGAGCCAGGGCTCCTATCATCGCAACTCCACGAAAGGCGAGTGGAACTGGCCCATCGATGCAGACGCAGGCCCGGATGGCAAGGGCGACAACTTCATCGACTGGAAAATGTGGCTGGGTTCCGCGCCCAAGCGGCCCTACAATGCCGACCGCTTCTTCCGCTTCCGCAAGTACTGGGATTATTCGGGCGGCATCGCGACCGACCTCTTCTTCCACGTCGTCGCTCCTCTGAATATTTGCTGGCCAGAGCCGCAGTTCCCCCATCGCGTCATGGCCTCTGGCGGCATCTACGTTTTCAAGGACGAGCGCGAAGTCCCCGACACCTTCAACCTGATGGCGGACTTCGAAAAGGAGCACACGCTAGTTCTGAGCTCCTCGATGGCGAATTCGCAGCACATCCCCGGTCTGATTCGCGGCCACGAAGGCACCATCATCATGGTGGACCACGGCCAGTTCGAGGGAGAAACCGATCACATCACGGTGATTCCGGAGAAGAGAGTCATCGACGACGCCTACAAAACTAAGTGGGGCGACGACAAGATCACCATCCCGGTGACCGAGAAGCCGGAGTGGGCGCACATGCAGAACTTCCTCGATTGCGTCCGCAGCCGCCAGAAACCGGTGCTCGATGTGGATACCGCGTTTCGCGCGCAGGTCACTATTTCGATGTCGGTGCAATCCTACCGCGAAGGCCGTGTCCTGTACTGGGACGACAAGGCTCTCAAGGTTGTCACGAAATCTCCCAAGGCGTGACGAAGTGATCGTGGAATAGGCACTCGCGCCTGTAAACAAGCAAGCCGAGGCCTATTCCACCGTGGATTCAGTTGTTGCCTCACCGGACGGTGTGCTGCATAATAGGTACCCATGCGCACCTGTCTATTGTTGCTGTTTCTCTCGCCCTTGTTTGCCCAGCAGGCGCCGGAAGCGCCTCACGCCGAGCACACGATGCCAGCCCCCAAGAATCTGAAATTGTTGCAGCCCGATGAGGTTATGCCTGCTATGCATGCCTTCCGCACCGCGCTAGGCGTCAAGTGCGACTTCTGCCATGTTCCAGGAGATTTCGCCAGCGATGAGAAACACCACAAGGAAATCGCGCGCCACATGATCACGCTGGTGAAAGACGTGAACGCCAAATTCCCGGATGGCAAAATGCACGTCACCTGTTACACCTGCCACCGCGGACAAGAGGAGCCCGCTACCGCGCCGCCGGCAGCAGAGAACACGGAAAAGAAGTAGGCGCGCGCCCTACCGTCTCGCCTGTTTTGGCGCTGGCCCAACCCACACCAGACGCAGCCCCCAATCGGCGTCACCAGGGACGTCGGGCAACTGGATGACACCGGTGGAATTCGATGGCACGGAGCCGCTCCCCGCGTTGCGTAATGTTCCGTTTCGCGGATCGAACCACTGTGCGCGATACAGACTAAGGGGCTTGGCAGCGCGAACCTGGCTGCGTGGGCACCCCTTCTCGAAATACGCCAGAAACAGCGTCTTATCCGGGGTGCGCGCACAGTAGGCCCAGCCTTCGTAGCCGTGCGTGACCTGCGTCTTGTTTGGCGAAACGAGGTTCGCGTCGGGAACCAGGTCCTGAAAATGGCGGCCGATGGAGAATGCGAACGTGCGCAGGTGCTGCATCTCGGCCCCAGAGCGCCATTGGAACGCATCCCACATCTTCACTGGTGACGCCGGCTCGATGTCCGCGCCCCAAATTCCTTCCGCGCCGTAAATGTGGCCCGCGAAACCTCCCGAAAGGAAACTTCCGTACATGGCCGAGCGCACGAACTGATTGTCTTTCTCCGATCCGCCCTCGGCCCCATACTTGTATCCGCCATCCCCCAGGCCGAACTCATCTTTGTATCCGGCATAGTAGGGCTCACCGTTCAACGCCGGCTTGGGATGCAAACACTGGAAAATTTCCGTCAGATACCAATAGAAGTCATGCTCCCGTTCGTTCCCAGACTGGTGCAGCGTGACCCAGGAGTTCTCCCCGAAGTTCACCAGCGTAGACGGATCAGAGTTGGCTGAGAGAAGCGTGCCGTAAGGCGGCGGGCCGAACTTGTCCATCACCATCGCGACCGCGTTATTAAAATCGGCCGCTGGAATCGTGTCCTCGTCGATATCAAAATGGATTGGGCTGAACACGCAATTGTTGGCTTGATATCGAGCCCACACGTACTGGATGTAGCGCGCGTAGGAGTCCGGCCAGCCGTAATATTTCTTCCAGCACATGCTGACGTCGCGGCGCGCCACCTCGATGAACGGTATGAAACCCTGCTCGTTCAGATAGTCAATCTTACGGTCCATGAAACGGAAGTAGTCGGGGTTCAGGCGATTGACATCCGGATAGAGATTCTCGTAACCCGGCACCTTGCCTGGGAACAAGAAGGGCCTGCCGCCTTCGTTCTCCATGTTTTTTGCACTCTTGGTGCCGTATTCGGTCCAGGCGGATCGCACGCAGGTGCGGTCGGCATCGTTTAGGAAGATGTCCACCGGATTGCCATCCGTGGCCCACGCTGGAAATACTGCGATGATGGCCACCGCGTTATAGCCCTCGGCTTTGCGGTAGCGAACATAGTCCTTGAAGCCCGCCTGCGGACCGAGTGGGTGCTCGCCGTTATCGTCGTACCAGCGGAATCGGTTTGTGGCGGCGGAATACCAGGTATCACCGAGAACAAAGAAAGGCGTGCCGTCGGCCAACTCCACGGCGTGCTGATTGGCCGTTGCTTTGAGAAAGCCTCTGCGCAGCGGGTCTGCCTGCTTCTCCTGTTCGCTCCAGGCGACCGCGTGGAAACCGCCGTGCTTGTTTTCGAGGCCGGGGTCAGGAGGATTCGAACCACTCTGCCACGTCCAGTCGCCTGGCGCCGTCGCTAGTACCCGGACGCGGAATTTTCGGCCGCCGTCCCAGAATCCGTAAATCCGCTTCTGGAAATCGGGCCCAGTGAGATCCACCCACACGGTTACGTCGGTGTATGGATTCGCGAACGGCCGGGAGGATTCGAACGTCAGCTCCTGCTTCTCCCACACGTGAACATCGGGTGCAGGGAACGCCGCGGGTGATGCAAGCAACGCGAATGCAACTAATCGAATCCACACAGAACTTCCGCGCATACGGATAGATCTTATCGCTGCGGAGTGCGGGTTGCAGCGCTGTGCAATCCGCTACGGCGCCGCTGCCTTCGCCAGCAGCAGTTCGTCAATCGCTCTCAGTACGTTTTCCGGCCGGGCACGCACGCGGATGTCGTCGGTCAGGTTCACCCAGCGGATCACCCCCGACGCGTCCACCAGGAACTCGGCCGGCCGCGCGATGTCCTGGTTGTTCATGCCGGCGCGGGCGTGCAGCACGCCATAACGGCGAATCACCTCCGTCTTCGGATCAGACAAGAAAGGGAATGTATACCCCCGGCTTTGGCAAAGCTTGCGCGAGTCTTCGTTCGAATCCACGCTGATGCCCACGACCTCTACACCGCGCGCTCGAAAATCCGGCAAGCGCATCTCAAAGCCCCGTAACTCGGAGTTGCAGAACGGTCACCAGTAGCCTCTGTAGAAGATCAACACCGCCGCACGGTTCTTGCGAAGGATTTCCGAAAGTGTCACAGGTTTCCCGCTAGCATCGGTCAGCGTGAAATCGGGCGCCTGCTGGCCGGCGTGCAACGCCAGGTTGGCCGATGGCAAATCCTTGGTGAGAGCGAACGCGAAATACCCGAACAGGCCGATGAGCGTGACGCTGAGCGTGCTCAGAATGGGCCCGGCGACTCTTCCGCGATATCGTTCCGGCTGTCCGAAGGCTCGATTCACCCCGGTCACCAACAACCAGACGGCCGGTACAAACAGCACAAACGTCACCCAAGGGATATCCCGCGTCACAGGAAAACGCAGGAAAACCACGAAGTAGCTGAGGATGGCCAACAAAGTGATCCCAAATCCCAACCACACGAAACCGTTCCAGCTTCGTTTCATCCGAATGTCCTAGTTTAGTCCTGTTTGGCTGGAGCGCCCGGTGGCTTGGAAGATGTGGCGGATCTTTCCGGCCCGCCACTCTTGCTATGGCTTGCCACGCGATCCCAGAAAACGTCGCAGTCGCCAACTGAGGCTTTCTTGGCGTAGGTTTTAGGCAATCCGAGCTCGTTGATCGTGTCGGCATCCTCAAAAGTCGCAACAGTGTCGAACTCTCCCGCCTTCACGCGCCGGTCTAGCTGTGACTTGGGCACAATGTGCAGTGAGGCCGCCAGCTTGGCCGGCAGCAACTCGAGCTTGTGAGAATCCGCCAGCTCCATGCCGGTGGGTGGCCGCCGTCGACTCACAAAATAGATCAGCTCATCCGCCCACAGCGTTCCCTGCGCGGGTGTCACTTCGTTGACTTTGCGAGCGACGTTCTCCATATCTCGCCACGAATATACGTCCCGTTTGTCGTAGAGCGACTTGGAAAGAGCCAGGGCCGTCAGGACCGTTAGCACCAGCACCGGCCACGCCGGCCGTTCTGGATTGTGCATCCGCAAGGTGATTGCGTAAAGTCCGGCGCTGGCGAGAACCGCGAGAAAAGGTACCACAAAGAGAAAGTAGCGTTGAAAGGTTGGCCGCGCGACGCAAAGCTCCACGGTTGTCGCCACCGCCAGCCAGCCACACAGGTAGAATTCGGCGCGGCGCGCGCGATCCCAATCACTCTTTGCGATGAACAGCGCCCCCATCGCTGCCAGCAGGCCCAACGCCAGAGCTTGAGAGGAGTCGATCCAGGCAATGAAAACTTCGAAATTGTGGCGAGTGGCGCCGGGCCAATCGACGTAGCGATAAAGCCCGTTGTATTCGAAGATGCCGAACCATACGGCACCAGGATTCAATGTAAAGAGCCACACGAGCGGGCCGAGAGCAATCACTCCGCCGGTCGCGAAGGCGGCGAACTTGATCCAACGGCTGCCAGCGCGGTTATAAATCAGAATCCAGACCAGCAGAACCGGAGCGACAGTGGCCGTCAAAAGAGAGGAGTTCGCCGCGGCGGAAGCCAGGAAGCCGGCCGCAGCCGGCACGAGCCACCCCGTGCGATCCGGCGACACAACGGCGAGACGAAATGCCGCCACGATTAGTAACAGGCACAGTCCATAGGCCTGCCCGATGGTTCCGTACTCCAGAACCATCGTGTTCAAACCCACGAGTGCGGCAGCGACTAACGCTCCCACGCGCCGCCAGCCCGACACGGGGAAATGAGAGAGGATGAAATCCGCCGTCAGCAACACGGCGCCCACTGAGCAAACTGCCGCCACGGCATGAGCTGTCCGCCAGCTCTCGCCGAATACCCGCATCCAGCCCGCGTTCCAATAGGCATTCAGGGGCGTCTGCGAGAAACAGAAATCCAAATAGGGCTTGCGTCCTGCTTTTATCAGTTGCGCAGTCAACAGATGGAAGCCTTCGTCCCAGGCAAAGGCTATGGTCTGAGAATAGAGAACGAGTCCTGCGGCCAAAAGCGCCACGACCCCGTAAAACAAGAAAAACGGACGTTGGGTTGGATCTTGATGTTCGCTCACCTCTGCCTCTATGCCGCCACCGCAATCTCGCCTTTGCCCCACACCGTTTGGCGACCCACACCGGTCCATCGGGCGACGTGCAAATACGGAAGGAACTCACCTAGACTTCCTCGGTATTCGGCCTCGCCGGTAAAGCCACCCAGGGGGTGTACTTGGCCGGTGCGGCTCGATCGCCGCTCGTTGCGCACGGTTTCAATTTGGCAACGCGACATGACGATCGTCGCAGTGCGCTCGCCGATACCGCGAAAGTCAATGTCGAGCGGTCCCGGTCCATAAAGCGTGCGCAGCGTGCTGATCCGGTCGCGGATCCGCGCGAACAGCACGGGGAAGTCGGGCTGCGTGGCCAGACCCCCCTCACACTTGAGCTCGGTGGGCGTCAAAAACCGGACGCACAGGGAGGAGACCGCGCCGTTATCTGCCATAGCCACGGAAGCTGGCACGAACAGGGTTGAGCATTTCTTGCCGTCGCACACGCGGCCCAGCACTCTGTCCTCTGCGTCTAGCTGCTCGACTGCGATGAGCTTGGCCTGCTGCCGTCCCTGGCCAAGCCCCGTTTGCGCCACGAGTGCGAGGGCCTGTGCGAAGTGCGGAAACGCGGGATTTTGCAGGTCGAACAAGTGCAAGTCGAGGTGGAAGCGCTTCCGCGGGGAGAAGAGCTGCCCATCCAGATGGCGGGTCCGAAAGACGAATGGCCGCGGCCACTCCGCAAATCCGCTGGGTCCCTGGCGGGCAAGAGCGCGCGGTTCAAAGATCCGTGCGTAGGTGCAATCCGTGACGTGTCCACCCGGAGCGCATCGGCATGCCACCTGGCGCAAGGCGTACCCAAAGGCCCCGCGCACCGTATTGGCGGTGTTGGCCACGGGAAACCAGAGCGGGTCGACAGCTTTGAAGAGGAAGCGGAGCCGGAAAAACTCGAACGTCACTCCCCCCAAGTATACCTACCGGACAGCTAGCGGACCCCCGTTGCGTTTTGGGTATAATGAGGGGGCATTTGACTCTGACCGTCTTTCAGCGAGATCCAACAACGGGGGTTGTGTGTGTGTAACCGCGGCCCCCTTTTCTTTTTTGAAGGCCGGTCAGGAGTTCCGACTGCAATACAGTGGAAAAAGGAAGCACATGAAAGAAAAAGGCACAGTGAAGTGGTTTAACGCAGCCAAGGGCTACGGATTTATTCAGCGCGAGAATGGGGAGGATGTGTTCGTTCACTTCTCAGCCATTCAGTCAGATGGGTATCGCAGCCTCGAAGAAGGCGCGAAAGTCGAGTTCGAAGTGACCAAAGGTCCAAAGGGGCTGCAAGCGGCGAATGTGACGGTGGCAGGCTGAGCGGCTGGTCCCGCGTCAAGTTCGTATGGACCGGCGGGCGGTCTGCTCGCCGGTTCCGGAATACCTGAAAGGATTGGATGAGTAAGGAAGACAATATCGAAGTTACCGGAGTGGTGTTGGAGAAGTTTCCCAGTGGACTGTTCAGCGTGCAGCTCGATCATAATCGTGTCGTGTTGGCGCATTTAGCCGGTCGCCTGCGGCGCAACCGTATCCGCGTGCTGGCTGGCGACCGCGTTACCCTAGAGCTTTCCCCGTACGATCTCACCAAGGGCCGGATCACCTTCCGTCACCGATAGCGCCGCTTCTCCCGATCAGCTACCCCACCACAAATTCTGAGAAAGATTCGGCCTCCGCCTGACTAAGTTTGGCGGTTCTCCCTATGCCGAAGATCTTGTTTGTTCTGGGTACCCGGCCCGAAGCCGTCAAGTTGTGTCCTGTTTTGCTTCACATGCGCCGCCGGACGCAGAACTTCGAGGTGCGCGTTTGCGTCACGGCCCAGCATCGTTCCATGCTGGACCAGGTATTGTCCGCTTTTCGCGTCACGCCGGATTACGATCTGGACGTGATGCAGCCGGCGCAGACGCTCTCCCAATCCACGGCCCGAATGATGGCGGCACTCGAGCCCGTGGTCAGCGAGGAGCGGCCCGACATGGTGGTGGTGCAGGGTGACACGACCACCACGCTTTGTGGCGCGCTGGCAGCGTTCTATTGCAAGGTGCCCGTGGGCCATGTGGAAGCAGGACTTCGGACGGGCGATCCATGGCGGCCGTTTCCTGAGGAAATGAACCGCGTCCTGACTACGCGCATGACGCAGTTGCACTTCGCCGCGACTGAAGGAGCCGCGCGTAATTTGGAGACAGAAGGCATCGGGCGGGCTCATATCCACGTTACGGGTAACTCCGGCATCGATGCCGTGTTGCACGTGAAGGCCGGTCTCGAAAAGGGAACCCTGCGCGGAGCGGAGTGGCCGCAGTTGGATAGCGCAAAGAAGCTGATCGTCGTTACCGCCCATCGCCGCGAGAGCTTTGGGGACGGTTTCGAGAACATTTGCACAGCGCTGGCCGAACTGGCCAAGCGCGACGATGTGCAGATCGTTTATCCCGTGCATCGCAATCCGAACGTTCTTGATCCGGTCAACCGGAAGTTGGCGAATCTGGCTAATGTCTTCCTCGTGCCACCCCTCGACTACGTTCTTTTCGTCGATTTGATGTGCCGCGCCTATCTTCTGATTTCCGACTCGGGCGGCGTGCAGGAGGAAGCGCCCTCGCTCGGCAAGCCGATCCTGGTACTGCGCGATAAAACCGAGCGGCCCGAAGCTGTCGAGGCCGCAACGGCGAAGCTGGTTGGCACCGATCCGGCGAAAATCGTGAGCGAAGCCAGGCTGCTGCTCGACAATTCGTACGAATACGCACAATGCTCTCGTGTTCACAATCCTTACGGCGACGGCTGCGCGAGCACCCGGATTGGCGATGCAATCCATTCATTCTTCGAAACTAAGCAGAGATAAATTAAGTTCCAAAATGGCAATAAGCGGCGATCATGGCAGAGGCGCGGAGCCACCAGCCCGATATAATAGAAACAGTCCTATGGTGGATCGAACCAAGAATCCGCAGCCCCCAGTGCGGCCCAGGAAACAACCCGTGGAGCCCGCGGAAAACCTGACGGCCATTCTGTCGCAAAAGGTGGTAGGGCAGCCCGCGGCCACGCGCGTCATCGTTCCGTACATCCAGATGTTTCAGGCTGGCCTCGCGCCCGAAGGAAGACCCGTCGGCGTGTTCCTGCTGCTGGGACCGACAGGAACCGGAAAGACCAAGACGGTTGAGGCGCTGGCGGAGATTCTTCACGGCAGCGAGAAGAACGTTCTAAAGGTCGACTGCGGCGAGTTCCAGATGGAGCACGAGGTGGCCAAGCTGATCGGTGCCCCGCCCGGATACTTGGGTCACCGTGAAACGCAGCCCATGCTGACGCAGCAGAAGCTGAATGGTGTGACGAGCGATCGCTGTGGCCTTTCTCTGGTGCTATTCGACGAAATCGAAAAAGCGGCGCCATCGCTCACCCGTTTGCTGCTGGGCGTGCTGGATAAAGGAGTTTTGCGTCTAGGCGATAATTCGACGGTAAACTTCGAAAAGAGCCTCGTGTTTTTGACCAGCAACCTGGGTGCGCGGGAGATGATGAAGGAGATCAATCCCGACTTCGGCTTTGGGGCGGGCGCGGGCATGGAGCGCGCGGATCTGACCCACAAGCTGCAGGCCATTGCGCTGGTAGCGGTGCGGAAGAAATTCTCGCCCGAGTTTGTGAACCGCATCGACTGCGTGATCACCTACCAGCCGTTGACCCCGGAGTCCCTGTCGGCGATTCTGGACCACCAGATCTCGGATTTGCAGAACCACGTCAACACCAGGCTGGGACCGCGCTGTTTCACCATCGAGGTTCCTTTCGAGACCCGGCAGTGGCTGTTGCGCAAGGGAACCAGCCCGGAATATGGCGCTCGCGAGCTGAACCGCACGATTCACCGCAATCTCACGCAGCCGCTGGCCACGATGGTGGCCACGGGCCAGGTGGATCCGGGTTCGCGCGTCCGCGTGGATGCGTCCGAAGACGGAGAGTCGCTGGTGTTGCGCACGACCGGCTTGGACGAAGCCGAGATTCCGGCGCATCCCACGGTCCTGCTTGTGGACGATAATCGCGACCTGCTGCATTTCCTCGAGCGGCTGATGGCGGAGGCGGGATGGAAGTTGCTGACCGCCGAATCCGCGAACGGCGCTCGCAAGCTCCTGAATTCCGAAAAGCCGAACGCCGCGCTCCTGGATTACATGCTGCCCGATGGCAACGGTGTAGAGCTGGGAGTGCAGTTACGGCAGAACGTGCCGCGCATGCAGGTAATCGTAATGACCGGTTCGGTGTTGCCGCCTGAAGAAGAAGCGATCTGCGAAGAGCACGATTTCCCAGTTCTGCGCAAACCGTTTCTGGCCTCCGACGTCATGAACCAGATCCGCAGCCGGCTGACGCCAGCGGCCGGCGCCGGCGGACGGTAAAGCACGATTCAAAGCGAGCAGACGGCCAGGATGGATTTGCCGTCCGCCCCGCGCATCTCTTCCAATATCTTCAAGCCAGCGTGTTTCGTGAGCAGCCAGCGGAATGATTCTGGCGTGCAGGTGTAGCGGAAATTCAGCAAAATCCGTTCGCCTCTCGGCAGCGTGTGCGCGCCCGGGAGTGCCAGGGTGAGATCGCGGTCCGCGCGGAAAAAGCGCGTGATTAAATGCAAGCCCGCGTGCCGCTCGTCGCGCTTGTGCTCGAAACGCAGCTCGCCGTCTTCCTCTGCAATTCCCGCCGTGGCCAGAGGTGCCATGGCAAAGCGCCGGACTAGCGGATCTTCACCGCGCTCGAGCATCGCCTCATGAGAACTCTCCACATCGATGATCAGGCGATCGCCCTCGTGCATGCACTCCGCCAGATGCCGGACCTGATCGAGGGGATCAAAGCCCCCTAATGTATTGCCGGCCATCACGAAAATTTTCGGAGACTCAGCGGCGTCGGCTGCCAGCACCAGGTGTATGGGGCTGGAAATGTCGGCCTTGATCCCCATGGTTTCGATTTCCGCGTCTTCCGCCGCGGAACATGCCAGCTCGAGCAAAGTCTGGCTGGCGTCGACCGGAAAATACTTCACGGTGCGGCGAGCAGGTTCCAGAAGTTCGATGAGCATCCGGTCCTTCACGCCATCGCCAGCGCCGAGGCTGATCACAGAGGCAGGGCCATCCCCGGTAGCGAGCTTGACGGTACTGTGGGCGAGGCCTTCCCAGCACTGCCGGAGACCGGCGGTGGCCGAGTTCTGCGAGAGATCGAGCCACGCCCGGACGGAGCGCGGAAACCAATAGAAGAACTTCTCCGGCAGGTCACGCGCCTCGATTGATTCCACGAACTCTTGCGCGATTTCCGCCTCGGTGAGGAAAACCTCGATATTCATAATTGGGAGACTGCTACCAGTGTAATGCGCGCGGCACGAGCGGTGGGGCTCGACTGTTTTGCGGTTTGGTTACGCACGTTTGCCGGAGAAAAAATTAATACAGAGTACCAAACTTGAGAGTACCGATATGTGAGGGTTTTCGGCTCATGCCGCCAAGGTGGTTCCTTCGGTTCTGGATAGGTCAAGCCGGTCTCGGATGAATTTCACGAGGATTGAGGCTTTGGCGGCAGTCGC
>Ga0181536_10001372_pt1 | contig 28780 bp, 21 predicted proteins | sample PEATcosm2014_Bin_41_FD_121105 | JGI IMG/M metagenome (GOLD analysis project Ga0181536, IMG submission 121105) | Peatland microbial communities from MTU Mesocosm Facility, Houghton, MI, USA - PEATcosm2014_Bin17_60_metaG | ecosystem: Environmental > Terrestrial > Soil > Wetlands > Peat | place...
CAAGACCGCCGACCCGGCCGGGGACGCCGGCACCTGGACCTTCACCCTGCACGTGGCGGCGGGCACGATCACCCCTTCACCGGAGGTCGCCCCGCCACCGGTTCCCCCGACGGTCACCCCGCCACGCGTTCCCCCAACGGTCGTTCCGCCACCGGTTCCCCCGACGGTAGTGGTGCCACCGACGCACCCGACGACGCTCGTGCCGACGGTGAAGGCGGTCACATCGACTCCGTTACCCCTGCATCTCAGCAATCCAATCGTTGTGCCGGGCGAGGGGACCACGATCGCCGGCTACGGCTGTGCGCCGGGGCAGTCGGTCATCGTCGAAGTCGGAGGACAGATCCTGACGACCACGAACGCGAACTCAGAGGGGGCGTTCTCCGTCACAATGAACGAGACAACGCTCACGCCAGGTCAGGAGACAGTGACCGCCAGGTGCGGAGCGAGGAGGTTCGCCACCTTGCTTTCGACCGTGGTCACCTCGAGGGTCACGACGCCGGAGAGCAGCGCTGGAGTGTTCGGAGTGTTCGTTCTCTTGGGGTTCGTGCTGCTGCGGGGACAGTTTGGGAACATCTCGGCAAAGCGTCGCCGGAGGCGAGTCGGCCTCGGCGCCTTCGACGACGAGGGACCGTAGGGCCCGCTATCCGGGGAAGACGCCGTAGATCGTTTCGACGCCTACCCGGCCCTTGACGGTCACCGACTCGGGCGGCCCGAAAGCGAACGGGCCGTTGGAAGCCTCTCGGATGGCGTGGGTGGCCAGGATGGCAGGTCGCTGCTCACGCCCGGCGAGCGCGGAGATCCGAAAGCCGAGGTTGACCGCGTCCCCGAGGGCCATGACCACGGCGCCAGGCATGAGTCGCAGGACGACCGACCCGATCGTGACTCCCCACCCCATCCTGAGGGGCGACCCGTCGGCGTACCGGAGCTCGAGATCCTTGACCAGTTCCGACACCTGTTCCGATGCGTCGAGCACGAAGGAAAGTGCGTGGTTTACGGCCTCCGGGTCCGCATCGAGCTCCCAGCTGGCGAAGAACGCGTCCCCGACATAGTCGATGAGCGTGCCTTTGTGGTGGGTGAGAACCTCGCGCAGTTTGCGATAGATCCTGTCCACGTCGCGGGCGAGTGCCGTCTGGTCCGCCTGCTCCGACACGGTCGAGTAGTTGATGAGATCGGCCATCACCATCGCCATGACGATCGGCGTCTCCACTGAGACGGTCGATCTCGGCGATCCCTGGGACGTGGCCGGTGCGGGAGCGGTATCAGTGCGGAACTCGATGACACGGTTGCCGACCTGGATTCGGTCGCCGTTGTTCAACGGCACACCCACCGCGCGTTCGATGCGGATGCCGTTCACGCGGGTACCGTTACTGGACGTATCGACGACCAGCGCCTGCGCCGCGTCGAGATCGACTCGGACCTCGAGGTGGTTGCGCGAGACCCCGAGATCTTCGCCGACGAGGATCCGGTGGGCGTCGTCGACCCCGGCGCATTCGCGACCGACGAAGATTCGGTCCACTAGCGGTACCGTGGTGGCCTCGGGTCCGTCCGGATCGAGCACCAGGTAGCCGAACGGCTGACTACTGCTCATCGGCGGCATCGTAGATCAAAGAAGGCCGGAGATTCTCGACCTCAGAGCTGACCCTCAAGACCAGGCAATTGCCGTCGGGTCACCGCGCCGAACCTTGGAGGGGCTCCGATCTCCGCTGGACTCCGATACGGGCGGTCCGGAGCGCTGCTCTTGGAGGCCGCTTCGTAGATGCGGCACCCAGGCGATAGGTTCTTCCGCCGTTGCCTGTCCGGAACCGACGGACGGGTTGTCCTCGATCGGTGCTGTTCTTCCGTGGGTTGGGGTGGGCGGAGCGACCAAGCTCGCATCGGCGCCGACTCCGGGGGCCCGAAACCCCTACGCAGCCACACGTAATCATCCCCGCTGCGAGCAGTGAGGAATCCGATCGACCGCACAGTGCCCTGAATGTAGACTTCCTGCAGACCGAGTTCTTTTTGGTCCCACCGAGACGCCGGGTAGGGGGAATGGCGGACAGTTCGAACCTCCTCGACACGATCCTTCCGGGATATGAGATCACCACGGAGCTCGGGCGGGGATCGTACGGCGTGGTCCTCGCCGGCCGACATCGTCAACTCGGCCGGGAAGTCGCGATAAAGCAGCTATCGCTTGGCTTGGTGAGCAACGAATCTGTCCGGGCCAGATTCTTGGCGGAGGCGCAGGTTCTTGCATCGATCGCGCACCCTCATGTCGTCCCCATCTACGACTATGTAGAGAGCGATGACGCGTGCCTCCTGGTGATGGAGCGCCTGAACGGGGGCACCGTGTGGCGCCGGTTCGTGGACCGGGGCTACGACCACCCGACGGCCTGTGCGGTGGCGCTGGTGGCCTGCTCGGGGCTGCACGGTGCGCACCGGCACGGCGTGCTTCACCGTGACATGAAGCCTGAGAACATGCTCTTCGGTGATGACGGCGTCCTCAAGGTGGCGGACTTCGGGATCGCCAAGGTCCTCGGCGAGGACGACACCTTGGCCACGCCTGAAGGCGGTCTGCTCGGGACGCCCGCCTACATGGCGCCCGAGCAGGCGAGCGGAGCCGATATCGGGCCTGCGACGGACGTCTACGCAGCCGGGGTCATGCTCTACGAGATGCTCTCGGGGCGGCTCCCGTATTCCGAGGAGGGGGGAGCTCTGGCGATCGTCCTTCGCCACCTGAACGAGGACCCCACGCCGCTGTCCGACGTCGCCCCTTCGGTGCCGCCCGCGCTGGCCGAAGCCGTGATGCGGGCGTTGGCCCGCGATCCGGCGGACCGCTACGCGTCCGCCGAGGAGTTCGGCGTCGTGATCGCCGCGGCAGCGGCTTCGGCGTGGGGTCGGCGCTGGTTGGACGGCCTGAGCGTCACGCTCGCTGAGCCGGGTCCGATCCTCGACAGCGCACAAACCGGAGGGTCTGGGGCGTCGTTCAGCCAGAGCGACAGCCGGTCGATCCGTCCCGAGGTTGACCTGCACGTTGCGGGAGCCGCAGAAGGGCTGGTCCTAGACGACTTCATGCCCCTGCGCCAGGCGCCGGTGACGATCCCGCCGTTCCCCATCCGGATGACCTGGGCCGCCGCCGCCCTCGCCGCGGTCGCCGTGGTGCTCGGGCTGCTGGGCGTCGGCTCTTCGTCACCCAGCCCGGTGCTGCCGCGAGGTGCGGTCACCATCGCCGGGCAGGACCCCGCGGCCAGCTCGCCGATCCGCATCAACCTCGACAAGCCGGTGCAGGTGGTGGTGCACGACGTCCCGGTGGCCAGTGGGACACCCCAATCAGCAGGGCTGGAGCTGTCACTTGCGGATCTGCCGATCGTGCACTCGACGTCCACGCCCTTGGCCCGCAGCGCCGGAGGTCTTTCGACCACGGTGGACGTGAGCGGGGGCCGCTACATCGTGGGAGGAAAGCTCTCGGCCAGCCTGAAGCTCGTCGGACCCAAGGGGACCGTGCAGGACGGATTCGAGGTCCAGGCGACGCGGTCTCCCTTCGGGACCATGGGCGGCGTGGTCGGGATCGTCTTGCTGCTCATGGTGGTGGCGTACGCAGAATCACTCCTGCGGGGTCTGCGCCGCGGGCGGCGGCGCGAACGCCGGGCGGCCGTGGTGGGCATGGCATTCGTCGGAGCCGCGGCCGGTGTCGCCCTCTCGCTCTGGAGCTGGATGCTCGGAGTGAGCGCCCCGACCGTGCTCAGCGTCATCGTCGCCGTGGTGGTGGCCGCTGGCGCTGGGCTGCTGGCGGGCCTCGCAGGCCGCAGGGTCGGGGACCGGACGCGTGCATACCGGCGATCGAAGCGCCTGGTGCTGGTGGCCAAACGCAGGTCGACCCCAACTGGGGAGCCGGCGCTGGCGAGCGCGAACGGGTAGGTGCGAACGCAATGAGGGTCGCGAACCACGTAGGCAGACGCTCCGATCGGGGAGGGGGACGCGCCCTGCGCTGGGGATGCGGGGTGGCGATCGGGACCCTTCTGGCCGCCTCGGCTCTGGGCATGCCGGAGGCAGGTGCTTCGCAGAGGACGCTGCCGTTCAGCGTGGTCGTGAACGGACAGCTGGCGAGCACGTCGTCGGATGCCCACCCCGCTCAGATACACCCCGCCAAGCCGGTCGAGGTGCGCATCTCGATCCCTGGTTCGCAAAGCTCGACACTGCGCATCGCCACGGTCCGCATCGAGGGCGACGTTCTGGACCTGCCCCTCTTCTCCTACGACACGGCGGTCGATCTGGTGGTCCCGCCGCACCACTCGAAGTCGCTCTCGTTCCCTGTGAACATGAATGGTGTCGGCAGTCAGGCCACCGGGCTGGTGGTGGCGACCGTCACGCTGCTGTCGCCCAGGGGAACAGTGGTCGGCGCACAGTCGGTGGTGACCAACGTCCACGGTTCGATCTCGTCCCTCTACGGCCTCTTCGCGCTGGCCGTGCTCGCGCTCACGGTCTCCTCGCTCTTCTTCGCACTTCTGGCCATGGCCCGCCACCAGCTCTCGCGCAACCGGTGGATGCGTGCTGTGCGCTTCGTCATTCCAGGCTTCGGCGTCGGGCTGGTGCTCATCTTCACGACGTCGGTCCTTGGGGTTTTCGCGCCGGGACCAGGCCACTGGTTACCCCTCTTGATCATCGCCAGCGCGGTGGGCCTGGCAGGCGGTTACCTCACCCCGGCTCCTAATGAAGAGGAAGACGACGATTACGACCCCAATGTGATCATGGCGGAGATCATGGTCGTGGACGAGGACCCGCTGGCAGCCCAGGCTGACTACGAAAGGGTGCGGGCCACGACCGTGGTCAGGCCGACCGCCGACCCCGGCCTCAGGGCGAGCGGTGTGCCCGACGGAAGGGCGACGGGGATCCCCGATGGCAGGGCGACCGGCGTCGTCGACTCCCGGGCGACCGGGGGCCCCGTCGGGCCCCGGATCCCGGACCCCGACGGGCGGGCAACCAGCGTTCCCGAGAGTCGGCCGCCCGACGGGGGCCCGACGGCCGATCCCGACGGCCGGGCGACGACTCCCCCCTGACGGAACCCCGACGCGCGGGCGCAGGGCTCATGGGAGGTCGATGACCATCCCCTGGGCCGCGCCGGCCACCGAGACCACGGCGTCGCTGTAGGTAGCTGCGAGCGCGTCGACTTGGTCGTCGGTCCGGGACGGGTCGTGGTGGAAGAGCAGCACACGCCTGGCGCCGGCCTCCTGCGCCAAGGCGACCGCATACCCGGCGGATGCGTGGCCGAAGCTCGCCCTGGCCGGGAGCTCCTCGTCGGTGTACTGGGCGTCGTGGAAGACGAGGTTGCATCCCTCCACCAAGGCGAGTGCGGCCTCGTGGTATTCGCCGAGCCCGTCCGAGCCCGCACCGAGCTCAGTCGGGCAGTGATCGGAGATGTAGGCGATGGTCGCGTTCCCGTCGGAGATGCGGTAGCCGTAGGTCCGGCCGCCCTTGTGCGGGACTTCGAGCGCCAGCACGGAGAAACCCTCAATCTCGGTGGGACCCGGCTGGAGCGCGCGGAAATGCCATGAACCGCGCAGCTGCTTGGGCGTTATCGGGAAGTGGGGAGGGGACATGACCTGGGTCAAGGTCGCCTCGACGTCACCCTGGTCGGGAGCGTAGAAGTCGATCCTGGATCCAGGTCGGTCGCCGGCGGCGAAGAACGGCAGCCCCATGATGTGGTCCCAATGGAAGTGGGTGACGACGATCGATCCCTCGAAGGGGCGACCGTCGAGGAGGTCGACTACCTGTCGGATGCCGGTACCGGCGTCGAGCAACAACCGGGGAAGTTCGCCGTCGTGGGCCAGTGCCAACGAGGACGTGTGCCCGCCGTAACGGAGGAATTCCAAACCTGGGGCAGGCGTCGAACCCCTGACGCCGCAGACGAAGATGCGCATCGCTCCATTCTGTCCGACGGGCAGACGCCACCGTTGCAGGGTCACTGGTCCGCAGCCGGCCCGCGCGACAGACCCGCGTGTTCACCCAGGTTCAGGATGGCCGACGTGCATCTCGCACCGACGTGAGGACGCTGTGGGCCAGACGGGCCAGGGGGTCGCTGTGGGGGAGGCTCGGGTCCCGCAGCAGCGTGGCCATGGATTCGAGCGCGCCCGCGAGCTGCGGGGACGGCTCCTCGAGGCCGAAGGCCTTGCGCCAGGGGGCGTTCGGCCCGGCGTCCGACAGGACCAGTTCCACGAACTCGGGGGCGATCATCATGGAGTCCCCAACCGCTTCGGACCACACCGTGAGGATGGTGAGGTCGAGAGGTCCGAGCTCCGATGCCACCGCACTGGCGTCCCCTCGGGCCGGACGGGGGCCGTCCGGTGAATCCGTTGCGTGCACCTCGATGACCCCTGAGACCAGGAGCTCGACGGCGTTGTCGGCCGGCAGCCGGCCGTCGGCGCTCCGCCTCCTGGCGTGCCCGACGGTGGTGCTGAGGAGAATGCCCTGGGCCGCATTCTCCAGGGCGAGCTCGCGGAAACCGTGGACCGAGTCCTTCCACAGCGCGACCACTGCCGATGGGGGGAATCCCGGAGGACGAGACCGTTGTACGAACCCGAACGCCGTCAGCGTCAGGACAGCAGACCCGGGGTCGTCGGCGAGCACGCTCGCGTACCTGGCCGTCCAACGGTTCGTCAGTTGTGGACCGTCGAGCAGGACGGTCACGACGAGAGTCGGTCCGACCGCCCGCAGCAGGTCGGCGACCTCGTCAAGCCGTGCCAGGTCCTCACAGACGACCGCGACCAGGGTGATGCCTTCGGCGAGCTCGATGAATTGCACGGCCCGCTGGGGGAGCTGGGACGCCTCCCACCAACGGACGCCCGGGTGCAGTGCCCCACCGAGGTTGTACTGATCGATCTGGTTCTCGTCGAGGAACCAGCGGTGGTGCTTGTTCTGGTGGTACCGCCACCACCGTCCGCCGAGGTGCACCCCGAGGTGAACCCAGTTGACGGGCATGGGCGCATCGAGCGCTGCGGGAGGTTCCCGCATCCCGGCGATGACGATCGTGACGCGATGCCGAGCGAGGATCTCCTCCAGCTCGTCGAGCTGGCCGGTCGGCACCGCACCTTCTGGAAGGATGACGACGTCAACCGTCTCCACTTCCTCGTGCGCGGCGACGATAACCCGCTCGAGCAGGTCGAGGTCTAGCCCCTCAGGAGGGGCGAACTCGAAGAACCCGAAGGGCTCGTTTTCGGTGCGTTGCACCGACCCGGCAACCGGTCGGAAGTCGCGCTCGCGGACTCTCAGCGGCCAGGGCAGCAGGAGGATGTTGGCGCGCTGCTGGGCGGTGCCCAACCGGCGGGCGGGGGCCTTGTGCCAGACGGCGTCGACCTTGGCGTTGCGCACGCACACGTAGCGGGAGACCGAGCGGAACGAGATGCCACCGTCCGGCGTCCGGACCTTCGGGAGGACCCGTAGCCGATCCCGGGGAATGCGGGCCAACGTGCCGCTCCGAGCGAGGAGCTCCCCAGCCCGGGCCCTGGTGATCCACCCGACCGGTGTCGGGTGGTGCACCGACACGCCCATGGCGACGCAGGCCTCGTCGGCCACCGCATGGAGCGTGAGGATCGCTTCGCACAGACCCCAGGTTCGGCCGGTGGCGAGGTCGTCGAGAGGGGTTGTCGCCCCGTCGGCCAGGGTTTGCCACCCGCGCGCCACGAGCTCCGGCGGAGGCCACACTGGATTCTCGGCCCATGCCCGCCATTGCCGGGCGCTGACTCGGATGTCGTCGCTCCATTGGGGATTGGGTCTCGGTGGCCAACGGCACCCGACCGGTGGAGACACCGCGAACCGGTACGCCTCCGAATGCTCGAGCAGGACGTCGGTGAGAGCGAAGACGTCCGGCGGCCACTCGACGAGGTCGTCGGCCACCTCGAGCCCGCTCAGCTGGTGCCAGAGCGACCTGACCGTCTGTCCCATGACCGCAACCCCCTGCGCCGCCGGGCCTTGGTATGCGCGGGGAGCTTACGCCGGGTCGCCGAACATCTCTAGAGGCTTTGTTCGTGATTTGCGACGAAACCGTTGGTGCTGGTCCTTCGCCAAGAGGCGGCTTCGGCGCATGGCAGGGCGAGTTCGACGGTGCCGAGCAACGCTCGGCCTCAGCTCAGCCGTGCTGCCAGAACCGGCTCTGGAGGCTGCGGAGGCCTTGGAGGGACACCTTGTCGAGCGCGGCGATGTCGCTGGCGTCCATGCTCCAGTTGAGCGCACCGGCGTTCTCCTCGGCCTGCTTGCGGTCCTTGGCACCCGGGATCGGGACCGCCCCCTTGGCGATGAGCCAGTTCAGTGCCACCTGGCTGGGCGTCTTGCCACCGTGCTTCTCGCCAACCCGCCGGAGCTCGGCCACGACAGCGTCGACGACCGCCATCGGATGGTTCGAGAAGTTCCGCTTGCCCTGCGGTGGATGGGTGGCGGAGTACTTCCCGGTGAGCCGCCCCTGTCCGATCGGGGAGTAGGCCAGGGGGACGACACCCAGCTCCCTGCAGGCGGCGAGCAGTCCTCCGGTCTCCGGGACGCGGCGTAGCAGCGAGAACTCGATCTGGTTGGTCGCCAGGCGCAGGCCCCTCTTTCGCAGCTCTCCTTCGATGGAGCGCATCTCCTTGATCGAGTAGTTGGAGACGCCGACCGCCCTCACCAGGCCGGCTTCGTGCGCCGCCGCGAGGGCGTCGGCCATGGCGGCGTGCGAGCGGAGGCTGACCGGCCCATGGATCTGGTAGAGATCGACGGCGGGCAGTCCGAGCCTTCCGAGCGATGCCCGCAGCGACTTCATGAGGGCGCCCCGGAGCTGCAGCTTCCAGGGTGAGGGCATGAACTTGGTCGCCACCACGACCGACGATGCCCTCGTGGTGTCGCCCGCCAGCAGCTGGCCGATGATCCGCTCGCTCTCGCCGCGGCCGTAGACCTCGGCGGTGTCGAAGAAGGTGACGCCGGCGTCGATGGAGGCTTCCCAGGCCTCCTGGATCGAGGCTCTGGTGAGGTGGGTGTCGTAGCCGCCCATGCCCCAGGTCGATCGGTCGCCCCAGGCCCACGTCCCCACGCCGAGGAGGGGAATCGAGACCTCGCTGCCTGCCAGCTGGTGCGTATCGGAGCTCATGCGCCCACCGTACCGGTTCGACCGTCGTCGGCCCTGGCCGAAGGGCCGACGAACCCCGCCCCGGCGTCCACGGCCCGGCACGGCCGGCGACCGGAACGGCTCGCTGCGGTGAGGGGAGCCCGGCCGATCGGGCACCCCCCGGCACTCGGGAGCGCCCGCGAGAGCCGCCGGGAGGCCTGCCGGTTGCCGGCCTGGTCCAGCGCCGTTCGACGAGCCGGGGTTCCCAGCTCCCCGGCCCTGGCGGCGTCGGCCGCCCGCGGCCTGCCCGCGGACGGCGCTCCACCGTGCCGACGGTTGGCGGCGGCGGGCACGGCGTGGCGACGCGGGTCGGGCTCCGCCGGGACCATGACCATGGGCCAGGGCCGCTCGTGGGGCACACTATGCCTATGAAATCGCTGGTAGGGAGGGGAGCGTGCGCCTGGGTCCGAACCACGGCGCGCTCCGGGAGATTCGGGCGGGGCCGGTCCGACGGGACGGCCGCCGGTCCATCCGCCGGTTCGCAGAATCCGGCGGGCGATGCTGGAGGGGCGCCGACCCAAGCGGCGCGGGCATTGCACGGATCACCGGGGGATCGCTGGGCCGATCGGCCGGGACCGACCCGCCGGGGACGGGGACGTGGCGCCCGGTACGCCAGGGCCGTGCTCTGTGCAGCCCTGGTCGGAGGTGGACTGCTCGTCCCGACGGCTGGGCTGTTCGCCGCCACCACCGCCTCGGCCGGGGGATACCCCGACGTGGCGGCGCAGCCGGTCGGGTTCGGAGACGCCGCTTCGTTCGGCTACCCCTCCGGAGGGCAGCTGAACGCACCGGTCGTCGACATGGCGGCCGCACCGACAGGCAAGGGCTACTGGCTGGCGGCTTCCGACGGCGGCGTGTTCGACTACGGCTCGGCCGGCTTCTACGGCTCGGCCGGGAACGTCCATCTCAACTTCCCGATCGTGGGCATGGCGGCCGCCCCCACAGGCAAGGGCTACTGGCTGGTGGCCGCCGATGGCGGCGTCTTCGACTACGGCTCGGCCGGGTTCTACGGTTCGACGGGGAACCTGCACCTGAAGGCGCCGATCGTGGGCATGGCGGCCGCCCCCACAGGCAAGGGCTACTGGCTGGTGGCCTCCGATGGGGGCATCTTCACCTTCGGCACCGCCAACTTCTACGGTTCAACGGGGAATCAGCACCTGAACGCCCCGATCGTCGGCATGGCGGCCACCCCCACGGGGGGCGGCTACTGGCTGGTGGCCGCAGACGGCGGCATCTTCACCTTCGGCACCGCCGGCTTCCACGGATCGGCGGGGAACCTCCCGCTGGAAGCCCCGATCGTCGGCATGGCGGCCACCCCCACAGGGGGCGGCTACTGGCTGGTGGCCGCCGACGGCGGCATCTTCACCTTCGGCACCGCCGGGTTCTTCGGATCGATGGGCGGGCAGCAACTGCAGTACCCGATCGCCTCCATGGCCACCGACGCGACCGGTAGCGGTTACTGGCTCCTCCCGTCCTCGGTGCCGCCGCCCGCACTGACACTCGGTCCCGGTGCACACGGCCCCGCCGTGATGGCGCTGCAGCAGAGGCTGTCCGCCCTCGGCTACTGGGTGGGGACAGTGAACGGGACATTCGGGGACAGCACCGAGCAGGCGGTCTACGCACTGCAGAAGGCGGCGGGCGTCGCCAGGGACGGCGTCGTCGGCTCGGCGACGGAGGCCGCACTGGTCGAGGGTGTCCTCCCGCATCCCCAGAGCACCTCGGGGTACGTCATCGAGGTCGACCTCGAGGACGACCTGGTCATGTTCGTGACAAACGGCAAGATCGAACACGTGCTCAACACCTCCACCGGCGGCGGGTACACCTACACCTCGACAGGAGTGACGTCGGTGGCGGTCACCCCGGTCGGCCATTTCGACATCTACCGGCAGGTCGACGGCCTGGTGGTCGACTCCCTCGGAGCCCTCTGGAGGCCGAAGTTCTTCGAGGGGGGCTTCGCCATCCACGGGGACACATACGTGCCGCCGGTCCCCGTCTCGCACGGCTGCGTCCGGGTGAGCGACGAGGCCATCAACTGGATCTGGGCGAACAACATCGCGCCACTCGGCACCGCGGTGTGGGTGTACTGATCCGCCGGCTGGGTCCGGGAGATCGTCCGACCGGTGGGTCGCCCGCGGCCCCGGCGGCGAGGGAGGGCCCACGCCTCGCTTCCGGTGCCTTCGGGTGCAGCCCGCTCGGCCCGGCCCCCGTGGCGGGACCTCGACGCCACCGAGCACCGCAGGGATCCCTGTGCCAAGGCCGCGGCACCCCCGCCTGCCGCGGTGGGGACCGGGGCGGGACCTCCCGTCGGACCCCCGTGCAGGGAGCCCGACGGCGTGCAGGGCCCATGGCCGTCTGCGCGTAAGGACCAGGCCTGCGACCGGACCGGGCACGGCCGCCTGGCCGCCTGGTGGCGACGCCAGCAAGGGTGCAGAAGGTGCAGCAGAGCCGGAGTTTGGTGCGCGGGCCCGCTGTCGTCGACGAGCTCCGCCGATCCCGATCGGCGACGTTCTTCGAGTGTCCAGCACGACGGCGTCAGATAGGGGCACAATGGTCGGCGGTAGCCGGGGCGCGACCCCGGGGACCCGGTAGTGCGGTCCTGACGACGGTCGGGAACCGTCGGGGAGAACCGTAGGGGGAGGCATGTACGTGCGACTGGGGCGGCGTCGTCCGGCGAAGTTCTTGACCTGCGCGACTGCGGCGTTCGTGGTCGCCGCCTGCTCGGTCGTAGCGACCGGCGGCGCGCTTGCCGGTGCCGCCTCCAAGGGGGCGATCTCCCCTGCCTCCTCACTCCAGTGCGCGCCGGGCCTCGGCGCCGGCGCGCCCGGGGTGACGTCAAAGCAGATCAGCGTGGCGGCCATCTCGACCCTGACCGGGCCGATATCCGCCGACTTCTCGGCGCTCGTACCCGGCGCCGAGGCCTATTTCGACACAGTGAACGCACACGGCGGGGTGAACGGTCGGAAGATCAACCTGGCGTACAACCTGAACGACCAGGGAACAGGGAGCCGGTTCGAGACGGAGACGCACACCGCCATCGACCAGGACCACGCCTTCGCGGTCATCGTCTCTTCCTACTGGTTCACGCCCACCTACTTCGCGGCGACCTGCACCCCCACCTACGGCTACAACGTGACGGGCGACTGGACAAAGGCGCCGAACCTGTTCGCCGCCACCGGGTCGGTGCAGACATACAGCACCGGCACCCCGGCGGTCAGGTACCTGGTGAGGAAGGTGCACGCCAAGTCGGTGGCCGTCCTCGCCTACGGGGTCTCGAGCTCGGCGGCCGCCTGCCAGGCCGACGCCAACGGGCTCGAGAAGGACGGCGTCACAGTGAGCTACTCCGATCTCAAGCTCACACCGTTGAACCCGAACGTGACGCCCGACGTGCAGCGAATGCGCTCGGTGGGGGCAGGTCTCATCATCAGCTGCATGACAGTGGACGGGAACGTCGCGCTCGCCCGAGCCGCCAAGCAGTACGGGCTCAATGCGAAGATGCTCTTCTTCACAGTCATCAGCCAGTCGGTGCTCGACAAGGACTACAGCCTCATCCAAGGCGCGTATCTGACGGTGGAGAACGTGCCGCTCTCGGCCAACCAGAAGTTCCCCGGCACCTACCCGGGCCTGAACGCCTACCTGAAGGGCATGAAGAGGTACGAGCCCGGTTACGTGGGTGACGACGTGGCGCTGCAGGGATGGGAGTCGGCGGCACTGCTCGTGGCCGGCGTCAAGGCTGCGGGGAAGAATCTGACGCAGGCCAGCGTGGTCAAGGCGACCAACGAGCTCACCACGTACACGGCTGGCGGCCTGTACGTCCCCATGGACTGGCAGCGCACACACACCCTCGTGACGGCGCCCTACTGCAATGCCTTCGTGCAGGTGCAGGGGAAGAGCCTGGAGCCGGTCTTCGGCAAGGGGAAGCAGGTCTTCGTGTGCTTCAGTCCCACAGCGAAGCACCCCACACCGGTGGCGACCAGGCCGGGCACGCCCGGTCCGGCTGTGGGCTGACGCTCGGCCACCGCCCACAGGCCGCCAGCCTTCTGCAGGGCGGCTCCGTTCAGCGTCCGGTCGCTACCGGCGGGCGGCCTCGTCAGAACCCCCGGTGGCGTCGCCCGGGGTGTAGGAGTGGGCGCCCGCACCGGCCAACCGCCCTCCGTCGACGATGAGGTACTCGTCTCGGATCGGTCGGCCCTCGAAGAAGCACTCCAGGATCTCGCGGGTCCCTGCCGCGTAACGGGTCTGGGCCGAGAGCGAAGACCCCGAGATGTGCGGGGTCATGCCATGGTGGGGCATCGTGCGCCACGGGTGGTCGGAGGGAGGGGGCTGGGGGAACCAGACGTCGCCCGCGTAGCCCGCGAGCTGCCCGCTCTCCAGCGCCCTGGCCACCGCGTCGCGGTCACAGATCTTCGCCCGGGCGGTGTTGACGAGGTACGCGCCGCGCTTCATCCTCGAGAGCAGACGGTCGTCGAACAGGCCTTCGGTTTCCGGGTGGAGCGGGGCGTTGATGGTCACGACGTCGCACAGCTCCACCAGCGATTCGGCGGTCGGATGGAAGACCAGCCCGAGCTCGCGTTCCACCGTCTCCTCGAGGCGGTGTCGATCGGTGTAGTGGAGCTTCACGTCGAAGGGCTTCAGCCGTCGCAGCACGGCCAGTCCGATGCGGCCGGCTGCCACCGTCCCCACGACCATGCCCTCGAGGTCGTAGGAGCGTTCGACGCAGTCGGCGATGTTCCAGCCGCCCTTCCCGACCCACTCGTGGGACGGGAGGTAGTTGCGGACCAGGGAAAGGATCATCATGACGACGTGCTCGGCCACACTGATGCTGTTGGAGTACGTCACCTCTGCGACGGTGACGCCCCGGTCGATGGCGGCCTGCAGGTCGACGTGGTCGGATCCGATCCCGGCGGTGATGGCCAACTTGAGGTTGGGAGCCATGGCGATGCGGTCGGTCGTGAGGTAGGCGGGCCAGAAGGGCTGGGAGATCACGACGTCGGCGTCGACCAGCTCCCGTTCGAACTCCGAGTCGGGGCCGTCCTTGTCGGAGGTGACGACGAAGGTGTGGCCCAGGCCCTCCAGGTAGCCGCGGAGGCCCAAGCCGCCCGAGACGCTGCCGAGCAGCTGGCCGGGGACGAAATCGACGGCCTGGGGGCTCGGGGCCGACTGTCCGCCGGGATAGCGGGTGATCTCGGGGATGTCGTCGCGGGGGTATTGCGTGGGGTAGCCGTGGACCGGGTCCTCGTACAGGACGCAGACGATCTTCGCCATCGCGGTGCTCCTTGGTCGTCTCGGAAGGCCTCAGTTGGGCACCGACGATAGATGGAACCGACGGTCCGTGCCGTTGGCGGGAGTCGGGCAGCCAACCGCGGCAGGTTTCGGACGGGCGCGACGCGGCGGCAGGACCTCCGCCGCCAGCCGACGACGGGGATCCCGGGGTGGTGCGCCCGCCCGGGCACGGCGGCACCGCGAGGCGGGCCCCCGTGCGGCGACCGTGGTCCGGCTCGCGCCCGGGTCGGAAGCCCGGTGCGGCGGGTGTGCGAATAGCGTGTCGCGCGTGACGTGCGAGCTGCCCACCGGGCCCCGGGAGATCGCCGTCGGCTCCGGCCAGCGGGCACAGCGCCCGGACCCGGCAACGTCGGGCCCGCGGGCGGGGGAACGATGAGGATCCACACCATGCTGACGGGGCTCGAGGACGCCGGTGAGCAGGCGCGTCGGCTCGAGGACCTCGGCGTGGACGGGGTGTTCACCTTCGAGGGGCCCCGGGACGTGTTCCTGCCCCTGGCGCTGGCCGCGGCGGAGACCTCGACGCTCGGGCTCATGACCAATGTCGCGGTCGCCTTTCCGCGGAATCCAGTCCAACTGGCCCACCAGGCAAACGACCTGCACCTCCTGTCGCACGGCCGTTTCACCCTCGGGCTGGGGGTCCAGGTGCGGGCGCAGATCGAGAGGAGGTACGGCGTGCCGTTCGACCGACCGGTCGCCAGGGTGCGGGAGATGGTCGGCGCGATCCGCGCCATCTTCAACTCTTGGGAGAATGGCGAACGGCTGAACTTCGAGGGCGAGTTCTACCACCACACCCTCATGCCGCCCATGTTCGATCCCGGACCGAACCCCTACGGGACGCCGCCTGTGCACCTGGGTGCGCTCGGTCCCCAGATGACCCGCGTGGCGGCGGAGATCGCCGATGGCCTGCTGGTCATGCCGTTCAATTCCAGGCGCCACTTTCACCAACGAACGCTCCCCATGGTGGACGAGGGGCTGGCCCGGGCTGGGCGCGCCCATGGCGACCTGGAGATCTTCGGCGAGGTGATCGTGTGCTGCGCCCGCAGTGAGCAGGAGCTGGCTGCGGCTGACGAGGCGACCCGCTGGCTGCTCAGCTTCTACGCGTCGACCCCATCGTACCGACCGGTCCTGGAGGTCGAGGGGTGGGGCGACCTGCAGTCGGAGCTGCAATCCCTCGCCCGGGAGGACCGCTGGGACGAGATGCCGCGGCGCATCGAACCCGAGATGCTCTCCACGCTGGCTGTTCGTGGAACGCCCGAAGAGGTCGCCCAAGAGATCGCAGGCCGCTTCGGCCCACGCGTGCGTCAGGTCGGCTTCTACAGCGCAAGCGCCATCGACGAGGAGACCCTCGGGCGCCTGGTCGACGCACTGCGGACCGAAGCCGACGGCTGAGTCGTGCTCGGCCGAGACGAGCCGGCGCTTCTGGCGTGCACGGTCAACCCGAGTGGTGGCGTCTCGTTCAGGTGGGGCGGCCGGTCCAAGGGCCCCTTGGGTCGTCAGGTGGAAGTGACGAACCGCCGCCGGCTCGTTCCCAGGCGCCGCCGCGACGCCATGGCGAGGGGAAGTGGCGGTACTGTCGTCACGAACGGTGCTGTCCAGTGCACCTCCAGACGAAAGGCCAGACGGTGGACAGCCTGACGGAACTCCGGGCAATCGAACCGCCTCCCCACCGAATGGTCCTGGGCGACAGCGGTATCACCGACGCCGAGCTCACCGCGTTGGCCCTGGCGGCCGACCCGGACCAGCCACTGGCCGACAACGCTCTCCCGATCAGCTTTTACCTGGCACAGCTTCCCAATCCGCTGCCGGACTGGTACATGCCCGCCGCGACGGCCCGGCACCACCGTTGGTGGTGGCCCGTCGTCCTGGTGGTCGTGTTCGCCTTCGTCCTGGTCGACGCCTTCGGGCTGTGCAACACCTTCGGCCAGCTGGTCGTGGCCTGAGGGCGCGGCCGGCGAGCGGCCGGCCGCGGAGGCAGCGCAGCCCTCGGCCGGGCGCGAGCGTTAGGACCGGCGGCAGCGGGTCCCGGCCCGGGCTCCGGGGAGCGAGGTAGCGCTCCGTCGCTCTAGGAGATGTCGGCGTTGGCGTGGCACCGATCCGGGGCCGCGCCTCCGCGGGCCGCGCCGGCGGGATCCGATGCAACCGTGGTTGGGCGGGCAAGTCGGCGGTTTCACCCAGAGCTTCCGGCTGCCCGCTCCACCGTGTCCGACGAGTTGGCTTCTGCCCCCGGAGTGACTCAAGCGGTGGAGCGTCGAGGGGGGAACTCCCGGTTAGGCGTTCGCCGCGGACCGCGCCGACGCCCTCTTGGCCGCGGCCTTCTTCACAGCAGCCTTCTTCACGGGCGACCTTTTGACGGCGGCCTTCTTCACGGCGGTCCTCTTCGCCGGCGCCTTCTTCACCGCGGTCCTCTTCGCCGGCGCCTTCTTCGCCGCGGTCCTCTTCGCCGGTGCTCTCTTGGCGATACGGCCTGCCGCCTGCTGGCCCGCCTGCGCGGCGCGGCGCGACTCCTCGCCGAGCGTCTTCACCAGGTCGGTGACCATGTTCCGCTGACCCTTCAGGACGCGCTCGGCGAAGGTGAACGCATGGTCGACGACGCGCTCAATGTCCTTCGAGAGCGGCGGGACCAGCTTTCCGGTCTCTTTGGTGAGACCGTCTGCGAATTGGCGACTCGCTTCGAGCAGCTCGTCCTGCGTCCGCTGGACCAGGCGCTCGATCCGATCTGGCAACTCTCGTGACTGGGCCATTTGGCGTCCTTTCGCTCTGACGGCAACTCGTTGGGGGAATTGTCCCGCATCCGCGGTCGCGGGACAAGCGGTAGAGGTCCCAACCTCACCGCTCCGGGCGGATTGCTCCAACGCCGGCGACCACCCGTCGATCGAAGGCAGGATCACGCGCTGCGTCCGCCAGTGACGGGGAGAGGGGACGCCAGCGCGCACCCGATGAGGTTCGACGGGGAACGCCGATGCCAGCGGTCGCGGCATCGGGCCCTAGGGGAGCGAGAATTCCGTCGTCGGCAGCCAGCAGACGTGCTCCACGACGACAGCGAAATGCGCAGTCTTCCCATCGGGCATCATGGCCACCGGGAAGCTGAACGTCGCGACCTCCCCGGGGGGGACCCGCGGCTCGTCGAACGTGCACGGCCGGTTCTCCCTGATCCACGAAGGATCGGCCGCCGGTGACCGACGGTCGCGGGGACGGCACGTCCCGATCAGCACCGATCCCAGCTCCCACGGAACCGAGCCCGTGTTGCGGACCGCAACCCGGAGGCGGCCGGGTCCGTCGACGGCAACCGACTCCAGCCGTCCGGAGTAAAGGGAGAGGGGATGGGGGCCCAGTGGCACCGCGGTGCAGCCACGACAGACCCCGGGCATCGAGTTGCCGCCGACGAGTTCGCGGCGGAATTGGGAGTACGGCGAGCCGTTCCAGATCTCGTCGAAGGTGCTCTTCTCCATGCGGCCAAGCTCGGGGGACCCGACCGATGCCGCGTAGCAGCACGAGAAGACCCTTCCGTCCTTGTCGACATACGGAAGCTCCCAGGGCAGCATGCACTGGCGGGTCCTGGCCGGTTCGGTGCTCCCTGGGACGTAGTAGCGCTGCGCCGCGAGCTCAGGTTGGTCGAGCTCGGTGATCGACCGGTCGCCCAGCGTCAGCTGCACGTCGATCCCGCGACGCGCACCGTCCGCGACGACCCCACCCAGGATTCCCTTCAATTCGCGGTCCCCGGAGAGGCGGCTGTCGAGGCAGTAGTCGTTGTAGTCCCACAGGCCCTGGATGATGTAGTTCCGGACCCCCATCGACTCCAGTAGCGGCGGGAAGCTCACCAAGGTCCTCACGTTCGTCGACATCGCCACCGAGGAGACCGACACGCGCAGTGGGTCATCGATTGCGGCCAGGACGTTGGCCAGACCGCGGAGCGCCTGGTCGAGTCTGCCCCCGCGGATGCTCCGGTAGCAGTCGGCGTCGGGGGAGTCGATGGACACGTTGATGTGCTCGATGCTCTGGATCGAAGCGATCTCGGCGGCGCGCGACGGCGTGACGGCGACCCCATTCGTGACGAGCGACGTCTTGACCCCTCGAGCGTCCAGCTCGCGGAGGAATTCGATGCACCTGGAATTGCAGAAGGGTTCTCCGAATCCAGCGACGAAGACCTGGCCGGCCCGCCCGGCCAGCTCCAACACCGCGTCCCAGTTGGTGGCGCAGATGTCCCCCGGGGCGATGTTGGAGGCCGTCCCGCCGGTGGTGAGCGGGCACATGCGGCACTTGAGATTGCAGCGGCTCGTGATCTCGATCTGCAGAGCGAACGGCTGCCCGCTGATCGAGAGATCCGGTGTGGTTACGCAGGTCGGAGCGGGCGACCGGGCGTGACCCGCTGGCGAAACCAGGGCCGGAGTCTGGCACTCTGCCTGTGGACGGGCAATCGCGGCGGTGACCTGCCCCGATGGTCGGGGCGGTGCCAGCTGCGGGCAACGAATGGCCGGCTGGCGCTGATCGGAGCCGGGGAGTCTCCTGACGGGCCGGGGCCGCGATGGAGCCTTCAGAGAACCCGGGGGACGCCGAGGCCGCCAAGTCGCCGCTCGCTCGGGCGCGCAGCTCACCCTCGGCCCGGGGCGGAGCTGTCCGACCGGCGACGGGCGCCCCGAGGGTCCCGTCCGTGGCCGGCTCGGGGAGTCGGCGGCGTTGGGCCAGCCTGGGGCGCCACGGTCGCCGGACCACCGGGCGCGGTGACGTGCTCACCGCGGGCGGTTGAGCTGGGGACCGGCCACCTGGTCGAGGATCCCGGCGCCGTTCCCCGGCGGCCGAGACGGCAGGGCCCGAGGGTGACCCGACGCCGGTTCTCACCTGCGGAGGGACGTTCGGGGCAACCTGACTTTGGACCCTATCGGGTACCGGGGGCAGGTGGCAGATTGGCATTGTGGATCTGACCTGGGACAGCAGGAAGAGGGCGGGGCAGTGGGCGTTGGACGGCCGTCCGGCCGGGAAACCCGCCCCCCTGGGCGCCGGCGCTTCACGGGGCGGTGGGTCTACTCCTCGACGAGGCCGCCATCTGGCGGCGGGTCCCGGCACGCAGTGGCTCGCAGGTTCCGGAGCCCCCCGGAGGCCGCCCATGACCTCCCAGAGAGGCTGAGATGGGGTTGCCCGACCTCGAGTTGCTGGCCGTGGGACGGATCAGCGTCGACCACTACGCCTCGGAGCCGGGCGGCGGCTGGTCCGACGCCCACGGATTCTCGAAGGGAGTCGGGGGTGGGCCGACTCGGGCCCGTGGTTCGGGCAGGGCGCGCCGGCACCAAGGGGTCGGCGCTCACCGGGTGCAGTTCTGGGAGGAGCGATGAAGCTGGGCTGCAACACCGTGGGATTCCGTCGGCTCGAGCTCGAGGACGCCCTGGAGCGCGTCCGTCGGGCGGGCTACCGGTACGTGGAGGTCGAGAGCAACCTGTCGTGGTGCTCGCACGTCGACCCGTGGAACGACGACCCGTCGAAGTTCGGGGAGACGGTCGGGCGGATGGGCTTCGCCGGGGTGTCGGGGATGGGGAGCCATCGTGAGCTCATCTCGGACCCCGACGCCGTGTCCGACCTGAAGCAGGCGCTCCGGTGGGCCTCGAAGGCAGGGGTGCCCGTCGTCATCACCGGGGAGGGCAGGTGCCCCGAGGGGATGCCCGAGGAGGAGGCGCTGGCGATCATCGGCGACCGGCTCGCCCAGCTCGTGCCGGCGGCCGAGGCGTCCGGCGTGGTCCTGGCGATGGAGCCCCATGGGACCATCTCGCTTTCGAGCATGGGCCTGGCGCACATCATGGGCCTGGCGTCGTCACCGTGTTTCGGGGTGAACTTCGACACGGCGAACCCGCACCGCGGGGACTACGTCGGCACGACGCGGGCCGGATACGAGTGGAAGCTCGACGAGAGCCGCAGGGGCGACGAGGTGGAGGTGCTGGCGAGCGTGGCGCCCCTCGTCCGCCACGTGCACGCCAAGGACGTCGTCGGCCGCCGGGCCGTGACCCTCGGCACGGGCGAGGTCGACCTTCCCCGGTGCCTGGAGATGCTCGCCAAGTGCGGATTCGATGGGGTCTTGTCGTACGAAACCGAAGGAGAGGATCCTCCGGAGAAGACGGAGGAGATGATGGCGGAGAGCCGCCGCTACCTCGAGCGGACGCTGGAGGCGATCGGTGCTGCCGTCACGATGTGAACGTGGAGTTCCCGCCGCCGCGCCGCGGCGCCGGCTGAGCGCATGAAGGAGGAGACCGTGGACTGGCAACTTCCCCCCGACGGGGGCCACATGGACAGGCCGACCGGCATCTACCTGCAGACCATGACCGGACGTCAGGTCGAGGAACGGCTGGAGCAGTGCGACCTGATCATCCTGCCGATCGGCTCTACGGAGAACCACGGCCCGCACGCGCCGAGCGGCGAGGACACGTTCCTCGTCACGCGCATGGCTGAGCAGGTGGCCCAGGCGACCGGCTGCACGGTGGCCCAGCCCATCTGGTACGGCTCCCACCCCTATCACCACCTGGGGATGCCGGGGACGATCGTCGTGCCCGAGGAGACCTTCGTCGCCAACCTGCGCGCTGTCATGGCCGGGCTGTGGAACAGCGGGTTCCGCAAGCAGATCCTCCTCAACGGGCACGGCCAGGACTTCGTGATCCCCGTCGCCATGCACCAGTTCGCCAAGAAGTACCAGGTCCCAATGCTCCTGATCAACGTCAACTGGTGGTTCACCATCAAAGAGCACATCCGGGACAAGGAGCACGGGGGCCCGTTCGACACCCCGTTCATCCACGGTGACGAGTGCGAGACCTCGTACTCGCTCGCGCTCTTCCCCGAGCTGGTGCACATGGAGGACGCGGTGGACACCAAGGCGCAGCCGCTCATGCCGCCGGGCCACATCGACAGCTCTGGGTCCGCCTACGACCTGCCGATCCCGTTCTGGCAGCACGTCGGCGGATCGGCGATCGAGGTGGTCGCCACGCCCGAAGGGGTCGTGGGCAGCGCCACGCTGGCGGTGGCCGGAAAGGCCATGCCCGGCCTGCACGCCATCCTCGACTACCTGGTGAAGCTGGTCGACGACATCATGGCGAAGTACCCGGTGGGCAAGCTGCCCCCCGTCGAGTTGATCACCCAGCGAGCCGCCGAGGAGGTCGAAGCGGTGCTGCGTGGCCCGCTGGCTGCCGGCGGGCGGCACCTGTACACCCTGGGGTACCCGCCGTGATCCAGGACAATCGCCGCGCCGCGCCACTGTGGCGCCGGGGGGCCGAAGTGAAAAGGAGAAAGCCATGAGTGACGCAGTGGGAGTGGTGCAGAGGCCGTCGGGCACGCGTGGCCCGGGCGGTTCCGTGGGTGCGGCCGTCATGGTGGGTCCGGGGCGGATGGAGTTCCAGGAGCTCCCGTACCCCGACCACCTCGAGCCCGGCGCAGTGATCGTGAAGATGGAGATGTCAGGGATCTGCGGCACCGACAAGCACGCCTTCCAGGGGGAGACCACCCTCTACGGGGGCACCGAGGCCGAACAGGACATGGTCTTCCCCTGTGTCCACGGCCACGAGAACACGGGCATCGTCGTCGAGATGAACGGCGGGGGCAGGGACATCGAGTACAGCGGGCAGGAGCTGAAGGTCGGCGACCGGGTCACCAACTGCCCGAACGTCATCTGCGGCGGCTGCTGGTACTGCCGGCGCGTCCACGCCTACCCGTACTGCGCCAAGCACCAGGGCATCGGCATGACGTACCCGGCGGACCAGTTCCCCTACATCGTCGGCGGCTGGTCGCAGTACATGTACCTGCCCCCCAAGGCGTGGGTCTACCGGGTGCCGGAGCACATCCCGGTCGAGTACGCCTGCATGGTGGAGCTGTTCGTGGTGGCGGCTCTGCTCGACCGCGGGAAGGAGCTCGCGTCGTGCGGCGGGAAGGGCTTCCACTTCGGTGACACCGTGGTCGTCCAGGGAGCGGGAGCCATCGGGATGATGATGGTGGCCAAGGCCCGGATGCTCGGCGCCGGCAAGGTGATCGCCATCGACACCGTCGGCGCGAAGCTCGACCTGGCCCACGAATTCGGAGCCGACGTGGTGCTGGACATCGCCGGCATGGAGGACGCCCAGGTGGTCGAGGCCATCCGGGACCAGACCGAGGGGCGCGGGGCCGACGTTGTCGTCGAGACGGTCGGCCGGCCTGAGGTCGTGAGGGTCGGGCTGGAGATGCTGCGTCGGGGCGGCACGTACCTCGAGACCGGGAACTTCGCCGACACCGGCGACGTGACGCTGAACGTGCACCGGCACATCGCGGCCAAGAACGTGCTCATCTACGGCAACACCAACCACCCCCACGACGCGTACTACGAGGCGCTGGAGATGATGTGGCGCCACCGCGGGACGTTCCCCTGGGAGAAGCTGATCACGCACCGGTTCCCGCTCGAGCAGTGCCAGCAGGCGGTCGAGCAGTCCTTCAAGCCCGACGCCCTGAAGGTCGTGTTCGTGCCCTGAGGTTCCGCCAACGACAGACCGGCACCGGGAGGTGCACCGATGATGAGCATCGAGGGACGGCTCGGAGTGGCCATCTCGCCCCGTGAGAGCGGGTTCGCCCCCCTGCTCTTCGCGGGCCGGCTCGAGGAGGGACTGGCGGCCGCATCGGAGCTCGGGTTCGCGGCCGTCGAGTTGAGCCTGCGCTCGCCCGACGACGTGGAGCCGGACGCGCTGCGGTCGACGCTCGGGGCCCACCACCTGGCGCTGTCGGCCATCGCCACCGGGCAGGCCTGGCTCGTCGACTCGCTCTGCCTGGCCGCGCCCGACCCGGCCGTCCGCTCGGCCGCGGCCGGGCGACTGGTGGGGGCGATCGAGCTGGCAGCGGAGTTCGGGGCGCGGGTGATCGTCGGCGGCATCCGGGGACGGCTGGTCGGCACGCCGGCCGAGCAGGCGAGCCAACGGGCCGGGGCCGTGGAGGCGATCGGTGAGTGTGCCCGTCGGGCGGCGCAGCTCGGCGTGCGCCTCCTGATCGAGCCGATCAACCGCTACGAGACGAACTTCGTCAACACCGCGGCGGAGGGCCTGGCGCTGCTGGCGGAGGTCGGCGAGCCTTCGGTGCAGCTCCTGCTCGACACCTTCCACATGAACATCGAGGAGCAGAGTCTGGCGGGCGCCGTGAGCTCCGTGGGTGAGCGGCTCGGTTACGTCCACATCGCCGACAGCAACCGCCGGGCGCCGGGGGAGGGGCACGTCGACTTCGCCGCGGTCCTGGCGGCCCTGGAGGAGATCGACTACGGCGGCATGCTGGTGGCGGAGATCCTGCCGCTCCCCGACGACCGGGCGGCGGCACGGCTCACCGCGGCGTTCTGGGAGGGGTTCGCAGTGTTGGGCGGGCGCCACGGGCTGCGGACGGGAGACGTCCGGTGACCGCGTCCAGTCGTGGCGCGGGGCGGACCCTCGAGGCGGCGTCCGGGGGCCGATGGGCGCCCAGGGGGCAGTTCGCACGACCGGGAGCGCCGGGACCGGGGGTCCCGCCGACCCGTGCACAGCATCCAGCCCAGCAGATCGCTGGGCGGCATCGAGGGCCAGACCGACAAAGACGCGGTGCGCCGATGGCCGAGTGGGCCAGCCACGCAGCGCGGACGACCGGGGGCGCTGAGGAGAGGAGGACATCATGACCCGCTACGACGACGTCGTCGAGGAGTCGCTCAAGCCCGAATGGGTCGAGAGGGCGAGGCTGAGCTACCACACCGTGGAGCTGCTCGGCGAGACCGGGAACATCACCGAGGCCGACGTGGCGCCGATCTTGAAAGGGGCCATCGACATCCACGTGCACGGGTACCCCGACGCCCTCGTCGACACCGGGTGGGACTTCGCCGAGACCTGCCGCGCCGCCTACGACGCCGGCATGCGGGCGATCTGCTGCAAGAGCCACCAGTCCGACACCGCCACCATGGCGTACTTCATCCAGCAGCTGATGGACCAGTACGCCAAGGACACCGGCCGGGCGCCGGGTCGGTTCAAGGTGTTCGGTGGCGTCGTCCTCAATTACTCGGTCGGCGGGCTGAACCCGGTGGCCGTCCGGACCTCGCTCAAGCTCGGGGCCAAGTGCATCTGGATGCCGAGCCACGACGCGGCGCACCATCGCAGCGTCCTCGGCGTGCCGGGGGGGATCGAGGTCCTCGGCGAGGACGGCGACCTGCGCCCGGAGATGTACGAGATCTTCGACATGGTGGCCGAGCACGGGGCCATCCTCGACACCTGCCACCTCGGGACCCGGGAGCGCTACATCATCATCGAGGAGGCGAAGAAGGCCGGGGTGGAGCGCATCCTGGTGACCCACCCCCAGTTCAGCGTGAACCGGGCCTCGCCCGAGCAGCAGGCCCAGATGGGCCGGCTGGGCGCGTACGTCGGGCTGTTCATGTACTCGGCGGTGCCCCACTTCAACAACCCCGGCTGCGACCGCGAGGAGGTCCTCGAGATCATCAAGGACGTGGGGCCCGACCGCCTGGTGCTCGCTTCGGACTACGGGTCGATGCTCAACCCTCCGCCGGTCGAGGGGATGAAGCTCTACATCCGCCTCCTGCTCGCCCTCGGCGTCAGCCGTGACGACATCGAGACGATGGTGAAGCGCAACCCGGCGTGGCTGTTGAACCTCGAGCCGGACGATGAGGACGCCTGAGATGGTCCGTCACGCGCAGGGGCGCTCCGGGTCCCGCTCGGCACGCGAAGGGAGGCCGTCATGACCCGATACGACGACGTGGTGGAGGAGTCCCTCACGCCCGAATGGGTCGAGAGGGCGAAGCTCAGCTACCACACCGTGGAGCTGCTCGGCTCGACCGGCAACATCACCGAGGCCGACGTGGCGCCGATCCTGAAAGGCGCCATCGACATCCACGTGCACGGGTACCCCGACGCCCTGGTCGACGCCGGGTGGGACTTCGCCGAGACCTGCCGCGCCGCCTACGACGCCGGCATGCGGGCGATCTGCTGCAAGAGCATGTACTCGGACACCGCCCCCATGGCGTACTTCGTCCAGCAGCTCATCGACCAGTACGCCAAGGACACCGGGCGGGAGCCGGGCCGGTTCAAGGTGTTCGGGGGAGTGGTGCTCAATTACTCCGCCGGCGGGCTGAACCCGGTGGCCGTCAAGACCTCGCTCAAGCTCGGGGCGAAGTGCATCTGGATGCCCAGCCACGACGCGGCCCACCACCGCCGGGTCCTCGGCGTGCCCGGCGGGATCGAGGTCCTGGGCGAGGACGGGGAGCTCCGGCCCGAGATGTACGACATCTTCGAGTTGGTGGCGGAGTACGGGGCGATCCTCGACACCTGCCACCTCGGAACCCGGGAGCGCTACATCGTGATCGAGGAGGCCAAGAAGGCAGGGGTGGAGCGCATCCTGGTCACCCATCCCCAGTACAGCGTCAACCGGGCGTCGCCCGAGCAGCAGGCCGAGATGGCGCGACGCGGAGGGTACATCGGCCTGTTCATGTACTCGGCGGTCCCCCACTTCAACAACCCCGACATCGACCGCGAGGAGGTCCTCGAGATCATCAAGCAGGTGGGGCCGGATCGGCTGGTGCTGGCCACGGACTACGGGTCGATGCTCAACCCTCCACCGGTCGAGGGGATGAAGCTCTACATCCGCCTGCTGCTCGCCCTGGGCGTCAGCCGCGACGACATCGAGACGATGGTGAAGCGCAACCCGGCGTGGCTCCTCGGCCTGGACGACGCAGGAGACGGAGCCTGACCCGGCCCCCGACGGCTGACGGCGGCGTCCACCGAGGGGCGAGGCGTGACCGGCGTCACGCCTCCGGGTCTCCGGTTGGCGGCGGGGGGGCGAAGCGGCCGTCGTAGAAGGAGAAGTCCCGACGCAAGGTCGCCGGGTCGAGGCCGTACGCGGCCGGGTCCGGGCGACCGCCCTGCTGGCGCTGGCGCGAGCTCTCCTCCCACCAGCGGGCCATCCGGTCCCGGGTTGCCGGGAGCAGCTCGTCACCCAGCTGGCGGTAGAGGGCATCCACGGCGGGGATCGGTTGGGCCTGCATGTCGGCGAAGGAGACGTCGAAGAAGCGTTCCTCCCGGCCGGCGTCCCTGAACTCGACCAGGCGCCGCAGCGACTCGCGCCAGAGCATCTGTTCGTGGCGTCCCAGCGCCGCTCGGTCGAAGGACGTCGTGACCGGTGCCGACAGGGCCTCTTTCAGTGCACAGAGCGAGGGGAGGACGTTGGCGATCTCCCGGTGGGTCACGACGAACCGAGCATCGGGGTAGACGGCGTCGAGGGCTTCGATGCTCGCCATGTGCGCCGGGCTCTTCAGCCACCAGCGGGTCGGTGGGCACCGCCACTGCAGGAGCTTGAGGACACGCCGGTGGTAGCGGTACGCCGGTTCCATGTCGCACGACAGCAGCCACGCCGTGTAGGTGGGGAGGAGGGCCATTCCCCCGAAGAGCAGTGACCGGAAGTCGAGGGCCATGAGCAGGAGGCACTCCTGGGGCCCGGTGGCCGAGCTGGGCAGCATGCCCACGAAGTCCGGGAACATCTGGTGCGACATGTCGATCGCCGCCTGGCACATGGCGATGCGGGGATCGGTGTCTTCCGTTGCCGTCTCCGGAGGGGGGCACGGCGCGCCGGCCTCCCAGGTCCGAAGGCTCCTGCGGGACGAATCGCAGGCGAGGAGGAAGCTGAGCGCCGTGGACCCGGTCCGGGGCATCCCGAGCCCGAAGAGCGGGGCCACGATCTCCTGTGCCTCGATCTCGGGGTGGCGCGCGTACCACTGCTCGACCTCGAGCCGATTGGCCAGGAAGTCGACGATCTGACCGCAGAACACGCCCTCGCCCGTCTGGTTGAGGTGGCCGTCTGCGGACAGGGACCGTACCAGCACGTCCAACCCCTCCTGCCAGGTGTCGGGACCGAAGTCGTCGGCCTCGGCCCGGTCGCAGGCCTTGTCCACCAGCCGCTGGGTGTCTATCATCCGCCGCCCCCCACGGTGCTCGGCTCCCGTGCCGGCCGCTCGACGGGCGCGGCCGGCGGTCCCGGCGGCCCGACCGTCGGAGCCCCGACGGTCGTGACGACCCGTCGTGGCGCCGGCCCCGGGGGCCCCGAGACCGTGAACGACCGGTCGGGGCCGGAGCGGCCGGCGTCACTGAACCGGCAGTGTGGAGCCTGGCGACGGGCCGACGGCTGGTCGCCGTAGCCGGCGTCGCATGGCGACGCCTCCATGGGGCCGATGGTCACCGTCGGCTCAGTGTTCGAGCTGGTCGACGGGGATCGAGCGCTCCATCATGCCGAACGACTCCTCACCGTCCCATCGATATCGGACGCCGGCCTGCTGCAGCGCCGGGGCGAACTCGTGATGGGTGCCGCCCGGCATGCACGCCGACAGGACGGTCTCACCCTCGATGTGGACGTCGCCGCCGTCCGTCCGCAGGGTCAAGGAGACGTCTTCACCCCTGGGCTGCAGCCGACGCAGCCACGGCGCGTCGACGATCGTGGCGGGGATCAGCCGCTCCCCGTCGAAGACGAACGCCTCGTTGTAGGTGGGCTTTCCGTCTGGGCGCTCCGGGAAGGCCAGGGCCCCGAAGGCCTTCCCACTGGGGAACAGGGCGCTGGGCCAGCAGTGGCCCCAGAACCCGCCGGTGTCGCGCAGTCCCTGCCGGTGGATGCGCAGCCCGGTGCCCTCGAACGCCCACTCCTCGCCGGCAAAGCTCACCCGGCCCCGGCAGGTGCACAGCTGCTCGTAGCGGGGGCTGATGAAGGTCCCCGCGAACCCCTCGTTGAAGAGATCGGAGGACTCCGCGCTGAGGGTCCCCGACACCCAGGGCGGTGCGGCGCAGGTGAACTCCACCTCGACGTCGAGTGGCAGCCTCGGACCGCTGTGGTCCCCCTCGGCCAAGGCGGCGGCGCTCGTGTCCAGCGCCGTGCCCTCGTAGGTGAGGGTCAGGGTGCGGAACGGCGAGACGCAGCGGAAGACGAGACCGCCAGCGGCGAAGGTGCGGCAGATCCCGTCGTCGTCGATCGGCGAGCGCCCCTCACCCGAACCTCGGACGATCGCCGTTCGGCCGTCGGGGAAGCCCAGGTTCACCTGTAGCCCGCGCTTCTCCCAGGACTCCGAGACGGCCTCGATGCCCACTCTGGGCAGGCCGATGAGGCCCTGATTGTCCGAGACCCAGAATGACGCGCTCTCCCGGAACTGCGGGTCGTCCGGGCGTTCAGCCAGGAAGTAGTCCTTCGACGGGTCCATGCCGCCGGTCAGGTCGATCGCCATTGCCCCCCTCCCTCGGGGCCCGTGGGCCCATTCGCCGTTGCTGCCCGTCCCCGACGTTCCAGGGCGCCTTTGGGCACGCCGCCGGTCATAGGTGTCTACACCGCCAGCTCACGGCGCGCCGCCCAGGACCCGCATGGAACGCAGCTGCTGGACCAGACGGTCCGCCGCCTGGTCCGGCGAGGTGACCG
>Ga0181536_10001373_pt1 | contig 28777 bp, 23 predicted proteins | sample PEATcosm2014_Bin_41_FD_121105 | JGI IMG/M metagenome (GOLD analysis project Ga0181536, IMG submission 121105) | Peatland microbial communities from MTU Mesocosm Facility, Houghton, MI, USA - PEATcosm2014_Bin17_60_metaG | ecosystem: Environmental > Terrestrial > Soil > Wetlands > Peat | place...
GAAATGCCCGAGGAAGCCGCGCGCCTCGCCGCCTTGCGGGACCAGTTGCTGGCGCGCCTTACGGCCGCGCTCGACGGCGTTACGGTCAACGGTTCGCTGGCATACCGGCTCCCCGGCAACCTGAACCTGAGCTTCGCTGGGGTGGACGCCGAAAGCCTGCTGATGGCGCTCCCGGACATCGCGCTCTCCACCGGTTCCGCGTGCACTTCCGGCACGCCGGAACCCAGCCACGTGCTCCGCGCGCTGGGCGTGAGCGATGAGCTGGCGCACTCCTCCATCCGCATCGGCCTGGGCCGTTTCAACACGGAGGAAGAGCTCGACCACGCCGCGCACCGCCTCATCGAATCGGTCAAAAGACTGCGCGCGCTATCGCCGGCCACGTTTCTTTAGGCCGCCCTTCCCGCCGGATTTCGTTTCTTCGCGCGCCACACAGGCTGGGGCGAACGCCGGCGCGCAGGGAAAAGCGAAATTTGCGGTGTCTATTGGAACCCGATCCTCAACCCCGCTCGAAGAATTAACTGCATCGCCTTCGGGCTGCGTCAGGCGTACAATGCGATCAGCGGAGGTGGTTATGCCGCTTCTCGAAAAGCTGCGTGATTTCCTGGATGCCCATCAGGCCGAATTCACGCTGACCATTCACCCCAACGCCCTGACGGCTCGCGAGGTCGCTGCGGCGGAGCATCTGCCCGCACGGGAGGTTGCTAAGATTATTGTCATTACCAGCGACGATCGATTCTTCATGCTCGTCGTCCCCGCCAACAAGCTCATCGATTTTCACGAAGTCCGCATTGCCCTGGGGCTGGCCCACGCTCGCATGGCCACCGAACATGAACTTGGGCGACTTTTCCCCGATTGCGAACTGGGCGCCATGCCGGCATTCGGCAGCCTCTACGGCCTCCCGGTCTATCTCGACGCCACGTTGGCCGGCCAGGACAACATCGCCTTCAATGCCGGAACGCACCGCGAGGTGATTCACCTGCGGACCGCCGAGTATCGCAGGCTTGCCCGGCCCGCCATCGCATCGCTCATCCAGACCGAGGTCGCGCACGGTTGGTGACCGCTGCCGCCCGGGCTGTGAAACGGAGGTGATTTCCATGGAAACAAAACCGCGTGCGAATGTAGCTCCCTTGGAAGAGCGGATCCGCACCAGAGCTTTTGAGCTCTATATCGAGCGGGGAAACGAGTCCGGCTCGGAATTGGATGACTGGCTGCAGGCCGAAGAAGAAATCGCGGCAGCCGAGGAAGAGTTCGGGGAACGGGATTAGGGCGGATCCGCGCGAAGGACGGCGGGTGCTGTTCCATTGCGGGGGTGTTTGTGACATCCGTGGCTGTTCTTCTGCGGACGGACCGCCGTGGGAGTGTGGGGACCAAGGCATCTCTTCGGATTTGAGCGGGATTCTTACCCCACTTTTTCATCTTGATATCTTCGTCCTTTAGCCGCACAATGCAGGCATGAGACAGCTCGGCAGTCTGCTCGGCGCCTTGGCCCTCCTGCTTGGCGCAGTCGGCAAGAGTCCTTTTGCAGGCCGATGGGACCTCACCGTGAAGACACCCAGTGCGACGTATCCCGCGTGGGTCGAGGTGTCCGACAAGGACGGCCAGCCCGAAGCCCGCATCCAGCCGCGGGGCGGCAGCGTGCGGCCCGCCCACGAGGTCAAGCTGGAAGGCAACCAGTTGATCCTCACGATTTCTCCGGCCGCGGAGGACCGTCCAGCCTTCACCTGGGAGCTGAACGTGAAGGGCGGCGTGCTCACCGGCTCCGTCAAGCGCGGGCAGGAAGTGCAGGGACAGATCGGCGGGCAGCGCGCACCGGAGCTGAAAAACAAGCCATCCAAGAATTGGACGAGCCCCGAAGCCCTGTTCAACGGGAAAGATCTCACCTGGTGGGAGCCCGGCAATCCGGCGGAGAATCACTGGGTGGTGCAGAACGGCGAACTGGTGAACCAGCAGCCCGGCTCGAACCTGCGCACTACGGGTAAATTCGACGATTTCAAGCTGCACCTGGAGTTCAACTGTCCCGATGGGGTCAACAGCGGCATCTTCCTGCGCGGGCGGTATCAGGTCCAGATCGAGTACTCGTCCGAGGGTGTGAATGACAAGATTCACGGCATGGGCTCGATCTTCGGTTACGTCGCCCCGTCCCAGGACCTGCCGAATAAGCCCGGCGAATGGGAAACCATGGACATCACACTGCTGGGCCGGTGGGTGACGGTGGTTCGCAACGGCGTGACTATCATCGACAATCAGGAGATTCCCGGGATCACGGGAGGCGCCTTGGACAGCAATGAGGACGCTCCGGGACCGTTTAACCTGCAAGGCACTCACGCGGCCGGCATCCGGTTCCGGAACCTCACGATTTCGGTGCCCAAACGGTAGTAGCGTAACTGACATGAACAGACCGCAGCTTCTTTGGCCGGCCGCGGAGCCGCTTTCAGGAAAACCATGAGGCTGCTCGCGACAATGGTCGCGCTGGCATCCGCTGTGCCTTGCCTGGCCCAGCAGAAACCTGGATGGAAACTCACGTTTCAAGACGAGTTTGACGGCGCCAGACTGGACCTCTCCAAGTGGAATCCCCAGGACCCATGGGGTAGAGTTCGCAATAATGAATTACAGGCTTACGTGCAGGACGCCTTCGCGGTGTACGACGGCGTCCTGCACATCAAGGCTGAAAAACGTGCCGCCGACTACGATGGCGCGACGCGCCAGTACACTTCCGGCATGATGACCACGTACCGCAAATTCGCCCAGAAGTACGGCTGGTTTGAAATCCGCTGCCGCGTACCCAGAGGCAATGGGCTGTGGCCGGCGTTCTGGATGTTGCCCGAGCCGTTGGGCTGGCCGCCGGAGATTGACGTGCTCGAAAGCCTCGGTGAAGACACCAGGGTGGCGTACTTTACCAATCATTTCACGGTTCCGGACGGCAAACACGCTTCCAACGGGTCGGGCAGAATAGCCACGCCCGACCTCTCGGCCGATTTTCACACCTATGCCGTCGAGTGGACCCCGGAGGCGATCATCTGGTATTTCGATGGCGTCGAGAAATTTCGTTCCGACCAGGGAGTGCCCCACCAGCCCATGTACCTGCTGGTGAACCTGGCGATCGGAGGCTCCTGGCCAGTGCCGCCGGACGAAACTACGGAGTGGCCGGCCCCTTTTGACGTGGATTACGTGCGCGCGTACACCAGAGAGTAGTGATCCCATGAAAGCTAGCAGACCTTCCCAGCGGCCTACGGCCATGTTTTGCGCCGTCTCGATCGCGGCGGCGTTACTGTTTCTGCGCGCATTGGTCGGGCCCGGCGGGACGGTCCAAACCGCGTCCGCCGCCAGCGAGCCAGGCGTCAAGGTGTGGGAGGAAAACATCGTTATACCCACCTACCTGGCCGGCGACCCGGAACCCAACCCGATGTTTTTCTTCGGCCGGAGTTCCCAGGGAGCGCAAGGGCCGGTCTATCCTTACCCGATGTATGACACCCTCACCGCCAGGAAAGTGGACAAGACCTACAAGATGGTGCGTCTCGAAAACCAGTACATCCGGATCGGAATTCTGCCGGAGATTGGCGGCCGCATTTTCGAGGGGGTGGACAAGACCAACAACTACAACTTCATCTACCGCCAGCACGTGATCAAGCCGGCGCTCATCGGCCTCATCGGCGCGTGGATTTCCGGTGGCGTGGAGTGGAACATCCCGCACCACCACCGGGCCTCCACCTTCATCCCCGTGCAGTACCGCGTGGAGGAGAATGCCGACGGCAGCAAGACCGTGTGGGTGGGCGAGCTGGAACTTCGCGAACGGATGCGCTGGGCCGTGGGCTACACGCTGCGGCCCGGCAAGGCGTACCTGGAAGCCTCGGTGCGGATTCTGAACCGCACGCCCGTGGAGCACACCATGCTGTGCTTTGCGAACCTGGCCGTTCATGCCAACGACGACTACCAGGTGATCTTTCCGCCCAGCACGCAGTACGGTGTCCATCACGCCAAGCGCGTCTTCACCAAGTGGCCTGTTTCCGACTCCGAGTACGGCGGCGCCGACTTCACCCGGGGCGTCGACATCAGTTGGTACAAGAACCACATTTCGGCCAACTCGGTTTTCGCCTGGAACTATGAGGACGATTTCTTCGCCGGCTACGACCACGGCAAAGAGGCGGGAACCATGAGCGTCGCGGACCACAACGTGGTGCCGGGCAAGAAATTCTGGACGTGGGGCAACGGCCCGAGCGGTAAGTCCTGGGACCAAACGCTGACCGACGACGACGGCCCGTATATCGAGCTGATGGTGGGAGCCTACTCCGACAACCAGCCGGACTATAGCTGGCTGCAACCGTATGAGGTGCGCCGGTTCACCGTGAACTGGTACCCGTTCCGCGACATCGGTGGAGTCAAAAAGGCCAACCTCGACGCGGCGGTGAACCTGGACGTCAACGGTGGGACCGCCAAGATCGGCTTCTACGCCACCGCGGCGCATCCAGCCGCGGTGGTGATGCTCAAAGCCGGCGACCGGGTTCTGTTGCGGGAGACAGTCGCGATCGATCCTGGCAGGCCGTATACAAAACAGGTCGTGGTCCCCGGCGGCATCGACGAACACGATCTGGCTGCCTCGCTTTCCGACGGTGGCACGGAACTGGTCTCTTACTCGCCCATCCGGCTCAAGCCCGAGCCAATGCCCCAGACGGTGACTGCCCCGCCGGCGCCTGGCGACGTCAAGACCAACGAAGAGTTGTACCTGATCGGTCTGCGCGCCGACCAGTTCCACGATCCGGGTATCAACCCGGAGCCTTACTGGCAGGAAGCTTTGCGCCGCGATCCCGGCGACGCCCGCGTCAACACGGTTCTGGGAATCGCGGCTTACAAGAAGGCCCGCTACAACCAGGCGGAGCAGTTTCTACGCAAGGCCCTGGAGCGCGCGACCGACCGGTACACCGACCCGAAAGACGGCGAGCCCATTTACTACCTGGGCGCCGTGTTGCAGGCCGAGGGCCGATTCGACGAAGCCTACACGCAGTTCTACAAGGCCGCATGGAGCGAGGCATGGAAAGCCGCGGCCTACTATTCGCTGGCGGAGATCGCCGCCGGGCGGGGCGATATGACGGCCGCACTCGAATTTGTGGACCGCTCGATTGACTCCAACGCTCTGAACATCCGCGCCCAAAACCTGAAAGCCGCCGTGCTGCGTCACCTGGGCCGCTCCGGCGAGGCGCTGCAGGTGCTGGCCGCCGCCGCGCATAAGTCTGACCCTCTGGATGTGCGGTCCATGGCCGAGCGCTGGTTGGCATCCAAAGACCCTGCCGCGGCGCAGGCGCTGGCCTCCACCATGAATGCCCATCCCGCTACGGCTCAGGAGACGGCGGCCGAATTTCTGGACGCCGGCTTGTGGCAGGACGGTATCGACACGCTGCTTCAGATGACCGCCGCGGCGACCGATAAGTCCAAAATTCACCCCATGGCCTACTACTATCTGGGCTACTTCGCCGGCAAACTGGGGCAGGTTCAGAAGGCGTCCGAGTATTGCCGATTGGCCGCCACGATGCCCGCGGATTATGTCTTTCCGTTCCAGAACGAGGCCATCGCCGTGCTGCGCCAGGCCATCCGGACCAACCCCCGCGATGCGCGCGCCCCCTACTACCTCGGCAACCTGCTCTACGACTGGCAGCCGGAAGAGGCTGCGAGACTGTGGGAGGCTTCCGAGGCGCTCGACCCCTCGTTCGCCATTGTGCATCGCAACCTGGCCATCGCATACCTGCATCAGAAGGCGGGCGGCGATCTCGACCACGCCATTGCCGAACTCGAGAAGGCCGTCTCTCAGGACCGCAAATACGCGCTGCACTTCACCGAGCTGGACCAACTGTACGAACAAGCCGGCATCCCCATCGAGAAGCGGCTGGCGCTTTTCGAGCGGAACCAGGCAACGGTGGAGCGCCGCGACGATGCCCAGAATCGCGCCATCGGCCTCGAAGTGGCCGCCGGAAAGTACGACAAGGCCATCGCCATGATGACCGGGCGGCGGTTCGCGGTGGCCGAGGGCGCCAATCTGAACGTAGCCGAGCACTGGAGGGACGCTCACATTCTGCGTGCCCAGCGGAACCTCGCGGCTGGGCGCCCCCAGGAAGCGCTGGCCGATCTGCAGGCCGCCGTCACCATTCCCTCGAATCTTCCAGGCGGATCCAGAGCGGACGGTCGAAGCGCCGAAATCGATTACTGGACCGGCGTGGCGTATGAAGGGTCTGGCGACCGCGCGAAGGCCGCTGAATCCTGGAAACAGGCGAGCGCGCCCGCTTCGCCCGGCGGAGCACAATCCTACTACCAGGCGCTGTGCCTCGAAAAGCTCGGCCAGACCGACCAGGCGCAAACGTTGTTCCGGAATCTGGTGGATTCCGGACAGAGGTTGCTGCGGCAGCCGGAGGCAGGCGGCGGACGCGGCGGGTCTACCCCGCGGCAGTCGTCGCGCGCAAGACTGGCCAACGGTCATTACCTCGCCGGACTCGGCTATCTCGGCCTCCACGACCTGGAGAAAGCCAGGGCGGAGTTGAGCCAGGCCCTGCAAGCCAGCCCCGACCTGGTAAGCGCGAAAAGCGCGTTGGCCGCGATGCAGTGATTCGCACTGGAATTCGGGTATGCGACCCCCGGCACGTGGTTGCTGGAAATACCGGCGGTCCCCCTTTTCACTTTCTTTGTGGCAAGCTGAATAGAACTGGAGGGCTGGATCATGCCGAGCATTCAACTTACCGACAACACCTCTCTCAACGTCACCGCGTCTACGGCCGACGGTAACGCAACACTCAACCGCTATTTGACGAACCCCCTTTCCTTCATCACTCCGGCCGCCCTAAATGCTATCGCCGGGGAGAAGGTAGGAGATCTTGATCCAACCGCTTTCCCGATTGCCGCGAGCGCGGCCGGAGAGGGCCAGTTCGCCGTCGAAGGAACCTGCCTGGACGTTCAAACGGGCGCATCGGCTTCAGTCGGCCTGCTCGCCGGCGCCAACGCAACGGATTTCTTCAGCTCCGTTCAATGGACCCAGGATCCGACGGCCGCGGACATCGTCTCGTTCGGGTTGCAGGGCACGCTCAGCGCCGGAGACAAGGCCACGGTGAGCGACTTCAGCTTTGGTATCACGAAGGCCGCGACCGTTGCGTTGACCAGCTTTTGCACGGCGGCCGGTACCGATACGTTCGCGGACGCGGTCGAGCGGGCCATGGCGGCCCTCACGATTCCGCACGACCTTGACGATCTCAGGAGTCTGCCGGCAAACACCGTATGCCAGGTCGATGCGTCCAGTTCTCTCAAGTTCACTGCGAGCGTTACCTATAACTTTTTGAATGACCCGTTGGCCACGGCGTCGATCTCGCAACTGCCCTCAATCGCGGTCAACGCCGCAGGCGCGGCGACCATTGAAGGCACCGCGACTCACACCTCGGGCCACACGGTCACCATCGCCAAGCTGCCGAACGGCCTGATCCACCTGTCCGTGAGCCTCGCGCAAACCGACGATTTTGAAACCAGCCTCACGGTGTCGGCGGGGGTCACCGCGAAGGTAGGCGGCCAAGATGCGCTGGCATTCCTGCTCGGTATCATCAGTCCCGACTCCACCGCGGAGTTAAAAACCCTCCAGGCTGATATGCCGGCCGACCAGGCCCGGCAACTCAGCGGCGACATCAAGGCGGCAATCGACGCGGCGCTTTGCAGTTCGCTGCAGGCCTCGCTGAAGGCGGCTCTGGACGACAGCCAATGTAATAAGCGGGTTTTTCTTTACGAGATTGATTTGACCGCTCTCAACGGAGACAGTACCGCGGCGCTCCAGGCTGCACTCACCGGAGACTTCACCACGATCACCAGTCCAAAGGCGGCGCTTGCAGGTATCCGCGAACTCGATTCCGCGCTCACTGTCACTTCGAGTTTCAAGCACAGCCTGACGCTGCATCTGCTGGGGATTTTCAACTGGGGAAGCACCAATGCATTCGTTGAGAAATCAAAGGTCGATTACACGAAAGATACGCACGAGATCGTATTATCGGATGAGACCATCGAGGTTGTGACCGACAACCTCGACTCGGAGAAGCTGCGCGAGGTCGTGGTGAAAGGGATTACCCTGACGCTGCCCGCATCTGCCAATACTCCGGCCGCGGCAACACCGATTCACATGGTCTTCTTCGACCGCCAGGCAGCCACCAATCGGTCAACCATGCGTCAGATCGTCAATGTACTCCAGGCCACCGGCGCCCCCAGCGCGGCCGGCGCAAATTCGCTGCTCGGAGGGAATCTGAACAGCTACGGAACCTCGTCCTTTTATTTGGGCCTGAGCCTGACTCCCCAGCAGTGTCGACAGCTTTTTATCGATACGGCGGGACAGCCTTATGACTGGACTACCTATCTCCGCTACGCGTGCGACGCGGAGGCGACCATTCTGGATGGTGACGTGGACAATGCAGATCGCTTGAAGTTGTTTACCGCGGGAGAAGAGTTCTGGAAGGAATTGAGGGATGCCGGCGCGGCGCCCAACCAGATCCGATTGTTGGCCGATCAAGGCATCCGTCCAAACGCCACCGTGGATGTCACCACCGTGATTTGGTGGTCAACCGCTATGGAAAACTACGCGAAAGCTCTCGCCGCGGGCCAATCGCTCATTGGAGCCGGTAAAGCAGTCGTCAAGGCCGGCACGCTCGGTTTTGACGAACCATGGCTGGTTCTCGCCGCCTGGACCATGCTCCAGAATCCGGCCATAGACAGTCTCTTCACATCGTCGCTGCTCAAACAGGCAAGTGGCGCCGCCGCCGGCCTTGCGAACTAGCCCGTACCGAATCCCAGGGGATCGTATTCGCGCTGCACAAACTGCGCGGTGAACGCCAGGAATCGCAGGCGCGCCTGCAATTGCGTAACCGGGTCGCTCGTTCCGGTGATCTGGAAAGAGGCCAAAAAGCCGGCTAAGTTGGACACCGCAGCCAGATCCTGGAAGGTGCGGAACTGCAGATAGCCAGTGCCTGTCTCGGACGTGGTTCCATCGGGGAGCTGCTGGTAGATGTGGCAGTAGAGCGTGGTGTAGTCCTGCAGAATCTCTCCCATGTTTCGAATCCCGCCGCTGGTCTCCCGCTGCATATACTTGACGCCTTCCAGCGTGTACCGCTGCCCGTTACCGGCCGGGAATTCGATGTGATACCGCATCTCCGCCTCGCCCGTTTGCGGGTTGGTTTCCAGATAATTGAAGAGGCTATTGGAACCATCGATGGTGAATGTAGCCGGAGCGAGTCCCGCAAACTGTCCGAACGTGATGATTCCACCGATCGCTGCTTCATGGGCGAATCCGTCGATGAACTCGTTCACGTCGAGGACCGTCATGTGGACGTCGAAACTGCACGTAACCGCACCGGCCGGATCGCCCGAGGCCGGAACGCGGCTCGCAATCGTGAGATCGCCGGCGCGGCCGGGAGCCGGCGTACTCTGGCCCGCAAAATACCAGCCCACCATCTCCTCGTCAAAGGTCATGCCCACGCCATCGGGCAGTTGCGCATCCAGGAAAGGCTGCAGCAACGGGTTGGCGGGCAGTTGTTGGGCGGCCACTCGGGTCAGCGTGTAATAGAACCCGAATTGCCCGCCGGCCTCGGTGTGAAACAGGCCAAGCGTGGACGTAGCAACCAGCCCAGCCACTGCGGGCGGCAGGTCGGTGACATACTTTCCCACCAGAAAATCGGCGGTAACACCGCGGATTTCGTCGTGAAAGGGCGTGAAATCGTTTAATTGAAAATGGTCCTTCAGGAAACTCGGCGTGACCAGTCCTTCCATCAACCCCATCAACTGGTATTGCGCGGTGAACGTTCCATCGGGCTTGTTGCTGAATTGCAAGTAGGCGATGCCGCCGGCATGGTTGGCATTGGAAATGGCATCCATGCGCCAGACGCCATTCAAATCCGCCGGCGCGGGGACGGATCCCGCCGCGAACAACGCGGCGTGGTCGTCCACGGTCATGTCGGCGAAGCTGTAACGCCGGGTCATCGGGAACGTGAACAGCCGCGCACCGTTGGGATAGTTGCCCAGGTAAACGCGGCCGATCAGCAGGTCTTGATTGATCATCTTGAAGATGTCGTAGAATCCCTGCCACGGCGGGTCCAGGTAGCGAAGCAGGATGTAACGGCCGGCCTCCAATGCGCCGCCGTGGCCCACGTCCACCACCTCCAGGCTGTTCCGCGCCTGGATACGGCCGTCGGTATCGCTGGTCAGGCCCACGTACTGGCCGTTCTGCTGCTGAAACTGCTTCTTGAAGCCAGTGAAGATGGCGGACGACATGGCATTGAGCACGTTCCCTTGCGGGAAGAAGCCCTTCCAATAGCTGTTATTGCGGATGGTCTGGCTGGCGACGTCGATGGTGGGAGCGCCGCCCGGGTTGACGATCGCGCTGATGTCCATGGTGGGGCAGCGGCGAAACAGCGCTTCGAGCTGTCCTTCGTTGTAACCGGCAACCTCCAGGGCGTCGATCTCCGTCATGCTGACAACCACGTTGGGGGCTGGATAAGCCTGGCCGCCGAGTTGCTGGATCTTGCGCTCCACGAAACGCTCCGACAGGGCTGAAATGGTCATCAGCGGATTGACACCAAGAGCGCTCGGGATGACCGAGCCATCGGTAACATACAACCCCTGATGCACGCTGCCATCGCCCGAGAACACGCGGTTGAACGGATCCACCGTGCCCTGAAGGTAGTCGTCTCCCATGGGACAGCCGCCCAGTGGATGCGCCGTGATCAAGTGGCCCAGCTTGAGCATGCTCCAGGTCGGGTTGGAGATGAAGTTGCCCCGCAACGCGCGCGCATGGCGCCGCAACTCCTCGTTCATGCGCGTGAAAATCTGCTGCTGCCCGGCCTGGTCCCAGGAGACGCTAATGCGGCCATCGGGCTCCGTCCAAGGCGCCTCGAAGAGAATCACGCCGCGCGCGTTGTCATGGCCCATGACCAGGTACAGCATGGAATGGTTCAAGGCGCCGTTGGGATCGTGCAGCGCATCGGTGGGGTCCAGGTCGCGCGCCAGGCGTGCCGCCTGCGCCTGCTCGTTACCGGTGACCGTGTCCTGCCCGCGAAGCAATCCAAAAACCGTCTTCGACACCTGCGCAAATGGGCTTGGAAAAGAGAAATCCTCCACGGCGATGCGCTGGGCCTCCGCCACTCCCGCGGTGTACCGCACCAGGCCGACTATATTGGGGCCCGGCTCCGGCGAATCGCCGGACCCGGGCATTTGGCTGGGAGAGTAGCCGAGCACATCCGTTTCATAGTCGCTGTTGTAGGCGAGCCCGAAGAAATCTCCGTTGCCGCTGAATTTGGTGCCGAGCGCGGGCGAGACGGAGAGGCCATGCATTTCCGAGCGCAACAGGATCTCTGTGGAGTTCAACGAGCCAGCGGACAGGATTACCTCGCCGGCATCGAGGGTGGTTTCAGTGCCGCTGTTATTGTCAGCCACGTACTTCAAATGAATGCGCCAGCCGCCCGCGGCGAGCTTCTCCAGCCACTCCACTTTGGTCTGGGTGTGAATCGTGACGCCCGCGTTCGCGGCCATCGGAAGGTAGTTCATGTAGAGCGTGTTTTTCGCCCCGACGTTGCAGCCGCTCACGCAATTGCCGCAATCGATACACGGTTTCTGCTGAACGCCGTACGGGTTTGGGCCGTCGATCGAGAAATTGACATTGATGTTCAGGGCTTCCACGGAGATGCCGAGTTGCTGGGCGCGCCGGTCGAGGGCTTGGATCTTGGCCAGTTGCTGCGCGCGCGGATGGGGAGCGCAAGCCAGCACCTGGGCGGCCCGCTGGTAATAAGGCTGCAGAACATCGTAGTCGATGGCGCTCGACCAGTTGAACTGCGCGAAGACTTCGCGATCCGGCACGATGGCGACGTTGGCGTTAATCAGCGATGTTCCACCCAGGCCGGAACCCTTGATCACCGAGATATCGGGATAATTGAGAAGCTCGTAAAGACCCAGCGGGGTGGGATCGCCGCGGGTTGCCGCGACCACCCCGGCGAGCGATTCCGGATATTCTCCCGGCTGCCATTCCTTGCCGCGTTCCAGGATGCAGATGGCGGGCTTGGGATTCAGGTCGGCGGTGGCCAGCCGGGCGGCCGCTATCGCTCCCCCGTATCCCGAGCCGATGATGACGATGTCGTACGCGTTTTTTCGCTGCGCCCAGGGTGTGGATAACATAAACCCTCCCGTGCTTAGGTTGTCTCGCCCAGCAAGCCGGCGAAGAACGCATTGAGCAGCCGGCCTTGCGGATCGTAACTCTTACGCGTTGCGGCGAAAGTCTTCCACCGGTCGCCCAACGCCTTTTCAACTTGCGACTGGGTAATGCCCTTGGTCTGGTTCAGCAGGGGAATCCCTCCGCGATCGCTGCAAAACTGGTTGTAAGCCAGCAGGAATGCGTCCCAACCCGGATTGGCGGTGCAGACCGGGTCGATGGTCATGGCGTTGCCATCGTAGGAATAGGACAGCAGGGAATTCTGATCCTGAGCGACGCGATACCCAACGAACAGCATGTCGATGCGGTAACCGTTGTCCTTGTAATACTGTTTGCAGAAATCGAAACAGTCCGATAAGACGGTGGGATAGGTTTGCTCGGGAAATGCCCACAAGCTGAAGGTGTAGCGGCTGGCGCCCGCCATCAGGGGATAACGGATAATCTGATCGGTGGCGATGGTATTGTCGCATTGCAACAGCACCGTAAGCTTGAGGCGCCATAGCGCGTTAAACCCGTCGATGACCCCGTAGCGGATGGTGGGATCGGAGATGTCGCTTTCGGCCTGAGAGCAGACGGCCGGACCGGCCGTGGCCCACAAGTAGTTCCGCAACGGCCAGAGGGATCGGTTCGGACTTCCGGTAGCGCCCGGATTGTAATGGCGAAACTCCACCGTGATCAGGCCATCGAAGGGAAAGATGTAGTACATCAAGGAATCGCCGCCGGCCTCCAACTCGGGCAGTTTGGCGATGAAGTCCTGCAACGAGAAAGTCTGGTGGCGTACGGCCATGGGTACGATCGGGCGAACCCGAAAGGTCACCTCATATACGATTCCGAAAGTGCCATAGCTGGACCGCATCTTCTGCATCAAGTCGGGTTGAGCGTCCGTAACTTCCAGCAGGTCGCCGGAGGGAAGAACCATCTTCATGCCGCTGACATACGATCCCACCTGTCCGAACTCTCCCGGCATGGAGGCGTCTTTGGTGCCGGCGCACGCAGCGCTGCCAGCCGAGAGACTGCCGATTTCGGTGTTGATGTGAAACTGCAACTGCTTTTCCTGAAGGGCCTTGGCGATATCGATATAAAGGGCGCCGGCCTGCACGGTGACGGTGTCCGCCGCGATGTTCAGAATCTGGTTCATCTGCGACATCTTGATGATGGTGCCGCCGTCGGCGGAGCCGCACGGCGACGTGGAATGATAGGAGCCCACCGCCCGCACCGGAGAAGGATATCGAACCGGATCTTTCAACACGGCGACGATGTCATTCACCGAAGCGGCTTCTACAACCACCTGCGGGTGCGAAACCAAATCCCCGAACCAATTCGTGATGGTCGTATCTGGCATGAATCCCTCCTCTGCCGATCCCGATCAGGCGGACTGCCACGCAATCCCGCCATTCTCGTCGTAGAAAGTTTCCTGCAGGCGCGGGCCGTCCAGGCGCAGGACGGCGAATCCGTTGAGTACCCTCTGGGGAATGTCGGGATCGTTGGCCGGACGGTTTTCATACCACAGCACTAGCTGGCTGTTGGCAAGGTCCGACGCCTGGCCCCAGGGCAGCGCGCCATGACCACAGCAGCGGCTGAGCACGTTGGCCGGCCCATAGGGCTTAAACACGGTTGCCGCGTGCACGTGACCCCAGTACCAATAAGCGGGACCGGCGCCGTCCGCGAAAGCGCTCATCACCTGCGACCATAGGTTGGTCGTGCTCGAACCATCCTCCAACAGACCGTTGTGGTGGGTCAGCACGATCACCTTCTTACCTTTGGCCACCTGCGCTTTCAGAAAATCCAGTTGAACCTGCGGCCCGGTGCCGGGATAGAGGGAGCCATCCTCATAGAGACCCTCCTCGTTGGAGTAATACGCCGAGTCAAGGCCCACGATGACCCATGCGTTATTCTCAAAAGCGAAGAAGCTGCATTGTTGCTGGATCTGAAAGGCAGGGCTGCCTAAGGCGACCTGAAAGTATGGCGTGGCTCCCGAATACATCTCGTGATTGGAGTTCATGGTCACCGCTCCGAGCCAACCGCCGGGCCAGAGGTTCACCAGCAGGTGTTGTTCCTCGTCACTCGAGCCCGCATAATAGACGTCCCCGAGATGAACCGAAAGGTCCGGCCGAAGAGAAGCGATCTGGCTGCCGACACGCGTGCCCGGCGCCGTGTTGGAGGTGGTCCTCCATTCGCCAGTTCCCCAATCGCCGGCGATCGCGATCTGAACCTGATCCGGTATTAGGACGGGGTTCGGCGTGACGTTGTTGAACGCATGTTTTCCCAGCAGCAGATTCTCCAGCCAGACCGCCACGGACTCGGTCCAACCCGGATCAAGCTGCTGATACTTGCCGGTGCCCCAGATCTCTCCGCCGGCGCCGACGGCGATCACGACGTCCGCCGGAAGGCTATCCGCGACTCGATCCTGATCGTTGGTGAGCGCGGTTTGAGCCAGCAGCGCCTGGTGCGCGACACTAGGGTCGGGCGCCGGCGCCGTGTGAGTCTGAGCCACGGTTAGCGCCTGCTGGTGGGCCCTGGCAAGCATCGGCGCGATGCGATTCCGTTGATCGGGGCTCAGAGCTGCCCACGCCTTCTTGATCCGGCCGGAAATCACCGGGTTGATATTGATTTTCATGCGCCTCCCTCCTCTGGCGCGCATCCAGCGACGTAATGGGATGTATTGTATCACTTGACCGGTAATGCGAAGCTATAAAAAATCTCGATTTGTTGCTCGGAGTTATCTGTTGCACCGTAAACGAAATGATCGCCGCCAAACGGCCAAAGGTGGCGATACGCACGTGGCTGGCGCCCTCCAGGGAAATCGGTCCCGCTGGGGGACTTAGCGCTGTTCGATGGCGCTGGCCTGCTCCAGCACAAGTTTGCCGGTGACCTCGATAGGCTTATCGCCGGCGCCGTTCTTGCCGCGGCCGGGATCTCCCAAAGTCTTGACCAATTCGGAGAGCTGGTCCGCCCCGGCCGCCAGGATCATGCCGGTCAACAGGGTATCCATCAGGGCATTCGGCTTCGGAACACCCGGCGCCGCAATCTGCGTCATCTCGAAAAGATGGACCTTCAGGATGCCGGCGACCACCACGACGCCCAGGTAACCGGCCACCAGCGCGTAAATCAGCCGGCGGGCGCGGGCCGCGCGCCCATCCGGATGCGCAGCATCCTCGACGACGAGTGGGCGCAAGTCCGGACTGAACGACAAAAGAAAGAAAAGGCCCGTGACGAGCCGGTCGATGGCAAAGGCCGCGATGAGAATTACGGTGATGGCTCCCATTCATTCCTCCCTACTGGTCTATTCTGCATACTCGCCGGCGGTGCTGCAGGCTGTCCTGCGCCCGGGCCGCGCTTAGCAGGCCTCCACCGGATTCCTTGGCGATGGCCAGGAGCCCGGAGGAAGGCAGCATGTTGACCGTGCTCAGATAAAGGCGGACGCCCGCGCTGCGAATCAACTGGCGGAATTGGTCGAGTCCCGCGAGATCGTTGCAGTCGATGCCATAGTCGATCGGTTCAAAGTCGGAGAATACATAGACGGTGTCCACGCCGCGCTTGGCCGGCAAGTCGTGCTGCAGCACGTGCAGCAGGTTCGAGTCGTCTCCGCTGGAAACCACGCCGAAGCCCCACACCTGGGATTCGCCCTCAAAAAGCGAACTCCCAAGCTGCGCCTTCTGGCGCGCCAGTTCTACCTGTGAAGATCCCATCGAACCGCTGACATCCTCGACCACCAGGATATGGCTGCCTTGAATGGGTACTCCATTCACCAGGATCGTGGATCCCCCCATGCCGGCCGCAATCACAAGGGCGCCGCAAAGCAGGAGGGCCGGTAGCGGCAACGAACCCCCCGCCCCGCCAAGAGGCAAGCCAACGGAGCGGGACCACAAATCGCGCCCGCGCTTCAGCCGGGATTTGAGCCGCCGGCATTCCTCCCCGGTGGGGGAATTGATGTGAAACTCGAGGCGATCCATTACGCCGTCTCCGGTCAGGCCTGCGCCGGGCTCTGAGCCGCTGCCTGCTCGCTCTCCCGGTAGACCCAGTTTCCGAACCACGCTCCGGCCCAGGACCCGACCAGCCCCGAGAGCGCGAAACCGATTCCATGCACAAGCTTCAGCGGCGGGTGGGTGGGATCGGGGCCGCCGCGTGAGATCAGGACAATGGCGATACAAACCAACCCGTAAGTGGGCAGCCACGCGAGTGCGGCCGTGCGCGCCGTTGATACGTCGTTACGTCGAGAATTGAGAGCGCCCAATAGAGCGGTCAGCATCCCCGCGGTCAGGCCGACCAGTTGCATCAGGGCCACGATCTTAGTAGCGGTCAGAGTAAAGGCGGGCGCAGAAGCGGGGTCTGTTGCGGGACTGATGAGCTTGGCGAGGGCGTCCCAATTGTTCGAGAACACGAACGAATCTAGAAGATATTGAATCGCATCGATCACGATGCCAGCGATCAAGCCGCTCAACAATAGGCGAGGTAGGCTGAATTGGCGCATAGCCCTCCAGTTCTTGACTCCCGAGTTCCAGTGAGTATACACCCAATTGCCTCAGGTCGATCCTTTCCGTCTCAATACTTGTCGCAATATTGAGAACCGGAAGGCTTGTTTTGGGTGAGCGGCCAAACAACTGATGCGGGTTGAAAGGCTCCAGCCTGGGTGAGCCTGTCCGATCCCGCCGGCTAGTGTTTCCAGGTGCGCGTGGAAGCGCTGCCTGAGTCAAAAGGCGCAATACGCTCAGTAAAGCGCTGTCCCTATGGGCGTCGGTATCGCAATACTCCGCGCTGTTTTGCCACAGAACGCGCACATCACCGATTTTTTTTAGGGTCGGTCATCGCCACGACAAGAATCTTGCCGGTTGGATGCCAGATTGCATGACTCCTCTATTGGAGGAGTTTCATGCGTTTGACTACTATTGATCGGGCGGCTCTCCGAGTGGCAGCCGCACTGCTGATTTGGCCGATTGCTTTCGCCCAAAGCACGTCCTCGCCTCCTCAAACGGCGGGAGCCGGTGGCCAAAGTTCACCACGCTTCGATGGCAAGTGGCTCACGAAGCTCGCCTGCCCTGCAAAAGGGAACACCGAGGGCTACACCTGGCAGTTTGCCAGCGTCATCCAGAACAACAACTTTCGCGGACGTTTGACTTCGTGAAGCAGCAGACCACGGACCAGACTGCTGGACGGTAGGCTGCGAGGCGCTCCTCAAGCAGCCGATCGACCAGCGGGGCAAGTTCCGGGGTCTGTGGTGGCTGAAAATGGGCGCCCGGGCCTTGATCTGGCCTCAACCTCCGCGTCGGGCTTGCCCGCATACTCGTCAATTTGCGCTCTTCTATGTCCTTAACTGATTTCCGACCAGTGCGGTGCCTCCTCAGGTCTTTGTGATGAGCCTTGGGTAAGGCTACAGATCGAGCGCCGAAGGGGCGGCCAACCCAGCGCTACTGCTGATGCCCCAGCCTGCTTCGCCGGGGCCAACTGCAATCTTGACGTCTGCGTCTGGTCCGTAGCTCATGATAGGATATTCCACATTGGAGGCGACAGATGGCTCACTGGTCCCGGCGCAATTTCTTGAAGACCGGACTTACCGCGGGTGTGCTCGCGGGCAGTGGAAGCCTGCCCTTGCGGTCGACGCGCAGGTCAGCTACGGATTGGGTGACACTCGGGAAGTCCGGCGTCAACGTAACGCGGCTGGCGTTCGGCACTGGGACGCTCAGCGGGCAGACGCAGCGCAAGTTGGGGCAGGACCAGTTCACGAGGCTGGTGCGCCATGCGTACGATCGGGGCATTCGCTTCTTCGAGACCTCCGAAACATACGGCGAGATGCACACCATGCTGGGCGTGGCGCTGAAGGGGATTCCGCGCGATACGTACCGGCTGATGTCCAAGGTGACGACGCGCGAAGGGGTAAACCCGCTGGAAAAGATCGACGAGTTGCGTAAGCTGGCGAATACCGATTACTTCGACGTGATGCTGATGCACTGGCAGCACGTGGCTACGTGGCCGACGGACACTGTGCGATGGCAGGACGGGATTCTGGAAGCGCAGTCGAAGAAAGTAGTGGTCGGGCACGGCGCATCGGTGCATGGGCTGCCGGCGCTGCGTCGGTTTCCTGGAAACACATGGCTTGAGATCGCCATGATCCGGATGAACCACAAGGGCACCCAGATGGACGCGGAGGATTACAACACGAGTGGGGTGGGGAACGTGAGCGAGGTGGTCACGCATGTGAAGCAAGTTCGCAGGGAAGGTATAGGCGTGATCAGCATGAAGCTGGTGGGAGAAGGTGCGTTCACGACCCGTGAGGACCGGCAGGCGTCGATGAGGTTTGCGTTCAATCATGCGGGAGTGGATTGCGTGACGCTTGGTTACAAGAACACGGCGGAGGTCGACGAGGCCATTGAGAACCTGAATCTGGCGCTGGCGTAGCAGCGAGGCAACGGTTGACAATATTCGCACCACCACGCGCCCCTGCGCGACCGTTAATCGCCCATAGCGCTATCCCGCGGACAAACCGGAAGTAGGTGGTTACTTTAGCTCCGGCGGCACAGGGATGGTCACCTTCTCGGAGGCGGCCCATTCCGTGCCCCTCGCCAGGGTGACGGCGAATCCCGCATTTTTCATGGCCTCGGTGTCGTGACCCATGGCGGTGACGAACACGCGCCCCTTGCCGTAATTCACGGTCCATAGCATGGGCTCGGCAATGCCGGGTCCCACCAGCGGCTGCTTCTCACCCTGCCGATAGAGGGAGTGATCGTCCCAGGCAGTGGCCAGCACGTGGAAGGCCCCCGCCGGCTGCCATTTCAGATTCGCGTACAACTCGTCGTTGGCCTCCGCGAAAGTGGTCTTGAGGCCGCGCGTGATGGGGTGATCCGGATCCTGGACGGTGACAGTAAAGTCGTGGCGCGCGGAATGGTGGCCGTTGGTGGGGCGCCAGTTTCCGGCACAGATCTTCTCGTACTCCGTCCAACCCTCGAAGGCCGCCAGCGAAAAGTGGTACACCACCAGACCTTTCCCGGCGCGGACAAAGCTCAGAAGGGCATTGTCGGCGGAATCGCCCCAGCGCAGGTCCGCGCGCTTGTTTTCGTAGTAGTTCACCACCACCACATCGTAGGGTGCGAGCGTGTCCGCTCCGGCGCCGCGAAACTCCTCGGTGACGCGTACTTCGAATCGGCCGGAGTCTTCCAGAATCTTACGGAGCACGGGCGTGGTGGAGCGCCAGTCGTGACTGGTGGTGTTCTGGCCGGTGATGATCAGAACTTGAAGTTTGGCCGGTTGCGGAGCTTGCGCTCCGCTCTGTCCCAGCGCCAGCCCGACAATGGCGCCGGCGAGGGCTAGGGTTGGGAACGATTTCACGGCAGCCTCCTCGGAAGAAGCGATTGTAGCGCGGGTCGCCGTGCCCCGTTGGCCTCTTGTTTTCGCCGGCCGAAAGCGATATACCTCATCAATGCTTTACCGATTTACACTCCTCACTCTTCTGGCGGGACTCTGCCTGGGGCAGGATACCGCACGGAAGGAGATTACACTCGATCCCCAGACGCTAAGCCGGTATGTGGGCGCGTACCAGATGGGTAACGGTAACGGCCCCGTCATGCTCGTGACTCTGGAGAACAATCAGCTCTTCACCAAGTTAGGTGCCCAGCAAGCGATACCGATCTTCCCGGAATCAAAGACCATGTTCTTCCCGAAGGTGGTCAATGCGGAAATCGAATTCGCGAAGGACGACAGGCAGGGAAAGCCCACCGAACTGATCCTGCATCAGAGTGGCCGGGACATGCCGGCGGAGCGGCTGGACGACGCAAAGGCAAAGTTGCTTTTGGATGCGGCCGCCGCTTTTCAGAAGAGGTTCAAAGACCAGACGCCGGCACCTGGGGGCGAGGCGGCGCTGCGCAAGATGGTGGAGGATTTGGGATCGGGAAAACCGAACTACGAAGCGGTGAGCCCCGGCCTGGCCAATGGCCCGCAATTGGCGCAAATCCAGTCAATGATGAGCAAGCTCGGTCCCTTGCAGTCGCTGGTTTTTAAAGGAGTCGGGCCGGGGGGCGCGGACATTTATTCGGTCCGGTTTGAGAAGGGCGCGTTAGAGACAAGGATCTGGCTCGGGTTAGATGGAAAGATTGAGAATGCCAATGCCCACCCTGAAGAAGGCGGGGTGCCGGCTGCGAGTTTGCTCCCGCATTTACCCGAAATCGATTCCCTGGTTTCGGCCGAACTGGCCAAGCGGCCAGTGGGAAGCGTGACGGCGGGTGTGGTCTCGGGGAGGGATCTCGTCTGGTCGAAGAGCTATGGCGAAGCCGACATGGAGAAGAAGACGGCGGCGGATGCGGATACCGTGTATCGAATCGGCTCCATCACCAAGATGTTTACGGCCCTGATGCTGGAACAGTTGGTGGAGACGAAGAAGGTGCATCTCTCCGATCCGGTGGAAAAGTACTTTCCCGAGGTCAAGTTGGTGCAAGACCGTTTCCCAGGCGCACCGCCGATTACTTTCATCCAACTGGCGACGCATACGGCAGGGCTGGGGCGGGAGCCGGACAATACGGAGACGTATGTAACAGGCGCGGTGGGAGATTGGGAGAAGACGCTGATCGCGGCGCTGCCGCATACGCATTACATTCTCGAGCCGGGGACCCGCTATGCTTACTCCAATATCGGATTCGCCATTCTAGGCGCAGCGCTCGCGCGGGCGGCGGGCGAGCCGTATGTAGAGTATGTTCCGAAGCATATTCTCCAGCCGCTGGGGATGACGCATTCAGCTTTGGAGCGGAATGCTGCAATGACGCCGCATCTATCGAAGGGGTACCAGTTGCTGGGACCGAACGGCGGGGTGGACTCGGAGACCGCGCAGCGCGAGAACGAAACGGGGCGCGGTTATAAGGTGCCGAATGGTACGATCTATACCACCGTGGGCGACATGGCCCATTTCGCCTCGTTTCTGATGGGCCAAGGGCCGGAGACTGTGCTGAAGATCGCCACCCTGGAGAACTTTCAGATGCAATTGATCGTGCCGGCCGACCTCGGTTTGACCCATGGTTACGGCATCGGTTTTGAAGTGGAGCGGCGCGAGAATTATACGGAATTCGGACATGGCGGAGCGGTCGCCGGGTACACGGCGTCGCTGCTGATGAATCGGAAAGCCGGGGTGGGAGTGATCGTGCTATCCAACGGGACGGCGAATCCGACCAGCATCGCGCAGCGAGCTTTGGACATCCTATCGAAGTGAATTCTCTAGCGCCCTGGGCCGGAGTACGAGCTGCGTTTCTTCCGAGCGGCGGCGATGCGCCCGGAGCCAATGGCATGGCCCGTCGGAGAGGTGTCTCAGGGCTGGATCGGAATCACTACCGGACCTGGCGGCGAGGAATTGATACTCGCCGGCGACGGAACCCCATTGACGGAAATCGAAATAGGGTACCAGCCAGCCGGCAGCGAGGCAAAACTCTGCGGCACCGTGAAGTTGATCTGGAATTCTCCCACCGCCGCAAGCGGGGCGGCGCTGGCCGGAATCGTCACGGTACCAATCGTCACCGTCACGCCGCTCAAAAACGTCGTCGAGATCAGTGTGCCCGCGGGCGATGCGGCTAGGCCGGGCCGCTGCGGGTTCTGGACTCGCCACCGCACTCAAGGCTGGCGATGGCCAAGTCAAGCCGGGTCTGCTCTTTGGCTTCGCCGCCGCCGGGTATTCCGCCCTAAAGGCCGCGGTGTGTTGGTTCAGCCTGAAATGGAGAGAGGGCGCTCTCCGTTAGTGAGTATTCCGCCCTTCGGGCGGGATTTTCAAGGCATCGCGGTCTACCGATCCGACGTGGTTCTTGGAAGAGGGCGCAAGCGAAGGCTCCGCGCCCCCTTTTCATCGTCCCGATGAGCCCACCGGACTGTCCCTCAGCATGGTTGCGTCCCCGCAGTGCCGCTTCCATTTCGCCCGGCAGAATCATTGTAGCGTCGCCGCGACCAGCGCGGCCGACTTCCGAATGCGCCGTCAACCGCCCACAATCCGAAGCGGTGTGTGGTGATGGCTGGGGCCGCTTTCCGGCAGCGCCCTCCGACACGTGGGATTCCGGCACACCTAGTTGTTGGTAGGCTAAACTGAACTGAATCCGTCCATGAAAGCCGCGATCTACGACCGATACGGCCCCCCGGACGTTGTCCACATCAGAGACGCCCCTTGGGTCGTCTCTGGCCACCATCCCTGTGACGGTTCTGGCGAACGTAGCCACTATTTGGGTCCTCCGGCGATTCGGGCTGCTGGCGTTCGCCGTGATGTTTTGTGCGAGTGGCTTCATTGAAAACGAACCAATCACGGTGGCATCCTGGTACGCGGCGTTTTCCTTAACCACGCCGCTGATCTTCGCGGCGGTGGCCGCCTGGGCGCTGTACGCCATTCTGGCCGCGCGCCCCGGCGCCGCGTCGCGCCCGGCGTCCGAATCGCGGGTGTGAGCGACGTTATTTGCCAGTGGGCACTAGACCGCGTCGAGGCCCTAAGCTTAGAAGTGGTTCCTGCCAGGCCCCGGCGCTTTTGGTCGCGAAGTCTCTTCTATTGGGCCGTAGGTGGTGGAACCCGTCAGGCCAATCTCCAAGAGGGCTTCTCGTCCATTGGGCTGAGGACGGGGCACCGCCGTTCGCAGCGAGCGGCGTCTCATGGGCGTGATTGTTGGATGCGTATGGCTTCGTTCGGTCCGTCTCCGGCTGGGCGGAGGAACCAGGTCGGCACCGACGGCGAACTCAAGCGGAAACCGACGCTGGTCAATAGGTCCCGAACCTGATAATGCGTTTTTGCCGAAGTTCCTGAAACTACAGCTCTTATGCTTCGTCATCGCGCACCTCCTGACCGGGCGGAATTTTTCCCAGCGCCCGTCGGCGCCCGTTCGACGAGAGCTAAGGCGCATCGATGGCTGCTTGTCCGCAACAGGGGACCTTCGCTCAGCACATCCATCGGCAGCGGGCTTTGAGCACCGTCTTGCCGCGCGAAATCGCACTACTTCCGCGCGGGCGGCTGGCTGGCGAGGAGCGTGAGGACTTCGAGAATTTCCTCGCGTTTGGACGGGTCCAGACGGAGATACTGCCGATCACCCTTGCCGGAGGTGAAGCGCGTGGTACCGTTCGATTCCACGAGCACCGCGCCTGGTTCGGAGTGGCCGAAGTAGCCATGTGCCGAACGCACGGCCTCGAGAACGGCAGTGAGATCCCACGTGGGCCGGTCGTAGGGCATCTTGTCATAAGCGCGGTAGGATTCCGCGATAGGGTGCGGGCGCGCGTATGCGAAATCGTGTTCGATGCTGCCGGAGGGATAGAGGAGCTCGCGCCCGATTTCGAAGCCGCTGAATACGATGGGAGTTGGCCAGTGCTCGAAGACGGCCTTGGCGGAGGCAACGTCGATGCGGACGTTGTACTCTGGCTCTCCACCGCTGAAGTTGCCCGCCATGGCGACGACGAGCGCAACCTTCTCTTTGGCGAGCGCAACCCCCTCGGGGGAATCCAGCAGCGCGGCGAGGTTGGTGCTAAAGCCGGTCTGCACGATCACCACCTTTTCGCGCACGTTCGACAAGAGCCGGCGCAGGAGCGCGGGCGCGGGTTCGGCGGGACTGGCGCTCTCGGCCGGCGCGGCGCGCAAAGCGGCTGCCATGTAGCCATCACCAGCACCGCCCTTAAGCTCTTTGATCGCGGTGCCTACGGGCAAATCGCCGCGGCCATAGAAGCGATTGATCATCCGAATGTACGGGACGGCCGCCGGATTCGCGTTGGTGAGGGTGACACCGATCAGTTCGCACTCGCCGCGATCGCTCAACGCGTGCAACATGGCGAGCGCCAGGGCGTCATCGACGTCGTTGCCCATGTCGGTATCGAAGATCACCGGACGGGCGGCGATGCAGACGTTCGCAATCAAGCAAACTGCGATTAGAATCCGCCGCATATCATACCGGCCCTTTCACCGACCGGCCTGCGGCGCTATGAGACCGCGCCGCAGTCATCAGTATATCGCGGGTATCACAGGAACTCCGCAGGCGGCTGGGCTTGGCAACCAGCCCTATGCTTCGGTTTCGGCAGCGCTGAAACCCAGGTGAGTAAGATAAACAGATCGTATAATATTTAATAGCTGGAGATGAAGGCTTGCCACGGTGCCCCGCTTGAACCGGGGTCCCGCACCCAATCAGGGTTTTTGGGTTATGGAAAGAGGAACGGAAATGCCTGATACAAGACGCAACTTTTTGCGCTCGACGGCCGCCATTGGCGCTGGCGTGAGCGGAGCCGCCGCGCTGATGGCGCAGGTGCCAGTCCAGGGGCCGCCAGCCGGGCAAGGGCCTGGAGCGCAACTCGGGCAAGGACCGGGCGGCGGCCGGGACGGATTCCCTGGAGGGCAGCAGCAACCCGCCGCTCCACCCAGGCCCGGGTCGGAGGTCCAAGTTCCGAAAATGAAATTTGGCAAGTATGAGGTCAGCCGCCTGATCTGCGGCTGCAATCCGTTCTATGGCTTTGCACACTTCAATCAAACCCTCGGCAGCGTGATGCGGGAGTATTACACCCAGGAGCGGGTCCGCGAAGTGCTCCATCAGTGCAACCGGTTCGGGATTAATACCTTCAATTACTACCCTGGCGGCCGCGGCCAGTTGGATTTCGAAGCGTTTCTGGCCGAAGGAGGACAGATGCACCTGATCGCGCAGGGTATGGGAGACCAGGCGGCAGTGGTTAAGGCCTTGAAGCCCATGGCGATTTATCACCACGGGGAGAACACCGACAGGGCGTTTCAGAGCCACCAGATGGAAACCGTCAAGGAATGGTGCAAGAACGTCCGCGGGATGGGCGTCATGGTCGGCGTCGGGACGCATAAGCCGGAAGTGATCGAGATGGTCGAGGAGCAGGGCTGGGACGTTGATTTTTATGCCGGCTGTGTCTACAACCGCACGCGCACTCAGGAGGAATGGAAGAAAGTATTGAACGGCGAACTGGTTGAGATGCAGGGCGAGTGTTACCTGCAAAGCGACCCGCCGCGCATGTACAAGGTCATGCGGGGCACCACGAAACCGTGCTTCGCGTTCAAAATCCTGGCCGCAGGCCGCGTTGCCGGCGCGGACCAGGCCTTTCGCACGGCGTACGAGAGCATCAAGCCAACCGACGGAGTGTTCATTGGCCTTTTCCCGAGAGTGAAGGACGAGGTTCGGGAGAACACCGAGTGCGTGAACAAGATTCTGGCTGGAACTTGAAGGGGCTTGGTCTGCTGTCCACGGCCGAGGTATGAATCATGCGAGCTAAACCCGTAAAACTGCGGAGGCGCACATTCCTGGGAGCAGGAATCTCCGCTGTTGCCACCGGATGTTTGATTTCCTGCGCGCGTGCAACCGCCGCGGGGGAATGGCGCTTCTTCACCGCCGAGGAAGCCCGCACGGTGGATGCGATCTGTGAACAACTCATCCCCGCCGACCGGGATCCAGGAGCAAAACAAGCCGGCGTCGTCAACTATATCGACATACAACTGACCAAAGCGTTCCGGAAGCACCGGGCGGCCTACCGAAAAGGCCTCGCAGATGTGGACTCCACGAGTCGCGCGAAATTCAGCAGGCGGTTTCCGGATCTATCCGGCGAACAGCAAGGGGAAGTGCTGAAGGCCCTGGAAGAGAACTCGAAGGGGTTCTTCGAACTCATTCTCACCCACACTCGCCAAGGCTTCTACGGCGACCCGCGCCACGGCGGCAATCGCAAAATGGTGAGTTGGAAGATGCTCGGTCTGCCCTACCCTCCGGTGCGCGGACGCCAGCATTACGACGAGCCCAAGGCAGGGTGACGCGATGGCTCTGAAACACGTCAATGCGGTAATCGTGGGCGCCGGAGCGGGCGGCGGCGTGGTGGCGAAGGAACTTTCCACCGCGGGGTTGAGCGCCGTCTTGCTGGAGCGCGGGAAGTGGTATTCCGCCGCCGACTGCCGCAAGGACGACCTGTATAACCAGCGCACGCAAGCGCTCGGCGCCAAGTTCGGTCCGGACGATGAGCGGCACCCCCGCGTGCTCGTGGACGACAAGGGTCGCGAGACAATCGTCGTCTCGAGCGACGGTGGATACAGCAACAACGCGGCGTGCGTAGGCGGCGGCACGTTCAGCTACGGCGCGCAGGCTTGGCGATACATGGAGAAAGACTTCCGCATGCGCTCCACGTACGGCGCCCTGGAAGGCAGCACGCTCGAAGACTGGCCCATCGGTTACGACGACCTCGAGCCCTTCTATGAGAAAGCCGAATGGGAAATGGGCGTCTCCGGCGACGATGCCAACAACGTGTTCAAGGCTCCGCGCCGGAAGTCCTTGCCCATGCCCCCGCTTCCCCAAAGCCGGGAACACCAGATGCTGCAACCGGCTGCTCTGCGGCTCGGGCTGCACCCGTTCGACATCCCGATGCTGCGGAACACGGTTCCTTACAACGGGCGCCGGTCGTGCATGCGCTGCCGCTGGTGCGTGGGGTTCGCCTGCGAGGTGGATGCGAGGACGGGCACGCATAACACGGTGATCCCGGCCGCCCTGGCCTCGGGGAACTGCGAGTTGCGGACCGACTGCATGGCGAAGGAGATTCTCCTGGACGCGCGCGGCCGGGCCAAGGGAGTCGCGTACTTCGATGCCAGGAATCGCCTGCAAGAGCAGACTTCCGACCTGGTGGTGGTGTGTGGGGGAGCCATAGAATCGGCCCGGCTGTTGCTGAACTCGAGGAACGGGTTTTATCCCGACGGCCTCGGAAACCGTTATGGCTGGGTGGGCCGAAACCTTCACGCCCACACCTATCCCGCCGCAGTAGGACTGTTTGACTACGACACCTACGACGACCTGGGCCCGGGCGCGTCGATCGCCATCTGCGACTACAACCACGGGAACCCCGGACTGGCAGGCGGTGGAATGCTCGCCAATGAGTTTATCCGGCTGCCTTACCAATTCATGGCCCAGGTGCCGCCCTGGGTGCCCCGTTGGGGGCAGCCGCACAAGGACTTCGTCCGGCAGGCTTACAAGCGAACAGTCGTGATTATGGGACCGGTGCAGGAGATGCCGGTCTTCGATGCGCGCGTTCAGGTGGACCCGAAAGTCAGGGACTTTTGGGGCATTCCCGTAGCCCGCTTGTCCGGCGGCCGGCATCCGCACACCATCGAGATCGCCCGGTTTCTGGCCGGAAAGGCCGAGGCGTGGTTAAAGGAGGCCGGGGCCACGCGGGTCTGGCGGCGAATTCCCGCAGCTACGTTGAGCGGCGGACAGCACCAGGCGGGAACCTGCCGCATGGGCAACGACCCCAAGACCTCCGTGGTCAACCGGGACTGTCAACTCCACGATGTGGACAACGTCTACGTGATTGACGCGAGTGTCCATGTCACCAATGGTGGATTTAACCCGGCCCTGACGATCCTGGCAAATGCTTACAGGGCATCGGAGAACTTGCTCAAATCCTGGAAGGGCTCGAAGGCGACCTCATGAAGAGGATCTTGTGGATCACCGGCCTGATTGGCGCGGCACTAGTCCTGATGGTGCCGGCGGCGAGCCTTTATTACGAATCGGGCTCGGGAAAGGGTTGCGCCGGTTGTCACGAAATGCAGCCCCTCTGTGACGAGTGGCACGCCTCCAGCCATCGGGGCATTGGGTGCGAGAAATGTCATGGCGGAGCCCTGACGCCGGATGTTTCCTTCCACTGGAATAATGCCAGCCGCGTATACTCGCACCTGCGGGGCGACCTGCCGGAGCAGATCGGCTTCGGAAACAATTATGTGGCGGCTATGACGGAGCAGTGTAAGAACTGCCACCGCCAGGAGTACGCCGCATGGCAATCCGGTCCGCACAGTGCCTCGTACACGCGTATTTTCCTCGACAAGAAATACAACACGGCTAATCTGCTGATGGACGACTGCCTGCGATGCCACGGCATGCACTTCGAAGGTGGAATCCGCGACCTGGTCGCGCCCGTGAGCCGCAGCGGACCGTGGCGCCTGCTGCGGGTGGAGCTGGCAAACGTGCCGTCAATGCCCTGTCTGGCTTGCCATGAAATGCACAGGGAAGGCCAGCCCATGCACAAGACCGATGCCGAAGGCCGCGTTCCCGGCCCCCGGCAGGAGATCGCACGCCCTTCCCTGGCCCTCTTCGACCGCAGGACACAGCGGTACATCCCGCTGGCGGAACTGCCGATGCCGGCACTACTGGAAGGCGCGCGCGTCGTCAAGATGAGCAAGGATCAGCGCCAGGCTCTCTGCTACCAGTGTCACGCGCCGATGGCAGCCAGGCAGGTCGGCAGCGGCGATGACCGGACCGGGATCGGCGTGCACGAGGGCATCAGCTGCCTGGGGTGCCACGAGCAGCACGGGCAAAAAACGCGCGCGTCGTGCGCCTCCTGCCATCCCAAAATGTCCAATTGCGGCCTGGACGTCGAGAGAATGGATACGACGTTCTTCTCATCCAACAGCAAACACAACGTTCACTGGGTGAAGTGCGCCGACTGCCATACCAAAGGTGTTCCCAGGAGGAAGCTCCAGGCCGCGGACTAGACTAGGTCTTTGACCGGCTGATGTTGTTTTTGTCCGGGAAACCACTCCCTCACGGTCGTGGCTCGTATCGGAGTTGTAAGCACGATGGGGCGGCTGCGGAAAGGCACTAAACCACCCGGTCA
>Ga0181536_10001374_pt1 | contig 28771 bp, 25 predicted proteins | sample PEATcosm2014_Bin_41_FD_121105 | JGI IMG/M metagenome (GOLD analysis project Ga0181536, IMG submission 121105) | Peatland microbial communities from MTU Mesocosm Facility, Houghton, MI, USA - PEATcosm2014_Bin17_60_metaG | ecosystem: Environmental > Terrestrial > Soil > Wetlands > Peat | place...
CAAGAACCTGATGGACCAAATCCGAAATCAAGTCGCCGAGGCCCAGGAGGACATGAACCGGGTGCTGCAAAGCCAGGCCGCGGCCAGGAACACCGACACGGGCAAAACCCTCCAGGCCCTGCTAGCTGGCGGTGTGTTGAGCATCATCCTGCTGGTCACGGTCTTTCTCTTCCTCAAGCAGGAAAACATTCGGCGCACCAAAGCCGAGGCCAACGTCCGCCATCATCGCGACCATTTAAAGGAAATGGTGGCGGCGCGCACGGAGGAACTCGGTCTGTCGAACGAGCAGCTCAAGAAAGAAATCGCCGAGCACCAGCAGGCCCGGGAATCCCTCCGCCAGCAGCGCGAATGGCTCAGCGTCACCCTCACCAGCATTGGCGACGCCGTGCTGGCCACCGACACCGCGGGCCGGATCACTTTCCTAAATCCGGTCGCCGAATTGCTCACCGGCTGGCCGGAGGGTGAAGCCCTGGGCCGGCCGGCGGATGGCGTCTTCCGCGTCATCAACGAGCAAACCCGCGCGCCCGGCGAGGACATTGTCGCGCACGCCTTGGGCGAGGGGCGGATCGTCGCCCTGGCCAACCACACCGCGCTGCTCGCCCGGGATGGGCGCGAGATTCCGATCGAGGACAGCGCGGCGCCCATCCGGGACAGCGGCGGCACGGTCTCCGGCGTGGTGGTGGTCTTCCATGATGTCACCCAGAAACGGCAGGCGGAAAATGCGCGCACCCAGTTGGCCGCGATTGTTGAGGGGTCCGATGACGCCATCCTTTCCAAAGACCTGGACGGGACGATCACCAGTTGGAACGCGGGAGCCGAGCGGCTGTTCGGTTATCGGCCCGAGGAGGTCATTGGCCGTTCGATCAAGTTACTCCTGCCTCCGGAACGGCAGGAGGAAGAAGCCCCTATCATGGCGCGCATACAGACCGACGAACGAGTGAATCACTTCGAGACGGTCCGATTAGCCAAGGATGGGCGCAGCTTGGCCGTGTCGGTGACGATTTCGTCCCTCAAGGATGGCGGGGGCCGGATCATCGGCGCCTCGAAGATTGTCCGCGACATCAGCGCGTGGCGGCGGGCGGAGCGGCGCTCCGAGTTGCTGGCTCAAACGGCCAGCCGGCTGCTTAACAGCGACGACCCGCAACGCGTGGTGGACGAACTGTGCGGGAGAGTGCTCGAATTCCTCAATTGCCAGGTCTTCTTCAATTTCCTGGTGGACGAGAAGCAGCAACGCCTTCACCTCAATGCCTGCGCCGGTATCACGCGGCCCGACGCGGCGAAGATCGAGTGGCTGGACCACTGCGCCGCTGTGTGCGGCAACACCGCCCGCGACGGTTGCCGCTTTGTGGCCGGGAGCATCCAAGGGACGCACGACCCGCGAACCGAATTGGTGAAGGGGTTTGGGATTCAGGCCTACGCCTGCCATCCGTTAATGGTGGCCGGAATGTTCCTCGGAACACTCTCTTTCGGCACACGAAACCGAAAGGACTTCACCGAGGAAGAATTGTCGCTGATGAAAGCGGTGGCCGATTTGATGGTGACGGCGATCGAGCGCAAGCGGGCGCAGGCCGCCCTCCAGTTGACCGCCGAGGAGGTCAAGCGGTCCAATCGCGATCTGGAGCAGTTCGCCTACATTGCCTCGCACGACCTTCAGGAGCCGCTGCGGGCGGTGGGCGGTTATGTGAAACTGCTCCAGCGCCGCTTCCCGCAAAACATGGACCCCAAGGCCCTCGAGTATATCCACGGCGCGGCCGATGGCGCGGAGCGGATGGAGCGGCTCATCAGCGACCTGCTCGCCTTTTCGCGCGTGGGCGCCCGCGGCGGGGCTTTCTCGCCCGCCGACCTGGATGCCATCCTGACGGAGTCCTTGCACAACCTCCAGGCCGGCATTGTGAGCACCCGCGCCCATGTCACGCGCGACGCCCTGCCGACATTGGCCGTGGACGCCACCCAGATGATGCAGCTATTCCAGAACCTCATCGGCAACGCGATCAAATTCCGCGGGGAGCAGGCGCCGGAGATCCATGTGGGCGCGCGGAAGGAGCCTGGCCGCTGGGTCTTCTCCGTCCGGGACAACGGGATTGGCATCGAACCGCAGTATTTCGAGCGTATCTTCCAGATTTTTCAGCGTCTGCACACGCGCCAGCATTATGCCGGCACCGGCATCGGCCTAGCCATCTGCAAGAAAATCGTCGAGCGCCACGACGGCGCCATCTGGGTCGAGTCCGGGCCCGGGCAAGGCTCGACTTTCTTCTTTTCATTGCCGGCCACCTCCGCTATAACCCCCCCCATGACGTATGACAACAATGCAAGGTCATCCCGTTGAAATCCTGCTGGTCGAGGACAGCCCCAGTGACACCGACCTGACGGTCGAGGCCCTGCGAGAGGCCAAAGTCCGCAACCACCTGAGCATCGTGGAGGACGGCGTGCAGGCCCTGGAGTTCCTCCGGCGGCAAGGCAAATATGGCGGGGCGCCCCGGCCGGATTTGATCCTGCTGGACCTGAATCTCCCGCGCAAGGACGGCCGCGAAGTTCTGGCGGAAATCAAGTCGGATGAGAGTCTGAAGACCATCCCCGTGGTGGTGCTGACCACATCCCGGGCGGAGCAGGACGTGCTCCAGGCCTATAAGCACCACGCCAACTGCTATATTACAAAGCCGGTGGATTTCGAGCAGTTTTTGAACGTGGTCCATTCCATCGAATCGTTCTGGCTGATGTTGGTGACGCTGCCGCAGCCGGGCAAGTCCGCCCAGGCCGACCCGAAGGGATGATACGCCGCCAACCAGACAGGAGTTGAACCCCGGCGTGGAAGCCGGGCGGATTTGCGCGCTCTTGAATAGTCAAGTGAAAGTTCTATTGGTGGAGGACAGCCCGTCGGACGCGGCGCTGGTGAGGGAATCGCTCCAGAACAGCGGCCTGGGCCAATTTGAGTTCACTCACGTCGAGACTTTGGCCGAAGCGATGAGGCGAGCGCGGGAGGCGGACTTCGACGTGTCGCTTTTGGACCTGACGCTGCCGGACAGTTCCGGCCCGGAAACATTTCTCCGCGCGCGGGCCGGGGCGCCCGCTTTGCCCATTGTGGTGATGACCAGCATTGACGATGAGGCGATTGGTCTGGAAGCCGTGCGCCACGGCGTCCAGGACTACCTTGTCAAAGGGGAGGGCTATGGACGGCAAACCGCCCGCGCGATCCGCTATGCCATCGAGCGGAAGCGGAGCGAGGAGGCCCTCAAACAGGCGGAGGCGGCGCTCCAACAGGAACGCGACAAGCTGGAAGAAAAAGTTCGGGAGCGCACCACCGAGCTTTCGGCGCTCAATCAGATGCTGCAGGCCGAAATCCTCCAACGCCAACGCGCCGAGGAGGCGCACCAGTTGGTGCGGCGACGCTTGTTGGAAGCCCAGGAGACCGAGCGGGGGCGCATCTCGCGGGAACTGCACGACCGCCTGGGTCAGGACCTCACGGCCCTGAAGCTGGGGCTTGAGAACCTGCGCAAGCAAGGTCCGTTTGCCGCGGCGGTGGGAGAGCATCTGAGCAAGTTGGAGAAGTTGGCGGAGGGGTTGATGCGCGACATCCACCGGCTGGCGTGGGAACTGCGGCCCCCGGTGCTGGACGACCTGGGCTTGGAGCGGGCGTTGCGGCGTTACACCGACGAATGGTCCCAAAACGCGGGCGTGCCGGTGGACTTTCACACCGGCGGGAATTTGGGAACCCACCGGCTGCCGCAAGAATTTGAAACCACCCTTTACCGCGTCGCCCAGGAAGCACTGACCAATGTGGCCCGCCACGCCCAGGCCAGACGCGTCAGTGTGCTGCTCGAACGTCGGGCCGGCTCGGTCTCCCTCATCGTGGAGGACGATGGCCGCGGGTTCGACGCGCACGGGGTGATGGGCGCGCCCGCCGGCCCGGGCCGATTAGGTTTGCTGGGGATGGAGGAACGAGTCAAGCTGGCGGGCGGCACCCTGAGTCTGGAGTCCGCCCCGGGCGGCGGCGCGACGGTGTTCGCCCGTTTGCCCCTGGACGCGGGGCGGAGAGCCGGGCCTGATTGGCAATGATGAAGAAACTGAGAATCTTGCTGGCCGACGACCATAAGATGGTGCGGGAAGGACTCCGGGTGCTGCTTGACAGCCAACCAGGCATGCATGTCGTCGGCGAGGCCGCCAGCGGCAAAGAAGTGCTGGCGAAAGCCAGCGAGCTGAACCCGGATCTGGTGGTGATGGATCTGTCCATGCCCGAACTCAACGGTTTGCAGGCGACCGAGCTGCTCCGATCCACACTTCCGGCCGTCAAGGTGGTGGTGCTCACCGCGCATGAGGACGAGAGCTATCTGGCCCAATTGTGCAAAGCCGGGGCGGTCGGCTATGTCCTCAAGCGTTCCGCGGGCGATGAGTTGGTTCAAGCCATCCGCGTGGTCGCCAAGGGGCAGGTGTACTTCGCCCCGGCCCTGGCCGGCAAGGCGCTGGCACGGCTGGTGACAGGCCCGTCCGCCAGCTTGGAGACCCCAAACGCCCCACTCAGCGAGCGGGAGAAGGAAGTGTTGACTCTGATCGCCTGGGGCTGCAGCAACAAGGAAGCGGCCGACAAGCTCAAGGTGAGCGTCAAGACCGTCGAGACTTACCGGGTCCGCATCGCCGAGAAACTGGATCTGCGGAGCCGCACACAGCTTGTCAAGTATGCTTTACGGCAAGGGTGGTTGAACGACGCGGAGGCGCCCGAACCGCTGGCGCGGTGAGTGTGGTCGGCGCGTGGAACCCACCTCCGCGCCACACCGGGCCGCCATCACCGGGGCGCGGCTGTCCGGTGATTCCCCGACACAAAGTCTCTGTTTTCTCCGACTATTCAAGATAGGGGCTTCCCGTTTATTCTCACGCCAATGAAAGGACTCACGGGAAGAGTTGGAAGGCCGCGACAGGCCAGGCCGCGGTTTGAACAGAGTGTGAAGAATTATGCATGATCAGCAGGCAGTATGTCTTGAGATTCCGGAGAGTGAATTTCGGTGTCCCGGCATGGGTTTCAGAGGTTGTGGGATGGAGCCCCACGACAACCGGGTCGCGGCGCTTGCACCGGCCGACACGGGTTTCGGCATGTGGCGGATAGAAACCCACGGCCTCCGGGTTGCGGCGCTGGCGCGCCCCGGCGGGCAGGGCGGCATGTTGCGAATGGAGACCCCCATCCGGGACACCGACTTTGATGCCGCCCTCAAACCGGCCATTCTGCTCCCGGTTCTCTGGCGGACCGAGACGTCCTGGTCGGCTGCCTTCCAACGATGGAACGCAGGCAAACCTGGAAACGGCCACCCTCGCAAACACTGAGGTCGTTCTCCCAACCAAGTCAAGAACTATGCGCAACATGAATGGAAATGAGACTTTGCTCCTGGAGCCGGCCACCCGGCTGGCGACCCCGCTCGCGGCCCTGCTTCCGGAAAAGCGAAGAGGCATGCGATTTGACAACTACGAAGTGGGCGGCTTCTACGATGAGATGTTCGCCCGCGAGGGTGAACCTCGCGCCATTTACCGCCGTCTGCTGACGAGCATCGAGTCCATGCCGGAAGGGGAGATCCTCAACCGGCAGCAGGCGGCGGAACGGGAGCTGCTCCAGATGGGCATCACCTTCAATGTCTATGGCGAGCACGACGGGGTGGAGAAGATCTTTCCCTTCGACATTGTGCCCAGGATCGTCGGCGCGGGGGAATGGAGGCGGATCGAGCGCGGGCTCAAGCAGCGCATCCAAGCCCTCAACCTGTTCATTGACGACATCTATCATGAGCAGAGAATCCTCAAGCAAGGGGTCATTCCGCGGGAGATTATTTATTCGGCCAAGTCCTACCGGCGGCAGTGCGAGGGATGGAATCCGCCGCGCGGCATCTGGTGCCATATCACAGGCACCGACCTGGTGCGGCATGAGGATGGAACGATTTACGTGCTGGAAGACAACCTCCGCTGTCCCTCGGGGGTGTCCTACGTGCTGGAGAATCGGCGGGTGATGAAAGGCCTGTTCCCGAAGATCTTCGCGCGCTCCCATGTCCAGCCCGTGTCCAATTACCCGAGTTGCCTGAGGAATATGTTGGCGTTCCTGGCGGGGGATGAGGTCGCGAATCCCCGCGTGGTACTCCTGACCCCAGGGCTCCACAACTCGGCTTATTTCGAACATTCCTTCCTGGCCCAGCAGATGGGGATCGAGTTGGTGGAAGGACATGACCTGATCGTGGAGGATGGCGTGGTGCGGATGCGCACGACGGAGGGTTTCGAGAGGGTGGACGTGATCTACCGGCGCGTGGACGACGATTTCCTGGATCCGAAATGCTTCCGCGAGGATTCGCTGCTGGGTGTGCCGGGCCTGATGGAGGCGTGCAAAGCGGGCAACGTCGCGCTGGCCAACGCGCCCGGCAACGGGGTCGCCGACGACAAGGTGGTCTATGCCTACGTGCCGCGCATGATTGAATACTACCTGGGCGAGGAAATCCTGCTGCCCAACGTGCCGACCCACATCTGCGCGGACAAGTCGGATCTCCAGTACGTCCTGGAACGCCTGGACCAACTGGTGGTCAAGGCGGCCAATGAGTCGGGCGGGTATGGGATGCTGGTGGGGCCGCATTCCACCCGCGAGCAGCGCGCCGCATTCGCCGAAAAAATCAAGGCCAATCCCAGGAACTACATCGCCCAGCCCACCTTGGCTCTCTCGCGTGTGCCGACCATCGTGGGCGACCATTTTGAGGGTCGGCACGTGGATTTGAGGCCCTATATTCTCTATGGCAAGGAGATCTTCGTCCTGCCCGGCGGACTGACCCGTGTGGCCCTCAAAAAGGGCTCGCTGGTGGTCAATTCCTCCCAGGGCGGCGGAAGCAAGGACACTTGGGTGCTGGCGGATTCGCCCGTCGCGGAGCCGCCGGGGCCGCGATTGGAGGCGCCCGGGACCGCCGCGGCGGAAAAGGAGGCCCTATGCTGAGCCGCGTCGCCGATTCGATCTACTGGATGAGCCGCTACGTGGAGCGGGCGGAGAATGTCGCCCGGTTCATTGACGCCAACCTCCAACTCGTGCTGGACGCGCCACCGGACCAAGAACAACAGTGGCAGCCGCTGGTCAACGCCACCGGCGACCAGGAGCAATTCGCCGAACGCCACGGGGAAGCCACTCAGGACAGTGTCCTGCATTTCCTGACCTTCGATCTGCGGAATCCCAATTCCATCCTCTCCTGTTTGCAGGCGGCCCGCGAGAACGCCCGCGGCGTGCGCGAGGTCATTTCCTCCGCCATGTGGCTGCAGTTGAACAAATCCTATCTCATGGTCAGGCTCGCCGCCACCGCGCCCATGGACCTGGATCTGGCGGCCGAATTCCACCACGCGGTCATCCTCTCCAGCCAGCTCTTCACCGGCATCACCGACGCCACCATGACCCACGGCATGGGCTGGCACTTCTCCCAGATCGGGCGGATGATCGAGCGGGCGGACAAGGTCTCGCGCATCCTGGACATGAAATACCACATACTGCTCCGCTCCCCCGGGGAGGTGGGAACCTCCTCCGATCACATCCAGTGGGGGGCGGTGTTGCGCTCCGTCTCCGCCTTCGAGATGTACTGCAAGCGGCATGGCCGGATTTCGCCTCGCGGAGTGGTCGAGTTCCTCATGCTGGATCGCGAGTTCCCCCGCTCCATTCAGTTCTGTTTGCGCTCGGCTCGCGATTCCCTCCATGTGATCACCGGCACGCCGCCCGGCGCCTTCCGCTGCGCGCCCCAGAAGCTCCTGGGCCAGATCTGCTCGGACCTGGAGTTGGTCACGGTGGACGACATCCTCGGTCGCGGTCTCCATGAATATATTGACGAGTTCCAGACCAAACTCAACCAGGCCGCCCAGGCGGTCTTCGAGAGGTTTTTCGCCTTCCGGCCCGCCCCGGCGTCCAAGACAAATCCAACGGTCAGGGTGTTGTCAAACGCATGAGCCAAACCGCGTGGCAGCAAGTCTCGTTGGGGCGGTTCTTCGGATCCGACGGACGCCGCCTGGAAAGTCACAGCGCGCGCCGTCAGTCCCGCCGCGCCGCGCCGGATGCGGCGGCGCGGTCAGATCAGTGTGAGGAAAAGTCCAACCTGACAAACACAACATAATTCCCCGTCCAAAAAACATCCACAACCACAACGCAATTACAGGCAATCAAATGAAATTATTATCCCTCGAAAACACGTCCGTTCAACCTCCCGCCCTCCAACTGGCCCGGCTCTCCGCGCCGCACGGTTACCGCTTTGACGGCGACACGGTGCATCTGAACGCGCGGTTCGCGCTGCTGGACCCCGCCGCCCATGAGCGCTCCTGGGCGCTGCAACTTTGGGCCTGCCCATCCGCTCCCGCCTCCGCGACCGGCCTCTCCGGGCACATCCTCGCCGAAGCCTCCCTGCCCCCGATGGGCGAAATCGCGGATGAGATCGAACACTTCGACGTCAGCGCCCCGGCCTGGCCGCCGGCCGGCGCGGGCGAATATGTCATGGTGCTGGTGCTCGCCTCCGGCCGCCCAGGCCAGTTCAAGGACATCCACGATTTCGCCGTTTATCCGCGCCGCCAGCAGTTCATTCAGCCTCGGATGAGCGGAGACATCGGCTACCGGCTGGACGGCGGCCGAGTGCTAATCTCAGTCGGGCGCGTGGTGAACCCGCGTGCGGCGTCCAACCGGAGCGGCACTTTGTCGTTGGAACTCTGGGCGTTGCCTGCGGCCTTTGTCGGCGGACGCTTCCAGGGTCACCATCTGGCGGGCGTGGAGATCGGCGCAGTCAACGGGGAGAGTGAATTGGTGTTACAGCCGATTGACCTTGCGTTTACTCCGCCGCCGCCGGGCGAGTGGCAAATCGTCCTCATGCTGCGCGAATGGACCGCTGCCGGTTTCGTCACCCGCGACTTCACCAACTTCGCGGCGCCTTTCGATTCCGCGCCCGTCCCGCAAGAAGCGCCCGCGCCCCTCGTCGAGAAACCCTCCGTTCCCATTGCCGGGAAATCCTCCCTTCCCGTCGTGGAGAAGCCCGTCCCACCTGTCATTGCGAAAGCGCCCAGGCCGGAAATCGCGAAGGCCGCGGCGCCCGTGTCGCCTGTCAGGACCACCGCGAACGCTCCCACCGCGGTGTGCGTCTCTGTCAATACTGCGCGTGTGGAGGAATTGGCCGCCGTGAAGGGACTTTCCACCAAACTGGCCGAGGGCATTGTCAAGAAACGCCCCTTCGCCTCCCTCGATGACCTTCGCCGAGTCAAGGGTCTGGGCGCCAATATCCTGGCCAAAGTCCGTTCCAGCCTGAAACTCTGACCCGCCCCTGCGGGTCAAGTTCATGGTGGACGTGCCGAGTCGCCGGGTGGCGCTGGAATGGAGCGGAGTGGAACGGGCTTGAATTGGCGAAGTCAGGCCCTGCCCCAGCCGTTGTGTCGTTGGAAGCGGTTTCCGGCGACTCACCGGCGGGCAAGGGTTCGCGGGTGGTGCGCTGTCGCATTCTCACCTATTATAGAGATGGCAGCGGCAGTTTGTGCTGCGGCTGTTGAAGACGAACGGGGTGCTGAGAAATCCGCCGCTGGCGAATTTCGTGAATCAGGATTTGGGCAAGGAATTGTAAAGGGCAACGACAGATTCCAACTGCGCGGTCAACGGCTGCAATGACGCCGACAACGCCTGCAACTGCCGCTGCAAGTCCTGCGCCTGCCCGGTCAAGGTCGCCAGCCTTTGTTCCCACTGCTGCTGTTGCTGCGCGAAGAATTGCTGTTGTTGCCGCTGTTGCTGTTCGTGATCGCGCACCAAGGCTTCCAAGGTGCGCAATAATAATTGGGTCAATTCCGGTTCGCTGTTTTTCATGGGTCACTCTGGTTCTTCGAGTTCGATAAAGGTCCTGCCTTGGGTTTTGATCGGCTGGCCCTTGGGGATGAATTGGGCCGCCCGCAACCGCGCCAGCCTGTCCTGGCTCTGCGCAATTTCCGCGTGCAACTGCTGAAGGCGTGATTCCGCGCGCGCCGTTTGCGGTCCCGCGCGGCGAAGATTGCTGACACGGCACACGGATTGCGTTACAAAAGGTGCGTGTCGAATACCGATAAACTCGCTGCATTCACCGCCTGGTGTCAGAAAAACATCACGGGCGACGAAAAGGGGCAGGCGCAGATCTTTCTCGACCGGCTCTTTCAAGCCTTCGGCCAGTCCGGCTGTCTCGACGCGGGCGGCACGACCGAATTCCGCGTGCGCAAATCGCACGAGGACGGCGGCGGCACGGCCTTCGCCGATTATGTCTGGAAACCCGTCGTGCTCATCGAAATGAAAAAGCGCGGCGAGAACCTCCAGAAGCATTACCGGCAGGCTTTCGATTACTGGACGCGCCTGGTTCCCAACCGCCCGCGCTACGTCGTGCTCTGCAACTTCGACGAGTTCCGCGTCTATGATTTCGACACCGATCTGGACACGCCGAAAGATACCGTGGCGCTGCAAGATTTGCCGCAGCGCTGGGGAGCGCTGGCGTTTCTCGCGCCCGGTTCCCCCAAGCCCACATTTGAGCACGACCGCGAAAAGGTCACCCGCGAGGCGGCGGATTGTCTGGCCGAATGTTTCCGCAAATTGGTCAAACGCGGCGTGCCCCAGCCGATGGCGCAGCGGTTCATCCTGCAAATGCTCGTGGCACTGTTTGCCGAGGACATTGATCTGCTGCCCAAGTATTTCGTCACCCAAATCCTGGAGGATGCCACCACGCCCGCCAGCGCCTACGACCTGATCGGCGGATTGTTCGAGGCCATGAACACCAACCCGCCCATGTCCGGCGGGCGTTTCAAGGGTGTGCGGTATTTCAACGGCGGGTTGTTCCGCGAACCGGCCCGGCTGGAGATTCAAGACCTGGAACTCGTTTTGTTGCGCAACGCCGCCAAGTTCGACTGGTCAAAAGTTCAGCCCGAGGTTTTCGGCACCCTCTTCCAACACTCCATGGGCGACGAGGAGAGGCACGCTTTCGGCGCGCACTTCACCCATCCATCCGACATCATGAAGATTGTCGGGCCGACCATCGTCGCGCCGTGGCGGGAACAGATTGAAAACGCCAAAACGCTCAAGCGCCTCCGGGAATTGGAGGACCGGATGCGCCGCTTTTTCGTGCTGGACCCGGCCTGCGGCTGCGGCAACTTTCTCTATATCGCTTATCGCGAGTTGAAACGCTTGGAAGCCCGGATTTATGAACGGATGGCCGAACTCTCCAAAGAGATTGATCCGCGCACGCGGTATTTTGGATTCGTAACCGCGCAAAACTTTTACGGTCTGGACATCCTGCCCTTCGCCGTCGAGATCGCCAAAGTCACCATGATGATTGCGCGCAAGCTGGCGATAGACGAACTGCACATCACTGAACAACCCCTCCCGCTCGACAACCTGGACCAGAATTTCATCGCCGCCGACGCGCTGCTGACGCCGGAAGGACTGCCCGCCCAATGGCCCAAAGCCGACGTCATCATCGGCAATCCGCCATTCCTCGGAGCGAAAAAACTTAAACCCGAGCGTGGTGTGGACTATGTGAACACCTTGCGCCATGCTTACCCGGAAGTGCCGGGCATGGCCGATTATTGCGTTTATTGGATTCGCAAGGCGCATGAACATCTCCCCGCTTGCACCGCCGATGACCCCGTGGCCGGACACGCCGGACTCGTCGGAACGAATAATATCCGAAACATCTATTCACGCATTGGCGGTTTGGATCATGTTGCCATGACTGGGACAATAATTGAAGCCGTGGAAAATCAGCCCTGGTCAGGGGAGGCCCAGGTCCATGTCTCAATCGTCAACTGGGTGAAGACGCAGAATGCCGCCCTATTGCCGAAGACGCGCAAGCTCTGGTTCAAAGTCGCGCCGTCCGCATCCACGAAGAAAGAACGCAAACGGGGCACCGGACCGGCGGCTAAACAATACGAATTAGATTGCCGAGAGTGCGAATACATCAATTCCACTCTTTCCGACCAGACCGATGTGAGCGGCGCTAAGTCCCTCGCTTGCAATACCGGGCCACAGCGTTGCTTCAACGGCCAGATGATTGGGCATGAGGGCCTGCTTATGCTCGCCCAACTCCTGGCCCTCAACCAGGAAGTCGCCGCCAAGATCGAAAAAGGCGAAACCGTGACCGCCCCCGGCGTCCCCAAGAATTATCCCGACGAGAAGAAACTGGTGACGGAAGATTGCATTAAACCACCTCCCCAATAAGCCGATGGGGATTTGAAACGAACTGCAAGAGTTTCCCGTGAATCTCCAATTCGACAAACTGCGGCTGAGTCGGCGTCAAAAGTCCGTCGAAAACCGTGACCTAAATTGGCCTCAACGATTTTTCTGGACGGACGGTTTGATTCTGTTGAACTGGACGGAAGGTTTAATGCGCCATATAGCAGAAGCTGCCCCGGATTCCGCGCAAAAGTTTTTGCAGGGTTCCCTGCCGCCAGAAATTCAAAGATTGCATCCCGAGTTGTTCGCGAGATTCCCCCTCACGCGAATATTAGAGTATTGCGACGTCTGGCAAAGCCACAAACGCGCAGGCACCCGCCTCATGCTGAAGGTCCGTGGTGAACGCGAGTGTCCAAAAGGAAAGCATTCCGGGCATTCGATTGGTGGAATTGCTTTAGACGATAGACAGGTGATGATTCATAGGGCCGCAGCAGCTAAAGCAGTCAATTTGCGCGGTCTTGGTTGTGTGGTACTTGAAGCTGCCAGGCAAAACGACGTGCGTTTTTTTATTCGCCTTGGCAGGGCTTTGCAATCGAGCAAGACCGTGCCCGAAGTTGACTGGAATCGGGTGGATCCGATCCCGCGCTTTTTGGTGCATAATTGGTGCCAAGCTGCCGACTACCGTAGGGATCTGCCCGCGCTCTGCTTTTTTACGGATCAGGCACTCGCGGATTTCTGTAGCGCCGCTTTGGAGAAAAAGGAGGGCAATCCTTCGTCCGCCTCGATTCGGCAGTGGCGTAAGCGTTTTGGTTTGAAGCAGGCCCGTGCGCCCAAGGTCAAAGAAACCATTGTAATCAATGACGAAATTCTCTTCGTAGAAGGGGGATAGGGAAGCCATTTCTTCGAGTAAGGCATCAAGGGATTGTTCAAAATCGTTCACTGTCTTCGCCTCTCAGCGGAGCGCCGGGAAAAAGCCGTGTTTCAGCCAGTACCGAGGTGCGGCTTGAGTCTGAGCAAATCCACCTGGGCAGGTGAACAAAAAAGTGCGCACTTTCCTGTCACACGCGGATTCCGCCCTTCGCTTATTTTGTGCCCATGAATAAATATGTCGAAATAAAGTCTGAAATCACGCCGGAAAACTTGAAGGCCCGCGTCCGCGAGTACGCGCACCAAGTGGCGGCAGAGCAAATGCGATCCATGCTCTCCGCTCACCGGCTCGCACAGTTCCACGGTCTGCGCCGCCGACAAGGAGCGCCGCTCCAAGGATTGCCCCCACGATCGGCCTATGAATCTGTCGCGAAGGGACCCTACGCGTTTGGTTATGCAGATCCCTTCTGGCGCCGCACGCCCGCGCAGGAGGCCGTTCATCGCATAATTGACCTCAGGCTGCGGGCGTTTCTGAAGCGATAAAGGAGGTGAGCTTTTGATATAATGATTCCACTCAACTCGTCAGCAATCAGCGCGGTCGGCTGGGACGGCTACCGTTTGTTCGTCCAATTCCACACGAGCGAAACCATCTACACCTTTTACGGCGTGCCTTATTCGATATTCGCGGGTCTGGTGCAGGCAGATTCACCGGGCACGTTCTACCATCGCCACATCGCAGGGAGGTATAAATGAAAGATTCGAAGTCCAGCCACGAGGAGGCGATGGCCGAAGTTCGCCGCGTGGTGGCCGAGGCGAAAGAACTGATCGGGGCCGCTGATGGGACGTTGACCGATCATCTGGCCGCGTGGATTGCCGGGCGTTACGCCATCGCCACCCGGCAATTGGCTGCAGACACTGCAAACGGCGCGGTGGATTGGAACCTGTTGCGCGCATTTTCCCATGACGTGGTTGATCTCAGGCGCGGCGATCACAGCGCCGAATCATTGCGGATTGAGTGCAGCCCGTAACGTACTCTCAGGAGCCAACAAAGCCGGCCAGTTTCCGTGGAAAACGATCTGAATCTAGATCCATATTCCCTATGCCCAAACACCACATCCTCACCGTCGGCATCAGCCTGTTCACCAACTTCGCCAAGGAACGAAATTGCGCGGTGGAGGATGCCCTCAAACACCACCATGAAGCGGCAAAATTCTTGCACACCGACCCGCGCAAAGCCTCCGCTGAACTCAACTCGCTCGACAGCCGCACCGCTTTCCTGAACAAACCTCAACCGGACCTTGCTGTAACCCTGGTTTTCACGACCACTGGCTTGGGCAAGTCGGCGGCTTCCCTCTTGGAAAAGGAACTGAAATTCCGAAAGGTGATGGTCCACAGATTGCCTGTCCGCGGCTTCGACGCGCCGGCGCGTGATTGCACGCCCGAATTCGCTGCACGCGAGTCTGCCGCCGCACTGACAGATCTCCGGCAGCGAGTCGTTGAGCATGTCGCACGGCTTCAAAAAGCCACGCCGACACCCGTGATTGAGCTGAACTGCACCGGCGGCTACAAAGGGGAGTGTGCCGTTCTCTACGAATTGGGCCTCGCACTCCGCCTGCCCATCTACTACTTGCACGAGACATTCAAGGTGGCAGTGGAACTCCCGTGAGATCTCTCCTTATCCTTACCGTCGGCACCGGCACTGCTGGCAAGCACTCTGACGTGGCGCAAGGTCTGGCCAGTACCATCCGGCAGGTCCGGCCCCGCAAGTTCTGGCTTGTCCCCAGCGCCTCGGAGAAATCCACGCCCGTTGCCGACCTGATCCGGGAGACTGTGGCCGACTTAAACGGTTTTGCGCCTTGGAACGAATCAGCACACTACCACGTCATCCCAAACCACGATGACATCCATGAATGCCGGCGCATTGTGCGTGAAGTCATCGCTGCCGCCAAAAGGGAACTGCACCCGGATGAAAGGTTGATTGTCAATCCAACCAGCGGCACCAAGCAGATGAGTGCCGGAGCCACGCTCGCCGCCCTCGACGAGGAGGTGGATCAGATTGATTTCACAAGCGGTGAGCGAGTAGATGGCGTGGTCAAGACCGGCACGGAGGTTGTTCAGTCGTTCAACCTGCGCGGCTTTCTCTTCCAGCGCGATCTTCGCATCGCCGACGGGCTCTTCCAGCACGGAGCCTTTTACGCGGCCGCCCGGTTGCTCAGAGGCTACCCGCAGCCCGAAGCCTTGCGCTATCGCGAAACAGCCCTTTGCATGCACGAATGGCAACGGATGAACTATGTCAAAGCCACAACTCACGCCGCAAAATTCTCCGAGGCGTTGCGCCTTCATCTCAAATCGCTCGCCGAAGCGGACGCTTTCGGCGTGGCCGCCTTGGGCGACCTTTTGGCTGGCGCCGACGAACTTCTCCATTGGGGCGACTGCAAAGAAGCACTCGCCCGCTACTATCGTGGCGCAGAACAAGCCGCAAAGGTCCGCCTTGCCGACGCGCATTCAATTCGTCCGCCGTACTGGCTCGACAATGTCATCAACATCCTCCCTCCCGGTTGTCGGCTGGCCGAGGATCTCCGGAGGTCGCGGCCACGCGATGGTAAAATCCTGCTTACCGCGCAGAGGGCGTGGGACGTTTTGGCTGCTTGCGGCGATCCGATAGCCGCCAGTTATTTCGCGGACCAGAAGCTTCAAGACGGCCTCAAGCGCCGTAACGAAACCATGTACGGTCACGGCCAGGAGCCAGTCGAGGCTGCCCAAGTACACGCTGTCTGCGACCGCTTGCGCAATCTTCTTGGCGAGCACCTGCCCGCCGCTTTGGCATGCTGGACCACAGCACCCCGTCCTCGTTCGCTGTTTTAGCAACCCACCGTCGCCCATGAAATCATCCAAGCCTAAAACTCCTCCGCTCCCGCCTGTCCGCAATTCATCCGAATCCACGCCATCGTCCGTTTCCAGTCAGATTTCAAAATCCAAAATCCAAAATATCCAAACCGTTCTCCTCGCCGTCACCGGCATGTCCCCGGCCGTTTTGACCGAAACGATCTGGGCCTTGGCCCACGAAAACCCGCCCGTCATTCCCGACTGCGTCGTTGTCATCACGACTCTCCCTGGCAAGGCCCGCATCGAGGACGATCTGTTCAAAGCCTCTCCCGATTACGCCAACCGCACTGTATGGCAAGCCCTGCGAGACGCGATTTTCCGATGCACTGAAAGCCAGAACAAAAATTCAAAAACCGAAAATCTCCTTATCCTCGACGACATCCGCCTGATCGCCAGCCGCGACGCCAAACTGGGCCGTTCCTTTCCTCTGGAAGACATCCGCACCCCGGCGGACAATGAAACCGCCGCCGACTTCATACTCGACGAAGTGCGCAAGATCACCGCCAATGCGGACACCACGCTCATCGCCTCGCTGGCGGGGGGGCGCAAGACCATGGGGGCACTTCTTTACGCGGCGCTGTCGTTGCTGGGCCGTCCACAAGACCGCCTCACCCACGTCCTGGTCAGCGAACCATTCGAGGATTCCGGCCTCACGCCGCGTTTCTACTTCCCCGCCCAGCCGGAAACCCTTCACCAGCACCCGCGAACCGGAGGTGTCCATAAAAGCGATGCCGCCCGCGTTTGGCTGGCGGATGTGCCATTTGTCAGGCTCCGGGAACTGTTTCCGAAGCAACTGGGCCGATACCCCGGATCATTCATCGGGCTGGTTCGGGCTTATGCCGAGCGCATTCAGCAGATAGGCGGGCCGCCCGAAATCATGCTCGACGACAGCGATCTGACCTTGTGCGTCCAAAACATCCGCGTGTCCCTGGCACCACGCGAGTATGCGCTTCTTTGCTTCCTAGCCGAGCGTTGCCGCGATGCTCTTCCGCCCTTTCGCCAGCAGAAGGATGCCGTGGATGGTTTTCGGGAATGGCTTACTGCATGGGGAAAACGGTTTGGTCCGTTCACCCGCCAGCGGGAAACGGCGGAAAGCTGGACCAGTCCGACTGATGATGATTTCCGCAAACAACTGAGTACCATGAGGTCGAAATGCAGCCAGGTGGGCCTCGGTCCTTTCGAGCAGTTCCTCCTGCCGCAGCGGGGCGCCTTCGGCATTCGCGTCCGCCTATCCCGCTGACATCCGCAGACGTCCCTCTTCCCACGAGTTTCCGCCATCGTGCCAGACTGGCAATATGATTTTGGAAATGATAACAACCGCTGCCACGCCGGTTTTTCCGGTTGGCAATCCGCGCTCTGCGCTTTAAAAATGCCCACAGCCTGCATTAACCAGCACGATTGCCGCGTCAGCCTCAAGAGCGAGCGCCTCGAGGTCTTAGGCCGCAACGAGCAGACGCAGCGGGATGAGGTCTTGCGCCAGATCCCCATTCGCGATCTGGACCGGCTGATCATAGCCGAATCTGTCCAGGTTACTTCACACGCCCTTGCGGCTCTTCTTCGCGCTTCCATTCCCGTGAATGTGCTCGGTTGGAACGGTGAATTCCTGGGTGGATTCCTGCCGGCCTTGAATGCTCATGGCCTGGCCCGGCTGCGACAGTATCAGCGGACGCTCGAAATGCCTTTTGCCTTGCAAATGGCCGGGCGGATTGTCACGGCCAAGCTCTACAATCAGCGCCGGGTCCTCCAACGCATGGCGGCCTCGCGGGAGGAAAGCCCCGAAGTTAAGGCCGCGCTCACTTGGCTCGACTCGCTCTTTGCATCTCTCAAACAATCGGCCAGCGTGGACGAGCTTCGCGGGTACGAAGGCGCGTCCACCGCCAGGTATTTTCAGGCGTGGGCCTCATTTTTGCCCGAACAATTTCCATTCGAGGGCCGCTCGAAACGGCCGCCGCTAAACCCGGTCAACGCCTGCATCTCTTTCGGAGCGACGGTCGTCTATATGGAACAAGTCGCGTTCCTTCACGCTCACGGGCTGGACCCGTCCCTGGGCCTGCTGCACACGACGGAGGATGGAAGATGGTCGCTGGCGCTGGATTTGATGGAGCCATTTCGTCCAGTCATCGTGGAATCGCTGGCCTTGGACTTGTTCACCCACCAGATTCTGAACGAGAAACATTTCGAGCCAAAAAATGGCGGCATCTATCTAAACGAGGAAGGGCGCAAGAAGTTCATCCTCCAATATGAGCGGCGCATGGAACGGCAATTCCTCTCCGAATCCGCCGGACATCGCACCACCTTGCGCGAGCAATTGGAAAACCAGGCCGTCATGTTCAAAGCGTCACTGGAAAACCAGGAACGTTTCGAGCCATTCCTCATCAACTAACCCTTGAATTTAAGTGGCTTCCGCAAATGAATGGTGGTTTGAGGCGTTTCCAATCGTGCCATACGAAACGGCGCCGCCTGGAGAAAAGGAAATGTTAACCCTGATCGGCTACGATATTTCAGAACCGAAACGCCTGGCCCGCGTGGCGCGGGTGTGCGAGGATTTTGGCGTGCGGGTGCAATACAGCATGTTTGAATGCCGCTTGGATGAAACGGAATTCACCGAATTCTGGCTTCAACTCCTGGGGCAAATCAATGAGGACGAAGACCGGATTGTGGCCTACAAGATTGACGCCCGATGCGCCAAGGAAACCATGTCGGCGGGAACAATGGTTTGCTCGGAGAAAGTCCTTTGTTACCTCGTATGACCAGACAAAATGCAGGACTCACGCTCCCTTCCAGGTGGCGAGCACACAATTGTGGAAATCAGGGAGGTGCCGACCTGAATGTTAAGTTGCGCGATCTCCACTTGTTGCGTAGTATTTGCCGGTTCAGGAGATCCAATTATCGGGTGCCAAAGTGGCCCAACCCGGTGGTCGTGACCTGGACGCCCCGGAAACTCTTGTCAGTCAATGGGTTTGGAGGCCGGAGTGACGGGGGGACAGAACGCCGAAAGGCAATGGAGACATGCCGAGCATACACACAATCGGGATGTGACTCGAGTGACGGGGGGACAGAACGCCGAAAGGCAATGGAGACCGCTTGAATCATCGCGTGCTTCAGCCATTGATGCGCTGTGACGGGGGGACAGAACGCCGAAAGGCAATGGAGACTCAACCATGAGCGGGATGTACTCATGGCACGGCATAATATGTGACGGGGGGACAGAACGCCGAAAGGCAATGGAGACATTTAAATGAGGAATGAGAGGTTCGGGACTTATCCACGTGACGGGGGGACAGAACGCCGAAAGGCAATGGAGACCCATGCTGCCATAGATCCAGGGTACGACGTGGAATGAGGTGACGGGGGGACAGAACGCCGAAAGGCAATGGAGACCTGTTGGATGAGTGGAGAAGCTGGAGGTAGTCGATGAGTGACGGGGGGACAGAACGCCGAAAGGCAATGGAGACAATACTTTGATCGCGTGCGGAGTTAAGTTCTCTATCCTGTGACGGGGGGACAGAACGCCGAAAGGCAATGGAGACAACCCATGATCCGGTCGTGGCCGAAATCCAGGTGGTCGTCGTGACGGGGGGACAGAACGCCGAAAGGCAATGGAGACGGAGGAGTGTAACTTCTAAACTCACTCATATTTTTCCTTTGTGACGGGGGGACAGAACGCCGAAAGGCAATGGAGACCCCCCAACTCATTGGAGTTGCGGGGTGTTCCAATGTGGGAGTGACGGGGGGACAGAACGCCGAAAGGCAATGGAGACCACCCGTCGCCGCGGGTGGTGTAGCCGAAGCCGAACCCCGTGACGGGGGGACAGAACGCCGAAAGGCAATGGAGACACTGCCATGTGAACGAGGGACCGCGCCGTTTCCGGTTGTGACGGGGGGACAGAACGCCGAAAGGCAATGGAGACGGTGTAATCCTCCATTGAGGGAACGAGGTAAAACTTGGTGACGGGGGGACAGAACGCCGAAAGGCAATGGAGACTACTCGCTCATCCCCTGGGATCATTGGCCGGAGGTGGATGGTGACGGGGGGACAGAACGCCGAAAGGCAATGGAGACTCGAAACCCCGCTGACTGTGTTCGTCTGGGCCATCACGGGTGACGGGGGGACAGAACGCCGAAAGGCAATGGAGACGATTCTAAGAGAAAGAATCCCCCAGTTTCCGACGCAGGGCGTGACGGGGGGACAGAACGCCGAAAGGCAATGGAGACTCAACTCTAAAAAAGCTGCATCCTCTTTGTCCGAAACTGGTGACGGGGGGACAGAACGCCGAAAGGCAATGGAGACGCGCCGAGAACGCCTCCGGCCCGGACAAAAGTTGGAGAGTGACGGGGGGACAGAACGCCGAAAGGCAATGGAGACTCCACGGGGACGACCTGGCCGTTGGCATCGCGGTGGGGTGACGGGGGGACAGAACGCCGAAAGGCAATGGAGACCTCCAAATTTGTGATTTTCATAGTTTTTCCTTTCATTTTTTTGTGACGGGGGGACAGAACGCCGAAAGGCAATGGAGACAGAGCGCGCGCCCGGCTAACCAGAAAGCCCCGGCTTGAAAGTGACGGGGGGACAGAACGCCGAAAGGCAATGGAGACGCTCATGTTATTGCGCGGGGAATTTCGGCTCCGGGCCTCGGGTGACGGGGGGACAGAACGCCGAAAGGCAATGGAGACAACGGTTTGGTTTCCGGCCAATCCGTCCAGGGTGCGAAGCGTGACGGGGGGACAGAACGCCGAAAGGCAATGGAGACCCGAAGCAACCAAATCATCCAGTCCGACCTTTCGCATTTTGTGACGGGGGGACAGAACGCCGAAAGGCAATGGAGACTTATCGCCGGGGTGAAGGCTCTCATACAAGCCGATCACCCGGTGACGGGGGGACAGAACGCCGAAAGGCAATGGAGACTGGCGCATCCACGGTAAGACGTGCCCCCCGGTGACAGGGGACAAAAAGCCGAAAGGCAATGGAGACAGGAAAGGGCGAATTCGTTTTCGGTCGCCTCCCCACCAAGGTTGTTCCGCTTCACGAAAATCTGGGAGAAGATTATCGTGATAATTAGGGAGAGGTGGACCGAGCGTATCTTGATAAATCAGACGAGGGTTGAGCCGAGATTTGCGTGAAGTCGAAGTTGCCCCGCCGATTTAGAGCGGTCCTTGACGGAGTTTTGCTTTGAGTTGGCGCAGTCGTTCCAGGGCGATCTGGCGCCCACGTTCCTGTTCGGCCGCAGAGCAGGCGGGCGCTAAATCAGCGGGTGTTTGAGGGCGTGGCGGTTCGGCCACGAGGCGAACGCGGCTGATGTTGAGGTCCTCCTCGAAGCGGTCGAGTTGGAGGAGATTGGATAGTTTGAGGGCGCCGACATTGCGGCGGGTATGACGGATTTCCTTTTGGAGGTAGCGCACGACTTGAACCAAATCGCCCAGAGTGAAGCCGGCGCGGTGGAACTCGAACCAGAGTCGCTCCCGGTCAAAACGCAGGGAGAGGTTTTGACCGGTGAGGGGGCAATAGGTTTGGTGCAGTTGCTCCAACTGCGCCGACGTGGCTGGAGGCGGGGCGATCATCGGGCCAGTTGGGCGACCCAAGGCAGAAGTTCCAGCGCCCGCTGCACATGGGCCGCGGTGATGGCCCGGGAGTTCTGCGCGGCCGCTTCCTCCAGGGATCTTTGGGCCAGATGATTGAGGAGCCGGGGCAGGCCGTTGCCGGCTTGGAGCAGCAAGGCCAAGGCGGGGGCCTCGAAGGGGTTGGTGTGGATGCCGACTTCCTGCAGGCGCGCTTGAACATAGCCGGTCAACTCCTGGCCGGTCCAAGGTTGGAGGCGGAGGCAAAAACTCAGGCGGGCCAGGAGAGGCGCGTTGATGCCCATCTGCAAGCGGGGCAGGAGTTGTTCGTCGCCGACCAGCAGCAAGCTAAAGGGCGGCTGGGTGTCGCGGCGGTCGCAGGTCAACAGCCGCACTTCTTCCAGCGCGGTGGCGCTGAGATTTTGCGCTTCGTCAATCACCACCACCGGCCAAAGCCGGTCCAGTTGTTGCCAGCCTTGTCGGATCAGTAGCACATTGTCGCTGCGGCGCATGCGAGCGGTCTGGCCCAGTTCCGCACAGAGCAGGCGGATCAGATCGGTGCCGGTGACCGAGGAATGGGAGAGGACCAGCGTTTTGTAGCGTTTGTCGGGCAGCCCTTGCAGGAAGTGCTGCACCAGGAGAGTCTTGCCCACGCCGTTGGGGCCGTGGAGCAAACCGCCGGCGCGCACGGCGACCAACTGTTCGAGGCGGTGGCGGATTTCTTGAAAGGTGGCGGAGGCATAGGGTTTGGCCACCGCCGCGCCGAAGGGCAACTGGCTGGCGCCCCAGAGGCTTTTGAGGGCGGTGTCCAAGTCAAGAGGATTTATCGGGGCGGTCATAATCGCGGTCGGTATAGGTTTTGGCGTTGAGTTGTTTGTCGCAGCGGCGGGCCGGGCCGACGTATTTATCTTCCCGCCAGATTTCGACGCGGCGCCACTGGAAGGGATCAAAGCGCACCTGAATGAGTTGGCCGCGCAGATGAACGGGCGCTTCCCACAATTGACCCTCCAAACTGAAGGTGGCATCCAGCCGCACCCGGCGTTGGGCGCGGGACAGGAACAGGGCCTCCCAGTCGGTCTGCGGGTCGGCGGTGCGCAGGTGGAGGGCGCGTTGGGCGAAGCGTTCGGCCGGAGTCTGCTCCTCCAAGGCGCTGTGAGGCCGCTGATGATATTCGCTTTCGATCCAGCGCCAGAGCCGGGCATTGAGTTCCTCCAGAGTGTGGACCGGGTCAATCATCAGACGGGCCTCAAAATCCATTTGGAGGGACCGAAACCAGCGCTCCATTTTTCCTTTCGACCACGCGGAAAATGGCTTGGCGTGGCAGAGCCGCACGCCCAGATTGGCGCACACGATTTGCAGATGGTAACTGGTGAAGATTTTGCCCTGGTCGGTGTAGAGCTTTTCGGGGAAGCCGCGGCGGGCCAGACCCTGCCGGAAGCAATCTAAAAACCAGCACAGCTTTTCCGAGTCGTAATACTGGGCGTGGGGAATCAACCGGGAACAGTCGTCGATCAACGCGAAGAGGCGAGTCTGGATGACTTTGCCGCTGGCCAGCTTGAGAGTGGGGCCGAACATCAGGTCGGTCATCCACAGTTGGTTGGCCAGGGCGCATTCAAAGGCCTTGGTCGGGCCGTTGAGCGGGGAGGGCGGGTTATGTTTGATCGAGCGGGCGTCCAACTGATGGGCCGCCAGGAAGCGGTAAACCGAGGGCAGGCTGAAGGCGCCAGACTGGAGGGTGCCTTTCTCGATCAATTGGCGCACCACCAACTTGATGGTGAGTTGAGGATATTTTTGGCGCCACTCCAGCAGTGCCTGGCAGGCTTCCGGACTCAGCGCCTTGCGCGAGCCTTTGTCTTTGCGCGGTTGGCGGTGGAGCGCGTCAAAACCCTGGTGGCGCCAAAGATAATACCAGCTTTCCAGTGTGGAAGCCGAATAGCTTTTGCCGCCCCAAGTCCGTTCGCTGGCCAAAGCGGTGGCTCGGGCCAGTGTGAAGTTTTGCTTTACAGCCTCCTGGATCCAGCTCGCGGCAGCGTGCCGGGCCAGGGCCAAAGCATCGGAATCGGATGGTTGATTCATAACGCGCAGGAGCTTCCGTGCGGGTCCCCCAAGTTTGAATACTAAAGGTGTGTGGGGGTCAACCGGCACCGCGCTCCGGCGCGAGCGGCCCTTATGCAGCCTGAAGCTGACGGCGTTGGTGGCAGCGGTAAGTCCCGAACAAACAGGTGTGAAATTGATGGATCAGTTGGCGCGTCGCATCGGCCAGATCGCCGCAGTGACGCAGCAGTTGCCGCCAGAACCCGGTGGCGCTGGGCCAGAGCGGCACCGCACCGAAAGCGTGGCCCACCTGGCGCAACAACACGGGCAGATGCGTTTCAAACCGCCGCCAATAGATGTCGATCAGATGGCTCCAGCGTTGCACTTCCGGACGTGTGTCCTGGCCGTCAAACCCGGCGGCGATGGTGGGTGTGTTCACCGGCCGATAGGGCTGGGCAAAGGCGGGCAGGCAGCTCACGCTCACATGACAAGCCCGGCAGAGGAAGCGCCGCACCCAAATCAGCAAGACCAGGGCCGTGGCGGTGGTGATGAATCGCTCATAATAAGCCAGCGCTTCGAAAACGTGCGCCCGCTGGCAGTTGGGGCAGTTCTCCGGCGGCCGGACTTGCTTGTGATATTTCTGTTCAGCATACTGTTCAGGGGTCAGCGAGGTTGGATAGATCGTTTGCATAGATGCCTTGCATAACCGAGCCGGCCCTCTTTGAACACCCCTCCTTGCCGGTGGCCGCTTCAATCCCGCCCTTTCTGTTCACGAATCGGTGCGGGAATTGAGAGGACAGATATAAAGATATAGGCCACTGCAATCGAACAGCCCAAGGCCTGTTGCCTGCCTTCGATGAATCCCTTCCCTTCCGAGGCTGAGATCGTCGAGAAACCGCATCCGGGACCATTCCAAACCATCGGAAAAGACGAGAAAGACGAATTTGTTTGCCTCTTTTGGACTGCTTTATCGCATTGGAGGGTGAATGATTGGAATTGCCCATGTCTCAGCCACCTGAACGCGACATTGAAGTTTTCAACGCGGCGCTGGAATTGCCGCCCGCGGAGCGCGTCGCTTACCTCGACCATGCGTGCGCCAGCGACGCCGCGCTGCGCTTGCGGGTCGAAGAACTCCTTCAGGCCAGCGAGGCAGCGGGCGGCTTCCTGGAAGGCGGGGCCTCAGGGTCGCTCGAACCGGGTGGGACCGACCGTCACGCAGGGGTTTCCACCGAGAAACCGGGCGAACGCATTGGCCGTTACAAATTGCTGCAACAAATCGGCGAAGGCGGCTGCGGGGTCGTTTACATGGCCGAGCAGGAGGAACCTGTTCGCAGGCGGGTCGCGTTAAAGGTCATCAAGCTAGGCATGGACACCAAGAGCGTCATCGCCCGGTTCGAGGCGGAGAGGCAGGCACTGGCATTGATGGACCATCCCAACATTGCCAGGGTCCTGGACGCCGGCGCGACGGACGCGGGCCGGCCGTATTTTGTTATGGAACTGGTGCGCGGCATCAAAATCACCGATTACTGCGACCAGAACAATCTCTCCACCCATGATCGGCTTGATCTGTTCATTCAGGTCTGCAGGGCCGTTCAGCACGCGCATCAAAAGGGCATCATTCACCGGGACATCAAGCCCTCGAACATTTTGGTCACAATGAACGACGGCGTGCCCGTGCCCAAGGTGATTGACTTTGGCATCGCCAAGGCCACGGCAGGCAAATTGACCGACAAAACGCTCTTCACCGCTTTCGAGCAATTCATCGGCACGCCCGCTTACATGAGTCCGGAGCAGGCGGAGATGAGCGCGCTGGATATTGACACACGCAGCGATATTTACAGCCTGGGCGTGTTACTCTACGAATTGCTGACAAGCCAAACTCCTTTCGACACCAAAAAGCTGCTCCAGGCCGGCCTGGACGAAATTCGCCGCACGATTCGGGAGCAGGAGCCGGCGCGTCCCTCGACTTGTTTGAGCACGATGCTGGGCGCGGACCTGACGGCCATCGCCAACCACCGTAAAGCGGAGCCTCCCGGGCTGATTCATTTGGTGCGGGGCGACCTGGACTGGATCGTGATGAAAGCGCTGGAAAAGGATCGCACCCGCCGTTACGAAACCGCCAATGGTCTGGCGGCAGATATTGAGCGCCATTTGGGCAACGAGCCGGTCGTGGCCCGGCCGCCGAGCAATCTCTACAAATTCCAGAAACTGGCTCGACGGAACAAGCTTGCCTTTATCGCCGCCAGCGCAGTGGCCGCCTCGCTCGTCATCGGCATGGGTTTGTCGACCTGGCTGTTTGTCAAAGAAAGGGCGGCACGCGGACGGGCCGTCGCCGCCGAAAAAATCCAGATCCAGTTGCGCCAACAAGCCCAGGCCGACCAGAAGAAGGCCGAGACGGAAGCAAGCAAGAGCCGGCAAGTGGCCCAGTTCCTGAAGGACATGCTCGCGGGCGTCGGCCCGTCCGTCGCGTTGGGGCGAGACACAACAATGCTGAAGGAGATTCTCGACAAGACGGCTGAGCGCTTAGGCAAAGACCTGACCAATCAGCCGGAGGTGGAAATAGATCTGCGCCAAATCATGGCTTCCACTTACGATGAATTGGGCTTTTACCAACAAGAGGAGGAGATGGCTCGCGTAAGTCTTCAGCTTGCACGATCAAGCATGGGCGAGGAAAGCCTGGCTGTCGCGCAGGCGCTCTATCAACTCGGCCTAGCCCAGTGGCGCCTCCTCAACCAAGACCAAGCTGAGAAGCTCATGCGCGAGTCGCTGGCGATGAACAGGAAGCTGCTGGGCAACGAGAACCTGTACGTGGCCAACTCGCTCGCCGGCCTGGCCGCGGTGCTCATGGCCCAAGGCAAGTTGGCCGAAGCCGAAACCATGTTTCGCGAGGCGCTGGCAATGCAGAGGAAACTGCTGGGCAACGAGAATCTGGACGTGGCCGATTCGATCGAGTACCTGGCCGAGCTGGCCAGAGCTCAAGGCCGGCTGGCCGAGGCCGAAGCCATGGAGCGCGAGGCGCTGGCGATGAACAGGAAACTGCTGGGCGACGAGAATCCGATTGTGGCCTCCTCACTCACCGGCTTGGCCGCCGATCTCAGAGATCAAGGCAAGCTGGCCGAGGCCGAAGCGATGGATCGCGAGGCGTTGGCCATGAAAAGGAAACTGCTGGGCAATGAGCATCCGGACGTGGCCAACTCGCTCAACAATCTGGCCTACGGCCTGTTCCAGGAAGCCAAACTGGAAGAGGCCGAAGCCAAGTATCGAGAGGCGCTGGCCATGCAGATGAAACTGAACGGCAACGAGAGTCCGCTCGTGGCCTACGCGCTCGGGGCCCTCGTGGAGGTTTTCATCCACGAGCGAAAATTTGACGAGGCCGAACAAACTTGCAACGACGTGCTGACCCCAGACGTTGAAAGTCACCCGCAGAGCGCCGGACTCCTTTGCATCTGCGGCTATTGGCGTGCCCGGATGGGCCACTGGAAAGAGGCGGCGGCGGACTACTCCAAGGCGGTCGAATTTGAGCCAGAGAACCGCGACACCTCGTACTCGCTCGGTCCCTTGCTCGTGCAATGCGGCGACCTCGAAGGGTACCGCCGTCATTGCGAACAGGCCGTGGCGCGCTTCGGCAGAACGAATGCCCCCGATATAGCCGAGCGATTGGCCAAAGATGGTCTCTTCTTCCCCAGGCCGGGCGCGGATCTGACGACCGAAAGCAATTGGGCCGAGACGGCGGTGACCGTCGGCAAGAATTCCGGGTATTTCACGTATTTTCAGTTCACGAAAGGGCTGGCCGAGTATCGCGAGGGCCATTTTGCCAACGCGATCGAATGGGTGCAGAAAGCTCTGTCAAAAAGCGGGCAGGAGGCCTACCGCGACGTGGATGCCAACATGGTGTTGGCGATGGCGCAATACCAATCCAAGCAACCGGACCAAGCTCGCGCCGCCCTCGCCAAAGGACTTGCGATTGCAGAAACGAAGCAGCCCAAGCTCGAAACCGGCGACCTCGGTGGAGCTTGGAAGGATTGGATCATTGCCCAAGCCCTCGTCAACGAAGCCAAGGCTCTCATCCAAGGTCCATCCGCGCCGGTGGTCGGGCCGTCCCTGCCGAAGTGACCTTCCCGCCAATCCCTTCCTCAGTGCGCCCCGCGAAGCCGGCGTAGAGCGGTGACCCGCTCGCATCTTGCGGGGGTTGAGGACGGCATCATGGCCGGCGTTGGCCTGCCGGTTGCCGGAATTCTTGCCGGCTGTGCGCTGGTTTGCGGCCATCCATGCCCTCCTTCAATCGCGCCCTTTGCAAATAGTTTGCCCCTTTGGCAACGGAATCTCGCATTGGTTAGCGGTGGGTCTGGCAGCCCGCGCGCTGAAAATGAAATTGAACTGAAACGACACCATTATGATTGATCTGAACCATTGCCGAAAAACAGCATGGCCCATCCTTTTGGGTTTGCTGCTGCTGGCCGCCCCGGCGGCGGTGCAAGCTCAAACCTTCTATTACGGCCCGTTCACATGCGAAACCAATGCCGACGGCATTTCCGTCACCATCACCGAATACCCAGTGGACTATTACAACATCAACTTGGGCGGAAATGTGTCCATTCCAGCCACCATCTACAATCTGCCTGTCACGAGCATCGGGTTTCAGGCGTTCTTGGGATGCTACTTTGTGACCAAGGTCACGATTCCCGCCAGCGTCACCAGCATCGGGGATAATGCCTTCTATGGCTGCTATGAGCTGACCAGCGTCACGATTCCCGCCAGCGTCACCAGCATCGGGGAGGGTTCGTTCTCTGGCTGCACCGGCCTGACTGCGATCGCGGTGGATCCCAATAATTCCTTTTTTAGCGATGTGGCTGGAGTGCTGTTCAACCAGAGCCAAACCACGCTCATTGAATATCCGGCCGGCCTGCTCGGAAGTTACACGATTCCCGGCAGCGTCACCAGCATCGGGGATCAGGCGTTCTATAGCTGCTACGACCTGACCCATATCACGATTCCCGACGGCGTCACCAGCATAGGTGCGTATGCCTTCTCTGGTTCTGAATATGGCGACCCCTTGACCAGCATCACGATTCCCGGCAGCGTCACCAGCATCGGGAATGGTGCGTTTTATAGCTGCTGGGGCCTGACAAATGCCACGATCGCAAATGGCGCCACCAGCATCGGGGATGGTGCGTTCGAATACTGCACCGGCCTGACCAGCATCACGATCCCCGGCAGCGTCACCAACATCGGGGAGTACGCCTTCCTGGACTGCGGCAGCCTGACAAACGCAACGATTGCCAGCGGCGTCAC
>Ga0181536_10001378_pt1 | contig 28724 bp, 24 predicted proteins | sample PEATcosm2014_Bin_41_FD_121105 | JGI IMG/M metagenome (GOLD analysis project Ga0181536, IMG submission 121105) | Peatland microbial communities from MTU Mesocosm Facility, Houghton, MI, USA - PEATcosm2014_Bin17_60_metaG | ecosystem: Environmental > Terrestrial > Soil > Wetlands > Peat | place...
ATCTACGAGGTGCCCATCTCCTACGCCGGGCGCGAGGCCGACGAGGGGAAGAAGATCACCTGGCGCGACGGGTTCGGGGCGCTGCGTGCCCTGGTGCGGTTCCGCTTCACGAGGAAGTTCTGAGTTGGGGCGGACCGCCCCCCATGAGGTCGCCGCCGTGGTCGTCGACTACGAGGCCCCCGCGGTGCTGGCGGGGTGTGTCGCCTCGCTCCTGGCCGACGGCGTCGGCTCGGTGGTGGTGGTGGAGAACGGCCGGCCCGACGGGGCGCAGGCGGCCCTGGCCGCCGCCGGCCTGGACGTGCCGATGGTGGTCACCGGGCGCAACCTCGGCTACGGGGCGGGGGCCAACCGGGGGCTGGCCGCCTCGGGCGACACCGACTACGTGCTCGTCGCCAACCCCGACCTGGTGGTGCACCCCGGGGCGGTGGCGGCCCTGGCGGCGGCGCTCGACGCCGAGCCCTCCTGGGCCATCGTGGGCCCCCGGGTCGTCGACGAGGGGGGGCGGGTCTACCCCTCGGTGCGGCGGTTCCCCTCGATGGCCGACGCCGCCGGCCACGCGCTGGTGGCGCTCTTCAAGCCGGACAACCGCTTCAGCCGGCGCTACCGCCCGCCCGGGGCCGGCGGGGACGTGGTGGCCCCGGCCGACTGGGTCTCGGGGGCCTGCTTCCTCGCCCGCCGCCGGGCCCTGGAGGAGCTGGGCGGGTTCGACGAGGGCTACTTCATGTTCGCCGAGGACATGGACCTGTGCTGGCGGGCCCACCGGGCCGGCTGGGGGGTGGGGGTGCAGCCGGCCGCCGTCGTCACCCACGCCGAGGGCGTCTCCCGCCGCCTCCACCCCTACCGCATGCTGGTCGCCCACCACCGCTCGGCGCTGCGCTTCGCCGGGCGCACCACGAAGGGGTGGCGGCGGGTCGCCCTGCCCCTGGCCGCCGCCGTGCTCGCCGCCCGCCTGGCCGTGGCCTGCGCCAAGGAGGCGGTCGGGCGCTGACCACCCCGCCCCCTACGATGTCGGGCGGGCTGCGTGCGGGTCTGTGGTTGAAAGTCGAGGCCAGCCGCAGGCGAAACGACCCACGTAAGGCAACTCGTGGTTGCCGAGCATGGTGCGGCTTAGGAGTAAGCCCTGCCCGTTGCGCCCCCGACCTGCGGGGACGAGACGGCGACGGGGGGATGCGTGCCCACCACGGCGCCGTAGGGCCCACGGGCCGCCGGCGCCGGGCCGCCAACCCCGCGGCAGGCGAGTGTGGGGTCAAAGACCAGGTCAGCCGCACGCAGCCCGCAGACCCCCCGCCACCGGGGCCGGGGGACCCCCGGGGGCCGTCGGACGGTAGGCTCGGCGGGCTATGAGCGTGTTCACCCGAGTACTGCGGGCCGGCGAGGGCAAGAAGGTCCGCGCGGTGGCCGACATCGTGCCCATGATCAACGAGCTCGAGGCGGAGATGGAGGCGCTCTCCGACGACGACCTCCGCCACAAGACGATCGAGTTCCGCCAGCGGCTCGACCAGGACGAGGACCTCGACGACCTGCTGGTCGAGGCGTTCGCCGCCGTGCGCGAGGCCGCCTGGCGGGTGCTCGGCCAGCGCCACTTCGACGTCCAGCTGATGGGCGGCATGGCGCTGCACTTCGGCTGGATCGCCGAGATGAAGACCGGCGAGGGCAAGACCCTGGTCTCCACCCTCCCCGTCTACCTGAACGCCCTGGCCGGCCAGGGCGTCCACGTGGTCACGGTCAACGACTACCTGGCCACCCGCGACGCCGAGTGGATGGGGCGCCTCCACCGCTGGATGGGGCTGACCGTCGGCCGGGTCGGCCCCGACGTCAGCGACCCCGACATGAAGCGCGCCGCCTACGCCGCCGACATCACCTACGGCACCAACACCGAGTTCGGCTTCGACTACCTGCGCGACAACATGGCCCGCTCCCGGGAGACCATGGCCCAGCGGGGCCACCACTTCGCCATCATCGACGAGGTCGACTCGATCCTGATCGACGAGGCCCGGACCCCGCTCATCATCTCGGGGCCGGCCGACGAGGCGGCCAAGCTCTACTACCAGTTCGCCGGGATCGCCCGCATGCTCGAGCGCGACGTCGACTACGAGGTCGACGAGGAGAAGCGCCACGTCGTCCCGCTCGAGTCCGGCATCGAGAAGGTGGAGAAGGCCGTCGGGGTGGAGAACCTCTACGACGCGGTCTCCACCAACTACGTCCACCAGCTGACCAAGGCCCTCGAGGCCAAGGAGCTCTACCACCGGGACAAGGAGTACCTGGTCGACCAGGGCGAGGTGAAGATCGTCGACGAGTTCACCGGTCGCACCCTGGAGGGCAGGCGGTGGTCCGACGGCCTGCACCAGGCGGTCGAGGCCAAGGAGCGGGTGCGCATCAAGGAGGAGAACCACACCTGGGCCACGGTGACCCTCCAGAACTACTTCCGCCTCTACGAGAAGCTCTCCGGCATGACCGGCACCGCCGAGACCGAGGCCGGCGAGTTCGCCAGCACCTACAGCCTGCCGGTCGTCCCCATCCCCACCAACAAGCCGCTGGTGCGGCGCGACGAGCCCGACCTCATCTTCAAGACCGAGGCCGCCAAGTTCAACGCCGTGGTCGAGGACCTGGTCAAGCGCCAGGAGACCGGCCAGCCGGTCCTGGTCGGCACGGCGTCGGTGGCCAAGTCCGAGCTCCTCTCCCGCCTCCTCGACAAGCGCGGCATCCCCCACCAGGTCCTCAACGCCAAGCAGCACTTCCGAGAGGCCGAGGTGGTGGCCCAGGCGGGCCGGCTGGGCGGCATCACCGTCGCCACCAACATGGCCGGCCGTGGGGTCGACATCATCCTGGGCGGCAACGCCGAGATGCTGGCCCGCCACGACGCCGCGGCCCAGGGGGTCGACCTCGAGACCGAGGAGGGGCAGGCCGAGCTGAAGCGGCTGGCCGCGCAGTACGAGGAGCGCTGCACCGAGGAGGGCCGCCAGATCCGCGAGCTTGGCGGCCTCTACGTGCTGGGCAGCGAGCGCCACGAGAGCCGCCGCATCGACAACCAGCTGCGGGGCCGGTCGGGCCGCCAGGGGGACCCCGGCGAGAGCCGGTTCTACCTGAGCCTCGAGGACGACCTCATGCGCCTCTTCGCCACCGGCGCCATGAACTGGGTGATGGGGCGGGCCATCCCCGAGGACATCCCCATCGAGGCCAAGATGGTGACCAAGGCCATCGAGCGGGCCCAGAACACCGTCGAGGGGCGCAACTCGGAGATCCGCAAAGAGGTCCTGAAGTACGACGAGGTGATGAACGAGCAGCGCAAGGTGATCTACGCCCGGCGGCTCCAGGTCATCGACGGCGAGGACCTCCACGAGCGCACCCTCGAGCTGCTCGAGTCGACCGTCGACTCGCTGGTCCAGGCGTCGTGCCCCAGCGACTACGCCGAGGAGTGGGACCTGGAGCGCCTGGTGAAGGAGTTGGCGCAGTACTACCCCACCCAGTTCACCCCCGAGGACCTGGCCGAGGGGACGAGCGTGGCCCAGGTGACCGAGAGCGTCCTGGCCGACGCGCTCGACTACTACGAGCAGCACTCCGACTCGCTGCCCGGGGGGGCCGAGCAGGCCCGCCAGATCGAGCGCGAGGTCATGCTGCAGGTGATCGACCAGCGCTGGCGGGACCACCTGGCCGAGATGGACTACCTGCGCGAGGGGATCAACCTGCGGGCCATGGGCCAGCAGGACCCCCTGGTGGCCTGGCAGCGCGACGGCTTCGCCATGTTCGGCGAGCTGATGGACGCCATCGACGACGACTACCTGCGCTACGTGCTCCACGTCGAGGCCATCAACGAGCCCGCCACCGAGCCCGACCTGGCCCAGGCCGTCTACGAGGCGGCCGACGACCCGGTGGCCGGCACCACCGCACTGGCCGGCCAGCTCCTGGCCGAGCACGGGGTCGGCGTGGCCTCCACCCAGCCCGCGGCGGTGGCCGTGGCCGAGGCCCAGGCCGCCCGCGCCCCCGCCGGCGGTGGCCGGGGCAACGGGCGGGGACGCCAGGCGGCCCCGGTCGACCCCGACACCCTGGTGCCGGTGGTCAAGGCCCCCCAGGAGAAGGTCGGCCGCAACGAGCCGTGCTGGTGCGGGAGCGGCAAGAAGTACAAGTTCTGCCATGGCGCCGCCTGAGGCGGCGGGCCCCAGCGCGCCCCGGGACTTCGCCGCCGAGCTGGGCGACCTGGCCACGCGGCTGGGCGACGCCGAGGCGTACCTGCGGATGGGCGAGCGCCGGGCGCGCCGTGCCGAGCTGGAGGCCGACGCCGGGCGGCCCGACCTGTGGGACGACGCCGATCGGGCCCGGGCGGTCACCACCGAGCTGGGGCGGGTCAGCGACGACGTCGGGCGGTTCGACGTGCTGGTGGCCGACCTGGCCGACGCCCGGGTGCTCTTCGAGCTGGTCGAGGAGGCCGCCGCCGCCGAGGCGCCCGACGAGGGGCTGGGAAAGGAGCTGGCCGAGACGGTGACCGACCTCGGCCGACGGGTCGCCCAGCTCGAGCTGCAGTCGCTGTTCAGCGGCGAGTACGACGACCGCGACGCCATCTGCGAGGTGCACGCCGGCGCCGGGGGCACCGACGCCCAGGACTGGGCCGAGATGCTGCTGCGCATGTACCAGCGTTGGGCCGAGCGACGGGGGTTCAGCGTCGAGGTGGACGAGGCCACGCCGGGCCAGGAGGCGGGGCTGCTCTCGGCCACCTTCATCGTGACCGGCCGCTTCGCCTACGGCCTCTTGGCCACCGAGCGCGGCGTCCACCGCCTGGTGCGCATGTCGCCGTTCGACTCCCAGCACCGCCGCCAGACCAGCTTCGCCTCGCTCGACGTGGTGCCGTTCTTGGACGACGTCTCCGACGAGGTGGACATCGACGAGAAGGACCTGCGCATCGACACCTACCGCTCGTCGGGCGCCGGCGGCCAGCACGTGAACAAGACCGACTCGGCGGTGCGGCTCACCCACCTGCCGACGGGCATGGTGGTGGCGGTGCAGAACGAGCGCAGCCAGCACCAGAACAAGGCCAAGGCGCTGCAGATCCTGGCGGCCAAGCTGGCCGAGCGGGCCCGGGCCGAGCGCCGGGCCGAGCTCGACTCCCTGGGCGGCGAGCGGGCCGACAACGCCTGGGGGAACCAGATCCGCTCCTACGTCCTCGCCCCGTACCAGCTGGTCAAGGACCTCCGCACCGGGGTGGAGACGGGCAACGTCGACGCGGTGCTCGACGGCGACCTCGACGCCTTCATGGAGGCCGAGCTGCGCCGCCAGCGCGGCGGGAGCGGCCCCGGGGCGCCCGCCCGCTGACCAGGGGCGTCGGGGGGTGGCCCCCGCCGGGCGCTTGGGGCCGGTAGGATCGGGGATCACCACGCACCTGGCGGCCGCACCGAGCGGCCCCGCTCCCGCGTGACCACCTTCGTCGAATGATCCGCTTCGAGAACGTCACCAAGACGTACAAGAACTCCACCGTCGCCCTGCGCGACGTCTCGCTCAACGTCGACAAGGGCGAGTTCGTCTTCATCGTCGGCGCCTCGGGCTCGGGCAAGACCACCTTCATCCGCCTCCTGCTCCGAGAGGAGCTGCCCGACAGCGGCCGGATCTGGGAGGCGGGCCGTGACGTGGTGCACCTGCCCAAGTGGCGGGTGCCCTACCTGCGGCGGAACATCGGCTGCGTCTTCCAGGACTTCCGGCTGCTGCCCAACAAGTCCGTCTTCGAGAACGTGGCCTTCGCCCTCGAGGTGATCGGCCGCCCCAAGCACGTGGTGGCCGCCCAGGTCCCCCAGGTGCTGGAGCTGGTCGGGCTCTCCAAGAAGCGGGACAACCTGCCGGGCGAGCTCTCCGGCGGCGAGCAGCAGCGGGTGGCGGTGGCCCGGGCCTTCGTCAACCGCCCGCTGATCCTGTTGGCCGACGAGCCGACCGGGAACCTCGACCCCGCCACCAGCCAGGGGATCATGCAGCTGCTCGACCGGATCAACCGGACCGGCACCACGGTGATGGTGGCCACCCACGACGAGGTGCTGGTCAACTGGATGCGGCGGCGGGTGATCGAGCTCGACCACGGCACGCTCGTGCGCGACCAGGCCCGCGGCGTCTACGGCATCGACACGGCCAGCGGGCTGGCCCCCGTCGGGGTCGGCCCCGACGACGAGCAACCTCCTCCGGGGACGACCGCCTGATGCCGACCTCCGTCGACTACGTCGTGCGCGAGACGGCCTCCAACCTGTGGCGCAACCGGCTGATGACCGTCGCCGCGGTGATGACCGTGGCCGTCTCCCTGTCCCTGGTCGGCGCGGCCCTCCTCCTCAAGCAGGGCGCGGCCAAGGCGGAGGTCGAGTGGCAGCGGGGGACCCAGGTCACCGTCTGGATGACACCCACGGCCAACGCCACCGAGATCAAGGCGGTGGGCACCCAGCTCCGCTCGCTCTCCTACGTCGACCAGCCCTGCGCCTTCCGCAGCCACAAGCAGGACTGGACAGAGGCCCTGCGCCTCCTGGGCACAGTGTGGCGGGAGGGCGGGACCACGGTGGCGCAGACCCCCACGTCGTGGCGGTGCACGCCGGCCCAGCCCTCCGACGCCAGCGCGGTGATCTCCAAGTTCAAGGGCCAGCCCGGGGTGGAGAAGGTGACGGCACCGCTGGCCCAGATCCGCACCGAGCAGAAGGTCATCACCGTCCTGCAGTGGGTGTTCATCGTCGTGGCCGTGGTCCTTCTGGTCTCGGCCGCCGTGCTCATCTTGAACACCATCCGCATGGCCATCTTCGCCCGACGGCGAGAGGTGTCGGTCATGAAGCTGGTCGGGGCCACCAACTGGTTCATCCGGGTCCCCTTCATGTCCGAGGGCATGATCCAGGGGCTGGTGGGCTCGGGGGTGGCGGCCGCCGTGGTCTACGCCCTCCACGTCGTGCTGAACGACCTGGGCACGAGCCCGGGGTCGCTCTTGAGCGTGATGCGGCTGTCGGGCTGGGAGATGTTCGGCACCGACGCCGTGGTGGTGATCGTGGGGGCAGCCATCGGGACGCTGGGCTCCGCCGTCGCCATCCGACGCTTCCTCGACGTGTGACGGGGGCGGCGACCTCCCCGGGCCCCTTCCCCGTAGGTCTCTGCGGCGCGGGGGAGGGCGGGCCGGGCGACGAGCCGGCGGTGCGGGCCGAGCGGGTGACCAAGTGCCACGGGACCGGGCCGACCGCCGTCGAGGCGCTGCGCGGCGTCACCCTGTCCTTCGCCGCCGGTGGGTTCACGGCCATCACCGGCCCCTCGGGCTCGGGCAAGTCGACCCTGCTGCACTGCCTGGCCGGGCTGGACCGCCCCACGTCCGGCCGGGTGCTGGTGGGCGACGTCGACCTCACCGCCTGCAACGACCGCCAGCTCACCCGCCTGCGCCGCGACAAGGTGGGCTTCGTCTTCCAGGCCTTCAACCTGGTCCCCACGCTGACCGCCCGGGAGAACATCGTCCTCCCCCTCGAGATCGCCGGCCGGGGGGTGGACGCCGCCTGGCTGGCCGAGCTGGTGGAGGTGCTGGGCATCGGGCCGCGCCTCGGCCACCGCCCGGCCCAGCTGTCGGGCGGCGAGCAGCAGCGGGTGGCGGTGGCCCGGGCCCTGGTCAGCCGGCCCCAGGTGATCTTCGCCGACGAGCCGACGGGCAACCTCGACTCGAAGACCGGCCACGAGCTGCTCTCCTTGATCGTGGCCGCCGTCGACCGCTACGGCCAGACGGTGGTGATGGTGACCCACGACCCCGGGGTGGCCGCCCGCTCCCACCGGGTCGTCTTCCTGGTCGACGGGCAGGTGGCCGACGACCTGTCGGCCCCCACCCCCGCCCAAGTGCACGGCCGGATGCAGGCGCTGTGGGGCTGAGCCGCCGACCGGCCCCGACCACGGGGGGCTGACCCGGCCGTGCTCCGGCTCGCCCTGCGGGGGCTCGTCGCCCACCGGCTGCGGCTGGCCGCCACCGCGGTGGCCGTCATGCTGGGCGTGGGGTTCATCGCCGGCACCTACGTGCTGACCGACACCCTGCGGGCCGCGGTGACCGGGACCCTCTCGCAGTCCCAGGCCCACGTGGCCGTGCTGGTGGAGGGCCGCTCGGCCGTCTCGACCGCCGGCGGGTCGGGGGGGCTGGGCGACGGCGGGCTCACCATCGCCCAGTCGACGGTGGCCCGGGTGGCCGCGGTCCCCGGCGTGTCGGCGGCCGACGGCGTGGCCGCCGGCAGCGTCGCCCTCTACGGCCCCGGCCGCCGGCCCCTGGACCGGTCGGGCTCGGTCGAGCTGGCGCTCTCGGTGGGCACCGTGGCCGACCTGCGGGCGCTGACGCTGCGGTCCGGGCGGTTCCCGGCCGGCCCCGACCAGGCCGTCGTGGACGCGGCCACCGCCCGGCGGGCCGGGCTGCGGATCGGCCAGCGGGTCAAGGTGGCCGGGGCCGGGGCGGTGCGCGCCGTCACCGTGGTGGGCACCGTCGGCTACGGCGACGCCGACACGCTGGCCGGCGCCACCATCGTGGGGCTCACCCTGCCGGCCGCCCAGGCGGTGCTGGGCCAGCCCGGCCGGGTCTACGAGGTGGTCGCGTCGGCCGACCCCGGGGTGAGCGCCCAGGCGCTCGAGCACCGGGTGGCGGCGGCCCTCGGGTCCTCCTACCGGGTCCGGACCCAGTCCCAGGCGATCGCCGAGGCCACGGCCGACATCGACAGGGGCTTCGCCGTCTTCGGCGACGTGCTGCTGGTCTTCGCCGGGGTGGCCCTCTTCGTGGCCGTCTTCTTGATCTTCAACACCTTCTCGATACTCCTCGCCCAGCGGGCCAAGGAGCTGGCCCTCCTGCGCTGCCTGGGGGCGACCCGGCGCCAGCTGGTGGCGACCGTCCTCGGCGAGTCGGCGGCCGTGGGGGCGGCGGCGTCGGTGCTGGGGCTGGGGGTGGGGGTGGCGCTCGCCCTGGGGATACGCGCCCTGCTCTCGTCGGTCGGCATCGACTTCCCCTCGACCGCCCCGGTCCTCGAGGCGCGCACGGTGGTGGTCTCGCTCCTCGTCGGCACGGTCGCCACCATGGGCGCCTCCCTCCTGCCGGCGGTGCGCGGGGCCCGCATCGCCCCGGTGGCCGCACTGCGCGACGAGCTGCCGGTCGACACCGGTCGACCCGCCCCCTACCGCCTGGCCACCGGGGCGGTCATGGTGGCGGCGGGAGTCGGGGTGGTGGTGGCGGCGCTGCACTCGGGCGGGGCCCGGGCCGGGAGCGCGGCCGGCCGGGCCGAGGCGTCCGCCCTGGGGATGGTGCTCGGGTTCCTGGGGCTGGCCGCCCTGGTGCCCCTGGTGGCCCGGCCGCTCGCCTCGGCCCTGGGCTGGCCGTTCGCCGTGGTGCGGGGGGTGCCGGGGCAGTTGGGCCGGCGCAACGCCATGCGCCACCCCCGCCGGACGGCGTCGACGGCGGCGGCCCTCATGATCGGGCTCACCATGGTGACCACCATCGCCGTCTTCGCCCGCTCGGTGCAGGCCTCCACCGACGCCACCTTGGTGTCGGGGCTCCACGCCGACGTGGTGGTCACCCCGGCGCAGGGCCCCGACCTCCCGCCCGCCCTGGCCCGGCGGCTGGCCGACGTTGCCGGGCTGGCCGACGTGACCGCCCTCACCTCGCACGGCGTCGTGATCGACCCGGGCCGCCCCGCACGCCTCGGCGGCCCGGGCCACGCCGGGGCCACCGGGGCGCAGGTGGCCGTCTACGCCGAGGACGTCTCGATCCCCGCCGTCCAGGGCAGCCTCTCGTCGGTCGGCGGCACCACGGTGGCGGTGACCACCGGCATCGCCGCCGCCTGGCACCTGGACGTGGGCTCGCCGGTGGTGGTCGGGTCGGACCAGGTGGCCGGGCGCACCTTCACCGTGGGGGCGGTCATCCACGACCCCACCGGGATCACCGGCGACATCCTCTTCTCCCCGGCCGGCCTCGACCTGCTGTTCCCCGCCGGCTCCCCGCCGGTCACCGTGGTCCTCGCCCGAGCCGCGCCGGGCGTCGCCCCGTCGGCCGCCCTCGGCGCCGCCGCCCGGGCCGACGCCGCCTTCCCCGACGCCCGGACCGAGTCCAAGGCCGGGTTCATCGGCCAGGCCAACAAGCAGTTCCAGCAGCTGGTCGGGCTGGTCCTGGCCCTCTTGGGGCTGGCCGTGGTGATCGCCCTCTTCGGCATCGTGAACACCCTCGCCCTCTCGGTGGTCGAGCGCCGGCGGGAGATCGGCCTGCTCCGGGCGCTCGGGCTGTCGCGCGGCCAGCTGCGCGCCGCCGTGCGGTTCGAGGCGGTCGTGGTCTCGCTCTTGGGCACGGTGCTCGGCATCGCCCTCGGCCTGGCCTTCGCCTGGGTGGTGGTCCGGGCGCTGCGGTCCGACGGGCTGAGCAGCTTCTCGGTCCCCGTGGCCGAGCTGGTCGCCTTCGTCCTCGCCGCCGGGCTGGCCGGGGTGGTGGCCGCCGTCCTCCCGGCCCGCAGCGCCGCCCGGGTCGACGTGCTGGCCGCCATCACCACCGAGTAGCGAACGCCGTCCCCCGGGCAAGGTCGGCGGCGAGGTCGGCGGCGAGCGGGCGCGTCCACGCTGTGGCCGGCCGGGCGAGTGGCCGGCAGAGAGCGAGGAGCCCGAGATGTCCAACACCACCACCGTGACGGGGAACCTGACCCGCGAGCCCGAGATCCGCTACACGAGGGAGGGCGTGGCCTCCACCCTCCTCTCCCTGGCCGTCAACCGGCGGTGGGAGAACCGCGAGACCCGGGAGTGGGAGGAGTCGACCAGCTTCTTCGACGTCGTCTGCTGGAGGGAGCTGGCCGAGAACGCCGCCCTCAGCCTGGCCAAGGGGATGCGGGTGATGGTCTCCGGCCGGCTCGAGCAGCGGACGTGGGAGAACGACGAGGGGGAGCGGCGGTCCAAGGTGGAGATCGTGGCCGACGAGGTCGGCCCGAGCCTGCGCTTCGCCACCGCCGACGTCCACCGGACCGAGCGGCGGACCCCGCTCCAAGGCGACGAGGAGGCCGCGGCGCTGGCTGACCCGGCGGGGGTCTGACCGTGGCCCCCGAGCCGGTGCGGCTCGGCGCCTGGGTCCGCTACCCCAAAGAGGAGGTCTTCGAGATCTGCGGTGCCCTGGCCCTGGCCGAGGTGGTGCTCCGCCGCCTCGGCCACGAGGTGGAGGCGGCGCGCATGGCCGCCGTCTTCGACCTGGCCGAGGGCGGGTTGGCCGGCGCGGGCCCTCCTGCGCCGATCAGGCCCGCGCCTGGTCCCCGCCGGCCGGGCGTGGCTCGAAGTCGAGCGCCAGCGAGTTGACGCAGTAGCGCAGCCCGGTGTCGGTCGGGCCGTCGGGGAAGACGTGGCCGAGGTGGCCGCCGCAGCGGGCACAGGTGATCTCGGTGCGCACCATCAGGTGGCTGCGGTCGGCCCGCTCCACGATCGTCCCGTCGGCGGCCGCCCGGTCGAAGCTCGGCCAGCCCGACCCCGAGTCGAACTTGTCGGCGGTCGAGAAGAGCGCGGCCCCGCACCCGGCGCAGTGGAACATCCCGTCGTCGTCGACGTGGAGGTACTCGCCCGACCAGGCCGGCTCGGTTCCCTGGCGCCGCAGCACCTCGTACTGGGCGGGCGTCAGCCGAGCCCGCCACTCCTCGTCGCTCAGCTCCACCTCGGGTGCCGCCACCGCTCCACCGTCCTTTCGCAGTCTGCCCAACGGGCGCCGGGGCCCGAGCCCCAACCACTGGCGCACGCTCGTCACGGGAAGGTCAACCGCCGCCGGCCGCCGCGCATTCCGCCCTCCCGGGGTGGCCGGTCGGTTCGAATGGCCCGACGGGTGGGCAACGCCGGCCGGGGCGCGGGGGTATGCCCAAGCGGTCGGGCAAAGCCGGCGACCGCGACGCCGTGGCTGCCGAGTCCGGCGCGACGGCGCGACGGCGCGACGGCGCGACGGCGCGACCGGCGTACCGTCCACGCACCCGAGGACCAGGAGATGGCATCGGTGTCATTCCACGAGGGCTCGTCGCAAGCCGCCGGGGCCGACGGACTGCCGACCACAGGAGTGCGGTCGGAGGCCGTCGAGGCCGTCCTCGCAGTGCGCCAACTGGCGCTGGTGGCGAAGCTCCGGCTGCTCGCGGGGCTGGGTGTCCTGCTCGCCGTCTTCTGCGGACCGAGTCCGGCGGGGGCGGCACCACGGGTCGAGGCGTGCTCGTTGCTCACCACCGCTCAGGCGTCGGCCCTCCTCGGCGGCCCGGCACGAGTCGGGTTCCCCGGCCGCAGATCGTGTGGCTTCACGCAAGCCACCGCGAGGGAGCTGTCGGGCGCCATGCCCGCGGTGGCGGTCCGGCTGCAGTCTGGGGCCGCGGCGAAGAAGTCCTACGAGAAGGTCGTGAGCACAGTGTTCGTCGTCGCGGGCACCTCACCGCACGGCGGTGGGGCCCGAACACCCGGGCCCCACCGTCTGCACTGCGGGCGTACCGTCGCCTACTACACCGGCCCGGGCAGCGCCCCGGGGAGCCATGGTCAACCAGCGATGCAGGGGACGAGCGTCGTCGCGCCGAAGGACGGGTGCATCGTCATGGTCGAGGTCACCGCCCCGACGGGAGTGGTCGCCATCGGCAAACGGGCGATGGCGGACGTGCCCCGCCGGCCTTGAGTCGACGCCCGCCCCGGCGGGGCGGCGACTGCCGGCAGCAGTTGCACCGTTCGGGTGGCCGTGGGTTCGACAGGCTGGGTCCACGGCACCGACGACCAGCCGGCGCCAGGCGCTCTCCGCCGAGCCCGACCCGGCAACGGCCCACGAGCGTCGCCGTGAGCGGGCAGGTCAGCCTCGGCATCGGGTGGCACCACGGCGTCGCCGCCGCGCCCGGCGCTGGGCTCCAGGGTGCTGGTGCGGCCTTGTCGGTGCGCCGGGTCCGGCGGCGACGCAGGGGGGGTTGCGGCGGGTCGTCGGCCGTCGATCCGCACCGGCCCACCGCCGCCGGCGGCGCTGACGCCCCGTCAGGTCGTCGGGGCGGGGTTCGGTAACCTACGGCCCGATGGATCTCCGCGACCGCCCCGAGGACGAGGCCTTCCGCAGCGAGATCCGGTCCTGGCTCGCCGAGCACCTGGTGGGGGACTACGCCGAGCTGGGCGGCCGGGGCGGGTCGGGGGACGAGGCCTACGGCTTCGAGGTCCGGCTGCGCTGGGAGCGCGAGCTGGCGGCGGGCGGGTGGACCTGCGTGGGCTGGCCGCCCGAGCACGGCGGCCGGGGGGCGTCCGTCGCCCAGCAGGTGGTCTTCTGCGAGGAGTACGCCCGGGCCCGGGCGCCGGGCCGGGTGGGGGTGATGGGGGAGGGGCTGCTGGGCCCGACCCTCATCCACTACGGGACCGAAGCCCAGAAGGCCCGCTTCCTGCCGCCGATCGTGGCCGGGACCGAGCTGTGGTGCCAGGGCTACTCGGAGCCCGACGCCGGCAGCGACCTGGCCAACGTCTCGACCCGGGCCGTCTTGGAGGGCGACCGCTGGGTGGTGACCGGGCAGAAGGTGTGGACCTCCCTCGCCCACCAGGCCGACTGGTGCTTCGTGCTCTGCCGCACCGAGCCGGGGTCGGTCCGCCACAAAGGGCTCTCCTACCTCCTGGTGCCCATGGCCCAGCCCGGGGTCGAGGTCCGGCCCATCCGCCAGCTGACCGGGACCTCGGAGTTCAACGAGGTCTTCTTCGACGGGGCGCAGACCGCCCGCCACCACGTGGTGGGCGAGCCGGGCGAGGGGTGGCGGGTGGCCTTGGCCACGCTCGCCTTCGAGCGCGGGGTCGGCCTCCTCGGCCACCAGCTCACCTTCCGCCGAGAGCTCGACCGGCTTCTGGCGGCGGCCCGGGTCCGCGGGGTGGCCGGCGACCCGGTGCTCCGCCAGCGGCTGGCCGCCGCCCACGCCGAGCTCGAGATCATGCGCTACAACACGCTGCGGAGCCTGTCGGGGGTGGAGGGGCCGGCCGCCCCGCCGGAGGCCTCGATCGCCAAGCTGTACTGGGGCAGCTGGCACCGGCGCCTCGGCGAGCTGGCCATGGACGTGCTGGGTCCGCAGGCCACGGTGGCCGAGGGGTTCGGCTCCGAGCTCGGCGAGTTCCAGCGGTCGTTCCTCTTCGCCCGCTCCGAGACCATCTACGGCGGGTCGAACGAGATCCAGCGCACCATCATCGGCGAGCGGGTCCTGGGGTTGCCGGCCGAGCCCAAGGGCGCCCGGTGACCGGCGACGGGGGGGTGGAGGACCCCCGCGCCGACCTGCGCTGGGGCACGGTGCCGGCCCTCCTCTCAGAGGCGGCGGCGCGGCTCGGCGAAGAAGAGGCGCTGGTCGACGCGGATCGGCGGCTCTCCTTCGTCCAACTCTCGGCCGAGGCGGCCGGGGTCACCCGGGCCCTCATGGCCTCGGGGGTCGAGAAGGGCGACCGGGTGGCCCTGTGGGCGCCCAACTGCGCCGGGTGGGCGGTCGCCGCCCTGGGGGCGCTCGGGGCAGGGGCCGTGCTGGTCCCGCTCAACACCCGGTTCAAGGGGGGGGAGGCCGCCTACATCCTGCGGGCCTCGGGCGCCCGCCTGCTCTTCACGGTGCGCGGCTTCCTCGGCGTCGACTACCCCGCCCTCCTCGACGGCGAGGACCTGGGCGACCTCGCCGAGACGGTCCTGCTCGACCCCGAGGCCGGCCCGCCGGGCCCGGGGCCGGCCGCCACCGGGTTCTCCGAGTTCCTCGCCCGCAAGGAGGAGGTCGACCCCGACGCCGCGGCCAGGCGGTCGACCTCGGTCGGGGCGGGGGACGTCTCGGACCTCATCTTCACCTCGGGGACGACGGGGCGGCCCAAGGGGGTGGTGGCCACCCACGGCCAGTCGCTGCGCACCTTCGGCACCTGGGGTTCGATCGTCGGCCTGCGTGAGGGCGACCGCTACCTGGTGGTCAACCCGTTCTTCCACACCTTCGGCTACAAGGCCGGCCTCCTCGCCTGCCTCATGGCCGGGGCCACCGCCCTCCCCGAGCCGGTCTTCGACGTGACCGCCGTGCTCGAGCGGGTGGCCGCCGAGCGCGTCACCGTCCTCCCCGGCCCCCCCACCCTCTACCAGTCGATCCTCGCCCACCCCGACCGGGCGGCCCACGACCTCTCCTCGCTGCGCCTGGGGGTGACCGGGGCGGCGGTGGTCCCGGTCGAGCTGGTGGTGGCGATCCGCGAGGAGCTGGGTTTCGACACCGTGCTCACCGCCTACGGCCTGACCGAGTCGTGCGGCACGGTGACCATGTGCCGGCGCAGCGACCCCCCCCAGGTGGTGGCCCGCACCTCGGGGCGGGCCATCCCCGGGGTGGAGGTGCAGGTGGTGGGCGACGACGGGACCGAGCTCCCCCGGGGCGAGGCGGGCGAGATCGTGGTGCGCGGCTACACGGTCACCGCCGGCTACTGGGAGGACCCCGCCGCCACGGCGGCGGCCATCGACCCCGCGGGGTGGCTCCACACCGGGGACATCGGGGTGATGGACGACGTCGGCAACGTCACGGTCACCGACCGGCTGAAGGACATGTACGTGGTCGGGGGGTTCAACGCCTACCCGGCCGAGGTGGAGGCGATGCTTCGCGGGTGCCCGGGGGTGGGCCCCCTGGCCGTGGTGGGGGTGGCCGACGAGCGGCTGGGCGAGGTGGGGTGCGTCTTCCTCGTCCGCCCCGACGCCGCGGCCGACGCCGACTCGACGCTGGCCCGCCGGGTGCTCGAATGGGGCCGGGCCCAGATGGCCAACTACAAGGCGCCCCGCCACGCGGTGGTCGTCGACGCCCTGCCGCTCAACGCCTCGGGCAAGGTGCTGAAGGGGGAGCTGCGCGAGCGGTTCGCCCGGGGCGAGACACCGATCGTCACCTACGAAGGGAGCAAGTGACCGTGCGAGGGATCGTGTACACCGCCGAGGGGGTCGAGATCACCGACGAGCTGTCGGTGCGCGACCCGGGCCCCAAGGAGGTCCGGGTGCGCATCGGGGCGGCCGGGGTCTGCCACTCCGACCTGTCGGTGATCGACGGGACCATCCCCTTCCCCCCGCCGGTGGTCCTCGGCCACGAGGGGGCGGGGGTGGTCGAGGCGGTGGGCGCCGAGGTCCGCTCGGTCAAGGTCGGCGACCACGTGGTCATCGCCACCCTGGCCGCCTGCGGCACCTGCCGGGCCTGCGCCACCGGCCACCCCACCTGGTGCCGGCGGACGCTCGGCAACATCTCCACCCCCTTCACCTACCGGGGGGAGCCGGCCTACAACTTCGCCGCCGCCTCGGTCTTCACCGAGGCCACGGTGGTCCAGGAGGTCCAGGCGGTCAGGATCCCCGCCGACGTGCCGCTCACCTCGGCCTGCCTGATCGGCTGCGGCGTGCTGACCGGCGTGGGCGCCGTGCTCAACCGGGCCCGGGTGCGCCCGGGCGAGACGGCGGCCGTCTTCGGCGTCGGCGGGGTCGGGCTCAACGTGATCCAGGGGCTGCGCATCGCCGGGGCCACCCGCATCGTGGCCGTCGACACGGTGGCGGCCAAGGAGGGGCTGGCCCGCCAGTTCGGGGCCACCGACTTCGTCGACGCCACCGCCGGCGACGCCGCGGCCGCCGTGCGCGAGCTCCTGCCGGCCGACCGGGACCGGGCCTCGGGGGCGCTCAGCCCGACGGGCGGGGCGACCTGGGCCTTCGACTGCGTCGGCCACCCGGCCGTGCTGCGCAGCGCGCTCGACTGCCTCGACTGGGGCGGCAACGCGGTGGCCATCGGGATCCCGCCCCGGGGCACCGAGGTGCCGGTCGACGTGAACGCCCTCGCCTACGTCGACCGGGGGCTGCTCGGCAACCGCTACGGCTCGGCCCGGCCCCACCACGACATCCCCCTCATGGTCGACCTCTACCAGTCCGGCCGCCTCCTCCTCGACGAGCTGGTGAGCCTCACCCGGCCCCTCGAGCGCTTCGGCGAGGTCGTCGACGAGATGCACGCCGGGCGGGTGGCGCGGGGCGTCCTCACCCTGGGCGACCCCACGTGAGCCGGACCGCCGCCCGCGCCCGGGTTAGGGTGGGACGATGAAGGGGGTGCTGCTCGCCGGCGGGACCGGCTCGCGGCTCCACCCCCTCACCCGGATCACCAACAAGCACCTCCTCCCCATCTACGACCGCCCCATGGTGCAGTGGGCGATCGAGGCGGTGGTGAACGCCGGGGTCACCGAGCTGATGCTGGTGACCGGGGGCACCCACGCCGGCGAGTTCCTGCGCCTGTTGGGCAACGGCCACGAGTTCGGGATCGACCTCCTCTCCTACGGCTACCAGGAGCGCCCGGGCGGGATCGCCGAGGCGCTGGGGCTGGCCGAGCGGTTCGCCGACTCCGACCCGGTGCTGGTGATGCTGGCCGACAACGTGGTGGGACGGTCGATCCGCCCCATGGTCGACGCCTTCCGGGCCGATCCCCACGGGGCCCGGATCCTGCTCACCGCGGTCGCCGAGCCCGAGCACCTCCGCCACCTCGGCGTCCCCGAGATCGACCCGGCGGGCAAGCTCGTCCGCATCGTGGAGAAGCCCGAGGACCCCCCCTCCCACTACGGGGTGACCGGCATCTACTGCTACGACGCCGGGGTCTTCGACGTCATCAAGACCCTCGAGCCCTCCGGGCGCGGCGAGCTCGAGATCACCGACGTGAACAACCACTACATCGCCGTGGGCGCCATGGCCTACGACGTCCTCGACGGGTTCTGGGGGGACGCCGGGGAGTCGATCGACGCCTACTACGCCGTCAACGACTTCGTCCGGGCGCAGGGCGCCAACAAGGCGTAGTGGGTCAGTCGGGGTCGGCGGCGGCCCAGCGGGCCGGGGCCGCCGCCCGCAGGGCGAGCGCCCGGCGCGCGGCGGCGGCGATGCCCGGGCCGTCGAGCCCCAGCTCGGAGAGGATCTCCTCCACCTCGCCCTGGGGGATGTAGGCGCGCGGGACGCCCAGCACGGTGACCGGCGGGGCGGCGACGCCGGACTCCTCGGCCGACCGGGCCAGGGCGTCGGCCAGGAACATGCCGGCCCCGCCCATGCGCGCCCCGTCCTCGGCCGTCACCACCACCTGGTGGTCGAGCGCGTCGGCCAGCATGGCCGGGTCGGGCGGGCTCACCACCCGCACGTCCCAGACGGTGGCCGCCACGCCCTCGGCCGCCAGCTCCGCCGCCGCCGCCCGGCAGGCGGTCAAGAGCTTGCCCACCCCGAGCAGGCAGACCGAGCCGTCGCCCCGGGCGACCCGGCGGGCCGACAGCCCCTCGCCCACCTTGTCGGCGACCAGGCCGGGGGGCACGTTCTTGGAGAAGCGGATCGACGCCGGGCCGCCGAGCTCGACGGCCGCCTCCACCATCACCTCCACCTCCTGGGGCGAGGAGGGGGCGAACACCGTCATGCCGGGGATCGACAGCATGAGGGGCAGGTCGAGCAGGCCGTGGTGGCTCGGCCCGTTGTCGCCGGTGATGCCGGCCCGGTCGAGCACGAAGACCACCGGCAGGCGGTGGAGGCCGACGTCGAGGTTGGCCTGGTCGAAGGCCCGGCAGAAGAAGGTCGAGTAGACGGCCACCACCGGGCGCAGCCCGCCCATGGCCATGCCGGCCGCCGCGGTGGCCTCGTGCTGCTCGGCGATCCCCACGTCGAAGAACCGGTCGGGGAACCTGGCCTGGAAGGGGAGGAGGCCGGTCGGCCCGGGCATGGCGGCGGTGAGGGCCACCACGTCGTGGCGGCGCTCGGCCACCCGCAAGAGCGACCGGGTGAAGGCGTCGGTGTAGGTGGAGGGCGGGATGTCGGCCGGACCACCGGCGATGACGGCGGCCGGCGCCCGGTCGCCGTCGTGCTCGGCGTCCCGGCGGGCCACGGCCTTCACGTCGTGGAGCCGCTGGACCTCGTCCTCCTCGGCCGGGGCGTAGCCGCGGCCCTTCTGGGTGAGCACGTGGACGACGATGGGGCCGGGCCACTCGGCGGCGTGGGCGAAGGCCTGCTCCATCAAGAAGATGTCGTGGCCGTCGATGGGGCCGGCGTAGCGGACGCCGAGCGCCTCGAAGAAGGTGTGGGGCGACACCACCTCGCGCAGCGCGCTGGTGAGGCCGTGGACGCCGGAGTAGGCGAGCTCGCCGAGGCCGGGGATGTCGCGCAGCATGGTCCGCAGCCGCTCGCGGGTCTGCACGTAGGTGGGGTTGAGCCGCAGGCTGGTCACGCTCCGGCTCAGCTGGGAGACGGTCGGGGCGTAGGAGCGGCCGTTGTCGTTGAGCACCACCACCACCCGGCGTCCGGAGTGGCCGAGGTTGTTGAGCGCCTCGTAGGCCATGCCGCCGGTGAGCGCCCCGTCGCCGATCACCGCCACCACCCGGCGGGCGTCGCCGTAGCGGTCGGGGCCGGCGGCCTCGAGGGCGGTGGCCAGCCCGTAGGCGTAGGAGAGGACGGTCGAGGCGTGGGAGTTCTCGATCCAGTCGTGCTCGGACTCGGCCCGGTTGGGGTAGCCCGACATGCCGCCCTTCTGGCGGAGGTTCCGGAAGCCGTAGCGCCGGCCGGTGAGCAGCTTGTGCACGTAGGCCTGGTGGCCGGTGTCCCACAGGATCGGGTCCTTGGGGGACTGGAACACCCGGTGCAGGGCGATGGTGAGCTCGACCACCCCCAGGTTCGAGCCCAGGTGGCCGCCGGTGGTGGTCACCGACTCGACGATGAAGGCTCGGATCTCCGCCGCCAGCTCGGCCAGCTCGGCCGCGTCGAGTGTGCGCAGGTCGGCGGGGGTCTCGATGCGGGGAAGGATCATGGCGAGGCGAGGCAGGCGGACCGGTGCCGCCGCGCGAATCTACCCCGCCTTGGCGCGGCCCGAACGGTCGTCCCGCCGCAGCAGCGAGGCCACCACGACGACGACGGCCATGGCCGCCAGGAGCTGGAGCCCGCGCGCCGCCCCCCAGGTGTCCGAGACCCAGCCGACGAGCGGGGCCCCGGCCACCCATCCCACGTACCCCGCCGCCGTGAAGGCGCCCACCGCGGCGGTGGCCCGGGTGGCCTGGCGGGTCACCTGGCTCATGACCAGGGGCCAGAACAGCGACGCCCCGCCGGCCCCGACGGCCAGGCCGCAGGCGGCGGCCACGGCCGCCGGCGACAGCGACTCCAAGAGGATCCCGCCCGACGCCGCGGCACCGCCCACCACCAGGGCCCACCGGGCCGAGAGCACGCCGATGGCCGGCCCCCCGGCCCCCCGGGTGGTGGCGGCCACCGACTGGCCCACGACGTAGGCGCCGGCCCCGAGCAGCACCCCCGAGGCCAGGTGGGTGCGCAGGTAGAGGACGCCCCAGGTGTCGACGCCGCCCTCGGCCACCTCGGCCAGGGCGAAGACCAAGAGGAAGAGGAGGAGGCCGTCGGCCCGCAGGCGCGCCACCGGCCGCAGCGCCGGGCCGGCCTCGCCGCCCGTGACGGCCCCCGTCGCCTCCTCGGGCGCCCCGGTGCGGCGCGCCCAGAGCCCCAGCGCGCCCACGGCCACGGCCAATGCCGGCCACAGCCAGCGCCACGTCCCGCCGAGGGCGAGCACCCCGCCCGCCACCGCCGCCCCGGCGAGCGCCCCCATGTTGAACAGGGCGTGGAACCGCACCAGCGCCCCCGGCCGGCCGGCCAGCCGGCGGGAGGCGGCGGCGTTCATGGCCGTGTCCACCACGCCGCACGCCACCTCCGCCAGGCAGAAGCAGACGGCGAAGACGGGCCAGGGCCGGGCCACCCCGGCGGCGGCCAGGAGCACCGCCCACACGAGCAGCGAGCCGGCCAGCATGGGCCCGGTCCCCCACCGCTCGGCCCGGTGGCCGGCCACCGCCCCGGTGACCGCGGCCACCCCGACGGCCACGGCCAACAGCGCCCCGAGGGTCCCGTCGGAGAGGTGGAAGGTGCGCTGGACGTCGGCGATGGAGACGGCCCAGCTCCCCCAGAAGAGCCCGAGGGCGAGGAACGACGCCCGGACGGCCCCCACCGAGGCCATCGGCGGCCCGCGGCGGGCGGTCACGGCGTCGGCGGGGCGGGGCCGAGGGGGCCGGTCAGCCGACCGGGCCGCCGGCCCTGGCCATGAACTTGGCCGTGTCGACCAGCACCCGGGTGAGCCGCCCGGCCCCCACCAGGCCGGCCTGGGCGTCCGAGCGGACCCGCACCGAGACCGTGAAGACCAGCCGGCGCCCCTCCACCCGCTCCAGGGTCGCCTCGGCGGTGACCGTGGTCCCGACGGCGACCGGCGCCAGGTGGTCGAACTGGATCCTGGAGGCCACCGTGGTGCGCCCCGGGCCGAGGTGGCCGTCGAGCGCCCGGCAGCTCGCCTCCTCGCAGAGGGCCACGAGCCGCGGCGTCCCGAGCACCGGGACGTCGCCCGAACCCAGGGCGACGGCGGTGTCTGCGTCGGTGACGGCCAGCCCGACGCTGGCGGAGAGGCCGACCCCGAGCCCGGGGTCGACCGGCTCCGGCGTCTCGGACGGACTTCGGGGCACGACGGGTACGATACCGCCCGTGCAAGCCCACCCCCGGCCCGACGCCCCGCCGGCCGTCACCGGCGAGCCCCTGATCGACCCCCCGGTCCTCGAGCGAGTGCTGGCCGCCGCCCTGGCCCGGGGCGGGGAGATGGCCGAGGTCTTCGTCGAGGACCGCCAGTCCCAGGGGGCCGTCCTCGACGACGGCCGGATCGAGGAGCTCTCCTCGGGCCACGAGCGCGGGGCGGGCATCCGGGTGGTGGTGGGGGAGACCACCGGGTTCGCCCACACGGCCGACCTCACCGAGCGCGGCCTACTGGCCGCGGCCGAGGCCGCCTCGGCCGTGGCCCGCCAGGGCGGGGGCGGGGCCCGCACGATCGCCCTCGAGCCGCGCCGCCCGGTGGCACCGCGGGCCCAGGTGCTGCCGGCCGGGGTGGCCAAGGCGGCCAAGCTGGCCCTCCTCACCCGGGCCGACGAGGCCGCCCGGTCGGCCGGCGGGGCCGTCTCCCAGGTCCAGGCCGGCTACGGCGACTCCCGGCGCCGCATCCAGGTGGCCCGCTCCGACGGCCTCCTGGCCGAGGACGACCAAGTGCGGACCCGGTTCAACGTGGTCTGCGTGGCCACCGGGGACACCGGCATGCAGACCGGCTACGAATCGGTGGCCCGGACCCTGGGCTTCGAGGTCTTCGACGAGGAAGACGTCGAGGAGCTGGCCCGGGTGGCCGCCGGCCGGGCGCTCTCCAAGCTCTCGGCCCGGCCCGCCCCCTCGGGCGAGCTCCCGGTCGTGCTGGCCGGGGGGAGCGGGGGCATCCTCTTCCACGAGGCCTGCGGCCACGGCCTGGAGGCCGACCACATCGTGAAGGACGCCTCGGTCTACGTCGGCCAGGTCGGCCAGCAGGTGGCGAGCCCGCTCGTCACCCTGGTCGACGACGGCACGGTGGCAGGGGAGTGGGGCAACTTCGCCGTCGACGACGAGGGGCACCCGGCGGCTCGCAACGTGCTCATCGAAGACGGCGTGCTGACCGACTACCTCTGGGACTGGCTGCGTGCCCGCAAGGAGGGCCGGGCCGCCTCGGGCAACGGCCGGCGCCAGAGCTACGAGCACCTGCCGATGGTCCGGATGACCAACACCTTCCTCCTGGCCGGCGACGAGGACCCCGCAGAGATCGTGGCCCAGACCCCGCACGGGGTCTACGTGGCCAAGCTCGGCGGCGGCCAGGTCAACACGACCACCGGGGACTTCGTCTTCGGCACCACCGAGGCCTACCTGATCGAGGGCGGTCGCATCACCGAGCCGCTGCGCGACGCCAACCTCATCGGCAACGGCCCCGAGGTGCTCCGGCGCATCGACGCCGTGGCCACCGACTTCGCCATGACCCCGGGGACGTGCGGCAAGGACGGGCAGAGCGTGCCGGTCGGCTGCGGGCAGGCGACGCTGCGCATCACCGGGGTGACCATCGGCGGGACGGCGGCGTGAGCGAGCTGCTCGAGCTGGCCGAGTCGATCGTCGCCCGGGCCGGGGCCGGCGAGGAGGTGGAGGTGTACGTGGCCCGGGGCCACGACACCGAGGTCCGCGCCTACGCCGGCGAGGTCGAGTCGCTGTCGGCCGCCACCTCGGCCGGCGTCGGCATCCGGGTGCTGCTCGCCGGCGGGGAGGGCGGCAACCGGCTGGGCTTCGCCTGGGCCGGGTCGCTCGAGCCGGCCCTCGTCGACGCGGCCCTGGCCGAGGCCCGGGACAACGCCGCCTACGCCACCCCCGACCCCCACGTGGTGCTGGCCGCCCCCGACGGGGTGGTGGCGGCCGAGCTCGACCTGTGGAGCCCCGAGTTCGCCGCCACCCCCACCGACCAGAAAGTGGAGCTGGCGCTCGCCCTCGAGCGCCAGGTGCGCTCGGCCGACCCCCGGGTGCGCCAGGTCGACTCGGCCGACTACGGCGACGGCAGCGTCGAGGTGGCGCTGGCCTCGACCACCGGCATCCGGGCGGCCACCCGGCGCACCTCGGCCTACCTCTCGGTGTCGGCCATCGCCGGCGAGGGGCCCGACTCCCAGACCGGCAGCGGCTTCACCGTGGGACGGGCGGCGGCCGACCTCGACCCCGACAAGGCGGCGGCCGAGGCGGTCGAGCGGTCGGTCCGCATGCTGGGGGCCGGCAAGGCCCGCTCGGGCCGCTGCACCGTGGTCTTCGACCGTCGGGTGGTCTCGACGGTGCTCGCCGTGGTCTCCTCGGCGCTCTCGGGCGAGGCGGTGGTGAAGGGCCGGTCGTTCTTCGCCGGCCGCCTGGGCGAGGCGGTCGCCGCCCCGACGGTGACCCTGGTCGACGACCCGACCGACCCCCGGGCCTTCGGCGCCGCCGCCTACGACGGCGAGGGACTGGCCTGCCGGCGCAACGTGCTGGTGGCCGACGGGGTCCTGCGGGGCTTCCTCTACGACACGGTGGCGGCGCGGCGCGCCGGGACGGCGTCGACCGGGTCGGCCGTGCGGGGCGGCTTCGCCGGCACGCCGGGGGCGGGCTGCCGGGCGCTGGTGCTCCAGCCGGGGACCCTCTCGCTCGACGAGGTCCTGGCCGAGGTGGGCGAGGGGCTCTACGTGCAGTCGGTCACCGGCGTGCACTCGGGGGTCAACCCGGTGAGCGGCGACTTCTCGGTGGGCGCCGAGGGGCTGATGATCAGAGGCGGCGCGCTGGCCGAGCCGGTGCGGGAGGTGACGGTCGCCTCCACCCTGCAGCGCATGCTGCTGGCCGTCTCCCACGTGGGGGGCGACATCGAGTGGCTCCCCGGCGTCGCCGCCGGCCAGACCCTGGCCGTGGGCGACCTGCAGCTGAGCGGCAGCTAGGCCGTCGGGGTCAGGTGGTGGCGGCCTTGGCCGGGGCGGCCCCGCCGGCCGGCGCGGCAGCAGCAGAAGAGCCCGAGGCGGGAGCCGACTCCTTGGCGGCGGCGGGCTTCGCCGACTCGCCGTCTGACCCGGACTTGGCCGGGGCCTCGCCGCCGGACTTCGAACCCGACGACCGGCTGTCGGTCTTGTAGAAGCCGCTGCCCTTCAGCACGATCCCGACCGCGCCGAACACCTTGCGCAGCGGCCCGCCGCAGAGGGCGCAGGTGGTGAGCGGTTCGTCCGAGAACGACTGCACCACCTCGAGGCGCTGCCCGCAGGAGGTGCAGGCGTACTCGTAGGTCGGCATGGTTGCTCCTTGTCCTCGGCGACGGTGGACCACCGGCCCGGCCGGGGGCGCCACCGGTTGGCACTCTCGATCTCCGAGTGCCAAGTGTAGCAACTCGGCCCCCGCACCGGCCGTGGGGGTGGCCGGGGGGTCGTAGACTTCGGGGCGTGTCCGACCGGAGCCTCACCCACCTTGACCCCCTCGGCAGCGCCCGCATGGTCGACGTCTCCCCGAGGGAGCCGACGCACCGCCGGGCACTGGCCCGCTGCCGGGTCACCATGCTGCCGGACACGACCACCAAGGTCGCCAACAACGCCATCACCAAGGGCGACGTCCTGGCCGCCGCCCGCATCGCCGGGATCCAGGCGGCCAAGCGGACGGCCGACCTGATCCCGATGTGCCACCCGGTGCTGGTGGGGTCGGTGGCCGTCAACTTCTCCATCGGCGACGACTACGTCGAGGTCGAGGCCCAGGTGGAGACGGTCGACCGCACCGGGGTCGAGATGGAGGCCATGACGGCCTGCACGGTCGCCGCTCTCACCGTTTACGACATGTGCAAGTCGGCCGACCGCACCATGACCGTCGAGCAGGTCGCCCTCTGGGAGAAGTCGGGGGGCCGCTCGGGCCCCTGGCGCCGGGCCGAGCTCAACGGCGAATAGGCGCCGGAGCCCGCCCAGGCCACCCTCCCGGCTCAGCGTCTCCGGCGTCCGGCCCGGGCGAAGAAGTCCGGGGTGATCGGCGGCGGTGGGCCTGCCGGGGAGGCGTCCTTCGACGGGGCCGCTCCGGGAGGGGCCCCGCTGGCGCCGAGCGCGCCATCGCCGGTGAAGTCGCTCGGATTGAAGCCCGAGGCGACGGGGCCGGCGTGGACGGCCGGGACGGTTGCGGTGTCGAGCGGTGCGAATCCCGGGGGTGGCGTGACCGGCGGCTCGTCGGGGGCGCCCGACGCGAAGTCCGAGAAGTCGCCACCGCGGGCGGCACCGAAAACCGGCGGCGGCGGAGCCGGTGCGGGACCACCGAAGGCGACACCACCGGTGAGGTCGTCGGTGGCGAAGCCCGGCGGCGGGGGCGGCGGGGAGCCGTACTCGACACCACCGGTGAAGTCGTCGGTGGCGAAGCCCGGCGGCGGTGGCGGAGCTTGTGCGGGACCACCGAAGGCGAGACCGCCGGTGAGGTCGTCGGCGGCGAAGCCCGGCGGCGGGGGCGGCGGAGAACCGAAGTCGAGATCGCTGGCGGCGAAATCGGGCGGCGGCGGTGGCGGCGGGGAGGCGAAGGCGACACCACCGGTGAGGTCGTTGGCGGCGAAGCCCGGCGGCGGCGGGGAGGCGAATGCGACACCACCGGTGAGGTCGTCGGCGGGGAAGCCAGGCGGCGGCGGGGAGGCGAATGCGACACCACCGGTGAGGTCGTTGGCGGCGAAGCCAGGCGGCGGCGGCGGGGGCGGCGGGGAGGTGAAGGCGACACCACCGGTGAGGTCGTCGGCGGCGAAGCCCGGCGGCGGCGGGGGCGGCGGGGAGGTGAAGGCGACACCACCGGTGAGGTCGTCGGCGGCGAAGCCAGGCGGCCGAGGCGGCTCGATTCCCTGCCCACCGGCGGGCACCTCCGAGGAGAACGCCGACGGCGGAGGCGGTGGCGCCCACGCCGGGCTCTCCCAGATCGGCGCCGCGGGGAACTCCTCGGTAGGGCCAGCTGCCAGGTGGGCGGCAGCGGCAGTTACCGCCTGCGAGGAGAACCCCGGCGGCGGTGCCGCCACCCCCGGCTCTGCCGCCGTCCCTTGGGGCAGGAACCCGGGGGGCGGTGGTGGCGGTTCGGGGCGAGCCTCCCACGGCGCGTCACCGGACGAGAACACCGCCGGCGCCGGGGCCTCGACGGACCCGCCGGCAGCGTGCACCGGCCAGAAGCCGGGCGGTGGCGGCGGGGCGGGAAGGTCAATCGGCGAACCGAGGTCGCCCGTCCACTCGTCGGCTCTCGGCGGCGCGAGGTAGGAGACCGGATCGAAGGTCTCCTGTCCGACCACTCTCGCCGAGCCGACATCCCCTGCCCACGGGTTGGGTTCGGCCGGTTGCCAAGAGTCACTGTTCACCGGCGCCTCGGTGACGGCGGGCGACGCCAGCTGGTAGCCGGGAGGCGGTGGCGGTGGGGCGAGTGCCGCCGGCCCCGCCGCCAGCGCCGGGCCGCCCGGCCCGCCGGGCAGCTCGGCCCGCAGCTGCGCCACCGACAGGGCCAACTCCTCCTGGATGCGCTCGACCCTCTCCAGGCGTTCGAGCACCTCCTCCCACAGACGGGCCGACGAGAGGGCCACCGACCGCACGAGGTCGGTGGTGTCGTTGGCGCCGTATGCGCCGGAGGGGTTCTGGGTGGTCATCGGAATCTCTCCCGGGCCGGGACTAGTGCACGAGCCATGGCGCCCCATTCATCGGTCGCGACTCGAGGCAACCTTCGTGTCCATCGACCAAATCGGACGCACCAACGCGCCCCAAGCGTACCGGACGGCGTCGCTCGCATCGACGTTTTCCCACGTTCCCAGCCCAGCGGCCGGCGAGGCGCGCCTCGGTCGCCTGCGGTATCGATCGCGAGGACTGGGTGAGAATTAAATTTCCTCTTGTGTTTCCGTTGATCGTCGGTCTAGGCTTTCGGCGCGGGCCGATGGGGCCCGATATCCATAGACCAATCGAGGGCGCAGAGCCCGAGAGGGGGAAGTTAAATGACAAGCAGCAAGATGGTTGCTCGGCTTCGCGCCGTGCGCGAGGCGCTCGGCCGAGCGGGCGAGAAGCCCGAGGATGAGACCGAAGCTGGTTTCACCCTTATCGAACTGATGGTGGTCCTGTTGATCATGGGCATCCTGCTCGCCATCGCCATTCCCACGTTCCTCAGCGTCACCGGTGGAGCGAAGAAGACGGCGGCGCAGTCGAACCTGACCGACACGCTCACCTCGGCCCAGGCTGCGTACACCGCCACACAGGGTTCGTTCCCGGCAACAAGCACACTGCTGGTGACAGCGCTGGGGAAGACACAGAGCACGATTGCCTACATCAAGGGAGCAACAGCACCGAGCAAGGGCAAGAACTCCGTCTCCGTGTACAACACGACAGCGTCGTTGGCGATCGTCACCGCCGTAGACGGTGACGGCTACTGCTGGGCGGCTGCCTACAACGGATCGGGCGCGGCCGTCAAGGGCGTGGGGGTCGGCGACTCCTTCGCCGCACTGAAGGCCGCCACAGCGACATGCAAGGCCACAGGGTTCGCCTCAAAGGCTGCCGACCCAACGACGTGGACCGGGTGGCAGAGTAGCTTCAGCACAATCAAGACACCTGTTGACTGACAAGCTGTAGAAACCGAGTAGGCAGAGGGGCCCCGCCGAGGCGGGGCCCCTCTGCTGTTCTCCCACCGCCGTTCGGGGTCGTCCAGCCTGCAAGCGCGTGGGACGGCAGGCGGGTCCGCTCGAGCGTCCATCGGACCACAGCCCGAACGCAGCCTGGTGTTGTCGGGGCGTCGGATGCACGCTTCGATTGCGGGCTTGGCCACTTGAGGCATGCCGAACCCTTTTGAGGGGGTCGAGTTCGCGTTCCATGCTCGAAAGGAGTTCAGGCCCCTGCGGCCGGGGGTCCTCGACGACTTCCGCCCGGTCGCCGTGTCCTGCACGTTCGAAGGGATCATCCGTCACCGCGGCCGCGTCCAGGCCATGCACGGTTTCCCGGGCTCCGAAGGCGCCTGCCCGAGGCCTCACGTGCTGCCCGCTTCCCCGCACGCGCCGGGTCGCTGAGCGTCATCGAGGAGTTGTGCGCCACGTACGTCGCTCATTACCGCAACGAGCGTCCCCAACTCGGCACCGTCTTGTGCGCGCCTGGGTCAAAGGCGACACGATCGCCGCCGTCGGCCAACCTCGGGCCGTTCCCTCTACGACCCGCATCGGCATCCCTCTAGTTCGCCAACGGCCGGCTTGATGGGCGTGTGGCCCCGGCGGGCGCACGGAGCAATGAGGCGATGAGCAACGAGGAATCGGTGCAATTACTAACCCAGCACGCAAATAGTGGTGTATCCGTGCTATAGTCTGGGGAGTGGCTGACGCACGGTCGTGGTCGCAGGCAGAGCAAGAGCGAGTGCGTCGGACGGCTGTGAATGCCGTGCTCGATGGCATGACGTACGTGGCGGCGGCCGAGCTGTTCGGCGTCTCCGA